>Ga0316577_10000911_pt1 | contig 13078 bp, 11 predicted proteins | sample S5NA_FD_203073 | JGI IMG/M metagenome (GOLD analysis project Ga0316577, IMG submission 203073) | Rhizosphere microbial communities from salt marsh grasses in Alabama, United States - S5-7_050615r2r1 | ecosystem: Host-associated > Plants > Roots > Rhizosphere | place: USA: Alabama | collected... | reverse complement strand
ATTCAAAGCGTTCAACGTGGAAGTCCTCTACGAGGATCTGCAGCCCATCGAAATCGAAGAGCCGGATTGGCGAATGGTCGATAGGCCCCGCCCCGGTCAGGATATCATTCTCGCCAAGATCGCATGTACTGAACGTGGTCAGGTGGTGGTTCCCACTGGCGACGGGAAGTCGTGGGTGATATGCCAAGTGTGCAAGATATATCCGCGCACGCCGATACTTATCGTCGTCGCCAGCAAGAGCGAAGCGAAGAACATACGCGACAGGATGCTCGGATACTTCCCGACCACCGAGTTCGGCCAGATCGGCGGCGGGAGGCGAGAGCTTGATCGTCGGATCACGATCTGCGTCAACAAGTCGCTGCATCTCGTCGATTCGATGCCTGTGACGCCGAAGATAATCCTTTACGATGAGGTACACACGGCTGCCAGCAAACAGACGAGTTATCTCCTCGGGCATATATCCGAGCCGGGGGCGAAGATGTTCGGGTTCACGGCCACGGCCAATATGCGCGGTGACGGCGCCGATATGGCCGTGGAAACTCTCTTCGGTCCTATCATCCACGAGAGTGATTACGAGGAGTCGCTGCAGAAGGGAAACGTCGTCCCGATACGCGTGATCATGAAGTCGATTCCGAACGGTCCCGTACTCACCGTGAAGCGTACCGATTCAGTGAATCGCCACGGGATCTGGCGCAATAAGCTTCGAAACCAGCAGATCGCGTTGGACGCGCGTGAGTATTCCGCCGACGGTCAGCAGATCATGATCAAGGTGGCCGTCGTGGAGCATGGGCTCGAATTGCTCCGGTATCTCCCCGACTTCGTTCTCGTGTATAGCAGCATGGATAAGTGGCTGTTCGAAAAGTATACCAAGGAAAAAGTAATCAACTCAGACGAGCATCCGTTAAGCAAGCACACGCAAGATCGCCTGCAGGGATTATTCACCAGCGGGGAGCTTCGAAAAGTAATCGCTACGTGCTGGAATCAAGGTGTGGACTTCCCGCATCTCGAAGTCCTTATCCGCGCCGACGGGCTTTCAGCTAAGATTCAGAATAGACAGCTTCCTGGCAGGCTTTCTCGACATGCCGAAGGGAAAGATTGCGGCCTCCTGATCGATTACATGGACGAGTTCAATCACACGCTCAACGAACGTGCTAAAGTGCGCACAAGGGAATATAGGAAGATGAAATGGGACGTGAGATCGCCGAGACGATTCGGTCACCATCAGTGACCGACCGCCTGTCGATGTCGTGCGCCACTCCAGTAGGACTCGCGTCGATATACACGGAGCTTCGGCGCAGCGTACAGCCCGATTACAACTACTGTGGTGACATGGTGGTGGATTGGGGCGAACTTTCAAAGCTGCTCAATAGCCAAGATATTAATCCGCGTCGATATATGCGGTGGGCTTGGGATTTCTATCGCAATCGTCTTTTGGAGTGCGCACAGCCTATCGTGTGGGTACACATGGTAAATTCCCCGAAGAGCGTCAAGCTCTACATGGAGCAGGCTCCGAATACGGACGAGGAGCGCGAAAATGATCTTCGTCTGAAGCTCGACATTCAAAAGGATACCGTCCTTACCGAGATGACGTGCGGACGTGCGTTGCACGAGATTCTTCTCGATGAAGAGCTTGCAGTTGGGGTGATCATGCGCTATGCTTTGGCGTATTGGGGAGGGCTTGAAGATCTCGTACGTCGTTTCTGCGCGGAAGCAGAATACGAGATCAGTTGCGAGCCCCTCTACGGGAAGATCCTAAAAGACAAGTTGCCGCCGTCGTCGAGGCCACGGTATGGCTGAGCTGCCTGAAATTGTTCGCGGCTTTCAGGGCCGTGAAGCGATCACGCGTATGCTCATGTATGCGATACGCACGCATGAAGTTGCTACGCAGGCATTGAGCCGCCTTCGGCCGGAAGATTTCAGCGCCGATTCAGAGGCAGACTTCCAGGTGCTCTGGATAGTCGCCCAGGCTTACTGGAATGCGTACGGCGCTGCTCCGCCGAAGCAGTACATGTCGGACATTTGCACCAGCGTTCTTCGTGAGCAGGGCTTCACCGAGGGCGCCGTGCATGATCGTATGCGCGCGCTGATCGACCAGATCTATCATCCTGAATTGCCGACATTCGACATCAATTATGGCATGGCGTTGCTGAAGAACTTCATGTCGAAGAAGATCACCGACGCTGTTCAGCACGTCGTCACGACGAATCCTGGCGATGCGGCCCGCGTCATGGAGTTGATACAAACGGAATATCACCATCGCACCATAGAGGATGCCCAGGAGATCAACCCGCTCGCGGTCTTAGACAATTCGCTCATAAGCGCGCCTCGTGTCCCGCTGCATGTTCCTCAGCTCGACCTCCTGCTCGGCGGCGGCCTCGCCGACAGCGAATGTATCGGCGTGCTTGGACCTTCCGGCGGCGGTAAGACGTTGATGGCGATACAGGCGGCCTCTTCGCTCGCCGTTCACAGGGAGCATTGTCTGTACTTCACGTACGAGCAGCCCGCCGAGGAACTCAGGCCGCGCATACTCTCGTGCCTCACGAAGCTGCCGATCGAGAAGTTCCACAATAAGCGACTCGAAGAAATGGACGAGGAGGCCCGAGAAAAGGTCAAGAGCTTCGCGCCGTATAGCCAGTATCTGACGGTCATCGACCGTTCGTCATCCGGCGACAACACGCTGGAGATAGACACTCGTATCAAGCGTGCAATCGAATCTGGGAAGAAACCGAGATTGGTAGTAATCGACTGGGCGTGGATTCTGGTCACGCGGGTTGCCGCCGCATCTGGAAGGAGGCAGACCCAGGAACGACAGCATCTGATGACGGTGATGGACGCGTTCAAATCGATGGCGTCGAAGTATCGTGTATCGTTCATGATACTTCAGCAGCTGAGTACTGAGCAGGCGAAGAAATCGCCCACTAAGAAGCCGCAGTGGTTCAACGCTGCGGAGGCCGGAAACTTCGCGTGGCTGCTGCCTTATTGTTTTGCTATTGGCCAAGCAGACGGCAACGGGTACTGCTATCTGGTCGGCTCCAAGGCACGCAACGCAAAGCGGCAGGATTGCATCATGCGGCTGAGGGGAGAACTGAATCGCTTCGATCTTATAGACAGGGAAATGAAATACAAATCAGGGTGTGGATTTGTGGATTCCGATAAAGCTGACAGCTTCGACGATTCGACGACAGAGGAATTCGGGCCGGAAGCCAGTACTATAAAAAGACGATATGAAGGTGCAAAGGACATCATGTAATGCCGTTGAACCAGTCGTTGTATAGCGCGCTGGTTCAGACCTTCAAACAGGTGAAAGTCGCCAAAGAAGGTCAGCCTATGCGCTATGTGATTAAGACAAATCATGTCACCGGGCGCAAGCGCGCCGAGATCCTCGAAGATCACCATGGCGAGGAGTACCGGGTATGCTGTCCGTTCTGCACGGATGACAGATATCGATTGTGGATCAACCATCGGTGGAATACGGAAGACGAGATCAACGGGGTGTCGTTCGGGCATCTCATCAACTGTTTCAATGATGGCTGCGATCTCAATCGCGACACGCAGTCGAAGATGCGGCTCGACAAAGTCGAGGATCTTCGACGACTTCTAAGCCCACTGCAGCGCCATACCGTCAGCATTAGGATCACGCCGGTCGAGGAGAAGGAAACTATCCCTCGTCTGCCGGAGAAGACCACGCCGGTGGACCAGCTCGAACCCTGGCACTCTGCTTCGAAATACCTCTCCGACGATCGTGGATTCGATCGCAGCCGACTGGTAAATGACTGGATGGTGCTGTACTGCGAGGAAGATAAGCATCCATTCGTCGATAATCGAATTATCGTGCCGGTTCAGTACGATGGGAAGCTGGTAGGATGGCAGGCGCGACACGTCGGGGAGTGTCCCAAGCAGATCCCCAAGTACTTCACGATGCCGGGTATGCGAAAGAAACGTGTCATCTATAACTTCGACCGTGCCAAATCATACACGGCCGGCGTAATCGTCGAAGGCGTGACCGACGTGTGGACATTGGGGTTCCAGGGGATTGCCATGTTTGGCGCCGAAGTCTCGCCACATCAGCTGAACATGATGGTGGGTGCGTGGGGTAAGACCGGAGTAATCCTTCTTCCCGATGGCGACGTAATGGATAGCGAAGAGAAGAAAGTACGATACGAGCGACTGCGGCGCAGGCTTTTAGAGTCTGCGGCATTCAAATGGGGAGTGCTCGAAGTCATGATGCCCGAGAGCGTCGATCCCGCAATGATGTCATCAAAAGAGTTGTGGAATTACATACTTCACGAAGCGAAGCGTCAGGGTTATCAACACGAGATTTTCTGCGAGCACGCATATAACGGTGCCTGTCGGGAGTAGCATGGAAATACGCGATACAACGGTAGAAGAATACGAAGTCGATTCGTCCCTGTACACGGATTATCCGTTGACGTATTCGTGGGAGATGACGGCGCGGCTGAACAACCTCAGGATTTCCGATTTGTTCCAGCGTGCGCTGTTCAATCCGACGGAATTCAGGGTTATCGACGTGAAAGGCAAAGGTGCGGAACCTGATCAATATGCCAGCGTGACGATGATTCCGGGCCATCCGTGGGATGGAAGTTACGGACCCACCAAGTCCTCCGTGATGGTCATTGGAAAGCGTCCCGGACTCGAAGAGGTGCAGTACAACCGGAATCTCGTCGGGCCAGCTGGCGAGGAGCTTTCGCGCGTTTTACGCAACTGCGGTGCGGACGCCAGTGACTTCTACATCACGAACGTCGTGCGATTCATTCCACCGGATGGAGGTAAAACGCTTCGACCGGGCCATATCAAGGATTGTATGCCACTGCTGGCATATGAGCTTTCGATCGTTCGCCCGGCGTACGTCCTGCTCCTTGGTGCTGACGCTGTCAAATTCATGTTCGGCAAGAAGGCGACGCTCAAAGGAGTTCGCGGAGCGGAGCTTCCATTTGATCTCAATAATCTCGGGAAGCTCCCGTCAGCCGCATCGAAAGACAATTTAGGGACGAAGGTTATCGCCACCGTCAACCCGGCACAGGTGCTCCATGAACCGGCGTTGATACGCGGGTTCGAGGAAGATATTGAGCGGTTCGTGGGGCTGTCGACCGGAAGAGTCAAGACGTTCGTGGTTCCGCCCGGAAAAGGGAAAGATCAGGATTACCAGTACATTTACAAACTCGATGAACTGAAGTCTCTCGTCGGTCAACTGATCATCGATGGTGCCTATCATCTAGCGATCGACTGTGAGTGGGCCGGCGAAGACTATCGTTGTGGCCAGCTGCGGACGATCCAGTTCAGCTGGAAGTCGGGCAAAGCCGCCGTCGTCGTGATGCGTAAAGCAGGTGGGGAGTGGGTGTTCGACGCAGATCAAGTCGCGATAGCGGGAGAGCTTCGCAGGTTGTTCTGTCGTCCCGAAGTCAAGTTGATCGGCCATAACTTCCGCGCAGACGCACCGTGGCTGGAGGATATCGGCGTGCCCGTGATGAAGCAGCTCTGGTTCGACACGATGCTCGCTGATCACATTCTGAACGAGAGCGCCGATCACACGTTGGTACCCGGGCTGGCAGTCCGCTACACCTCGATGGGCCGATACGACTTCGATCTGCAGCTGTGGATAAAGAGTAACCCCGATCGAGTCAAGAAGCATCTCGGATACGGTCTCGTCCCCGACAGCCTGCTTCTCCCTTATGCGGCTGCCGACGTTGATTGCACGTTTCGCTCCCATCTCGTGCTTCTCGATTTGCTCGAACTCCCCGGTAACTCGCGTCTGAAGGACCTCTTCTACCGAGTGGTGATGCCGGCGAATCAGCCGATCTACGAGATGGAGACGACGGGAATCCTCATCGATAGCGAACGAATGGTCTCCTTGCTGTGGAAATACGTCGCGCGTAAGCAGGAGCTTCTTGCCGAGCTGCGCAAGGCGATCTACAACGAGGACTTCAATCCGCGTTCGTATCCGCAGAAGGTGAAGCTTCTTTTCGGCGCACCGAAAGACAGCGGTCTCGGTCTAACGCCGATTAAGTCCACGGAGAAGCCCGCGCGCGAGTGGTCCAAGGTATTGATGTTGCCGGAGCGCGAACGTGCGAGAGTCAATCCGGCGGTGGATTCGGAAGTTCTGGAACTGCTCTCGACAGAGGCCCCCGACGAGAAATCGAGGCACATCGTAAAGCTGTTGTCGCAGTTTCAGATCATCGATCAGGTTACGAAGAACTTCCTCAAGCCGCCGAAGGGCGTCGCTGAAGAGCTTGACGAACTGGCGTTCGATCGCGATGTCTATGTGGACGGGTTGCTCGGCCACATCGATGACGACGGTCGTATTCGGACGCGGATCTCCCAGATCAAGGAGACCGGACGCTATGGCTCCAGCAGTCCGAACCTGCAGAATCTGAGTAAGCGGCAGGAGGCGAAATATAAAGAAATCATGGGTGATGGTATCCACCCCATGCGCTCGTGTTTCATCGCACCGGATGGATATGTCATCATCGAGGCTGACTACAAATCAGCGGAAGTAGTGGCACTGGCCTATACGAGCGGCGATAAGAACCTGATCAAAGACGCGCTCGGGCCGGTGAAGCTTCATGCGAAAGTTGCTGTCGATGTTCTAATGGCGCAATGCAGCTACGAGGAAGTGTCGGAGAAGTTCCCGAATCTCTACGTCAGCGCCAAGAACATCAACTTCGGGATACCGTATCAGCGCGGCGCGAAAGCCATCGCGCGGCAGATCAACCGCGAGACAGGCGGCGAGGCTGGTATGACCCCCGAGAAGGCGCAGGAGCTTATCGACGCATGGTATGAGAGATACTCCGGCGTCCGCGATTACGTCGAAGACGTGAAGCGGCTCGTTCGAGAAGAGCCGCATTGGATTGAGAATGCTTACGGCCGTCGACGCCGCTTCTACTACTCTCCTGACGAGTCCATCATGGCCGCGCAGGAGCGTGAGGCTGTCAATTTCCCAATCCAATCGCTGGTCGCGGAAACCCTCTCGATAGCCCTATTCAATCTCTGGGAATACAAGCAGAAGAATCCGTGGTGTAATTTCGATATCCTGCTTGCGATCCACGATGCCGTCTTGCTTCAGGTTCCCGTGTCCCTTATAGAACACATGGTGGAGTTCGTGTTACCAGTATGTATGTCACACGGAGCGCAGGTGCCCGTGTATAACTTCAAATTTGATATCGATCCAGATATCTACTTGAGATGGGGGGAGAAACCGACAGCGGAAGACATGAAAGATCGTGGAGTTCCTGAAAGGTATTGGCCAAAGAAGAAAGCTGCGTGAGAGAAAGGTGAATGATGGGATTCAAGGACAGAGTAGGTGGTGGCGGTCTTGACGCGATGCCGGGATTCATGATCAGGATGCCCGGGATGCCGCATCGTACTCAACTCGCATCGTGGGATAAGGATACACGCCTGCGCGTATTCCCGATGCCGTTGGGTGACGGCGGCTGGCAGCCGATGAGGAACAGCGTCGAGAATGACGATTTCGGCGATGCAGTCGCGGTCGAGCCGTGCTGCAGGAAGCTCGGCGTTCACGAACAGTTCACGGTTATCACGAGAATTCCCGATCACGACGGAGAGCCCCCGATCACGAAATTCTGCAAATCGATGGTTTCGACCGCCGAGAACAGCCCGCACGATCTTCCCCGCGAGTGGTGCGAGTGGACGAAGGGTGCGAGGGGACGGGCGCCAAAGATCGCCAAGGTACAAAACTGTATCTTCTTCCAGTGCGCGATGCTCACGATCAACGGGGAAGAATGCATCAATCGACAGACTGGCCGTCCTGCCCCTAAGTTTCCGGCGCTATTTATGGGCTCGGTTTCCTTGCTGATGACATTCTCTCGCCTGGGTAATACGCTGGTCGAGAGCTACAATGGACCACGTCCCAGCAGCGTCATCGCGCAGGGAGAAGAGGGCCGGAAGCAGCTGGACAGGATCTACAAGGATATGTTCCAGCTCGGAGATTGGTGCTCTCCAGAGGGCGGGCGAGTCATGCGCGTCTTCCAGGTTCCGGCGACTCAGGAGATGAAACCTCACTACGGGATCGAGATGCAGGAGGAGATGCCACTCGGCCCGATCGAGCATCGAGTACGTGAGGTCTGGAAGCCGTGGGATCAGCTGCTTCGATATCATACGGTTGAAGAGCAGATCGGATATCTCTGCCGTGCATTCCCGATCGAGGCCGTCGACTTCACGCTCGGTCGCAGCGAGTACGAGGGTGTCCTTCCGACGCACGTTCGCGGGAGCTGGCAGCGGCTTCAGCAACAGATGGTCGGCGCGTGGTCCCCGGGACTTCCGAACGCCGCGCAGCATCAGATGGGCGGCCAGCCGCCGATGCGGATGCCGGGCGTTGGGCAGTCGCGGCAGATGCCGCAACAGCCCCAGCAACCGACGCCTCCGATAAGCATGAGCCCGCAGCCCCAGCATCCGCAACAGACTACGCCTCCAGCGAGAACGAGCGCGTGGGGCGACGGAAGCGGTGACGCGTTCGATGATCAGCCGCAGCCGAGTGGACCTGCCGGTCCAGTGGTTCCTCAGACGCCTGCCGCATTCTCTGGGCAGACGAATACGCCTGCAGCCTCGACGGAAAGCGGGGCGGTCGATCCTTCTGAACTTGCCAACACTCTCAACATGTTGCGGCAGGCTCAGGAGCAGAACAGCCAGCAGGGTTCGTAGTTTTTCAAACGCGTCGAATAATTGGGCGGGCATCTTCCGGTGCCCGCCCAAGGAGGGACTATGGGCAGGAAGAAAGCTGTTAAATCGGAACTTTCAGATTCGATGGAAGGCCTCGCTTTAGCGCTGAGGGAGAAATACGGGACGGATGGGATATGCGACGGTAGAGAGCACGGGGAGTACTTCCGTGGGCTCCCGTTCCAGAGTTTGGCGCTGGAGCACCTCTTCGGCAGCGACAAGCTGATCCTAGGGATGGTCTATGGCATTGCCGGTCCGCCACAGTCTTTCAAATCAGCGCTCATGCTGGACTTCAGCCGCATGCTCACAGCATGGGGTGGCGGCGCAGTACTTGTGGAAACCGAGGGGCGTAAGATCAGTCCGGCGATGATCGAAGATCTATTCGGTGGCCACACCAAGCAGCTGCTTATCAGACCAGTGCAAAGTGTGGACGCAGCTCAAGATACGCTCACGAACGTGCTCCACTGGGAAAAGACGAATTGCCCCAATCGAGATAATCTGCTCGGGCTTATGGTCGATAGCCTTATCGGTTCCGCTACGGAAGAACGAAAGACGAAGATCGACAAGGAGGGGTCGGCACAGCGCGATTACTCATCGGAAGCGCTCCTGTGGTCGTACTGGTTGAAATCGAAAGCGAGCACACTTAGCGGATGGCCCGTGGTTTTCATGTATGTAGCACACGAGAAGCCGAAGGTTGGTGATACCGGCGGTCATGGTCATTCTGTCACACGCGCCGGAGGTCACGCGCCAGAGTTCTATGCGGCTACATACTTGAGCGTGAAGCGCATCAAGGAGTCTAAGGGTGCGGGGCAGACCGTCACTCAGATCCAAATCAGGACGGTCAAGAATTCGTTCGGCGAGTTCAATCGACGAATAGACGCGACATTCGTCTACGACTTCCGGCAGCGCCCTTCACGCATGTACTTCGACTGGGGACATGCGACAGTTCAGCTTCTGGTGGAGCACAAACCGCGCGTAAGCGACATCATCGAAGTCACTGCGCATGGTGATGCAATGACCGGGCTCACGCGCTCGTTTACGTGCAAGAAGCTCGGCATGAAGAACGTGTCAGGGGCCGAGCTGGGCGCCGCAATCCAGGCTGACGAGAAGTTGATGGAGGACCTGCGCTGCGTGCTGGGAATTCGCCATTACAAGCAGTGGGAGGGTGCGATGCCCGTTCCGATGTCGCGACCTGTCGAAGAGGGTGAATGCGCGAATGTCGACCCGGACGAGATCCCCGAAGACGATCTTGACACGTAGTTTCTCTCATAATAGCATGTAGGTTGCTAGAGGAGGGAGCTACTGATGGCGGAGGTTGTGGCACGTAACGATCTGTACGCGGCCAACGGGAAATTGTTGGTCGCCAAGGCTGGTCGTCGCGGCGTAGCCATCCGAAAAGCCACGGCGCGTTGGGCGAATTTCAATAAGGTTGCCGTCCGGTGGAAGGGTAGACATAAGATCTACTGGCACTGGTTCGAAGACCTTGAGTTCCCCAAGAAAGATGAAGAGCAGCTCGATCCCGCGTCGTACATCGCTATCAGACCAGATCAGCTTCTGGATATTCCTCCTCTACCGCAACCCCCTGAGCATTATGTATACAACTTTGGCGATAACTTACGCCATTTCAGAGAGGAGCGCGGATTATCACAGCGAAGCCTAGCTGCACTCCTAACTGAGCATGAAGGTCACGTAGCGCAAACTACTGTTTCGTACTGGGAGCGAAACGAGGCCGCACCGAATGGAGGCTATATTCGTGCGTTATCGCAAGTGCTGGATATCCCACCATTCCTATTCTTTGTGAATTTTAGGGATTGTGAATGGCTAAGAAGGATGCGCATCTACGTGAACAAGTTAGCGGAGTCGCTTTGTGAAGAGGCCAAGATATGAATGATGAATTCTTCCTCGGGCTTGAAGAGTTCGAGGCCAAGCGCGAAAAGGAAAAAGAAGCAAATTACGGAAAGCGAGTCCTGAAGAAAATCATCAAGCGCCTCAATCCGGAAGCGCTTTCGAGACTAATGATGGAGGCCGGCAACGATTTCGGGCTCGAATGGTTCAACGATACGCAACAACCACCGGTGCTCCTCGCCGCGAAGAAGCTGACGGGCGTCACACTGGCGTCACTGCTCTCCAAGACCTTCCTGGACGGCAAGGTGGCGAAAGCGTATATCGAGGAGTTCGAGAGCTACGGTGCTAAAGCGATAGGCGTATCGATCGGCGTGATCTTCCCGATCGACAGCAGCCAGTGGATCATCACGGATGCGACTATCAAAGTGCGTGGAACCAGCTACGTACAGCTTCACGCTAATTCCGACGATGTTCCATCGCTGGCCGTAATGAGGCTCGACGACTTCGTCGACGCGCTGAAAAGGCAGGGATATGGCTTCTGAGCTTGATCGACCGCTTCTTCCTCCCGAGAAGATCTGGTCCAATGCGTATCCGAATGAGGAGCAGCTCCGGAAGCTCGGGCACGAGATGCTCGAAGCCCGTGTGCCCGAGGACGTGCGTCTCCTTTTCGCTAAGCTCGCCATCATGCCGCCGGCAGCGCGGTTGGCCGTCAATCTCAAGGTTCTCGTTGGACGAATGGTTCGCAAACCGATATATCATGTGTTCAAAGACGGGCTCTCGCCGACGGAGCATGCCGCGCTTGTTGCGCTGGATATGCGGGGGCTCTCGCTTCGATCGAGGGAAACGGCGCACGGCCTCTTGAATGTTCATGAGCGCTGGTGCGCTATCAAATCACTCCGACGGCTATTCAATCAGGCGCTCGAATCAGGAGGGGCGCATCTTGAAGTGCCGAAGGAGGAGGAATAGTTCGGGGAGATTGGAGGACGGATGTCGAAGACAGAGGCAGTGGAGGTTGCGGAGCTTCCGGCAAAGGACGTACGTGCGCTGGTAAAGCAGGCGGAAGATAAGTTCAGGGCGGATATCGACGATCTTCTCGGCCGGCGCAAGCAGATGGTGGGAAATCTCCTTCAATGGCGCCACGACATCGGGAAAGTCGCATCGCGAATCGTGGCCGACAGGGCGAAGGCGCTTCACGAGCGCACGTACGGTGCGCACGTCGTCGAAGATGTCGCAGCCCTGCTCGAAGAAAAGAAGGAGGTAATCTACGCCTGTGGGCATTTCGCCGCGATGTACGGCGAGAAGCAGCTCCAGGAAATGCAGGCCAAGGAGTGGCCGTGGCGGGGAGTCCTCTCGCTCATCACCGTCAAGGACGAGAAGGCTCGGGATAAATTCCAGAAGAAGTGGGAAGACGGGAAGTTCAAGAACACCGACGAGCTGAAGGACGCGATCGCCGAGTACAACAGCGAGGCTGTTACGACCGGCATCAAGACGGAGACGCGAGGCCGAAAGAAGGGCGTCGTGACGGGACCCGTGAAGACCGCCGACACTATCATGACGAAATTCACGAGTGACACTCTTCCGAGCCTGCTTAAGGCGCTGGAACAGGCGGCGAAAGATGACGAGATAGACGAGAAGAAACGCGAAATGCTGCACGATCACGTCGAGCACATTCGCGAGCTGATCCCCGCCATGAAGCAGATGCTCACAGACACGGAAAAGGCTATCAAGGCTGCCAAGCTCTAGAGGAGATCGTCATGAGTCAGGCGAAAGTAGTCATTGACGCCGTTACGAAGTACGGCGGGATCAGGGCGCTTGGCGCGATCCTTTCGAGTCGAAAGGGCATTTTCGGTATCGTCGCGATCGGCCTCAGCTACTATCTGCTGCTCGGTAGGCTTCCCGAAGATGTTCCTGAAGACGTGTTTGTGCGGATGGCTGAAGTTTTCGGGATTCTCGTCGGAGTGATCTCCGGGCTCTTCATCGGCGGTACTGCGCTGGAGGATGCGCTTAAGAAGGGCGCGAAGAGCGCCGGACCTGACTGGTCCGTACCGCTGGCGAAGATCGCCGGTGAATCGTACACGGACTACATCAAGGACGGTCAGGTCGACGTGGCTGCGATCATCAGTAAGGCCGTCAAGGAAGAGCTGGGGAAGCTCAAGGAATGACGGGCATCCCCGTTGTATATGAATTAAGAGCGGCGGCTCGCACGGGCCGCCGCTCTTTGCTTCGAGTGAGAGAGTGACACTGTCACTCAGAAGCCGAAAGGGTCACTTGCTGGGGGTGTGTAAGTGCGATATGCGCTCTCGGCTCCTCCGTGTAGGCCCACTCGCAGTAAATCAGAATACTCCATGTAGTGCCTAAGTCAATCAGGAGGTCGATTGAAACATCAGAAGGGATACACATGCTCTGGCTTACACCCGGATATACTCCTGAACTCCAAGCGCGGAGACATGTCGCCTATCTTGGCTTGCGCTTTGTCGATAGCTGATTCGCTGATCAGTTGCTGGGTGGCTCTCCCGGGTTGTGACTTTGAGGTGCTCATTGA
>Ga0316577_10000910_pt1 | contig 13080 bp, 3 predicted proteins | sample S5NA_FD_203073 | JGI IMG/M metagenome (GOLD analysis project Ga0316577, IMG submission 203073) | Rhizosphere microbial communities from salt marsh grasses in Alabama, United States - S5-7_050615r2r1 | ecosystem: Host-associated > Plants > Roots > Rhizosphere | place: USA: Alabama | collected... | reverse complement strand
TGGGAGGACCTCAAGGAGATCTTCTCCCGCAAGGTGGAGCTCGCGGAGGAGGTGGAGGACAAGAAGGCGATCTACTACCGGCTGGGGGCTCTCTACGTCGAGCAGCTCGCCGACGTCGACCGCGCCATCGAGACGTTCCAGAGCGTGCTCGACCTCGATCCCGACGACCTGCCGGCGATCCGCTCGCTCGACGACCTGTACCAGCAGGCGGCGCGGTGGTACGACCTGCTCCAGGTCCTGGAGCGCCAGGTCGAGTTGGCCGGCCCGAGCCCGGAGGCGGTCAACCTCAAGCACCGGATCGGAAAGCTATGGGAGCACGAGCTCGGGGATCTGACCCGCGCCGTCGAGACCTACCGCGAGGTGCTCCACACCGACCCGAACCACGAGAAGACCCTGGCGGCGCTCGACGCCATCGTCCACGCCGAGGACGAGCCGGTCATCGCCGCACAGGTGCTGGAGCCGATCTACGAGCAGGCCTGCGAGTGGGAGAAGCTGATCGATCTCTACGAGGTGATGGTGGTCCACGTGGACGACCCCTACCGCAAGCTGGAGCTCCTGCACAGGATCGCCGAGCTCTACGAGCACCAGCTCGACAACAGCGCCCGCGCCTTCGAGGCCTACAGCCGCTCCCTCAGGGAGGACAGCGGCGACGAGCAGGCGCTTGCGCACCTCGAGCGGCTGGCGGACTACATCCAGGGCTGGGAGCAGCTGGCGGGGCTCTACGAGGAGGAGCTGGAGAAGCTGCTCGACCCCGAGCGCCAGGTCTCCATGGGGCTCAGGGTGGCCCGCGTGTACGAGGAGGAGCTCGGACGCCCTGCAGACGCCATCGAGAAGTTCAAGCAGGTGCTGGAGGTGGACCTCGAGAACCGGGACGCGGTGCTCGCCCTCGACCGCCTCTACATGGAAGGGGAGCAGTGGCCGGAGCTGGCCGAGATCCTCCGTCGTGAGATCCGGATGGCCGAGAACGACGAGGACATCATCAACCTCCAGTTCCGCCTCGGACAGCTGTACCAGGAGATGCTGGGCGACCTGATCAACGCCATCGAGTGCTACCGGGACATCCTGGCCACCACGCCGGAGCACTCGCCGAGCATCACCTCGCTGGAGCTCCTGCTCGAGGATGGCCAGCACCAGAGCGAGATCGCGGAGATCCTCGAGCCGCTGTATCGCATGAGCGAGCAGTGGGAGAAGCTGGTCAAGATCATGCAGGTCCAGCTCGAGCGGATGGAGGACCAGCTGGACCGCGTGCAGGCCATCCAGCGCATCGCCGAGATCTGCGAGCAGCGGCTCGGCGACCACTCTCGCGCCTTCGAGTGGTGGCAGCAAGCCTTTGTCCAGGACCCGCTCTCGGAGCTGGTCGCCGAGGAGCTCGAGCGGCTGGCCCGCATCGTCGACGGGTGGGAGGCGCTGGTCCAGACCTACCTCAGCGTGCTGGAGCGGCTCGATCCCGAGGAGCAGAAGCGCGTCCTGATGATGTCGGCGCGGGTCTGCGAGGAGGAGATCCTCGACCGGGCGCGGGCCGAGGAGGCGTTCCTGCGCGTGCTCCAGATCGACGACATGGACGCCGAGGCCCTCGCCGCCCTGGACCGGATCTACGACCAGACGGGGATGTTCCAGGAGCTGGCGGAGATCCTCAAGCGGCGCATCACGATCACCGACGCCACCGAGGACCTGGTGGAGCTCCAGCTCCGGCTGGGCTACACGTTCGAGAATCCGCTCGAGGACCTGGACAGCGCCGTCGAGGTCTACACCCAGGTGCTCGACAACGACTCGCGTAACGCCCAGGCGCTCGACGCCCTGGAGAAGATCTACTTCCGCCGGGAGCAGTGGCAGGAGCTCCACGACGTCTACGAGAAGATGATCGACATCGCGCCGGGGGACTCGGGCGTGGCCGACTGCTACGCGCGGATGGCCAAGATCTCGAGCGACGCCCTCGACGATCCCGATCGGGCACAAGACCTGTGGAACCGCGTGCTCGACCTCCGGGGGGAGGACCCGGTGGCGCTGTGGGCGCTGGCCGACCTCTACGAGGCCGCCGAGGAGTGGCGCGACCTGGTCGAGGTGCTGCAGCGCCAGGTCCACATCGTCGACGAGCCCGAGGCGCAGATCCGCCTCTACCAGCGGCTCGGACGCATCTGGGGCGAGAAGCTCTCCCGGGACCGCAACGCCCTCGAGAGCTGGCAGAAGGTGCTGGAGATCGACCCGGGCAACCTGCCGGCGCTCTACGCCATCGCCGACATCTACCGCAACACGCAGGCGTGGGAGGAGCTGGTCGAGACGCTGCACCGGCTGATCGAGATCGGGCTGACCTCCGACATGGAGGACCAGAACCTCCGCAGCCTCTACACCCAGCTGGGCGAGGTCGAGGGCGAGATCCTGCTCCGGCCCCAGGAGGCGATCAACGCCTGGCGCAAGGTGCTCGAGATCCAGGCCGACGACTTCCGCGCGCTGGGAGCCCTGGAGCAGCTGTTGACCCAGGAGGCGCGCTGGGAGGAGTGCATCGATGTCCTCGAGCGCAAGGCGGCGGTGCTTTCGGGGACGGAGGAGAAGATCGACGTCCTGATGCAGGCCGCCAGCATCTGGCAGGAGAAGGTGGGGAACAACGAGTCTGCGGCGGAGGTCTACGAGCAGATCCGCCAGCTCGAGCCGGGCAACCGCGTCGCCTCCGTGGCGCTGGACGAGATCTACCGCGAGGGCTGGCACTGGGAGAAGCTGATCGACCTGCTCATCGCCCGCACCGATCACACCGAGGGGGTGAACGAGACGGTCGAGCTCCTGCAGGACGTGGCGACCATCTATGAGGAGAAGATGAACATGGCGGAGCAGGCGTTCGTCGTGCTCCAGGCCGCGTTCAAGCAGGACTACACCAACGACATCACCGCCAAGAACCTGGAGCGGCTCGCCCGCTCCAACAACAAGTGGAACGAGCTGCTCAGCGACTACGGCACGGTGGTCCAGAACATCGTCGACCCCAAGGTCAGGGCGGACCTCCACGTCAAGATGGGGCGCTGGTACGGCAACGAGCTCGGGCGGATGGACTACGCCGTCGCGTCGTTGCAGCAGGCGCTCCAGCTCGACCCCGAGTGCGTCAAGGCCTACGACGCGCTGGCGGAGTTCTATCGCAAGTCTGCGCGGTGGGCCGAGCTGGTCCAGGTGCTCAAGCGCCAGGCCGAGCTGGAGGAGGAGGCGGAGAAGAAGGTCGAGCTCTACTCCAACATGGCGGAGCTCTACGAGACGCAGCTCTCGGACCCGGAGTCCTCGATCGCGTCCTACCGCAAGGTGCTCGCGGTGGACGAGATCAACATGGACGCGCTCAACTGCCTCGAGCGGCTCTACCGCGGCCAGCAGCAGTGGGAGCAGCTGATCGAGATCCTCGAGCGCAAGGCCGAGCTGGCCGAGGAGCCCGACCAGATCATCACCCTCAAGCAGCAGATCGGCGAGCTCTATGACGACCGGCTCGGCGACGCCGAGCGGGCGATCACGAGCTACAAGGACGTGCTGACCATCGAGCCCCAGAACCTCCAGGCGATGAAGGCGCTGGAGATGCTGTTCGAGAAGACGGGCAAGATGGAGGACTACCTCGACATCCTGGAGCAGGAGCTGGATGTGACCTCCTCCGAGGAGGGCCAGATCTCGCTCTACCAGCGCATGGCGACGGTGCACGAGGAGCAGTTCCAGAAGCTGGACCACGCGGCGGAGTGCCTGGAGAAGATCCTCGAGATCGACCCGCGCAACGAGCCGACCTACCGCAGCCTGGAGCGGCTCTACCGCCAGGACAGCCGCTTCGACGAGCTGGTCGACGTGCTGGCCCGGCACATCAACGCCATCACCGATGTCCACGAGCGCATCGAGCTCTACATGAGCATGGGGCAGGTATACGAGCAGGCGCTCACCGACCCCGACCGGGCGATCGAGGCCTACAGCGACGTGCTCTCCTTCGACTCCGACCACGTCCACGCGCTCGACGCCCTCGCCCGGCTGTTCGAGCAGATCGAGGCCTGGGACCGGGCGGTGGACGCCATGAACCGTGTCGTCAACCTGGTGGACGATCCTGGGTACCGCGTGGGCGTCTTTCACCGGCTGGGCAAGATCCACGAGGATCACCTCCACGACTCGGAGCAGGCCGAGGTCGACTTCCAGCAGGCCCTCTCCATTGATCCGTCGCACTTCGACTCGATGATGCGGCTGGTCGAGCTGTACAAGATGCGCGGCGACTGGGCCAAGGCAGCGGGGATGATGGTGCGGGCCGAGGCTCACACCTCGAACGCCATCGAGAAGTCGAAGCTGCTCTACGAGGCCGGCGCGGCCTACCTCCAGCAGCTCGACGAGGAGGCCAGGGCGGTGGAGCTCTTCGCGCGGACCCTGGAGGTCGACCCCGACCACCAGCAGGCCGGGGAGCCGCTGGCCCAGATCTACTTCCGGGACGGGCGGTTCGAGGAGCTGGAGCCGGTGCTGGACATGCTGGTCCGCAAGGCCGACCGGCGCGACAACCGGACGCTCCAGGACCTGTACTTCAAGCTCGCGAGGACCTCCGACGCCCTGGGGAAGAACGACAAGGCGCTCAAGTACTACCGGGCTGCCTACGACATCGACTCGACCCACCTCCCGACGCTGACCGGGATGGCGGCGCTGCTCTACCGGACGGAGGACTGGGACAGGGCGTTCAAGATCTATCAGACCATCCTGGTCCACCACCGCGACTCCCAGCGGGCCGAGGAGATCGTCGACATCTTCTTCCGCCTCGGCAACATCAAGCTCAAGCTGGGCGAGCGCAAGAAGGCGCTCAACATGTTCGAGAAGGCGCTGGAGATCGACCCCGCGCACCGGGACACCCTGGAGGCGGTGATCGACCTGCAGATCAAGGCCAACGACTGGGACGCGGTGGTCAACGCCAAGCGCTCGTTGCTGGCGGTGGCCACCGACGAGGAGCGGTTCCTGCTCCTCGAGGAGTCGGGCGACATCTACCGGGAGAAGCTGAACAACCAGGACAAGTCGATCGCGAGCTACAACGACGCGCTGGCCATCGATCCCGGCAGCCACGTGGTCCTGCACAAACTGCTCGAGCTCTACACTGAGACCAAGCAGTGGAAGCGCGCGGTGGAGATCGTCGTCAGGCTCACCGAGCTGGAGAGCGACCCGGGCCTGCGGGCCAAGTACTTCTACACCGCGGCGGTCATCTACCGCGACGAGGTCAAGGCGCTCGACGAGGCGGCCGAGTTCTACAACAAGGCGCTCGACGACGCCCCGGATCTGCTCAAGGCGTTCGAGGCCCTCGACCGCATCTCCACCCAGAAGAAGGACTGGAAGAACCTCGAGCGCAACTACCGCAAGATGATCAAGCGCCTGCCCCAGGAGGGGCAGAACGAGCTCAAGGTCATGCTGTGGCACAACCTGGGCGAGATCTACCGCACGCGGCTCAAGAACTACAAGAACGCCACGGCGGCGTTCGAGGTCGCCGCGAGCCTGGACCCGGACAACATGCAGCGCCACGAGATCCTCGCGGAGCTCTACATGATGACCGGGCCGGAGAACGCGCCCAAGGCGGTGCAGGAGCACCAGGTCCTGATCCGCAGCTCGCCGTTCAAGATCGAGTCGTACAAGGCGCTGCGCAAGATCTACATGGACACGCGCCAGTACGACAAGGCCTGGTGCCTGTGCTCGACCCTGTCGTTCCTCAAGAAGGCAGACCCCGAGGAGCAGCAGTTCTACGAGCAGTACCGCCAGCGCGGCTTCGTGCGCGCCAAGGCGCGCATGACCGACGAGCTGTGGCACCGTTTCCTGTTCCACCCCGAGGAGGACCGCTACATCGGGGCGATCCTGGCGATCATCGCCCCAGTCGTCGGCTCGATGACCGCCAAGGCCCACAAGCAGTTCGGCCTCAAGCGCAAGGAGCGGCGCGACCTGGCCACCGACCAGCTGCTGTTCTCCAAGGTCTTCAACTACGTGACCTCGGTGCTCAACGTGGTCCAGGCGGAGCTCTACCTCAGGCCCAACCAGCAGACCGGGCTGATGATGGCCCACACCAAGGAGGTCCCCTCCTTCGTCGTGGGCGCGGACCTGCTGCAGGGACGGCCCGAGAAGGAGCTGGCGTTTGCCATCGCCAAGCAGCTGTCCTACCTGAGGCCGGAGCACTTCCTCCGTCGGGTGCTGACCGCGCCGTCGCAGCTGCGCACGGTGTTCTTCGCGGCGCTGCGCATCGCCAACCCGCAGTTCCCGGTGCCGCCGGCCGACATCCCGGAGGTCGACAAGATCCTGAAGTACGTCTCCGGCAAGATGCACGCCGGGATGCTGGAGCAGCTCGCGGTGCTGGTGCGCAAGTTCGCCGAGTCCAAGGCCGAGGTGAACCTCAACAAGTGGTGGTCCGCCACCGAGCTGACCGCCAACCGGGTCGGGTTCGTGCTCTGCAACGACCTCGAGGTGGCGGCGAAGATGGTGAGCACGGAGCCGGCCGAGATCGGCTCGCTGCCGCCCAAGGAGAAGGTCAAGGAGCTGGTGCTCTACAGCGTGTCGGAGGAGTACTTCCAGGTCCGCAACCAGCTCGGCCTGAGCATCGGACAGTAGACCGGACAGCGCGGGGAGCAGAAAAAATAGCCGAGATGGCCAAGGCTCGGTAGCATTGAGCCACATGGACGACCCCACCACCTCCGAGGGATACGTTGCGCTCCGCAACGCCCTGATCGCGATCCAGGACGACGTCAGTGCCGTGCACTCGGTGCTCTCCGCGGTCTCGGACGGCGGGGCGGGGTGGGTCCAGACGGCCTACTTCGAGCTACGGCGCGCCCTGGTCCAGGGACAGCTCAAGAAGGCCGAGACGGTGGGGCGCCTGATCGCCCTGATCCTCGAGTTCAAGAACCCCGACGACGTCGATGTCGAGCTCTCGGAGACCCGGCTGCACCGGGAGGGGATGCGGAGTCTGGAGGAGGGCATCGGGGCCATCCTGGCCCAGGACAACCTCACCGGCCTCTCGCACCTGGAGGCGCTGACCGAGGCGGTTTACGGGCCCGAGTCGCTGCGCTGGGTGGCGTGGTACTGGCTCGCGCGCGGCGCGTCCGACGAGGGCAACCTCGAGCGGGCGATGAAGGCCAGCCAGGAGGCGCTGCTGCTGGCCAAGGGGCTCGATGATCAGGCCCGGGCCACGAGCCTCTGCCGTCTGGCCGACGTCGAGTTCCTGCGCACGGAGTACGACGGCGCCCTGGAGCACGCGACCGAGGCGGCGTCGATCTTCGAGAAGACCGGGGACCGGCGCGGGCTGGCGGTGGCCGCGCTCGCGCTGGCCCGGATGCTGGACAAGCTCGACCGGGACGCCGACGCGCTGGAGGCCGCGCGGCGCGCTGGGGAAGCGGATCCCGACTGGGAGGACCCGGTGGTCTACCTCTCGCAGCGGGCGCTCGCCTGGGGCGATCTGGAGGAGGCCGAGTCGGTGCTCGAGCCCTTCCTGTCCGAGCCGCGCTCGCCGGAGGTCGACCGTCAGGCCCGGCTGGTCGAGGCTGTCCGGACCGAGAAGGTGCCCCGGGGGGTGGCGGTGGACTTCCTCAAGCTGCGGACTCAGCCCGCGACGGACGAGACCGTGGAGGCCATCGAGGTGCTGTGGCACGAGCACCGCGAGTTCCTCGAGCTGCGCGAGCTGCTGGCCTGGAACCTGGTCAAGGTGGGGCGCGAGGAGGAGGCGTCGGCCCACTTCAAGGAGATGGCGAGCCAGGACCTGGAGCCGGAGATCCGGGCGTCGGTGATGCTCGGGCTCGGCTGCCTCGCCAACCGGCAGTTCAAGCACCGCCAGCCCGGTGCGCGGGTACACGCCGCGGCGGAGGCGTTCTCGCGGGCGTCCGAGGAGAGCTCGGCCGCCGAGCGGGAGTTCGACGACACCGACGTGACACCGGAGGTCGTGGACGTTCAGGTGGCCCTCGACGCCTCGTTCGAGTTCGACCCGGAGGCCCTGGACGACGCCGTGGATCAGCTGACGATCCACGAGGAGACCGACCTCACGCCGCCGCCGCCGAAGCCGGTGGCCCCGATGATCGCCGCGGCGACGCCGGGTGCACCGACCCCGGCGCCACCGTCGACCCCGCCGCCCATCCCGGCAGACGCCAGGCCGGCGAAGCCCCGGTCCAAGGCGGTCTTCACCGGCTCGCTTCAGCTGTTCGCGGTGCCCGACCTGCTGGATTTTCTCGCCACCAGCCGGCGCACCGGGACCCTGGTGATCACGTCGGAGCACGGCATCGGGGCGGTCCACATGAAGGACGGCTTCATCGCCGGTGCGGCGGCGCCGAACTCGACCAACATGGGCGACCTGCTGCTGAAGCAGGAGGCCCTGACCGAGGACAGGCTCCGCGAGGCTGTCGAGAAGCAGAAGGCGGAGGGGTCCAACCGGCTGCTGGGCTCGATCCTGCTCGAGCTGGGAATGGTGGAGCGGGAGCAGCTCCGCAAGGCGCTCGATCAGCAGGCACGCGGGGCGCTCCGCGAGATGGTGGAGTGGACCAGCGGCCGCTTCGCCTTCGAGCCCGATCGCAACGGCGACGAGGCCCCGGGAGAGATCGAGCTGAACCTCGACACACGCGGCGTGCTCCTCGACGTGCTGCGGGCGTACGACGAGGCCAACAAGTAGCCGGCGCGCCGGGGCGCTGGGTGTGCCTCCCGCTTCAGAACATCCAAACCAGCAACAAGGTTGTCACCGGTTTGGCCTATCTGGGGTGGGTCGAAGCCGAGACAGGCCGGGACGCCTCGTATTCGTTCGGTTTATCGGTCGAGCCGGATGGTCCCCAGGTCCCCGGAGGGGAGGCGATCGCTCCCCCCGAATTGGGTGGCCGCGTAGCCTCCGGCGGCTGCCCCGGCGACCACCGCACCCACCGCGGTCCAGAACCACCAGGTCTTGTAGATCGGCGTGGGGCGGGGATCGGCCGTCGGCTGACCGCCCATGGCTGCGACAGGCGGCGGGGCCTCGGGCACCAGCTCGACGGAGAGGCGGGCGGTCTCCCCCGGGTTGAGGGACACCTCGCGGGAGAACGCGATGTAGCCCGCCTTCTTCACCGACAGGCGGTAGGCGCCGGGAGGGAGGTAGATTCGATGACCGAGCGGCGCGCGCCCGACAGGCGCGCCATCCACCGCGACGGTCGCGTCTGGAGTGTCGCACTGCACCGCAACGCTCGCCAGCAGGCGTTGCAGCTTCTGCATCTTGGCGCGTATCCTGTCAACCAGCTTCGCGGAGGCGCTCCCGCTGGCCTGGTTCAGGAACAGCTCGAAGTGCACGGCGGCCTCGGGCAGCCGCTCGAGCGCCTCCAGGGTGTAGCCGATGGAGAGCTCGAGCTTGTAGCTCGGGTAGAGCGCCCTCGCCCGCTGGAATCGGTCCAGCGCTCCGCTGTAGTCGCCTCCGGCGTAGAGCTTTCGTCCGGACTGGAACAGCGCGTTGGCCCGCTCTCTCGCGCCGTCGGCCGCCCGCGCGGCCGGAGTCGCTCCCGCCAGCGAAAGCGCCACGAGCAGCACCGCGGTGCGGCGGGGGGAACACTGGATTTCGGTCTGGTGGCTCATCTGCGTTCACAGCTTCTCGAAGGGGATCGGCGAACCCTTGGGCTTGGGGGTCGACTTGGACGGAGGCGGTCTCTCCGGGCGGGGCTGCCGCCGCGCTGGTGTCCTCTTTCCAGTGTGAGGCGGCTTGCTCTTCCTGCGGGGTCGGCGTCCGTTTCTCGGCTGTCGAGCCGAGGGAGTTGACAGGTCGGGGGGCCGCGCGTGGCCGAGCGCGTCCGGTGTCCGGGCGTCCGGGGTCCGGGCGTCCGGTGTCCGGGCGTCCGGTGTCCGGGCGTCCGGTGTCCGGGCGTTCCGGGGCTGATCAGCCCGCCGCAGTGGAGCCCGGGCCGACCGGGCGTCAGGTGCCTTGGCCGCTGCGTCGGGGCCAGGCCGCGCCGTCGGCACGCCGGGCTTCTGGGCGGGCTTGACCGTGCCGGGATGGGGGCGGGTGGCGAGCTGCCCGGTCCTCGGTGCGGGGCCTGGCCACTGGATCAGGAGGAATGTGACCACGCCCACACAGACGATCACCGCTGCCGCCAGCAGGTTGATCAGGCGCCGGCGCCTGATCGATCTCGAGGACCGCGTCGAGCGCTCGGGGAGAGGCTTGACCTGCGTCGGCGCGGACAGGAGGGGGTCCGGCGGGCCCGTGACCGCCGGCGGGACGTCACCGCCGGGGGAGGTCTGCCGGATCTCCTCCACGTCCACCATGGCGGTGTGCTCCGGGCCGGGAGCCGGCTCGCGGTCGAGCGCCTCGCTGCGGTCGAACGGTTCGGTGTCACCGACCCAGTCGAGATCGAAGCGCCGCGTGGTGATGGCCAGGGGGTCGACGCCGTCGTCCTGCGCCTCGGGGCCTCGAGCAAGGGCGAGCCGGTCGCTGAAGGTCTGCTTGAGCCAGTCGGCCAGCTGCCGGCGCGTGAAGGGGTGGTTTTGCAGGAACGCCTCGACGGCGCGCTCCATCTCACCCGCGCTCTGGAAGCGCCTGTCAGGATCACGGGCCAGGGCCCTGTGGCAGATGCGCACCAGCGGCTCCGGAACACGCAACCCGGCCGTCGAGAGATCGGGCACCACGGCCCGCCTGATGCGCTCGAGCGTGTCGATGTTGCTGCCGCCCCGGAAGGGGGGCTTGCCGGCGAGCACCTCGTAGAGCACCACCCCGGCGGAGAAGATGTCGGAGCGGTGGTCCACGACGCCCGAGACCTGCTCGGGGGAGAGGTAGTCCAGCTTCCCCTTGAGGTATCCGACCCGGGTCTCCACGAGGCGGCGGGCGGCCTTGGCGATCCCGAAGTCGATCAGCTTGACCTCTCCCTCGAAGGAGACCAGCACGTTCCCGGGGCTCACGTCCCTGTGGATGATCTTCAGCGGACGGCCGGTGCTGTCACGCTTGTCGTGGGCGTAGGCGAGGGCGGCGCAGATGTTCGACGTCAGGTAGGCGGCGAGGGAGGGCCGGAAGGCGGGGTCCTGGTCCTTGCAGCGCTTCAGGATCGCCGAGAGGCTGACGCCCTCGACGTGCTCCATGGCGATGAAGTAGGAGCCGTCCGCCTTGCCGAGCTCGAAGATCTGGGCGATGTTGCCGTGGGCGAGGCTGGCCGCGATGCGAGCCTCGTCGATGAACATCCTGACGAAGGTCTCGTCGTCGGCGAGGGAGGGCAGGATACGCTTGATGGCGACCCGCTTCTCGAACCCTCCCTCCCCGGTCGTGTGGGCGAGGAAGACCTCGGCCATGCCTCCGGTCCCCAGCCGGTCGAGGATCACGTACTTGGCGATCCTCTCGGGCGGGCTCCCCGTGCCGTTTTGCCCAGTGGCGTCCATCGATCCCGACGTCCCCGCTCAGGGACAGAGCCCGCTCGTCGGGCAGCGTCGCACGATGCCCGTGGTGTCGCCCCCCGCCATGACCAGGCCCGTGCCGCCCACGACCTCGACGTTCATGTAGGCCGGGTCGCCGGGCTCTCGGATCCAGCCGGGGCTGAGGAGCATGGAGTAGCGCCTGATCACCCCCTGGCCTCCGGACCCCGCCGAGTTGCCCTTGACGCCCGCGACGTAGAGCGCGTTTCCGTCGGTGGCCAGGCTCATGTAGTAGTCGCCGTCGCTGGTTGGGTTCCAGGTGTGGGAGCCGACCGTGGCGCCGCTCGTCGGATTGATGCGGAAGATGGCTGCCTGGATGTCGGAGCCCGTGACGGAGAACCCCGCCACGTAGAGGCTGCCGTTGACGAGCAGCAGGTCCCGGCCCTCCGTGTTGTTGCTGCCGTCCTGGAACGAGGCCGTCCACGGCGCGCTGCAGGTGCTGCACGTGCAGCTCTTGTCGTATCGGGCGATGAACCCCTCGCCGCTCTTGCCGCCGGTGAGGTAGGCGTAGCTTCCCGAGAGCGCCAGGTTGCGGCCGTTGCCGCTGGCCGCCGACGCCAGGGAGCAGACTGTCTGGTCGGACTTCCCCAGGGCCGCCGTGATCTGCGGGTTGGCCAGGTAATCGGCCGTGCCGCTGAGCCAGAACGTGAGCACCGAGGAGGTGCTGGTGGTGTTGTTGTACACGATGTCCCAGACCTCGTCCTGGCCCGACGTGGCCAGGGGCAGGATCCAGTCGGGGGCGAAGGTGGACTTGGAGAACCGCGCGAAGAGGCCGTCCCGATCGCCCGAGGCCTCCATCCAGCCCCCGAGGTAGATGCTGGCTCCGGAGAGGCTCAGCCCGGTTCCCATCGCCTTGGAGGCGATGGCCGGCATGGTCGCCTTGGACTTCAGCACCTTGCCGCAGTGATCCAGCGAGGCGATCAGGATCCCCGACGGCGTCCGCCCGGAGACGTAGATCGTGCCGTCGGAGTCGACGTCGAGCCCCTTGACCGGGCCGGGGAGGGTGGTCCCCCACCGGCCGCAGTCCTTGCAACCGCCCTGGTAGCACTCCTTCGCCTGGGCGCTGCAGTTCTGACACGGCGCTCCCCCGCCCCCACACGCGGTGTCGTCGAGGCCGGTCTGGCAGACGTTCTGGGCGTCGCAGCACCCCTGGGGGCACGACTGCGGCATGCAGAGGCATATCCCGCCGGAGCAGGTCTGGCCCGTGGGGCAGGTCCCCGTCGAGCAGGTGCCTCCACAGCCGTTGGGGGCGCCGCACGCCTTGCCGACGCAGTCCGGCTGGCAGGCGATGCAGGTCTGGCTCGCGTTGCACGACTTGCCCTGGGCCAGACAGTCGACGCAGCTCTGGCCGGAGGCGCCGCAGTGGTCGTCGGCGGTCCCCGGGAAGCAGAAGTCGCCGCCGCAGCATCCCTGAGCGCAGGAGGCGGCGTCGCAGACGCAGGCGCCGGCGACGCAGCGCTGCCCGACGGGGCAGGTCCCCGTCAGGCACTTCCCTCCGCAGCCGTCGTCGTCTCCACAGTTCTTCCCGGCGCAGGCGGGCTGGCAGGTGCCGTCGGCGCCCGGGCCCCGGTCGTCGGGGCCGATCCCGACGTCGACCGGCCACCTCCACTCCCCCGGCCCCAGATCGGTCAGCCCGGCGTCGCCGGGCCAGGCGCTGTCCTCCGAGCAGCCCAGCCACGGAACCAGCAGGAGAGTCACCAGAGCCCACGTCACGGCGCAGGTTCTGTTCTCATCGCGCAT
>Ga0316577_10000909_pt1 | contig 13083 bp, 11 predicted proteins | sample S5NA_FD_203073 | JGI IMG/M metagenome (GOLD analysis project Ga0316577, IMG submission 203073) | Rhizosphere microbial communities from salt marsh grasses in Alabama, United States - S5-7_050615r2r1 | ecosystem: Host-associated > Plants > Roots > Rhizosphere | place: USA: Alabama | collected... | reverse complement strand
GGTACGCATCGCTCCGCACCGTCTGCACGATCTCGCGGCCCGAGGAGGCGCCGAAGCCGTCGTACTGGTATTCCGCGGCCAGATAGAGGTCGCGCCCGAGGAGCGACAGGTTGCGGTCCGCGCCGACGGCGGCGCGCCACACGGTCCCGCCCGCTTCGTGCCGCACGGTCGCCTCCCCCCGGAACGCGGTCCCCCCGGCCGTCACCGTGGCGCTCGCGGCCGCCGCGGCCCGGTCGTGGACGGCTCCGGCCCACGCGCCCAGCTGCCACGGGCCGAGGCGGGTGCCCCCCCGCGCCACCGCGGTGAGCGTCGTCTCGTCCCCGACCTCCGCCGGCCGGACCACGGCGTCGAGCTCCGTGAAGGTCCCGGGGTAGGCCCGGGCCCGCAGGACGTCGACGCCCGCCCGGTACGCCCGGAAGGGATCGGCCGGATCGAACGGCGCGAACGGGTCGGCCGGCGTCAGGAAGAGGGTGGTCGCCCAGGAGACGGCCTCGCGCCCGGCGCTCAGCTCGACGAGCTCGCCCAGTGGGATGGTGGCCGACAGGCGGTCCACCCGGTGCGTCCACGACGCGTGCTCGCCCTCGGCGATCGTGCCCTGCAGAGGCAGCCATTCCGTCCCCGTCTGGGCCCGCCCGAGGGAGGTCGACAGGACCCCCGTGAGCTCGGAGTCCGTGGCGATTCGTAGAGCCTGTTCGTACGCGAGGTCGAGGTCGATCGGGCCGAGAGATGGGTCCGCCATCAGGCGCACGCGCTGCAGGTCCGTCGCGCCCGCCGGGCTCAGCGGCCCCTCGAGCGAGCCCGTCGCCACGTTCAGGGCGTAGCCCCGCATCTCGAACTCGTGGTCCTGGGCGCGGGCCGGGCCCGCGTTCGCCACGACGGCGGCGGCGACGAGCCCCCGGGCGAGACGGCGGCACGCCACGCGACCGTCACCCCTGCGCGTCGTCCGAGACGATCTCGCCGTCCACGAGCCGGACGTTCCGGCGGGCGCGTGCCATCAGCTTCTGGTCGTGCGTGGCGAACACGAAGGTCGTGCCGAGCTCGCGGTTGAGCTCCGCCATCATGTCGATCAGCGCCTCGCTCGTGGCGGCGTCGAGGTTCGCCGTCGGCTCGTCCGCGAGCACCAGCGCCGGCTCGCCGACCACGGCGCGGGCCACGGCCACGCGCTGCTGCTGTCCGCCCGAGAGCTTGCCCGGGCGGCGGTCCTCGAGCCCCTCGATCCCGATCCTCCGGAACAGGTCGGACACCCGGCGTCGTCGCTCGTCCTCCGGGACGTCACGCAACAGGAGGCCGAACTCCGCGTTCTCCCGCGCCGTGAGGACGGGCAGGAGGTTGTAGGCCTGGAACACGAAGCCGATCTTCTCGAGCCGGAGTTGCGCCAGGTCGCGGTCCGGGAGGTCGCCGATGGACCGGCCGTCGATCCGCACCTCCCCCCTGGTGGGCCGGGTGAGCCCGCCGATCAGGTTGAGAAGCGTCGTCTTGCCGGAGCCCGAGGGACCGGCGAGCACCGTGAACTCGCCGTGCTCGATCCGCAGGGTGACGCCGCGGACGGCCTCCACCCTGATACCGTCGTGCGCGAACACCTTCCAGAGGCCCTCCGTCCGCACGGCGAAAGGGACTGCTTCGCTCATTCGGTCGTTCATTCGGCGAACTTCATCGCCTCGGCCACGTCGACACGCGTGGCCCGCCAGGCGGGGTAGAGGGAGGCGAGGGAGCCGATCGCGAAGATGAACGCGAGGCTCGCGAGGACCTGCGTGATCCGGAATGCGGGGATGACGACCGGATCGATCACGACGCCCGCCGCCGTCAGGTCCTCGTTCATGAACGACGAGAAGTCGAAGCCGTTCCGGAACAGCAGCCACGTCCCGGCCAGGCCCAGGACCATTCCGGTCACGCCGCTGGCGAGCGTCAGGAGGAGGCCCTCCACGAACACGATCCGGCCGACCTCGGAGCGCCGGAGCCCGAGGGCGCGGAGCACGCCGAACTCGCGGGTGCGCCGCATCACCGACATCAGGATCGTGTTGATGATCGCCAGCGCGGCGATCCCGAACAGGATGGCGTGAAACACGTAATCGGCGAAGTCGTCCATCCGCACCGCGGCCGCGAGGTCGGGCTGCGCGTCCCGCCAGGTCAGGACCTCCGCCGCGTCCCCGAGGTCGGCGAGCTGCGACCTCAGCGCCGAGCGGACGGCCCTCACGTCGCGGCTTCCACGGAGCAGGAGGTCGTAGGACGTCGCCGCGCCGGGGACGTCGAGCCACTCGCGCGCGGTGGAGAGGGGAATCTGGACGATGGACTCGTCGGCCTCGGGAATCCCGGTCCGGAACGTTCCGGCGACGCGAGCCATCTGGCCTACGATCTCGCCCGACGCGTCCTGCGCCGTGAGCACGAAGCGGTCGCCCACGTCGAGGTCGAGGCGCTCCGCGAGGCGGGCGCCGACGAAGGCGCGGAGCCGATCGTCCGTCTCGAGATAGCGCCCGTCGTCGAGCTTCTCCGGGATCAGGGAGAAGTGCCGCTCCGCCTCGGGGTCGACGCCGGTCACCGCCACGGGGAGCGCCGAGGACGCCGAACTCGCGAGCCCCTGGACGGAGAGCCGGGGCGCCGCGGCGACCAGCCGCCGCTCGATGCCGGGTGACGCGATCGCCCGCTCCACGGCGTCGACGGTCGGGGGCGCGAGCCGGCGGTCGATCGTGCGGCGGCGCCCGTACTCCGGGTCCTGTACGGAGACGTGTCCGCTCCCGAGACGCACCCCGGCCTCGATCCACTCCTCGTGCCCCCCCTCCGCCAGCGCGCGCGAAAAGACGAGGAGCGCCATTCCGATCACCATCGCCAGGCCGCTGAGCAGCGTCCGCCGGCGTTCACGGATCAGGTTCCGGGCCGCGAGGCGGAGCCGGAGCAGGGGTCCCGTGCTCACCGGCCGGAGCGCGTCGGGGGGGAGGTCATCGGCCCGCCAGCGTGTCGGCCGGCGGGATGTGGGCGCTGCGCCAGGCGGGAAGCAAGGCCGCGACGAGGGCGGTCACGAGCAGTGCCGCGGCCGTCAGATAGAGCATCGACCACGGGATCTCGACCCGGAGGATCGGTCGCATCAGCCCTCCCGCCATCGTGAATCCGCCGTACAGCCAGCTCACGTCCGGCGGAGCCCGGTGCCACCAGACGAGGATCGGCACGGCGAGGAGGAGACCCGCTCCCAGGCTGACGGCGGCGAGGACGACGGCCTCGGCGAGCACCGAGCCCACGATGAGGCGGGGTCGCGTGCCGAGCGCGAGAAGGAGCGCGAACTCGCGCCTCCGCTCGTAGCTCGCCATCAGGAGCGTGTTCGCGACGCCGAACACGGCCATCCCGAACACGATGACCAGGAGGAGCCACTGCATGCTCCCGGTGAGCCGGGCGTAGTCGACCATCTCGGGCCGGAACTCGGTCCACGCGCGGGCCTCGGCGTCGACCTGCGGGCCGAGCGCGGCCGTGATCGCGCTGTCCGCGGAGGCGGCGGCCCCCGGCGCCGCCCACGGGTCCTCGACCCGGGCCACCACCTCGTGAATCCGTTCCGGGGGCAGCACGAGGAGCTCCTGCAGCACACCGAGAGGGAGGATGGCCCACGCGAGGTCCAACTCGGCGATGGAGGTGCGGAACAGCCCCGAGACGACGAACAGGTCGTTCCCGAGAGAGCCGTCCGCGGCCGGCGCGACGAGCACCACCGTGTCGCCGATGCCGGCGTCGATGGTCCGGGCCATCTCGGTGCCGATCAGGATCTCCCGTCGTCCCGCACCCGGCGGCCGTCCCTCGACCACGGTCTCCAGGATCCGCGCGACCGTCTCCTCCCGGCCCGGGTCCACGCCCATCAGGAGGCCCGCCGCGGTCGCCGACCCCGTGCTCACCAGCCCGGCACCGTATACACGGGGCGCGGCGGCCGCCACGCCGGGGGCCCCCGCGACCGCCGCGACGAGCCGGGGGACGTCCGTTCCCTCACGTCCCCCGATCGTGGCGTAGAGAGAGCGGTCCGGCAGATAGTCGGCCGCGTGCACCTGCACCTGGCCCGTGACGAGACCGGTGCCGTTGTCGACCATCTCGGCCACGAGTCCCTTGCCGAGCCCGCTCATGACCACGACCGCGACGTAGCCGATCGCGAGGCCGATCGCCGTGATCCACGCGCGTCGCGGGTTGCGGCCGAGATTGCGCCAGCCGATGCGCCAGCCCGTGCCGGCGGCCACGCGGTCAGTCCCCCGCCCGGAGCCGGCGCAGGGAGAAGTCCCCGGGCGCCAGGTCGACCCCGAACTCGAGCTCCTCGTACCGGACCTCCGTGTACTCGTCCGGTTTGTCCTCCGGCACCATGTGCATCCGCGCCGGGACGAGCCGACCGTCGAATTCCTCGTAGTCGCCGAAGCTGAGAGTGCGCACGAGGACGTCGTCCTCGTCGAAATACCGGGCCCAGGTCGGCATCAGGTCCGACTTCCGAACCTGGTAGAGAATCCGTCCCCAGACCACTGGAGCCTCGGGCTTCGGGACCAGGTCGAACTCCCAGACCGCCGCCCCGTCGCGCGCCCCGTCGAACGCGATCGAGATCTCGTAGTCCTCCACGAGTCGGCTCTCCTTGACGAGATCGTCGTTCGTGAAGTGGGAGCCCATCCAGGAAGCGCTCATCAGGGAGGGCGGGATCTTGATCGTGCGGTCGACCTTGGGAAGGTAGTTCCAGATCTCGTCGCCCGATTTCAGCGTCGCCGTGCCGGCGTCCTTTTTCGGCTCCAGCACGCGCACCAGCGCGTACTCGGTCCCGAGCGAGAGAACCCGCATCGTCATCGAGCGGCTCCAGTTCTCGGTCCGGACCTCCATCGTCATCTCGCCGCGGCTCGACTCCCCGCGGAGAAGTCGATCGACGAAGTCCACGATCTCGGACGCGGACGCGTCGGGGGGCGGCCGAAGCGCCCCGTCCTGGGCGCGGGCGGGCCGGGCGACGGACGAGACGATCGCCACGGGGGCGACGGCGAGAACGACGAGGCGTCGGATCCGGGTTCGGCGCATCGGGATGCTCCTTCCGGGACGAAACCTACGGGACTCCTCGGGCACGGGCCAACGGTGGGTTCATCGCGCACGCTTCCGGTACAGCCCGTTCACCGTGACCCGCCGGAAGCTCTCCCCCTCGGCTTCGACGGTCTCCGTGGGGGCCACCGGCACGAGACCGTGGCGGGCCAGCGCCTCGTCCAGCTCGGTCGCGTCGAGCAGTACGTGCCGGCCCGACTCGTGACCCGCGTACACCGACGGCTCCCCTTCGACGGGCTGGAGAGGTCCGTCCTCGAGCTCCGTGCCCGGGGCGAAGTTCGAGACCAGGAGCTCCCCGCCGGTCCGGAGGACCCGCGCCGTCTCCGCCAGGGAGCGGTCGTAGTCGGACCGGGTGCGGGCGTTGTGGTGGACGCCGAGGGCCACCACGAGGTCGAAGCTCGCGTCGGGGAAGGCGGCCAGGAACTCCATCCGACCGAGGCGAACGCGCATGTGCGCCTCGCGCTCCCCGAGCGCCTGCGCGACGCGGGCGCGCGTCCGGCGGACCATCGGCTCGGAGGCGTCGATGGCGATCAGGTCGCAGCCGCGGCGCGCGAGGAGGACCGCGTTGCGACCCGCCGCGCACCCGAGGTCGAGGACGCGGAGCCCGACCACGTCGCCGCGCGCGTCGAGCCAGGACACGAGTCGACGGTCCGGCTCGCGCGCCGCGAAGCGCTCGACGACCTCGGGACGCTCCCAGAACGGCCTCCCGTCACCTTCCATGCGGACGTCTCCGTGACTGCGCCTCACCGGTGCCCGGGTCACGCGGTCAATGTAGCGACCCGAGGGCGTGGCAGGGACCGCCGCGAGCGGATACGTTCCCTCCATTCCGCCGGAACCGGCCGCGATCGCCGGCCGCTACAGACGACCAAGGAACGGGACGGGACTTCCCATGCAAGACTTTCTGGAGCGCCTCGGCATCGAGGAGATGAACGCCGGCGGGTTCGCCGGGAACTGGATCGGTTCCGGACCGGAGCTCGAGGTGACGACCCCGATCGACGGGTCCACGATCGGCTACGTGCGGCAGGTCACGGAGGAGGAGTACGAGAAGATCGTCGCGCGAGCCCACAAGGCCTTCCTCGCGTGGCGGAAGATGCCGGCCCCGCGGCGGGGCGAGATCGTCCGTCAGCTCGGCGAGGCCCTGCGCGAAGCCAAGCCGGACCTGGGTCGGCTCGTGAGCCTGGAGATGGGCAAGATCCGGGCGGAAGGCGAGGGCGAAGTCCAGGAGATGATCGACATCTGCGACTTCGCGGTCGGCCTGTCGCGGCAGCTCTACGGCAACACGATGCAGTCGGAGCGGCCGGACCACCGGATGTTCGAGCAGTGGCACCCGCTCGGCGTGGTGGGGGTGATCACCGCCTTCAACTTCCCGGTGGCCGTGTGGAGCTGGAACGCGGCGATCGCGGCCGTCTGCGGCGACAGCACGCTCTGGAAGCCGTCGAGCAACGTGCCGCTCTGCGCGGTCGCGGTCACGAAGATCGCCGAGAAGGTCTGCCGCGCGAACGACGTCGACCCGGCGATCTTCTCCCTCACGGTGGGCAAGGGCTCCACGGTGGGCGAGCGGATCCTCCACGACCGCCGGGTCCCGCTCATCTCCTTCACGGGCAGCACGAACATGGGAACCCGGGTCGCGGAGGTGGTGGGGAAGCGCCTCGGGCGGACGATCCTCGAGCTCGGCGGAAACAACGCGATCATCGTCACGCCGCACGCGAACCTGGACCTGGTCCTGCCGGCGATCCTGTTCGGGGCGGTCGGGACCGCGGGGCAGCGGTGCACGAGCACCCGTCGGATCATCGTGCACGAGTCGATCAAGGAAGAGCTCGTCGAGCGTCTCGTCCGTGCGTATGCCGACGTCCGGATCGGCGACCCGCTCGACGACGACACGCTGATGGGACCCCTCGTCACGAGGAACGCCGTGTCCGACATGATGAACGCACTCGACCGGGTCCGCGCCGAGGGCGGCAAGATCCTGTTCGGCGGGCAGAAGCTGGGCGGGGACGACTATCCCGGAGGCCACTACGTCTCGCCCTGCATCGCCGAGGCGGAGAACTCGTTCACGATCGTCCAGGAAGAGACCTTCGCCCCGATCCTCTACATCATCGGGTACGGCAAGAAGAAGGCGACCCCGAGGGAGGCCGTGGCCGAGGTGGAGGAGGCGGTGCGGATCCACAACGACGTTCCGCAGGGCCTCTCGTCGGCGATTTTCACCGAGCATCTCCGGGAAGCGGAGTACTTCCTGTCGCACCGCGGCAGCGACTGCGGGATCGCCAACGTGAACATCGGCACCAGCGGCGCCGAGATCGGGGGCGCGTTCGGCGGCGAGAAGGACACGGGCGGCGGACGCGAGAGCGGCTCCGACTCGTGGAAGGCCTACATGCGACGGCAGACGAACACCGTGAACTGGAGCACGGAGCTCCCGCTGGCGCAGGGGATCAGCTTCGGCTGAGCCGTCGGTCCCCGGGTGTCGGCCGGCGAGCCGCGCTTCGGGGATCGCGCTGCGCGAGGGGCGCCCGCCAGGGCGCCCCTCGGCGCATCGCCGTCGGGCCGCGGAGCGTCAGAAGGAGACGCCTCCGAAGATCTCGACCCAGTTCTCCCCCGTCCACTTGTATCGCGCGCCGACGTCGAGGAAGAGGATCCGCGCTCCGATGCCGGGCAGCACCGAGAACTCGTCGATCTTCGTGTAGTAGGAGCCGTCGAGACTGATGTAGACGATCGGGAGCTGCAGCCGCGCCCCGATCCCGAAGTTCCAGATGTTCCAGTCGTCGTAGGTCGTCTCGCCGTCCGTCTCCCCGTCGAAGCGGTTGTAGCCGACCTCGCCGCGGAGCTTGATGAGCGGAACGAGCGTGAAGTCGCCCGTCGCGGCGGCGCCCCATCCGGTCTTCGCCACGTCGTCGAAGTCCCCCGTCGGCAGCAGCATCTTCGCGCGCCCGCCGACCGCGAACTGCGCCTCCGCGCGTCCGGGCAGCAGGGCCAGGGCAAACAGGGTCGCGAGCAGGAAGGGAAGGCGTTTCATCGTCCTCTGGCTCCGGGTCGAAGTGTGTCCGTGGGGGTCGATGCGGACCGGATCCCCCGCGCGTAGCTTCCTGAGATTGGCTCGGGCGAGGGCCGTCGCCTTCGCGCTTCCGATCCGATGGACCCAAAAGGTCACGGAAGGCTCCGAGCGTCAAGGACTCGCGGGAGGGATGCCGCATGGACTGGATCGTGTCGCTGCTGGCAGGAGTCGGCCTCGCCGCCGCGAGCGGCTTCCGGGTCTTCGTGCCTCTGCTCGGCGTCGGGCTCGCCGCCCGGGCCGGATTCCTCCCGCTCACGCCGGGCTTCGACTGGCTCTCGAGTCCGGTGGCCATCGGGGCGCTCGTGATCGCGACGCTCCTCGAGATCGGGGCCTACTTCGTTCCCTGGATCGACAACGCACTCGACACCGTGGCGACGCCCGCCGCGGTCGGCGCGGGCACCCTGGCCGCGCTCTCCGTGCTCGGCGACTCCTCGCCGTTCGTCGCGTGGGTCCTCGCGATCCTCGCGGGCGGCGGCACGGCGGGACTCGTGCAGGCGGGGACGGTGGGGGCCCGGGCCACCTCCAGCGTGACGACGGGAGGCCTCGGGAATCCGCTGCTGTCGCTCGGCGAGGCACTGTTGTCGCTCGGGCTCACGGCCCTGTCGTTGCTGCTGCCCGTGCTCGCCGGAGTCCTGGTGCTCGGGCTGCTCGCCTGGGCGCTGCGCCGACTGAGCCGGGGGCGGAGGGCCCGGGTCCCCTCGTCCGCCGGCTGAGCCCGGACGAGGATCAGCGCCTCTCGACGAGACGCGCCAGCAGCGCGAGCGGCAGCAGGAAGCTGCTCCACATGGTCGCCACGTGTACCTCCCGGTGTCGACCGGTTGCATCTCTGCGGACTTGCCACACCATGGTGCCCTCCCTCTGCAACGATCCCGTCACCGGGGCGAGCCGGGACCGTAACGGTGGGCCTCTCGTGTCACGCGGGCGTCACGCAGGACCTTGCAGGGCGCTCCCCGGTAGGAATGCCGTGACCGCGTTCCTCGTCCGGCCGGCCCTCCTCGGAACCCGGCCGCCGAGGCCGAGCCCGAACGATGCGGGAGCGCCGCTGTGCGCTTCCGGAGCGCTGGAGGCAGAATGGCTGAGACCCCCTCGACGATGCTCCCGCTCGGCACCCGGTTGCCGGGCTTCTCCCTCACGGACGCCGTCAGCGGCCGGACGGTCACCGACGAAGACTTCGGCGACCGAGACGCGCTCCTCGTGATGTTCCTCAGCAATCACTGCCCGTTCGTGCGGCACGTGGTCCCGGAGATCGGTCGGATCGCGCGGGAGTACGTGTCTCGTGGAGCGGGAATCGTCGCGATCAGTGCGAACGACATCGCCCGGTATCCGGACGACGCGCCGGCGCACATGAAGGAGCTGGCGCTCCGAGAGGGATGGGAGTTCCCGTTTCTGTTCGATGACACGCAGGAGGTCGCGAAGGCGTTCCGTGCCGCATGCACGCCCGACTTCTTCCTGTTCGACGCGGAAGGGGAGCTCGTCTACCGGGGCCAGCTCGACCCCAGCCGCCCGGGACGCGGTGATCCGGACGGGCGCGACCTCCGCCCCGCCCTGGACGCCGTGCTGGAGGGGAGGGGCGTCCCGGGGGAGCAGATTCCGAGCGTAGGCTGCAACATCAAGTGGAAGCCGGGGAACGAGCCCGACTACTACGGCTGAGCGTCGCCGACCTCCCCGGAGGGAGATGAGGGCCCGTCGGCCATGAGGTAGTCGAGGACGTCGGCGGCCGTATACGAGCGGCGGCCCGCCAGGAACTCCGCCAGGATGCGGACATCGTCGCCGCTCGTGAGGAGCGGCTGCTCCTCGACGTCCTCTCCGCGGAGCTGTCCGTGGCCGAGATTCGCGAAGAGCGCGTTGCACAGACATTTCCGACCCTCGGCGTCCTCGCGCGCGCCGGACTTCTTCACGTACGTCTCCACGGGCTCGGCCGGACATCGATAGTCGATGCGCCCGTCCTCCTTCCGGTAGGCCGTTCGCAGGTAGCCGAGGTCGCAGACGCGCGTGCGCGCCTCGTACGCCTCACGGCCGGAGAGCGTCCGACGGAGCTGGACGACCTTGAACGGGAAGCCCGTCGGCGAGGCCCGCCGATCGGTCAGGACGTCGACGCCTCCGTTCAGCGACTCGTCGAGCACCCTCCGCTTCAGGTCGTCCCGCAATCCCGATTCGGCGCAGAAGGCGAACAAGGTCCCGACCTGGATGCCCGCCGCTCCCGCGGCCCGGGCCTCGGCGAGACGGCCGGGGCGCCCCGCGCCGCCCGCCAGCCAGAACGGCACCCCGAGCTCGGCGATCTTCTCCAGGTCCACCTCATCCCGCTCGCCGTAGACCGGCTCTCCCCGCTCGTTCAGCTCGGAATCGCGGCCGCGTGGAGGCGCGTTGTGTCCTCCCGCCGTGGGCGCCTCGATCACGAGACCGTCCACTCGGCCGCTCGCCTTCCGGACGATCATGGTGGCGAGGGAGTTGGACGCGACGATGGCGAGGAACGCCGGTCGCGTCATCGGCGGAGGAACCTCTTCCCAGAGCTCCCGGGGATCGAATCGAAGCTCGTCCGGCTCCCCACTGCTCGGTCCCGCCACCTCGAGCCGCATCGACGCGGGTTCGTGCCGTGCGAGCCGGTCCAGGCACCCCGGAATCTCGCGCGGGATTCCCGCGCCCATCAGGACCGCGTCGACCCCCGCGAGCATCGCCCCGTACAGGGACGGCAGGTTCGGCATCGCCACCTTCGTGAGAAGATTGATGCCGACGGGGCCCTCGTGTCCTTCCTTCGCGAGGAAGACCTCGACGAAATTCGCGAGGACGGTGAGCTCGAGGCGCGCCTTCTTCACCGTCTGGCGGAACATCGGGAGCGACGGGTAAGGCTCGCCCGGCTCCCGTCCCTCGGGCCGGAAGAACCGCGAGAGCGAGGATGCGCCGACCCGGGGAATCGGGAAGGCGTCGATCGCGCGGCGCAGGTGCCCGCCGGGGTCTCCGTCCGCGAGACGCCGAACGAAGAGCGAGTCGATACAGGTCCCGGACACGACGCCCAGGTGTCCCCGGGAGGCGACCGCTCGGGCGAGGGACCAGTTCGAGATCCCCACCCCCATGCCCCCCTGGATGATCGCCGGCAGGGCGGTCGCGGTCGTCACCGGGCGAACCGGAGGATCAGCCCGTCCGGCGTGACGGTGGTCAAGACCCCCCCCGCGAGGCGTCCGCGGTAGGTCGCCGCCTCGCCGCCGGGCCCGAAGAAGATGGAGTCGGCGGCGAACAGACTCCACGCGCCCGACTCGTCGTACGTGCTCGTACCCACCTTGTCCCGGTATTCGAGGAGCAGGTCGTAGGCCGAACCGAGCTTCAGGGTGACGGAACCGAGGAGAATCTCGGATCCGGGAGGCTGCTGGACCTCGAACGGCAGAGACCCTCCGTTCACCGTCTGCAGGGTGTACTGGCCGTACAGGTCGGAGGGGGCCGCGGGCCCACCGTCGTCTCCGCACCCGGCGAGGACACCGGTCGACACGGCGATCGTCGCCAGGACGAAATCGCGAATCCGCATCTCGAGTCTGTCTCCCGCTGGCGTCGGATCGTAGCTCTCTCGGGCGCCGGTGGACCGGTCCGTCGCCGCCGCATCACGAAGGACAAGCTATGGGAGCGTCGTGTGTCACGCGACCGGCAACGGACTCCCTTCGAGAGGCCTCAGTCGCTCGCGGCCAGCGGGTAGCCCTCCCGCAGGAGGGGCAGCACCTTCGCCGCGCCGATCGGGGACGAGAACAGGTAGCCCTGGGCCTGCCGGCAGCCCATCGATCGGAGGACGCGGAACTGGTCTCGGGTCTCGACCCCCTCCGCGATGACCTCGGCGCCCAGAACGCGGGCGAGCTCAATGATGGTTCGCGCCACGGCGAGATTTCCTTTCCCCTCTCCACCGCTCACGAACGCCCGGTCGATCTTCACGGCGTCGATCGGCAGTGCGTGCAGGTGCCGGAGGGAGGAGAAGCCGGTGCCGAAATCGTCGATGGCGACCCCACAGCCGAGCTCGCGAATCCGCGCCAGGCCCTCGGCCGCTCGCGCGGGGTTCCGCATCAGCTCCGACTCGGAGATGTCGAAACGGATCTGCTCGCCCCGCAGGCCGTGACGCGCGAGCACGTCCCGGACCCGTCCTGCCGTTCGCTCGTGGAACAGCTGGTTCGCCGTCACGTTCAGGTCGAGCGTCGGGACGGGCCGACCGAGCTCGTCCTGCCAGCGACGCGCCTGTGCGCAGGCGCGCTCCAGCAGCCATCCGCCGAGATCGTGGATGATCGGGGACCGGGCGGCGATCGGGACGAACTGTTGCGGGGGGATCAGCCCGTGCTCCGGATGCTTCCAGCGGAGCAGCGTCTCGAGCCCGTCGATGCTCCCGTCCGCGAGCGACACGATCGGCTGGAACTCGAGATAGAGCTGGTCCTCGACCAGCGCCCGTCCGAGCTCGACCTCGACCCGCCGGCGGATCTCCTCCTCGTGTTGGGCCGCCTCGTCGAACACGGCGACGGTCTTCTCGTCCGGCTCCGTACGGGCGAGGGCGTCGCGCGCGTCGCGCAGGAGCGGAAGAGCCCGGTCGTAGGCCGGCCCGCCGAACACGATGCCGACCCGAACGCGGAGCTGCGCCTCGTGCGAGCCCACCCAGATCGGCCGGCGGAGCTCCTTCGCGATCCGCTCGCCGATCCGCACGGCCTCGTCAAGCACCCGGATGTCCTCGAGCACGAGCGCGAAGGTCTCGTCGTCGAGGTGCGCGACCGTGTCGGCGCTGCGGGACTGCGCCACGAGACGACGCGAAAGGGCGGCCACGACGCTTTCGACACCCCCGCGGTCTGCCTCGAGCGCCACCCTGTCGAGGCCGTCGACCCCGACGGCGAGGACCGCGAAGAGGTTCTTCGGTGAACGCTGGCGGCGACGGATCGCCTGTTCGATCCGGTCCTCGAGGATGGGGCGGAGCGGCAGCGACGTACGCTCGTCGTAGAGGACAGGAAGGGACGGCGACACGTCACCGGTCTCGGGGGACGGTTCCGACA
>Ga0316577_10000908_pt1 | contig 13085 bp, 9 predicted proteins | sample S5NA_FD_203073 | JGI IMG/M metagenome (GOLD analysis project Ga0316577, IMG submission 203073) | Rhizosphere microbial communities from salt marsh grasses in Alabama, United States - S5-7_050615r2r1 | ecosystem: Host-associated > Plants > Roots > Rhizosphere | place: USA: Alabama | collected... | reverse complement strand
AATCGAAGAACTTGTGCGCCAGTTCGGGCGCCTCCTTTCCGATTTCTTCAAACTTGGCAAGATCTTCCGGTTTATAGTAGGTGTCCATAGATAATGTCTCCTCAAATTTTTCTGGAATTGTAATCTCTATGTCGCCAATGGATGGAATTCCTTACAAATGGTCACTGGCTGCTGGCTTCTGGCAACTGGCTAAACCGATTCGTGCGACATTCAAAAAAAGCCAGCGACCAGCAGCCAGAGGCCAGTCGCCAGTTGCGGGAAACAGCGGCTAACCCATATGCGCAACTATCGCTTGGGCAAACTCAGAGCATTTTACTTCTGTAGCACCATCTATTTGACGCGCCAGATCGTAGGTGACGGTCTTGGCTTCAATGGTGTCTTGAAGGGCGTCGCGAATCAGGTGGGATGCCTCGCGCCATCCCATATGGTCAAGCATCATGGCGCCCGAAAGGATTAACGAGCTGGGATTAACTTTGTCCAGACCGGCATATTTGGGAGCAGTGCCGTGGGTGGCTTCAAACACCGCACAACGGTCGCCGATATTGGCGCCCGGCGCCATGCCCAGTCCTCCCACCTGAGCGGCCAGGGCATCTGAAAGATAGTCACCGTTTAAATTCGGAGTGGCAATGACCCCGAATTCATCCGGTCGCAACAGCACTTGCTGAAACAGCATGTCCGCAATTCGATCCTTAATAACCAGTTTCCCGTCCGGCTGTTTGCCTGCAAATTGATCATAAAGTTCTTTTTCGGTTATCGTGTGGTCATTGAATTTTTCCTGTGCGACCTCATAACCCCACTGGGCGAAGGCGCCTTCGGTAAATTTCATGATATTGCCTTTGTGCATCAGCGTCACGCTGGTAAAGCCGTTTGCCAGCGCATAGGCAATGGCCCTGGCCACCAGCCGTTTGGTATTGGTGGCACTGATAGGTTTTATGCCGATTCCGCTGTCCTGGGACAAAGAAGTGCCCATTTGCTCGTTGAGAAAGGATCGCACCCTGGCAGCCTCCGCACTGCCGGCTTGAAATTCAATGCCGGCGTACAGATCTTCGGTGTTTTCGCGAAAGACGACCATGTTGATTTTTTCAGGGTATTTCATAGGGCTGGGCACCGATTCAATATATTGAACCGGCCGCACGCAGGCGTACAGATCCAGTTTTTGCCGGATTGCCACATTAATGCTGCGAATTCCTTTGCCCACAGGTGTCGTCATGGGGCCTTTAATGGCCACCGCATGATTTTGAATGGTCTCCAGAGTATCATCCGGCAGCCAGCTGCCCGTTTTTTCGAACCCCTTTTCCCCGGCCAATACCTCCAGCCAGGAAATTTTTTTCCGGCCGCCGTAGGCTTTTTGAACGGCCCTGTCGATAACCATGTGAGAGGCTCGCCAGATGTCCGGTCCGATTCCGTCGCCTTCGATAAACGGGATTTCCGGTGTGTCTGGAACGTTCAGGGTGCCTTCGCTGCTGATGGTGATACGATTTTCAAATTCCATGACTCGGCCTTTCTCTGATCTCAACTAAATTAAATATGAGGTAAATTCGAAGCTCGAAGCACGAAATTCGAAACAAATTCAAAATTCGAAATACAAATGTTTTAAACAGTTTAGATTCTGGGACATTTGATATTCGTATTTGTTTCGGCCAATTTTATTAAATCAGGCGATATTCGTATTTCGAGTAAGGCAGCCCACCGTGGCTGCCGTTATTGGCCGGCGCGGTGGCTGGCCCTATATCGATAATTAATTTGACAGTATCTTACGCAAAACATACGGCAAAATACCACCGTTTTTAAAATATTCCACATCGATATCGGTGTTCAGCCGTGCGGTGACCTCAAACTCAATTTCACTGCCATCCGGCTTAACCGCTCTGACATGAACGGTTTTTCGGGGCTCGATGTTTGCGATGCCGATGATGGTGATTGTCTCTGAGCCATCCAGACCCAGGTTTTCCCAACTGTCGCCATCTTTGAATGTTAGCGGCAGCACGCCCATACCCACCAGATTGCTGCGGTGAATTCTTTCATAGGATTCGGCGATAACGGCTTTTATGCCCAGCAGCTGGGAGCCTTTTGCGGCCCAGTCCCGTGATGATCCGGTGCCGTATTCCTTACCGCCCAAAACCACCAGTGGTTTTTTTTCGGCTATATATTGCATGGCGGCGTCATAGACAAACATCTCCTGCCGCGCCGGGAATTTTAGCGTATAACTGCCTTCTTTGGGATCCACCAGCCTGTTTTTTATACGGATGTTGCCGAAGGTGCCGCGCATCATGACTTCGTGGTTGCCGCGGCGGGATCCGTAAGAGTTAAAATCCGCCGGGGCAACGTTTTTTTTGATCAAATATTTTCCGGCCGGATAATCCGCCGGGATGGCTCCGGCCGGAGAGATGTGATCGGTGGTGAGCGAATCCCCCAGAATCAGTAAAACGCCGGCATTTTCAATATCAGCCGGTTGGGCGATATCCAGAGCAAATTCGTGAAAATAGGGAGGCTTGCGAATGTATGTCGATTGGTCTTGCCACGCAAACGTCGTTCCTTCAACAACGGGAAGGTCTCTCCAAAAGGCATCACCGTCAAAAATTTTGGCATATTCCTGTTTAAAGTATTTTTGTTTCACATGCTTGTGGATAAGGGCTTCAATTTCTTCTGCGGTCGGCCAGATGTCTTTCAGGTATACCGGTTGACCGGCGGTATCCTCGCCCAACGGCTCGGTGGTCAGATCCGTGTCGATTCGGCCGGCAATGGCAAAGGCCACCACCAGCATCGGCGATGCCAGAAAATTGGCGCGCACCTGTTGATGAATGCGGGCTTCAAAATTGCGGTTGCCCGATAAGACGGCGGCCACGGTCAAATCTCTGGTGGCAACCGCTTTGTCGATTTCAGGGGGCAAGGGGCCGCTGTTGCCGATACAGGTGGTGCAACCGAACCCGGCCAGGTGAAAGCCTAACGCCTCCAGATCGTCAAGCAGTTTGGCGTCTTTCAGATAGTCGATAACCACTTTTGAACCGGGCGCCAGCGAAGTTTTGACAAATGCTGGGATGCGCAGCCCTTTTGCAACGGCCTTTTTGGCGACGAGCCCGGCGCCCAGCATCACAAAAGGGTTGGAGGTATTGGTGCACGAGGTAATGGCGGCAATGACAATGTCGCCATCGCACAACTTTACGGATTCGCCGTTTACCGCCAGCTCGCAGGCTTTCTTTTTCGGGATATGCACCTCGGGACGGGTGGTCTGAGAGCCGGATTCATCATGATATGTGGAAATTTGGGATATGTCGGTGTTTCTTTTATACGCACCGAAAAGCATCTGCGTAAAATTATCCTTCAGGTCAGTCAATTCAATGCGGTCCTGGGGTCTGGCCGGACCAGCAACGCAGGGCACCACAGTGGCAAGATCAACTTCGACGACTTCGGTGTATTCGGGTTCTTCGTCACCGCTGTAAAAAAGCCCCATCAATTGGGCATAGGTTTTAACCAGTTCGGCACGATCCTGCCGGTTGGTTATCTTCAGATAATCGATGGTTTTATTATCGATCGGGAAAAAACCCAGCGTGGCACCGTATTCAGGGGTCATATTGGCCAGGGTGGCCCGGTCTGTGACGGTCAGGTTTTTCATGCCGGCGCCGAAATATTCCACAAACTTTTCGACCACATTGTGTTTGCGAAGCATTTGGGTGACGGTCAACACCAGATCGGTTGCCGTGGTGCCTTCCGGCAATTCACCCACCAGTTTGACACCGATGACTTCAGGAATTGACATATAATAGGGCTGACCCAGCATGACCGCTTCGGCTTCGATGCCGCCGACGCCCCATCCCATCACACCGATTCCATTGATCATCGGTGTGTGCGAGTCAGTGCCGACCAGTGTGTCCGGGTATGCTACAGTGGTATTGCCTTTTTTTTCGGTCATGATTACCTGCCCCAGGTATTCAAGGTTTACCTGATGACAGATTCCGGAGTTGGGCGGCACGACCCTGAAATTATCAAAGCTTTTCTGAGCCCATTTAAGCAGCGCATAGCGCTCAGCGTTTCTTTCATATTCTTTAGCGACGTTTTGGGTTAATGCATCGGGAGTTCCGTAATAGTCGACCTGAACGGAGTGATCGACAATCAGATCCACCGGGACCAGCGGATTGATCTTTTGAGGATCTCCCCCCAGATCTTTGACCGCATCACGCATGGCCGCCAGATCGACAACCGCCGGAACGCCTGTAAAATCCTGCATCAGCACCCGTGCCGGGTGGTAAGGAATTTCCACCGGCGTTTTATAGCTTTTTTGCCAGCGCGCGATGTTTTCCAGATCTTCATCCAGCACCACCCGGCCGTCCAGCTTTCGTAAAAGGTTTTCCACCAGGATTTTGATCGAATAGGGAAGGCGTTTGACGTCGGCGATTCCATTTTTTTCCAGCCGCGTAATGTCAAAAATTGTGTAACTTCTGTTTTTAATTTCGATTTGCGAACGATAATCTTTGTTATCCATCGGTAGATCCTTTAACAATTTTGGATTTTAGATTTCGGATTTTGGAATTAAGGACGGACTTGCATGTTACACAATTATTCTCTAATATCTTAGATCCGCAATCCAAATTCCAAAATCTAAAATTAACGTATCTCCAATACCCAATACCTAATATCTAATACCTAATACCCCATACCTAATTACCACCCTTAATCGCCTCTATCTTATACACGTATTTGACCCAGTCATTACCGTAGTAATCTTCAGCAACGATGCGCAGAGGGAACCCGTGCTTTTGAGGCAAATCGACACCGTTGACCTGATAGGCCAAAAACACTTTATCGGAGCGTATGTCGGCGATCGGAAATTTCTCTGCCTTTTCGTAAGAGCCCTGCGGTCCGGAAACGATTATGTGGGTGGTATCGGCATTTATGCGAGCCAGATTCAGCACTGTCATCAACGAAACGCCTTTCCAGCTCCCGTGATTGGCAAAGAACCCGGGGCAAATCAGCAAAACCTTGCGTTCAATTGAAGGCAGTTCCAGAATGCGGGGATAGGTCAACTTCATTGCTGCGTCGACATTACCCTCAATGATCAAGCGCCAGGATTTCAGATTCACCTTATAGTCGTCCTGGCCCATGGTCTCGAAGTCTTTGAGGGGACGCACTTCCAGATTGCGGGTATCCAGGGTGGCCGGATTTTTATTGCTCAGGGTGGAAAGATCGGTGCCTTTGGGAAGCAGGATTCGTTTGGTCTCGGCATAGGCTTTTGCAAGCCATTTTCCCATGGTACCGAAAAATGCGCCAAGGCCGGCAAGAAATTTAATCGAAAATTTTATAAATTGTCGGCGTGTTTTCATTTTTTGTTGCGTTTTAGATGACGAATGTCGTTTTCAGCGGCCACAATAACATCGCTGGCCAGGCCCAGAAAAAGTCCGTGTTCCACGATACCGGCGCGTTCATTCAGCCTTGCCGCCAGGCCATATGGATCCGCCATTTCACCAAAATTTGCATCGAGGATGAAATTGTTTTGATCGGTTTGATAGGGCCGGCCGTTGTCGTCGAGGCGCAGGGTAACCGCTGCCACCTGTGACTTGAGGAAGCTTTCTGCAGTTTTTGCGGCAAACGGGATGACCTCGACGGGCAGGGGCCAGCGGGTGCCCAGGCGGGGTGACAGCTTGCTTTCATCCACAATAATAATATTTTGGCGGCTAGCCTGGGCTACCACTTTTTCCCGCAGCAGCGCCCCGCCGCCGCCTTTAATCAGGTTCAGGTCAGGGTCGACTTCATCGGCCCCGTCGATGGTTACATCAATTACCGGTTGGTCCTCCAATCCGCACAGGGGAATACCCCATTCTGCGGCCAGGGTTTCCGTGCGGATTGAGGTCGGGATGCCGATAATGTTTTTCAAATCACCGGATTTAAGGCGCTCACCGATTCGGATTACGGCAAAGGCTGTCGTGCTGCCGGTACCCAGGCCCACCACCATGCCGGAATCAACGAATTCGACGGCGCGATGGGCGGCTTTCTGTTTTAATTCGTCCTGTTTATTCAAATCCGTGGTTCTCCTTGTATCCGTATCCCAAGCTTTGCATCCGCATCTCATTCGTTTGACCGGATGCTCAATACATCTGCAGATTATTTTAATTGCATAACAGCTTTTTCCTGCGTAATCTGTGGGTCATCATATCTACAGTTTCATCGGCGGCCTAGACGGCTTTTAATCGGTTGCATTTTTCAGCGATGCTTTCCAGCAATTTGACAAAGGGTTCGGCAAAGGCGATGACCCCGTCATCCTGCAGTTTTTGGGTGATGGCAGCCAGATTGATCCCCAGTTCAGCCAGTCTGGCAACCTGCTCTTGTGCTTCCGGCAGTCCCTGGGTGAGGGTCTCGGCCACCCTGCCGTGGTGCATAAAGCTTTTCAGCGTGGATGGCGGCACGGTGTTTACCGTATTGGCCCCGATCAGTTCATCAACATACAGGTTATCCGGATAGGCCGGGTTTTTGGTACTGGTGCTGGCCCATAAAACGCGCTGTGGCCGCGCACCTTTAACGTCGAGTTCCTGCCAGCGGGGCTGCTGAAGAATGCGCTGGTATTCCGCATAGGCCATTTTTGAATTGGCAATTGCAATCTTTCCGGCCAGTTCACTGTTGTCAATAGCCTCCAGTTCCCTGTCCACGGCGGTATCCACGCGGCTCACAAAAAAAGAGGCCACCGATGCCACCTTGTCGATCGGATGCCCGCCAGCGGCTGCCGGTCCGCTTTCGGCCAGCTTTTCCAGGCCGGCCTGGTAAGCTGCGGCAACAGCCTTATAATTTTCGAGGCTGAAAATCAGCGTCACATTGACATTGACGCCGGACCCGATCAATTCGGCAATGGCCGGCAACCCCGCCGCTGTGGCCGGCACTTTGATCATGACATTGGGGCGGTTGACGGTCTGAAACAAACGCTTGGCCGCAGCGACGGTCTCCTCAGTTTTATAGGCAAGCACCGGGCTGACTTCCAGGCTGACAAAACCGTCTTTCCCATTGGATGCATCATAAACGCCGCGAAGCTGATCTGCAGCAAGGGTTATATCTTTTATTGCAAGGGTCTCATACATTTGCTCTAAGGAATGATCGGCATTAATCAGCTGTTTTAGATCGTCATCATAATCTTTGCTGCCGGCAATGGCTTTTTCAAAAATCGCCGGATTGGACGTAACGCCCTTAAGACCTTTTTCGATCAGCTCTTTGAGCTCACCGGAAGTGATCATCGAACGTTGGATATAGTCCAGCCATATGGATTGGCCTATCTTTTCGAGTTCGATCAGTTTTGACATTAAATTCTCCCTGGCTTGAATGGATCAGATGGTTTGAATGTTTTCCGTTATCCTCTTTTTTGCCATCAAAGCGATTTTAACCTTTATACAATTTCGAGCGCTTTTTCAACGACCCGGTCGGCCGTGAGTCCGAATTTTTCATACAGAATTTTGTAAGGCGCTGAGGCACCGAAATGATCCAGGGCAACGATGTGGCCTAAATCACCCACATAGCGGTGCCAGCCCTGCGGGCTGCCGGCTTCGATGGCAATTTTGGCTTTCACGGACAGCGGCAGGACCCGCTGACGATATTCTGCCGGCTGGGTCTCGAACAATTCCCAGGAAGGCATGCTCACCACCCGCACCGCCGGGCCTTTGGCTGTGATTATTTCTGCCGCTTCAAGGGCAATGTGGACTTCAGAGCCGCTGGCAATCAAAATAACATCGGGATGATCACCGGCAGCCTCACTCAGAATGTACGCACCCCGGTGGAGACCTTCGGCGGGTGCATATTTGGCGTTGCGGTCCAATGTCGGGAGGTTTTGACGACTCAATGCCAGAGCCACCGGACCGTCCCGGTGGATGATGGCAGCCCGCCAAGCCTCGGCGGTTTCATTGGCATCACAGGGCCGGATCACGGCCAGATTTGGCACGGCCCTCAGGGCGGCCAAGTGTTCGATCGGTTGATGGGTCGGGCCGTCTTCCCCCAGTCCGATACTGTCATGGGTAAACACGTAAACGACCTTCAGTTTCGTCAAAGCCGCCAGACGGATCGCCGGCCGCATATAGTCCGAAAAAACCAAAAATGTGGCGCCGTAGGGAATTAAACCGCCATGCAGCGCCATGCCGTTTAAAATGCCTCCCATGGCATGTTCCCTTACACCGAAACGCAGATTGCGGCCGCTATATTCTGGCGCCTGGAAGTTTTTTTCTCCGTCGATCAGGGTTTTGGTCGAAGGCGCCAGGTCGGCCGAGCCGCCGATGAGGTTGGCAATTTTCAGCGCGATGGCATTGAGTACCTTTCCGGAGGCCACGCGCGTTGCCGTTCCCTTTTCATCAGGATCAAACAGCGGAATATCATTTTCCCAGCCGTCCGGAAGTTGTCCCTTCATCCAGCGGTCCCATTCGGCGGCCGGCTCTTTATAATTTTCGCGATAGGCTTCAAACGCAGTCTGCCAGCGGCTTTCCAGTTTACGGCCCGTGTCAATTGCCTGACGAAAATGGGCAGAAGCCTCCTCCGGAACCAGAAAGCTTGGCTCCCGGGGCCAGCCCAGATTGTCTTTGGTCAGTTGGATTTCTTCAGGCCCCAGGGGTTCTCCGTGGACACCGGCCGTATCCTGTTTGCCGGGGCTTCCGTAGCCGATGTGGGTTCGAACGGCAATTAACGATGGCCGTGCGGTTTCTTTGCGAGCCGCATCCAGCGCCTGCTCCAGCGCCTCCAGGTCGTTGCCGTCATCGACCCGCTGGACATGCCAGCCGTAAGCCACAAAACGGCCGGTGCGGTTTTCGGTAAATGCAATGTCGGTATCCCCTTCAATGGAAATGTGGTTGTCATCATAAAAATAGATCAATTTGCCCAGGCCCAGGTGCCCGGCCAGTGAAGCCGCCTCATGGGTGATGCCCTCCATTAGATCCCCGTCGCTGACAATACCGTAGGTAAAATGATCCACGAGGTGATGACCGGGTCGATTGAAGCGTGCAGCCAGGTAGCGCTCGGCAAGAGCCATGCCCACGCCATTGGCAAAACCCTGTCCCAGAGGGCCGGTGGTGGTCTCCACCCCCGGCGTGAGACCGTGTTCGGGATGGCCGGGCGTTTTGCTGCCCCATTGGCGGAAATTTTGTAGATCTTCGAGGGATAAGTCATAGCCGCTCAGATGCAAAAGGCTGTAAAGCAGCATCGAGCCGTGGCCGGCCGACAGCACGAAACGATCCCGGTCGGGCCACCCGGGATTGTTGGGGTTATGCCGCAAAAAGCGCGTCCAGAGAACATAGGCCATGGCGGCAGCACCCATGGGCATGCCGGGATGACCCGATTTGGCTTTTTCAACCCCATCGGCAGCAAGCATTCGAATTGTGTTAATGCAGAGTTGGTCAAGATCTGTAGACATTTACACCTCCTTTGTGTATCGAGACCCAAAATAGGATCCACCGATTACGTCTACCACGAAAACACGAAATCATAAAAGCACGAAATAAAAATATACGGTTATGCGGAAAGCCCAATTTTAACCTTATGTTTCCTCGCCTCTGATCTTTTTGATAATCTTTGGGATAAAAAGCGAGAAAACAAACAACCCGATTGAAAAAAATACTTTAAAAGACATCAGTTCGACCCAGTTACCCGAGGCCCAGACCTCTTTCAGTGTTCCAATAAAAAATGTGAAAATAAAAGTGCCGACGATAATACCCAGGCCGGTACCAGCAAAATAGTCCCAAAAATGTACCTTGGTCAATCCCATCCCGAAATTCATGGCGGTAAATGGAAAGTACACCAGTCGCAGATATAACACCGCGGCAAATCCATTGCGTTCGATGGCATCATCGTATTTTTTCAGTCTGTCCCCAATCAGGGAGGCGGAAAATTCTCTGCCCAGGGTGCGCCCAATGATAAAGGCGATACTGGCGCCGATCATCGCTCCGATCCATACCACCACAAATCCCCAGTAGGAACCGAAAATAGCGGCCCCCACGCCGGTCAGCAAAGTACCCGGGACGAAAAGACAGATACCGGCTGCATAGATCAAGATGAATATCAGCGGCGCCCAAAATCCGATCCTATCGAAATAACGGCCCAAAAAGTCGGCGCTAAGATACTGCTTTATCGGAGTAAAGCTCACCAGCAGGATCGCACCGATGACAAATGCCACAAGTATTGACGCTTTTAAAATCGCTTTTTTACGGTGATTCACTGCTTGTCTCATCACCTCTTCCATGTCCGGCTCCTGGTTTCAGGTATCTGGCCGCTGAACGCCGGCCCCTGGTCTCATCATTTTAGGTCTCACGTCTTCTGTATTTTTGCAGCGGCTTCGGGACCTTTGCCGCCAGCTTCATAAAATTGAAGTAATTCAGTCTGATCATCACAGGTTTCACAGCGATTTAAAATGGGTTCAAGAAATTTCCAGCAAAGTTCGACGGCGTCCTGCCGCCAGAACAGCATTTGGTCTCCCAGCATGCAGTCGATTAGCGCTCTGGCATACGCATCCAACTCCGGCCCGCTGTAATTTTGTTGATAATGAAAATCCATGGTAACGGTGCGCAGGCAAACCACGGCACCGGGATTTTTGGTTTGAAACTTCAGATTTATAGTTTCTTCGGGATAGATTCCCAGAATGAGCCGGTTGGCCGCAATCGACGCTTCCAGGGTATGGCGAAACATCGAATGGGGAACACGTTTGAACTGGATGGCGATCTCGGTCAATTTTTGATCCAAGCGTTTGCCGGAGGTCAGGTAAAAGGGCACCCCCTGCCAGCGCCAGTTGTCCAGGTAAACTTTCATCATGGCAAACGTGGGTGTAAGGGAGTTCGCAGCCACCCCTGATTCCTCGCGGTACGCTGGTACGGGTTTGCCGTCCACCTTGCCGGCGCTATATTGTCCCAGAACCAGATTTTCCTCGAGACGATCAACCCGAAATGGTCTCAAAGCGCGAAATACCTTGATCTTTTCGTCCCTGACCTGATCGGCTTCAAAACGCGATGGGGGTTCCATGGCTGTCATGGCCAGCAGCTGCATCATATGGTTTTGGAACATGTCTCTTAAAACCCCGGACTGCTCGTAATAGCCGGCGCGATTTTCAACGCCCAGTTCTTCGATGGCGGTGATGGCGACATACTCGACATAGCGTCGATTCCATATGGGTTCAAAAAGGGAGTTGGCAAAGCGCAGCATTAAAACGTTTTGAACCGTTTCTTTGGCCAGGTAATGATCGATTCTGAAGATCTGGTGCTCGCTGAAATCCCTGGCGAGGCTGCTGTCCAGTTCCCGGGCAGATTTAAGATCCGTACCGAAGGGTTTTTCCAACACAATCCGCGACCATCCGTTGCCGTTTTGATTTTCGTCCGCCAGGCCAACCTGACCGATCATCCTGGCGGCGGACGGGAAAACCGAAGGCGGCAATGCCATATAAAAGATCCGGTTTCCGCCGGTATTAAATTTTTCGTCCAAATCGCGCAGCAATTGGACCAGGTTTTTAAATGTATCCGGATCTTCAAAATCCGTACGACAATAATGGAGCATTGCGGCAAAATGCCGCCATCGATCTTCATCATTGGCACCGGCATTTTTCAGGGCCGTCTGCATTTTTGCGCTGAATTCCTGCCTGTCGATGTCAATCCGACCGCAGCCCACAATTAAAAAATGATCCGGCAGCCCCTGGTTGAGGTAAAGGTCAAATAAAGCCGGCATCAGTTTTCGTGACGTTAAATCGCCGGTAGCCCCCAGAATGACAATGGTGCAGGGGTCACCGGGCTCCGGCATGACACATTCTTGCGCATCCAACCCCAAATCCGGCGCACGTACCGGTGCCATGGCCTTCCGGGTTACTTCTGGGTCATTATTTTTAGGTTGCATGTCTTCTCCAAAATATAGTTTATAAAAAAAAGAAATCACATAACGAATGTCGAATGTCGAAATTCCTTGTTCGATATTCAAAAACCGATAAAACCAAACCCGGTTTTTAGGACGAATTGCCCAAGGTGCCGGCTCCGAACCTACTCTTTTTTTGAAACGACCGCGTGCCCGCCGAACTCACGGCGCAGGGCAGCCAGCACGCGATCGGTAAACGGATCCTGCTGCCGCGAGCGAAAGCGCCGCATAAGCGACAGGGTGATCACTTCTGCAGGCACACCTGTATCGATTGCCTGCTGAACGGTCCAGCGGCCCTCACCGGAGTCTGCAACATAGCCCTTGATTTCGGAAAGTTCAGCGCTTTTGCTGAAGGCATCTTCTGCTAGCTCCAGCAACCATGACCGGATAACACTGCCCTGATTCCATAGATGAGCGATTTTGCCATAGTCAAACGTCTCCGCGTATTCAGAAGCATCCAGGATTTCAAAGCCCTCGCCGTAGGCCTGCATCAATCCGTATTCGATCCCGTTATGAACCATCTTTACAAAATGCCCTGCCCCAATCTTGCCGCAATACAGGTAGCCCTCTCTGGGTGCCAGAGTTTGAAATATGGGTTCCAGATATTTAAAAACATCTTTGTCGCCGCCCATCATCATACAGTACCCTATCTTAAGCCCCCATACGCCACCGCTGACGCCCACGTCCATATAACGGATGCCTGTTTCCTTGAGGCTTTGATAGCGGCGCAGATCATCTTTGTAATAGGAGTTGCCTCCGTCGATGACAATATCTTCGGAACTCAGCAGTTCTTTTAGCTGGCTGATCGTGTCCTCCACCGGTTTGCCGGCCGGCAGCATAAGCCAAACAATTCGCGGCGCAGAAAGCATCTGAACGACCTGTTTAAGTGAGCTCGCAGCCACTGCACCTTCAGCGGCAATCTCTTCAACAGGCGCTTTAGATCGATTATAGGCGATGACCTCATGGTTGCCCTGCATCAATCGTCTGGCCATGTTGATTCCCATTTTACCCAGGCCAATCATTGCAAGTTTCATTTTTTATTATTCCTTTGTTTAAATTAAATTCATGTATCGGGCAATTATTCATGGGGCGCCTAAATCGAAAAAACTTCTCGCCCGCTCTATTAAATTCGGGCTCTTACGATTCAATTTCACATGCCCGCCCTTTCAATTGAAAAAAGAATTTTAATCCCTTCTGAACTTTTTCTGAAAATATTTTAGGCGAAAAAAACTTGCCGGCCACCC
>Ga0316577_10000906_pt1 | contig 13089 bp, 12 predicted proteins | sample S5NA_FD_203073 | JGI IMG/M metagenome (GOLD analysis project Ga0316577, IMG submission 203073) | Rhizosphere microbial communities from salt marsh grasses in Alabama, United States - S5-7_050615r2r1 | ecosystem: Host-associated > Plants > Roots > Rhizosphere | place: USA: Alabama | collected... | reverse complement strand
TTCTTCTCCTCCATCTTCGCCTTCTCCATCCTGACCACGATCTTCTCCACCGGCGGCTCGATGCTGATCCTGCTGGTGGGTGTGCCGATCATCGGCTTCGGCATCGAATGGGCCCGCCTGGTGGCTCGATTCGAACGCTGGCGCATGACGCTGGTCGACCCGCGGCCGCTCCGGCCGCATCCCTATCGCCCGTACGGTTCGGGCCCGCGAGCCGTAGCCGAAGCCGTCTTCATGGACGAGAGCCGCTGGCGCGACGTCGTCTACGTCGTCGTCTGCTTCCCGATGGCCTTGCTGGAATGGGTCCTCAGCTTCGTCCTGTGGACATGCTCCCTGGCCCTGATCTTCACCCCGGCGGTGCTCTACGCCGTGCGCCAGGAAGCACCGGAGAACCTTCCGGCCGACATCGACACTTACCTCCCGGCCGTGATAGCGGCCTGCCTAACCATCGGCCTGGTCCTGCTGCCGGTGGCCGCTTCCGTATCACGCGGGCTGATCGTCATGCACAGGGCCGTGGCCGAGGCTCTCCTGTGCCAGAGCGAGCGCGCGGAGCTACGGCGGCGCGTTGAAGCTCTGCGCGACAGCCGCTCGGCGATGGTGCAGGTCGAGGCCAGCGAGCTGCGCCGAATCGAGCGCGACCTGCACGACGGGGCCCAGCAACGGCTGGTGATGCTGGCCATCGACCTCAGCCTGGCGGCCGACAAGGTGGACAAGGACCCCAGGGCTGCCAAGAAGCTCATGAACGACGCTCGCGAGCAGGCCCGCCAGGCGCTGGCCGAGCTGCGGGACCTGGTTCGAGGCTCGGCTCCGGCCATCCTGCTCGACCGCGGCCTGGTGGCCGCGCTGGGTTCCATCGCCGGGCGCTGCCCCGTGCCGACGATGGTCGAGAGCGACCTGCCGCCCGGCGAGCGTCAGCCCCACGCCGTGGAGAGGGCTGCCTACTTCGTCGTGGCCGAGGCCCTCACCAACGTGGCCAAACACGCTCAGGCCACGAGCTGCGAGATCCGCTGCCGGCGCGAGAATGGGCGGCTGGTCGTCGAGGTCTGGGACAACGGCAAGGGCGGCGCCTCCCTGAGCGAGGGCGGCGGCCTGGCAGGCCTGCGCGACCGGGTCGAGGCCCTGGACGGCCAGTTGAGCGTCGAGAGCCCGAACGGCGGGCCGACACTGCTGCACGCCGAGCTTCCGACGGGCATCGAGTAGGCGTCGCCGACCCGGCCGGGCGTCCGGCTGCGTATCGGCCAACCGGACCGTCGCCGGTTGGTGCATCATCGCGTCGTGGACAAGAAGCGGCTACGCGTCGTCATCGCCGAGGACTCGGCTCTGATCCGCGAGGGTCTGGCCCGCCTGATCGAAGAAGGCGGCGGCAAAGTGCTGGCCAAGGTGGCCGACGCCCCGAGCTACGTCGAGGCCGTGCAGAAGCACCGCCCGGACGTTTCGGTCGTGGACGTACGCATGCCGCCCAACCAGCGCGACGAAGGACTGCGGGCGGCCATCGAGGCGCGCAGCCTCGTGCCCGGCACCCCCGTCCTGGTCCTGAGTCAGTACGTGGAGCGCCAGTACGCGACCGAGTTGCTGGCCGACGGCGCGGGCGGCGTGGGCTATCTGCTCAAGGACCGCGTGGCCGACATCGCCGAGTTCATGGACGCTCTGCAGCGGGTCGCCGGCGGGGGCACGGCCCTGGATCCGGACGTGGTCTCGCAGCTGATGGTCTTCCGCAAGCGCGACGACCGCCTGGCTTCGCTGACGCCGCGCGAGCGCGAGGTGCTGGCAGCCATGGCCGAGGGTCGGACGAACCTGGGCATCGCCAACGCCCTGGGCATCACCGAAGGCGCCGCCGAAAAGCACATCAGCAGCATCTTCTCCAAGCTCAACCTGCCCGAGTCGGAGATGGCCCACCGCCGCGTCCTGGCGGTCCTGACCTACCTGGGCTCGTAGCCCGCTGGGCTCGCAGCCCGCCGAACCGGCCTCAGAACGAAGTCGACAGGGTGTGCCGCCGGCCGTCGGCAATCGACTGCTCGGCGGCCAGGATCAGCTCCAGCACGTGACGCGCATGCTCGGCCGTGAGGACCGGCTGCGCCTTACCCTCGATGCAATCTACGAAGTGCGGGATGCCCAACCCCACTACGGGCAGCGGATCCGGCGGCCCGGGAGTGGTCAGCCCATGCCGCCACTCTCCATCGCGGAAGACGCTGACCGGGCCGTCGTTTCTGTGCTCGCCGCGGGACAGGCTGATCGCCCCCTCCGTCAGCTGGATCTCCAGCCACGGGGCCAGTGAGGCGGGCGTCGCGAAGCTGGCCATCAGGCGCCCCAGCGCGCCGCCAGCAAACTCCAGGTCGATGAGGACGTGGTCCGGTGCGGTCACCTCCACCTCGCTACCGGCCAGGGGCCCCGCGACAATGGTGCGCCGCGGGATAGCGATCGAGCCCGCCGCCTGGACGCTGCGCACCGGGCCCAGGATCGCGGTCAGCTCGTGCAGCCTGTAGATGCCCAGATCGGCGACAGGGCCGACGTCGCGGCTGTAGTGGACCGTGGGATCGCCCGTGTACTCGGCCCAGGCGGCGGGGCCCATGCTGGCCACCTGGGCGGAGGCGAGGGTCGGGCGGCCAAGCTCGCCCGAGGCGACGAGCTCCGCCAGCCAGCGAACCTGCCGCGTCAGGGCCGAAGCGGGTGCGCAGAGAAGGGTCAGCCGGTTCCGGCGCGCCTCCTCGATCAGGGCGTCCGCCTCGGCCATCGACCCGGCCAGCGGCTTCTCGGAGAAGACGTGGGCGCCGACCCGGAGGCACTCGGACGTCACCGGGGCATGCACTGGGGCCGGAGTCAGGTTGACGACCGCCTGCGGCTTCGCGGCGGAGAGCAAGCCTTCGGTCGAGTCGAAGGCTAGAACGTCCGGGGACCAGGAGCGCACCTCGTAGGCGGCCCGCTCCGCGGCCTCGAGGCGCCTGTCGGAGACACCAACCAGCTCGACTCGAGCGGACTGGCCGGCCAGGGCGGGCAGGTAGAAGCGGAAGACCACGTCTCCGCTGCCGATGACACCCAGTCGCAGCCTGGCCATGGCCGGACTATAGCGGCCGGCCTGCCCCGCGGCCGGCCTACCCGGAGGCCTGCACCAGGGCCAGGGCTTCGGTGGCGGTCGGCTCGTCGGTGATGAGAGCATGGAGGAGCCCCGTCCGCGCCCCGGCCACGATCGTCTCCACCTTGTTGGAGCCGGCGGCGATGCCAACCACCCGCGGCACCCGCCGCAGAGTCTCGAGGGGGATGGAGATCGTGCGACGTTCCCATTCGTCCTGGACGAACGAACCGTCGAGACGGACGAGATGCCCGGCCACGTCGCCCACCGCGCCTCGGGCCTCCAGGCGGGCCCGGCCGGCCTCGTCCAGGCGGTCCATCACCGTTCCGTAGCCGGGCGACTGGCGAGGGGCGCCGCTCATGCCGACCAGAGCGAGCCGCAGCTCGTCCCAGTAGTGGGTTGTCGCGGTGACGGCCGAGTCGGCCAGCAGAGCCGCGGTCGTCGCTTCGTCGTCGAGCAGGCCGGGGGCGTGGAGCAGCCGCACCGGAGCCCCGATCCGCTCCGCCAGCCGGCGGGCTATCTCGTTGCTGTTGAGGTGGGGGTTGCTGGAGTCCCAACCGCCCACGAGAGGGACCACCATGGCCTTCGGCCGGCTGCAGGCCGGCAGGGCCTCCACCAGCGATTCGACCGTGTACCCGCCGGTGAGCCCGATGGCCCCGTTCTCCGGCAGCTCGCGGGCAAGCCGCGGAGCCGCCGCCACACCGCACAGGCGGGCCGCCACGGACGGCGTGCGGTCGTGGCCCGGCGTCACCCAGACCTCGACGCCGAGGGTATCGGACAGGGTCCTCGCCAGCGGGCTCGGCTCCCCGGGCCCGGTCTCCACGGAAATGCGGACCACGCCGCTGGCCCTGGCCGAAGCGAGCAGCCGGGACACCTTGGAGATGGAGAAGCCGGTCAGCGCCGCGATCTCCGGCTGGCCCATCTCGCGCACGTAGTACAGCTCGGCGACCAGCCGCAGCATCTCCCGACCGTCGCCACTCGGCTCCGCCACACGGCCTCCTCAGTTGACAACTCGAACCCGCGGCCCGAGTATACCGCCAATCCATTCGCTGCAAGGCCTCTCGCGAGAATACTTGCAGCCAGCAATGGCGAGGCAGCCGGGCGGGCCCGGCGAGATCGCGCATAGCAGTTGCGGCAGCGGTCGGCGGTCGGCCCGGGAGGGACCGCCGACACTGCCGTCAGGGTTGCGGAGGTAGCAGGTGCGGAAGTTCCGGATCGTGGTCGCGGGTCACGGGGCCCTGCCCGAGTCGCTCCTGGCGACGGCTGAGCTGGTCTGCGGCCAGATAGGCGACGCGGTCGCGGTCGGCCTGGCGCCCGACGAGAGCCCGGACCGCTACGCCGATGACCTGCGGGCCGCCATCGGGCGCGACGGCGCGGAGCCCGGCGACGTGCTGGTGCTGTGCGACCTGCTGGGCGGGACTCCCTACAACGTTGCGGCCGCCATCTCGCGGCGCTCTCCGCGCGTCGTCTGCCTGGCCGGAGCCAACCTGGCGGTGGTCGTGGAGGCTGCCCTGGCAGAGGAGCCGCTGGCCGATCCCCTGATTGAGCGGCTGCTGGAAGTGGGCCGGACCGGGATTGCCGAGAGCAATCGCCACCGCGCTCACCGCGCCTCCTGACGCGGCGCGCCGGCACGGCCTCAAGGGACCCGGCCTCGTGAGCCTACAGCTCGTCCGCATCGACGACCGCCTGATCCACGGCCAGGTCGTGGCCGTCTGGCTGCGCACCCTGAGCGCGAAGAGGATCGTGATCGCGGACGACGCCACCGCCCGCGACGAGTTCCTGCGCGAAGTCCTGACGCTGGCCGCCCCCCACGGCGTGCCGGTCGAAGTCCTGGAAGTCGTCGAAGCGGCCGTTCGCCTGATCGAGCTGGCCGCGGTGCCCGAGCCGGTCATGGTCCTCGTCCGCTCGCCCCGGACGGTGCTGCGGCTGCGCCGGGCAGGCGTCCCAATCCCCGTCGTGGACCTGGGCGGCCTCGGAGCCGGCCCGGGCCGCAAGCGCCTTCACAAGACGATCTCCGTCAGCCCCGCCGAGCTGGAGGAGCTGAGGGAGCTGGAACGGCTCGGAACGAGGGTGGAGATCCAGATCGTCGCCGACGATCGGCCCATCCCCCTGCGGGCCCTCGACCAGGGTAGCTAGCCGCGGCCGTCACCGCGGCGCGTGGAGACAGAGGAGGAGAGACATGCTCAGGAGACTCGGGCTGGTTGGGGCGGCGCTGGTGCCGCTCGGCCTCATCGCGGCGCTGGCGCCGGCGACCGCGCTGGCCGCCGACGTGGCGCCACAGACGGCCGCAGCCGTGGACACCGGCAAGATCACCGTGGGCCCGGGGCAGGCAGCCCTGATCGCCCTCGGCTACTACCTGTCCAACAGCCCCTGGCTGTTCGGCCTGGCCTACTTCACCCTGTTCCGGCCGCTCGTTGCCGGCTTCTTCGTAGGGCTGATCCTGGGTGATCCGGCCCAGGGCACGCTCGTCGGGGCGGCCATCAACGTGCCCTATCTGGGCTTCATCAGCGCCGGCGGCAGCTATCCCAGCGACGTGCCGTTCGCCGGCTGGGTCGGGACCACGATCGCCCTGGCCGGCGGCCTGGATCCAGCCAGCGCCGTGGCAGTCGCCATCCCGCTGGGGCTTCTGGGCATCCTGATCTTCTACGGCCGCATGGCCGTGGACTCGATCTTCGCCCATTGGGCCGACCACTTCGCCGAGAAGGGCGACATCGGCCTCGTCGGCCTGATGAACGTCCTGCCCAGCCAGATCTTCCTGTTCCTCATCAGCTTCACGCCGGTCTTCCTGCTGGCCCTCAACGGACCCGCCTACATCAGCGACTGGCTGGATCAGACCCCGCTCTGGTTCAGCAACGGCCTGGTCATCGCCGGCGGCATCCTGCCGGCTCTCGGCATCGCCCTGACCATGCGCTTCATCTTCCGCGGCTCGGCGATCCCCTACTTCTTCCTTGGCTTCATCCTCTTCACGTTCACCGGGGGCTCGATGTCGCTGGTGGTCATCGCCGCCATCGGCCTGGCGCTGGCCTACCTGCACCTGGCCTTCACCGGGGCCGGCGAACCGATGGCCGCCCCGGCCGCCTCGGCTGTGCCGGCGGCGAAAGCCGGCAAGAAGCCCGCTGCAGAGCCCAAGGTCCGTCTCAGCCGCGGCGACCTCCTCCGTTCCTGGGCTACCTGGACCTTCTTCAGCCACGCCAACTACAACTACGAGCGGCTGCAGGGCACCGGCTTCGCCCACGCCATGACGCCGATCATCCGCAAGCTCTACACGACTCCCGAGGAGATCCGGGCCGCCCTGAAGCGCCACCTGGTCTTCTTCAACACGGAGCCCAACTTCGGCAACGTCATCCACGGCACGGTCATCGCCATGGAGGAGCAGCGGGCCAACGGGGCCGCCATCGACGACGACGCCATCAACTCGGTCAAGTCGGGCCTGATGGGCCCCCTGGCCGGCATCGGCGACTCGCTCAGCCAGAGCACCATCGCCCCCATCCTGCTGGCCCTGGGCATCGGCATCGCCGGAAGCAACGCGAGCATCAACATCGCCAGCGGCACCGGCGGGATCCAGGACGTGCCCACCCTCGGTTCCGCCGCCGGCAACCCGCTGGGGGCGATCGTCTACATCGGCCTGGTCAGCGTCCTGATCGTGAGCATCGGCTACGTCGCCTGGATGCAGGGCTACCTGCGCGGCCGAAGCTTCGTCACCGACCTGCTCCGCTCGGGCGCCATCGACCGCGTCATCGTCGGCGCCGGCGTCCTGGGTAACCTGGTCCTGGGCGCGCTGGCGGCCAAGTTTGTGATGATCTACCTGGCCCCGACGGTGGACGTGGCCGGCGCCAAGCTGAACATCCAGGCTTCCATCCTCGATCCGATCTTCCCCGGCGCCCTGGTCCTGGGCACGGTGATGCTCGTCTGGTGGCTGCTCAAGAAGGTGAATCCCCTGCTGATCCTGGCCGGCATCCTGGCCGTATCGCTCGTGGGCGCGTACCCGTTCTTTGGGCCCGAGAAGCCCCGGGGGAATGAGGCGCAGGACTTCTACGAGGCCTGCACCTCGACGCTGCTGCACCCCTGGTACCCCTGCGGCGAGCCGCCCCCGCCGGAGGCCCCCTGACGCGGCCCTGAACCGCGGTCCCGCAGACATAGATGCGGCCCCGACGCGAGGGGGGACGTCGGGGCCGCGAACGCGGTCGGGGCGTGAGGGGGAAACGCCCCAGCCGCAGGATGTGAGCTTCAAGTACCCCGACCCAGGATACCGCACGGGTGAAGCTCGGGGTCAACTCGGGCCTTCGGGTTCGCCCTGTGAGCCGCGCCCGGGCTCGGGGGCCCGCGGAAAGGTCGAACGGCCGGCCGTCAGCCGCCCTTGCCGAGTGTCGTGAGAGCCATCACGACTGCCTCGACACAGCACAGAGTCATAACCATGCGCCGGTGCCGGCCCAGCTCACCCCTGACCGCCCAAAGCGGGAAGTAGGTCAGCGGGGCGTAGACCGCGATCGCCAGCGGGATGCCGAGCAGGCACAGCGGGAAGGCGATGATCCAGGGGTTGCCGGTGAAGACCGCCTCTACCACGAAGATCGCCACCAGCGTCGCGACGAACAGGCCTCGCCCGCCCAGGCGCCGCCGGAAGACCAGGTAGGTGAATACCAGCGGGTAGCCGATGTAGAAGATCAGGAGCGCCGGCATGTACCGGGCGAGGTAGCTCAGCCGAAAGCCCCCGGCTGTGCCGAGATCGACGACGACCCACAGCACAAAGCAGAGCAGGAAGTAGCCCCAGGCCCCTTCAAAACGTGGCGCCCTGGACACGATCGGTTCGGTCTTGATCACCGGCGAACCTTAGCAGGCCTCGCGGCACGCCTCCCGCGACCGGGGCCCAGGGGGCCTAAGGCCAGGCGATCTCCTGGGTCGAGGCCAGCCAAACGCCCAGCCGTTGCGCCTGCTCGCCGAAAGCCAGGACTCGCCTGTAGCTCACGCCGTAGCCGGGCCCGACTTCGACGAGCACGTCGCCGACGGGGCTGAAGGCCTCACCGACGATGGCCTCCCAGGTTCGGCCCATGTCCGCGGAGATGTAGAGGCGCGCCCCCTCACCGGCGTAGGTGGCGATCAACCAGCGCTTGTTGTCCATCTCCATCGAGAGCGATGCGACCTGCGTCACGAGCTCCGGGTTGGCGAAGCCCTGAGCCTGGATCTCGTGCCAGGTCCGCCCGCCGTCGGTCGATTCCACGAGCTGCGTGCTCATGCCGTCGCCCAGGCCGCTGAGCCCCACCAGCGTGCCGCCGCCGACCGCGGTCAGGCTCGTCAGCGGCCCCAGCTTCTGAGCGGTGTTGTCTGTGGCCGCGGCCCGCTCCCAGGTGAGCCCATCGATCGAGTGCCAGAACGGCGGCTGGTCCACGTCGCCCGTCTTGATGGGGCTGCCGGACAGGACGTAGCCGGCCGCGGTGGACAGCAGGAAGGCGGAGGTGCCGCGGATCGGCACTCCGGAGACGCGCGTCCAGGTCACGCCGTCGCTTGAGACCCACTCGACCACGGGCCGGACGGCGTCGGCCTCGCTGCCCTCGCTCCAGCCCAGGGCGACCCAGCCGCTGGGGCCGTGGATGACCTTGCGCATGACCGTACCGTTGAACACCGCCTGGTTGGCGGCTGGGCTCCAGGCGGATCCATCGGCCGAGTAGTAGGCCCGACCGTCCTTGATGCCGTCGCCACTGCTCGTCCAGCCCACGACCACCGTCCGGCCGGTCGTATCCGAGGCGATCGACGTCAGGCCGCCCAGACCGGCGTCCACCTCCGACAGCGGGCTCCAGTCCCAGGTCAGGCCGTTGTCGGAGCGGACTATGCCGTTCATGCCGTAGGGCGGCTCCGAGATGCCAATGTAGGCGCCCCTGGCAAGCGCGGCTGTCTCGATCGGCAGGGCCGCGTCGTCATTGCCGATCTGGGTCAGGCCGTACCAGTAGGGGTTGCCGTCGATCTGCAGCGACAGGACGCTGAGGTTGGGCGTGGTCCGCCGCGGCGTGACAACCTGCGTAGGCGTTGCCGTTTCCAGGGGCGGCGGCGACAGAGGCTGGCGCTGCATCTCGCGCAGCGAGATCAGCAGGCCGGCGCCCACCCCGCTCAGCAGGATCGCCAAGGCAACGGCCGCGGCCACCTGGAGATTGCGGGCGGCGGGTACGCCCGGCGCCAGGGATGGCACCGCGGACAGCAGGCTGTGCAGCGCGCCCAGCGGGCCGCGCCGGCGGCGGGCTTCGGCCTCGGGCAGCTGGCGGAGGAACGTGTGCAGCGATTGCGGCGCCTCCGGCTGCGGGCCGTCCTTGACACTGCGCAGGCGCTTCTCGAGATCTTGCTCGTTCATCGCCCTACCTCCGGAGAGACGCCGCCGGCCCGGGCTGTCCGCTCCGCCTCCTCGCGCATGGCGCGCAGGGCGTAGTGGAGCCGCGACTGGACCGTGCCCAGCGGTATTCCCAGGGTGTCGGCTATCTGCTGCAGAGAGAGGTCCTTCCAGTAGCGCAGGCCGACGACGACCCGCTGATCGGGGTTCAGGACGGCCAGCAGCGAGTTCACCTCGGCCCTCGCCAGGGATGCCTTGAACGGGTCGTCGATGTAGACGGCCAGCTCCTCGTTGAGCTCTTCGACTCTGACGCCCTTCCGCTTGCGCAGACGATCGCGGCAGATGTTGACCAGGATGCGATCGAACCATGGCTCGAAGCGGCTCTGGTCGCGCAACGTGGGCCAGGCCTGCCAGCTGCGAGTGAGCGCTTCCTGAACGGCGTCCTCGGCCTCAGTCGAGTCGCCCAGGATGTAGCCGGCCAGGCGGTAGGCGTCATTGAGGACCTGCTCGGCCTGCTCGATGAAAGTCACGTTGCGGGGTGCGGCGAGAGCCAGAGCCGCCTCCACCAGAAAGCGCCTCCTTGTGCGACGCGGACCGACCGCCGGGTGCGGTCGACCGTCCAGACGCGAAGGCTTCCGGAAATGTTCACCTGGGCAGCCCGATCGGGCGAGCGGCTGACACGCCTGCCACTCCTGCGCGGCGCTCGGCCGATCCCGTGCGGCCGTCTGCGCCCGCGGCTATTGTGGCGCGCCCGAGAAGGCTGCGACTCGTGTCTGCCGGAGTCGGCCGATCGACGGCCCGCTTGTGCCCGGGTAGCCGGTAGCCAGCTTCTGCTGCATGTAGGGCAGGGCGGGCGGCGATTGACGGCTGTGCGGCGATCCAGACGGACTCGGCGGGGCGGTTGTCCAAGCCAGGTCGCGCCGGCCGGGGCGCGCCTGCCGGGCCGAGTGGACAACGGCTCGATCGGGACTAGGATGGGCTCGATGGGCGATCACTACGACCTCGACCGGGCCAACGCGATGCTGCCCGAGCTGCGAGAGAGGCTGGAGCGGCTGCGCCTCCTGCGCCGCGAAGTCGTGGCCCTCCGGGACGGCATCGCCGCCCTGCGACCCGAGCCCGTGATCGGGGCCGCGGCGACGGGCGGTTCCACCGCGCCGGCCGGGCTGACCCCAGAGGTCGAAGCCGAGGCCCTCAGGTTGGGCATGCGCCTCCAGGGCACGGTCGACCAGCTGCAGGCAGCCGTCCTCGAGATGAACGAGCTGGACGTCGAGCTGCGCGACATCGAGACAGGGCTGGTCGACTTCCCGGCTCTGGCGGCGGGCCGGCCGATCTGGCTGTGCTGGCGCCTGGGCGAGGAATCGATCGGCTGGTGGCACGACTTCGACAAGGGCTTCCGGGCGCGCCGTCCGATCGAGGATCTCGATTGATCCCTGCTCGAAGCGGGTTCGCGGGCGCGATGGCTGGTTCCCAGCATTGCCGGCATGTCCCCGGCGGGGCGCGATGTTGATCCGGCATCTTCCCCGGAACGCGGCCAAGTTGCACAATCCTCTCGCGCGCCGCATCACGCTGCGCTAGGCTCACTCCAGGCGATACCCGCCATGGCCCATGAACGGAGGGATCCAATGGCCCAAGCCAAGAAGCCCGCTGCCAGACCGGCCAAGAAGCCGGCGGCCAAGAAGCCGGCGGCCAGGGCAACCGCCCGTCCGGCAGCCGCACGATCCGCTGCGGCATCCGCGCCCCCGGCCCAGCCCACTCAGGTAGCGGCACCGCTTTCGGAAGTACTCCAGCGCTACGTCGACATCCTGCCGTTCCCGCTCTTCTGGATCCTGGCAGGCGCCGTCCTGGTCGCGCTCCTGACCCTGGTGGTCGTGCTGATCCAGCAGTAGCGGCGCGGTCTAGCTGCTGACCGCGCGGCGTTCCTAGAAGGGAAGGATGCACATGGCGACAGCCAAGCGTTTGTACTTGTATGGCGTCTCCGGCGTAGGCCTCGCGCTGGGGCTTATGGGGGCGGCGGTGATGCTCCACACGCTGCTCGCGAACATCGGCTTCGGCCCGGCGGGCCACCTGGCCGACACCGACAAGGCCTGGTTCGTGGGGGCGCTGGGCCTCATGTCGGCCGGCCTGCTCGTGTGGCTCATCCACTGGAACCTGGTCGAGCGCATGGTCGAGGGCGCCAAGGACGAGGCCGCGATCGCCGAGCGCCGGTCGATCGTCCGGGCCGTCTACTTCGCGTCGGTAATGGGCGCCACGCTCTACGTCGCGGCGTCCGAGCTCGTTCCGTGGCTGGCCAGGGTCGTCGGCGACATGCTCGACGCCAAGCCAGCCGCCATGAGCGGGGGCCTGGCGGGCCTGGTGTCCAACCTGCTGCCCGTGGATCTGCCGTCCGCGATCGGCGGCGCTTCCGATGCCATCAGCGGCCTCCCGGCCGCGGGCGGCGGCGATGACTCGTGGTCACTGTCGATCATCCTCGTGGCCGCGGGCGCCTGGGCGTATCACGTCTGGATGCGCGACCGCGACCTGAGCCAGACTCCGCTGATCTCCGGGGCGGCAGCCTGGGTTTCGCGCCTGTACCTGTACGGCGCAGCCCTCGTCTCGCTGATCATCGCCCTGGACTACATGGTCCATGTCGCCCGGGTCATCATCGGCGAGTGGGCCGAGACCTCTCAGGCAGGTGCGCTGGACCAGATGACCGGCCTGGGCAGCGTCCCGATCAGCGAGGATTGGGTCCGCCCGGTTCTTATGTCGCTCGTAGGCATCGCCGCCTGGGGCGCCATCTGGGGCGGCCACTGGCTGTACTCGGAGCGCCTGCGGACCGCCGGCGGCCAGCAGGCCTCGGCTGAGCGCGGCTCTCGCACTCGCCTGGCGTTCATGGCCCTGCTCATCTTCTGGGCGGCGGCCACGGTCGTCTCGGGCCTGGGCGATGGGCTGGGCAAGCTTCTGGCCAGCCTGCTGGATGCCGGCAATCCCGACATCCCGACCTGGTACCTGGTGTTCTTCCCGGTCGTCGCGGCCGTCCCGGCCGCGGTGGCGGCCTGGTGGTATCGCCAGCAGGCCCTGGCCGAGGATGCGGCCGGCGGCGTGCCCAACGTCTCCGCCGACCGGGTGATCCTGTACACAGTGGCCCTCGTCGGCATGTTCTATCTGACGACCGGCGCCAGCAGGTTCCTGGATTCCGTGTTCACGCAGGTCTTCACCGATGCCGGCGAGAACGCCTGGAAGGGGCCCGTGGCCGGCGCCCTCGGGATCGCGGTCGGCGGTGCGGTCGCCTGGGCCTGGCCCTGGATGCTTGCCCAGGCCCGGCGCCTGGCCGACTGGCAGCCAGAGTCGGTCTCTTCGTCCCGCAACTACTACCTGTATCTGGTCCTGGGTGTCGCCGTCACGGCCGGCGCCCTGGCCATGAACACCCTCATCCAGAACTACGGCGGCGTCGTCCTGAGCCTGCCGAGCGACGATCTGGCAGACGAGGCCATACCGGCGATATCGATGGGCGCCGTCGCCGTGGCGGTCATCGCCTACCACTACTGGATCCTGAGCATCAACGACAAGCCGCCCGCTCCCAAGCCAGTGGCAGCGCCCGCTGCCCCAGCCACTGCGGCCAGGCCCACCTCCAGGGCTGCGGCGAAGCCCAAGGCCAAGGCTGCGGCGAAGCCCAAGGCCAAGGCTGCGGCGAAGCCCAGATCCCGGTAGCAACCCGGCACACCGAACCGGGGCG
>Ga0316577_10000903_pt1 | contig 13125 bp, 9 predicted proteins | sample S5NA_FD_203073 | JGI IMG/M metagenome (GOLD analysis project Ga0316577, IMG submission 203073) | Rhizosphere microbial communities from salt marsh grasses in Alabama, United States - S5-7_050615r2r1 | ecosystem: Host-associated > Plants > Roots > Rhizosphere | place: USA: Alabama | collected... | reverse complement strand
CTCTCGGTCTACATGTTCGGAGTAGACAGCCGTTTCTACGGCTACGAGGGCATCGCTCCCGAGCGCTGCCAGCGCAGCAACTGAAGGATTCGAGGGGGTCGCCTTGCCAGCCGCTTCTCGGCAACTACGCTATCGTGCATCCATGTCCGACACACATCGCGTGACCGTGGTCGGCGCGGGCTACGTTGGGCTCGCCACCGGCGTCGGTCTGGCGACGAGGGGTCACACCGTCGACGTTGTCGAGGTCAGGCCCGACAGGCTGGTCAGCCTGCGCGAGGGGCGCCTGCCGATCCATGAACCGGCGATGCTGGCGGCCTTCTCGGACCCGGCCGTCAGGGCTCGTATCCGGCCCCGCGAGGCGCTCGCGGAGGAGCCTCCCGATCTGCTGCTGATTTGCGTCGGGACGCCGGTCGGCGATGACGGACGCAGCGACCTGAGGCAGATGCGGGCCGCTCTCGAGGCCTGCCGCCCACTGGCGGCGGCCGGCGTCCCCATCGCGATAAGGAGCACGCTGCCGGTCGGTTCCAACGATCAGATCGTGGAGTGGGCCGGGGGCGACGCTTCCCGCATCTTCACCAACCCCGAGTTCCTGGCCCAGGGGCGAGCTCTGGAGGATTTCCTGGAGCCGAGCCGGATCGTCATCGGCACGTTCTCGGACCCGGATCCGCGAGCGCTGGAGGCCGTGATCAAGGTTCTGGACTCCAGTTCAGCTCCTGTGCTGGTGGTGACCGTTGCCGAAGCCGATCTGATCAAGAACGGGGCCAATGCCTTCCTGGCGCTGAAGATCTCGTTCGCCAACGAGCTAGCCGTGCTGTGCGAGCACCTCGGCGTGGACGTGGGCCAGGTCATCGAGGGCATCGGCCTGGACCCGCGGATCGGCTCCAACTACATGCACCCCGGTCTCGGCTTCGGCGGCAGCTGCCTGCCCAAGGACCTGCGGTCGATGACCAACGTCGGCCGTGACCTGGGTGTCGAGATGCACATCGCGGCGGCCGTCGCCGAGTCCAACGAGGCGCATCAGCGCCTCTTCGCGACGCGCGTGGCCAGGCTCGTGGGCCAGCACCGCGGGCGGGTCGCCCTGCTGGGCCTGGCCTTCAAGGCCGGGACGGACGACGTTCGGTACTCACCCGCCCTGCGAGTGGCCGAGCTGTTGCTCGAGCGCGGCCTGGACCTGGTCGGCTACGACCCCTACGCCGGGCGGAACGCCGCGGCTGCGCTGCCCGAGCTGGCTCAGGCTCCGTCGGCCATGGAGGCGCTGGAGGGCGCCGGTCTGGCCGTGATCGCCACGGAGTGGCCCGAGTTCCGAGCCCTGGACTGGGCGGCGGCGGCTCGGGTCATGGCTGCGCCGGTCCTGCTCGACGGGCGGCGATTGCTCGACGGCGACGCGCTGCGGGCCCTGGGCTTCCGCTACGAGACCGTCGGGGCCCCGGTCTTTGCGGATCGGGTCGAGGCCGTCGCGGCGGCGCGCTGAGCCGGCCCGGATCCCGGGGACACCAAGCACGGCAGTCGGGTCGCCCGGTATGGGATACTGGCTGCGGGGCGTCGGAGCTGGACGTTCCGCCTGCGTTCTGTCTGCGCCGGCGACTTTCCTCGCGGGTGCATCGATAGGAGTGATGACTTGACCGTCGGACCGCTGCTGCTGGGCGTGGCGGCGTTCGCGGTAGCCGCGTTGCTCGTGCCTCTGACCAGCAGGCTGGCCTTCCGCCACGGGGCGGTCGTGCATCCACGAGCGGATCGCTGGTCGCGGCAGGTGGTCCCCATCCTGGGCGGGCTGGCTGTGGCCATCGCGGTCGGAACCGTGGCCTGGGTAGTCCTCGACAAGGGGCTGACGCTTGTGGCCTGGCTGGCGGGCCTGGTGGGCCTGACCGCCATCGGGCTCATGGACGATCTCTACGGAGTCAGGCCCCGCTACCGTGTCCTGGCCGAGGCGCTGCTCGGCGCCGGCTTCATGTTCGTCGTCTTCGACGACCAGGCCATGCCCCTCCGGCTGGCCTGGGGAGTGGCCGGCGCGCTGGCCATTCCGGTGATGACCAACGCCACCAACCTCGTCGACAATGCCGACGGCCTGGCCACGACCCTGACGGCCGAGACGGCGGCCACGATCGCCCTGTGCGCGATAGTGGCCGGCATGCAGGGCAACCAGGTCGGCCTGGGGTTGGTGATCACGGGCGCCTGCCTCGGCTTCCTGGTTCACAACCGGCCGCCGGCCCGGGTGTTCATGGGCGATGCCGGGAGTCTGATGCTCGGTTTCGCCCTGGCCTCATGCGGCACGCTGCTGATCCACGATGCCGTGCTTCACCCCAGCGCCCAGGCCACGGCTGCGGCGCTGGCAATCCCCCTGGCCGCCTTCGTCCAGCTTGGCGACGTGGCCATGGTCTCGGTTACCCGCGTCCGGCGCGGCGAATCGCCCTTCCAGGGCGGCGTGGACCACACCTCGCATCGCCTGGTCAGAGCCGGCCTGGAGCCGCTGGAGATGCTGGTTGTGGTCGGACTGGTCAGCCTCTCGTGCGGCAGCCTGGCCGTGCTGCTGTCATGGCTCGCGCCGCCTCCGCTGCTCGAGGTGGCCGTGGTGGCCGTGGCCGGCCTGCTGGTGCTGGGCCTGGAGACGCTGATCGCCTGGCGAGTGCCCCATTCCGGAGCGGACCCGGAGGCAACTGCCACAGCCGCCTCCGCAAGCGCCGCGGCGACCGCTTTGGCAACCCCGGCAAGTGGCCCACTGGTGCCGGCCGCCGCTTCCGGCAGCAAGCGCCCCGCGCCCCGCTCATGAAGGTACTGATCACCGGAGGAGCCGGCTTCATCGGCTCGCACCTGGTGGATGCCCACCTGGCGAAAGGCGATGAAGTCGTCGTCGTCGACGACCTGTCCACCGGCCGCCTGGGCAACATCGAGGCCCACGTCAAAGCGGGCAAGGTGCGCCTCCTGGAGGGCAAGGCCGAGGATCCGGCCATAATCGGGCCGGCCTTCGAAGGCGTAGATCTGGTCTATCACCTCGCCGCGGCGGTGGGAGTCTTCACCATCCTGCAGCACCCCCTGGCCTCGCTTCGATCCAACCTCGACGCCTCGGCAGCGGTCTTCGGGTGGGCGGCCGAGAAAGGGGTCCGGACCATCTTCGCCTCCACCAGCGAGGTCTACGGCAAGAACGAGGCGGATGGCCTCACAGAGACGGACGACACTACCTACGGAGCCACTGCTTACAGCCGCTGGCTGTACGCCGTGACCAAGGCCACGGACGAGTTCATGGCCCTGGCCTACTACCAGGAGCGCGGGCTGCCCGTGACCGCGGTCCGGCTGTTCAACACCACCGGCCCGCGTCAGACGGGGGCCTACGGCATGGTCGTGCCCCGCTTCGTGCGCCAGGCCCTGTCCGGCCAGCCGCTGACGGTTTTCGGCGACGGCAGCCAGAAGCGCTGCTTCACCAACGTTCGGGACGTGGTGGCGGCAATGATGGCTCTGGCCGACACGCCGCAGTCCATCGGGCTGGTCGTCAACGTCGGCAACCCGCGTGAGATATCCATTCGGGAGCTGGCGGCGCTGGTGCTGCGGCTGACGGGCTCGAGTTCGCCGATCCAGCTCATCGACTACTCCGAGGCCTACGGCAAGGGCTTCGAGGACATGCGCCGCCGTGTGCCGAACGTGGACCTCCTGCGCAGCCTGGTCGGGTTCGTGCCCGGGACGTCGCTCGAGGAGACGATTGCCGAGATCACCCAGGAGGCCGCCGCCGAAGGCTAGCGGTGGGCGGCTCTAGCCGGCGCTGGGCCTGGTCCAGCCGGCTCCCAGGCGGAGCACCTGGCCCTGGCGGGTGACGTGGCCGCGCGAGCTGTTGACCGTGTCCACGACCAGCGTCGCCCGGTCGTAGACGGCGGCCCAGTCGATCGAGTTGTGAGCGGTGACAACGACTACCAGGTCCGATTCGGCCAGCAGGCGCTCGAGGGGAACCGAGGAGTAGGCCCCGCCCTCGGTATCGGTGAACTCGGCCACGAACGGGTCGTGGTAGGAGACCTTCGCTCCCTTCTCGCGGAGGAAGGTCATGATGCTCGCCGCCGGGGCGTTGCGGGCGTCCTGGACGTCGGGCTTGAATGCCACCCCGATCACGCCCACGCGCGCCCCCCTGAGCGACTGGCCCCGCTGGTTCAGGGCCTCCGACGCCAGCTCCACGACGTGGCGCGGCATGGCCAGGTTGATGTCGCCGGCCAGCTCGATGAAGCGCTCGACGAAGTCGAACTCGCGGGTGCGCCAGGCCAGGTAGTAGGGGTCAACGGGGATGCAGTGCCCGCCCACTCCCGGGCCGGGCCGGAAAGCCATGAAGCCGAAGGGCTTGGTCGCGGCGGCGTCCACGACTTCCCAGACGTCCAGGCCCATCCGCTCGCAGAGGAGAGCGAGCTGGTTGACGAAGGCGATGTTTACGCTGCGGAAGACGTTCTCCAGCAGCTTCGCCAGCTCGGCCGCGTCTGGCGACGAGAGCGGCACGACGCGATCGTTGATGTTCTCGAAAAGAGCCCTGGCTCGCGCCGTCGCCGCGGGAGTGGTGCCGCCCACGAGCCGCGGGACCTCGCGTCCGGAGCTGGCCGGATCGCCGGGGTTGACGCGCTCCGGCGCGAAGGCGAGGTCGAAGTCCCGGCCGGCCACCAGGCCCGACTTCTCCAGCTCCTCACGGAACGGGCCGGTCGTGGTGCCGGGGAAGGTGGTCGATTGCAGGACCACCAACTGCCCCTTGCGCAGCGATTGCCCGATGAATGTGGCCGCTGCGATGACCGGCCCCAGGTCCGGGTCCTTGGATTGAGTGATCGGCGTGGGGACGCAGACGATGATGGCATCGACTTCGCCCAGTGAACGGCCGGCATCCGCGGAGGCGATGAACTTGACGCCGCTCTTCAGGGCTCGGCCGAGGCGGACGTCGTCGATATCGTCGATCGGAGAGTGGCCCGAGCTCAACTCCGCGACGCGGGCCGGGTTGGTGTCCACTCCGGTCACGGCGAGCCCTGCCTCGGTGAAGGCCATGGCCAGCGGCAGGCCCACGTAGCCCAGGCCGACGATCCCGATAGAGCGATCCTGAATCACGCATCCTCCGTGTGGCTCCGAAGTCACAGCCCGCCGGCCCATGCGAATGGTACCTTCCGGCGCTCGGGCCCGGGCCCGAGCTCGGGCTCGGACGGCCGTACGCTATCATCAGCCGCGCCTATGTCTGAGACCGATCGACGCGCCGCGCGCCCGGGTTCGCGTACGCACGACTCACCCGGCATCCTGCTCTACGGCATGTACGCCCTGAGGCATCTCGATCGGGCGCCTGAGGTCAGGATCGTCGCCATGACGGAGGCGCTGGCGCGCCAGGTCCGTACCGAGCGGATCGTGGGCGGTCGGCTGGGCCGGGCCTGGGCCTCTACGCTGTGGCTGGTGCGCGGTGGGCCGAGGAGGGTTCGGGCGGTCTACGTCGAGTCGCCCACGGCCAGCGCCATGCCCACCGACCTTCTCTTCCTGGCCCTGATGAGGCTCCTTCGTAGGCCGGTCGGGATCTATTTCCGAGATGCCTACCAGCTCTTCCGCGATGTACATCCGAGGCAACGCCGAACCCAGTTTCTGACGGATTGGCTCTGGCGACTGTCCCATCCTCTCTTGAAGAAGGTCGGCACCGTCCACTACGCGCCGACCGAGGGTCTGGCGCGGGCCCTGAAGCTGAGGAACGCGGTTCCCCTCCCGCCAGGTACCGACCCGCTGCTGCCGGACCTGGGGGTGGGCGAGAGTGACGTCGTAGCCGCGGTCGTCCAGCCGGGTGCGCGAACCGGGTTTGACCGTCTGGTGGAGGCGGTCGCCGTCGTTCGTGAGACGCGATCCGAAGCCAGGCTGAGGATCGGCGTTCGCCGGGCGAGCCTAACCGGGTGCGAGGGGCTCCCGGAGTGGGTGGAGATGGTGCCGGCGGACGAGGTCACCATGACTGAGGTGCTGAGGCCGGGCCGGGTATGCGTCCTGCCGCTGCCGGTCAACGCCTACACTCAGCTGGCCGCACCCGTTCGCCTGCTGCGCTTCCTGAGCCTAGGCAAGCCCGTCGTCGCCACTGAGACAGACCCGACAAGGGCTGTCCTCGAAGAGAGCGACGCCGGTGTCACCACGTCGGACACGGCGGCCGGGCTTGCCTCGGGAATCGCCCGGATCCTAGGCGACGACGCCCTTGCCCGCCGGATGGCTCGCAACGCGCGGGCCTTCGCCTCGTCGGAGGCGCAGACGTGGGATGCGCGGGCGACGACGGTCCTGGACACGCTGGGCGTGCTGTCGAACAAGGCGGGCGCAAACGCGCCCGAGGAGCCGGTCGCCCTCGCTCGGGCCAGGAGCGACCGATGAGCGAATCGAAGACCGAGCTCTCGACGATCGACACGGAACAAGCGATGGAGACTCCGCCGTCGGGTCGCCGTGCGGGGGCCGGTCTTGCGACCCAGGTCTCGGCCATCTTCGCCACGAGGGTGGTCATCCTGGTGATCACCGTGCTGACGTCGCTCGTCATAACCCGCCTGCTCGGCACGGCCGAAGAGCGCGGAGCCTATGTCGCAGTCGTCACCCTGCCGGGGATGCTGTCGGCCGTCGCCATGCTGGGCCTGCCGGGCGCCGTCAACTACTACGCTGGGCGCGGCGCATCTGTTGACAGCCTGCTGCGGGCCTCGCTCATCTTCGCCTCGGTGATCTCGGCGGCGATCATCGTTCTCGTCTGGTTCAGCCTGCCCCTGCTCGAGCAGTCCATCCTCAAGGGCGCGCCGGATCATCTGGCTCGCTGGATCCTGGTCACGATCCCCGCCGGGATGCTGACCTCGTTCGGCGGGACGCTGCTGTACGGACGTCAGCAGGTCAAGGGCTACAACGCGATCCTGCTGATGCAGTCCATCGGGCTCCTTGGGGGCGCGATCGTTCTTGTCGGAGTGCTGGGCCTGGGCGTGGACGGCGCGGTGGCCACGAGCGTCGGCGTCAGCCTGGCGACCGTGGCAGCCATCACCTTCGTCCTGCTACGGCTGCGGGCCCGCGACCGGCGGGGCGAGCCAGCCTCGATGCGCGGCCTGGTGGGCTATGGGGCCAAGCTCTACCCTGCCAGCGTCAGCGGCTACTTCAACTACCGCGCCGACAACTACATCATCCAGGCCATGGCCCCGAGCAAGGAAGTCGCCAAGTCCAACCTCGGTCTGTACAGCTGGGCGGTGACGATGGCCGAGGTGGTCTTCCTGGTGCCCGAGTCCGTGGCGGCGATGCTCCTGCCCAGGGTAGCCGGCAGCAGCCCCGAGGAAGCGAGCGCGCTGCTGGCCAGAGTCTCCCGGACGACACTGCTGATCGCACTGCTGGTGGCCGCCGCGCTGATACCGGCCGCGTTCCTCGGCGTGCACCTGATCCTGCCCAATTACGTCGGTTGCCTGCCGGCCTTCCTGGCCATCCTGCCCGGCGTGGTGGCCTTGTGCATGGCCAAAGTCATGACCAGCTACGTAGGGGGACGAGGGCGTCCTGGACGGGCTTCCGTCGCGGCCACGATCGCGCTGGCGGTCAACCTTCCCCTGAACCTGACCCTCATCCCGTGGATCGGGATCGTCGGGGCATCGCTCAGCTCGGTCGTCTCCTACAGTGTCCTGGCGGCGATCATGGTCGGGCTGGCCAGCAAGATGTCCGGACAGCCGATCACGGCACTCTGCCTGCCGCGGGTCGAGGATGCCCGGTTCCTGATGGCCGGCCTGGGCCGTCTGTGGCGGCGCCTGGCTGGCACACGGTCGGCCGGATCCGGGAAGCCCTCGTGACCGAGTCCATGGCCGAGCTGGGCGGCACGCTGGAGCCGGTTCAGCCGACCCCGCCGCCGCTGGCCGGCTTCGCCGACAAGGTGGCCTCGGTCTTCGCGACACGTGTGGCGATCCTGGGCTCGACGATTCTGACCGCTCTGGTGATCACCCACCTGCTCAGCCCGGAGGAGCGCGGGGCGTACGTGGCGGTCGTGACCCTGCCCGGCATGCTTGCCGCCCTGGCCACCTTCGGTCTGCCGGGAGCCGTCCAGTACTGGTCGGGCCGGGGGGCCTCGATCGCCGGGCTGGTCCGCTCGTCGTTGATCCTGACGGCCATCATCGCCAGCGCGATCGTCGCCGTGGTCTGGGTGAGCCTGCCGTTCCTGGAGCAGTCGGTCCTCCGGGCTGCCCCCGATCACCTGGCCCGGGCGATGCTGATCGTCGTTCCCTGCAGCCTGCTGGCCTCGTTCGGCGGGATGATCCTCTATGGCCGGCAGGAGGTCCGGGTCTACAACCTGATCCTGCTGGGCCAGGCGGCCGGGGCCCTGATGGGGGCGATCGTCCTCGTCGGGATCTTCGACCTTGGCGTGGCTGGGGCGGCCGCGACAAGCATCATCGTCAGCATCGGCCTGGTCGTGGCGGTGATGGCGGACGTGGCCCGGGTGGGCCTTCGCGACAACACGGGCGAGATCGCCCCCCTGCGCAGCCTCGTCACCTACGGCCTGAGGCTCTACCCGTCCAGCTTCAGCGGCTACTTCAACAACCGGGCCGACGCCAGCATCATGCAGGCCATGGCCCCCAGCGCCGAGGTGGCCAAGATCAACCTCGGCCTCTACAGCTGGGCCGTGACGATGGCCGAAGTAGTCTTCCTCGTGCCGGACTCGGTCGCCAACCTCTTCCTGCCCAGGGTCGCCGCGAGCAGCCACGAAGAGGCCAGCGCCATGCTCGGCCGGGTCCTGCGGATGACGATGCTGACGTCCATCCTGATCGCCCTGCTCATGATCCCGCTGGCCTTCGTCGGCGTGCCGCTCCTGGTTCCGCAGTACGTGGACTGCATGCCGGCCTTCCTGGTCATCCTGCCGGGCGTGGTGGCGTTCAGCCTGGGCAAGGTGGCGGCAGGCTACGCGGGAGGTCGGGGTCACCCCGGCCCGGCGTCTGTGGCGGCGACCGTGTCTCTTGTGGTGAACGTGCCGCTCAACATCGCCCTCATCCCGGCTGTGGGCATCGTCGGCGCGTCTCTGAGCTCGGTGGTGTCCTACTCGGCCCTGGCGGCGATGATGATCTGGTACGCCAGCCGCGTCTCCGGCCAGCCGATCCTGGCCCTGTGCATCCCTCGCCGCGATGACCTGTCGCTGATTGGCGAGGCGATCCAGGCAGTGAGACAGCGCTCGAGCGCCCCGCTCGCGGCGGTCGCCAGGAGGAGCCCCAACCGGTTGGTGACGTCCCGGGGCGGCGCGGACCGTCCCCTGCGCATCGCCTACCTGGGCAACGCCAATAGCGTCCACCTCCGCCGCTGGGCCGGATGGTTCGCCGAGAGAGGCCACGAGGTCACGATGCTCCTGCCCGACGACCTCGAGGTGGCCCCGGGCCTGCCGCCGACGATCGCCGTCAGGACATACTCGATGGACAGCTCACGGCCCCTGCGCGGCCGCAGGATGCTCACCTCCCGGCGATCAATCCGTGACGTGGTCGCCGCCGTGAGGCCGGATGTCCTGCACGTTCATCACCTGACGGTGCACGGCTTCAAGGCCTGGCTGTCGGGCTTCCACCCTTACGTCGTCACCGTCTGGGGCAGCGATGTTCTGGTCACCGCGCCGACGAGCCTACGGGCCAGGCTGCTGGCCAGGCTGGCGCTGCGTTCCGCCGATCTGGTCACCGGCATCTCCGGCCACGTCGTCGAGGCGGCGATCAAGCTGGGTGCCAAGCCGGAGAGATCGCGTCGCCTCCACTTCGGAGTGGACGTTGATCGGTTCGCGCCAGGTCCTCGACCGGCGGCCTTGCGGCACAAGCTGCGCTTGAGTGGCCACAAGGTCGTCTTCTCGCCGCGGGCCATCGCCCCGATCTACCGCCACGATATCGTCATCGAGGCCCTCGCCCAGCTACCCGACAACGTCGTCCTGGTCATGGCTGGCTTCGCGGCCGACGCTACTGAGACCGAAGCCCTGGTGCGCTTGATTGAGGCCAGGGGCTTGACGTCCCGAGTCACGATGCTGGCGGGGGTCGCTCATTCCGATATGCCCGATCACTACCGGCTGGCCGATGTCGTTGTCTCCGTTCCGGAGAGCGATGCCGGGCCGGTGAGCCTGGTCGAAGCGCTGGCGGTCGGCAAGCCGACCGTGTGCTCGGATCTGCCACCGGTAAGGGAGTGGTTGGCCGACCTCGATCCGGAGTGCCTCGTGCCCGTTGGCGACGCCGCGGCCACGGCCAGAGCCATCGCCGCCGTCCTGGCCCGAGATGAATCGACGCGGGCGAAGCTGGCGGTGCTGGGACGCCGGCGAGTGCTGGAGCGAGCCGATCAGGGGCGCAACATGACCGAGATGGAGGTCTTCTACCGCCGCCTGGCCGAAGGGCTGCCGGCCGCCGACGCCGGCCCGGGAGAAGGCTGATGCCGGGCCGGGTGCTGATCGTCGCCTACAACTTCCCACCAATAGGTGGCGTGGGCATTCAGCGCACGGTCAAGCACGCGACCTACCTGCCCCGGTCGGGCTGGGAGCCGGTCGTGCTCACCGCCCGCGACCCCGGCTGGGGCGTCCGCGACGCCGGCAACGAGGCGGGGTTGCCGGCCGATCTGACGGTCGTCCGGGCCTTCTCGCCCGAACCGGTCAAGCTGCGCCGCTTCCTGGGCCGAACCCTGAGGCCGCTCCGGGGTCGCCCCGGGAGCGGAGGCGCCGGGGCGGGCGACGCGGACCGGGCCGGCGCACCTGCCGCGACAGGGGGAGCCGTCCAAACCCCCGGCCGCCTGACCCGGGGCGCCCTGGCCGTCTGGGGCGCCGCGGCCCGCTGGACCTTCTTCCCGGATGAGCAGGTCGCCTGGATTCCGTTCGCCATCCGCCGGGGAGTGGCGCTGCACCGCGAAGCCGCGTTCGATGCCGTCTACTCCAGCTCGCCGCCGGTCTCGTCGCACCTGGCGGCGGCCCTGATCGCCCGGCGGGCCGGTGTGCCGTGGGTCGCCGATTTCCGCGACCCCTGGATCGGCAACGCGTTCGCGACACCGCCGCCGCCGCATCACCGCTTCTTCCAGAGCCGCATCGAGCGGCGCATCGCCCGCATCGCGGATTCGATCGTCATGGCCACGGGCGGCCTGGTCGAGGAATTCGCCTCCCGATACCCGGAGGCCGCCTCCCGGTGCGTGGCCATCCCCAACGGCTACGACCGCGCCGACCTGCCGGAGACCTCGGAGGTGCCCGCTCGCCCCGACGACGGCCGATTCCATCTCGTCTACGGCGGCAGCCTGTACGGGACGGACGAATTGCGGGTCTTCCTCGACGGCCTGGAGTTGCTGCTCGAGCGCAAGCCCGAGCTCAGTGATCGCCTGTCGGTGGAGTTCGTGGGCCAGGTGAACCTGGCCAACCGGGCCCTCGCGGCGCGCTACACGACCCCCGAGCGCCTGGGCTCGGTCGTTAGCTTCACCGGCTTCATGCCCCACCGTGAGGCCCTGGGCCGGCTGCTGGGTGCCGACGCCCTGCTGCAGCTGATCGCGGCCGGACCGGGCAAGGGTCGCGTGCAGGGCGGCAAGCTCATGGAGTACATCGGCCTGGACCGGCCCATTCTGGCGGTCGTCCCCGAAGGGGAGGCCAGGGCCCTGCTGGCGGAGCTCAAGTGGGGCATCGTTGCCGATCCGACGCCCGAAGGCGTGGCCGAAGGAATCGAGCGCCTCCTGGCCGCCCCCGCTCCGCGCCGCCGAGCCGACCCCAGGGGCCGCTACGAGCGGGTCAACCTGGCCGCCCAGCTGGCTTCCGTGCTGGACGCCGTGGTCGAGCGGCGCGCCCGGCGATGGGCCGGCAGCGAAAGAGGCAGCCGATGACGCGCCCCACGCGGCTGCTGCTGGTCGCCAACATCTTCCCCACGCCCGATCGACCCCAGTCGGGACCTTTCGTGGCCCGTCGTGTGGCAGCCCTGCGAGAGCGCGGCGTGGTAGTCACGGTGGCCGGCCCGTCGAGCTTCCGGCACAACACGTTGATCCGCCACGTCCGGATCGCCTGGCGCGCCCTGACCGCCCGCGGTCCCTTCGACGGCGTCGAGGCTCACCCCCTGTACGCCGCGGGCGTGATCGGGCTGGTGGCGGCCAGGCTTCGCCGCAAGCCGCTGCTGGCCTATGCCCACGGCAGCGACGTCATGGACTACGCGGTTCGCAGCCGCTTCCATCGGGCTCTGGCCCGCTGGGTGGCGAGAGGCGCCGGAGCCGTCGTGGCCAACTCGAGCGAGACGGCGGCCTACGTGGAAAGGCTCGGGGTCGCGGCCCAGGTGGTCTCTCCGGGTGTGGACATGGAGGCCTTCAAGCCGGCCGGGGCTGCCGATAGGGCTGCTCAGCGCAAGAGGCTGGAGCTGCCCGGCGGTCCGCTGGCGATCTTTGTCGGCGCCGTCGCCCCCCACAAGGGTGCCGACCTCTTCGCCGAGGCGATCGAGCTGGCGCCGCGCTGGCGAGCCGTCATTCTCGGCGATGGCCCTCTGGCGCGGGACCTGGCCGCCGCGCACCCCAGGATTTCCGTGCATCCGGCCGTGCCGCCTGAGGAGGTGCCGGCCTGGCTTCGGGCCGCGGATGTCGCGGTCGTTCCGTCGCGTCGCGAAGGCTTCGGGCTGGCCGCCGTCGAGGCGCTGGCCTGCGCCATTCCGGTCATAGCCGCCTCCACGGGCGGTCTGCGCGAGATCGTGCGCGACGGCGAGAACGGCCTCCTGGTACCGCCCGGCGACGCGGAGGCTCTGGCCGGAGCGCTGAAGCGGCTGCTGGAGCCGCGGCTGCGAGCGCGGCTGGCGGCGGCGGGCCCGGGCTCGGTCGCAGGCCACGACGCGTCCCGGGCCGGCGAGGCCATGGCCGAGGTCTGGGGTCGCCTCGGGGTTCGGGCCTAGGGCCGACCCGCACTCTTGGCGGCGCGGCTCAGCCCGACCCAAAGATGGTCGTCACGGCCAGGACCGGCGACAGCAGGGCCAGCAGGCCGGTGACCGCCCAGCCGATCGAGCGCAGGAGCCGCCCGCTGACCAGCGGGCCCATCAGCGTCCTATCGGAGGCCAGGATCATGACGAAGACCAGGACGAAGGGCAGCAGGATGGCGTTGACGACCTGGGCCAAAACCATGACCTCAACCAGCGGCAAGCCCGGGATGAGGACAAAGAACGCCGCCACGGCGATGAAGAAGACGAGCAGGCCGTAGAAGGCCGGAGCGTCGTG
>Ga0316577_10000902_pt1 | contig 13126 bp, 10 predicted proteins | sample S5NA_FD_203073 | JGI IMG/M metagenome (GOLD analysis project Ga0316577, IMG submission 203073) | Rhizosphere microbial communities from salt marsh grasses in Alabama, United States - S5-7_050615r2r1 | ecosystem: Host-associated > Plants > Roots > Rhizosphere | place: USA: Alabama | collected... | reverse complement strand
AGCGCCCGGGTGAGAGGTGGCATGAGCTGGGAGTCGGAATACTCCGGGGTGGAGCGTCTCCCGTCCCTGCCGAATCCGGAGTTCTCCCCGGCGATGAGGACCCAGGCCCCGTCGAAGACCGACGGATCCGCCGCCACCTCCGCTATGGCTTCCGCCACCCGCTGGCGTTTCAACTCCACGTCCTCGGGGCTGGGGTTCCGGCCGGGGACGGAGAAGGGATCTGCCTGGAGTATGGTCACCCGCCCCCGTTGTACACCCTTCGTCCCTGCCGTGAAGGACGGCGTCCCGAAGTAGAGGGCTTCTTCCCCGGGGGTGACCATCCGTCCGAACCACGGACCCCGGTTGAAGCCCACCGGGAGCTCTCCCACCTCGTCCAACTGGGCCTCGATGCCCCACTGGGCGAACTGCCAGACAGCCCATTCCGTGGCGTTCTCATATGCATCGGAACCCGTCAGACGCCCACCGAACCGGTTCGTGGCGTAGTCCACCCATCTCATAACCTGGTTGTCGGTGGTGCCAAGCTCGATGATCCTCCGGACCACCGGATCGTCCTGGGCTCTCAGGGATGGAGTGGGACCCGCAGGGAGGGTGACAAAGACAATCAGAGCCAGAGACAGCCGAAGAGCGCGCTTGCTCATGGATCCTCCGATCCGCTCGAAGCTTACGTGCCAAACCCAGGGAAGGCCCACTCACCCAGCCTTCCGGGGGTCGGACCTGTTACCGGGGGCAGGGTAGCGCGCGGGAAAGGGATAGACAATATGGGAGACGAGATGAGCGGGCTTCGTCCCTCCGAGATCGGAACAGGCCAATCCTTTCCCCACCTCGTGGACGACCAGGTTACCATCGGTCTTCCGGATGATGCCTTGGGGCTTTGGTCTACAATGTGGGGGGAGGGGGGCCGCGACGGGGGACCAGCCCCTGGAGCCCGGCTCGACCCTCCCTATCGGTGGAAGACGGTGTGGTGTGGTGGGGCCAACCGGGCTCTCAACCCGACACCTGAGTCAGGTCACGGCGGGCTTCCAGTAGCTTGCGATCGAACTCCTGCGCCTCTCTCAACTGCTGAACCTCTGTGGCCAGCGACTCGACCTGCTCAGAAAGGGTCCTCATATGGTTGAGCAAGTCCGGTGAGGAGCCGTGCCCCGACTCCTTGAGGGCCCGCGCCAGAGTCTCCACCAGGGGTTTCAACGCAAAACGGGTCGTGAGGATCAGCATCAACCCCGTAATGGGAATGAAGAAGATCGAAAAGACCGCCAGCAGCGGAATGAGGACCTCGATGCCCATGGTTCCCCTTTCGTGAATGGACCCTGAACCCCCTACGAAGGGGCAAGCCGGGAGTTTCGTTCAACGCCCTCGAACGGTCATGGCCCGGCCGCATTGCGCTCGAATCCCTCGACGACTCCCCCATTCGGTTTACCTTTATCCGACTGACCCGTCTTCCAGACCACGTCGGGTGTGGCCGGCGCCGCGTCTGGCTTTCCTCTCTCCCGAGACAGGAGCTCTTCTTCGTGCCGTCCCGACACCTCCTTCTTCGCCTGAGCCTCGCTGTGGCTCTCCTCCTGGGGATATGGAGCTGCGCCGCGCTCCAGCAGATGGCCGCCCTTCGGAATGTCGAGTTCTCTCTGGACCGAGTTTCGAACCTTCGCCTGGCCGGAATCGATCTGGGACGGGTGGACTCCTTCGAGGATCTCGGCCTGGCCGATGCGGGGCGGTTGGTCCTGGCCGTTTCCCAGGGGGAGCTTCCCCTCGACTTCCAGCTCCATGTCCTCGCCACCAACCCGGAGGAGAACTCCACGGACGCCCGGTTGATCCAGATGGATTGGATTCTCCTTCTCCAGGATCGGGAGACGCTCACCGGAGTCTTCGACGGGGACGTCCTTCTCCCCCCCGGTCAACCCACCGATGTTCCCATCACCCTGCAGGTGAACCTGGTGGACTTCTTCGAAGGTAGCGCCCAGGATCTTCTGGAGTTGGCTCTCTCGCTGTCCGGGCAGGGCGGCGAGCCAAAGAACGTGGCGCTGAGGGCGACGCCCGTCATCGATACGCCGCTGGGCCCCATGCGGTACCCTCGACCCATCACGATCGTGAACACGGAGGTGGGTGGGTGAGATCCCGAGGGGCGGGTCATTCGTAGCGCAGCGCTTTCATGGGATCCACCCTCGACGCCCTGAGCGCCGGAACGTATCCGGCCCCCAGGGCGACGAGGGCAAGAAGGACGACGGAGGCGGAGATGACGACGGGATCGCTTCCCTCAACCTCGTACAGGAGCGACTGGGCTCCCCTGCCCAACGCCACGGCCCCCACCATCCCCACGCCCCCCCCGATGAGGATCATGAGCCCCACTTGTCGCAGGACCATCCCCCGGACGCTGGCTCCTGCGGCCCCAAGAGCCATCCGAAGGCCGATCTCCCGGGTCCGCTGAGCGACGGTGTAGGCCAGGACGCCGTACAGGCCGATGGCGGCCAGAAGGGTGGCCAGAAGGGCGAACGCCGCTGAGAGGGTGCTGATCATCCGGTCCAGGAAGACGCTCTCCCGGGCCTGCTGATCGAGGGTCTTCAGCTCCTCCACCGGGAGATCGGGATCCAGCCGCTTCATGACATCTGGAATGGCCCGAAGGACCTGGGCCGCATCGACTCTCGTCCTGGCGTAGAAGGTGATAAAGCCGATCCCTTCATCCTGCCGGTAGGGGGTGAAGAAGAGGGGCTGGATCTCCTGTTTCACTTCGCTGTACTTGGCATCCTGGACCACTCCCACGATCTGGATATCCAGCTCCCCCCCGGGGTTGGTGGACATCCACCTTCCTACGGCGTCCCGTGGATCCAGCCCGAACTTCCTGGCGAAGGTCTCGTTGATCACGGCCACTTTCGGTGTCCCGGCCGCATCGCTGGTGGTGAAGTCCCGTCCGGCAACCATGGGCATACCCAGGGTGCCGAAGTAGTGCGCACCCACCTCGTTGAAGCGAGCGTTGCTGTCGATGTCGGGACCGGACTCGAACCCCTCTACTCCCACATCCGTGCCCCAGTTGCTCCCGCTGAGGATCGGAACCAGCGAGGCGGTGACGCCGGTCACTCCAGGGATGGCCCCCACCTCTTCCTCCACTCGTTGGAAAAGCCCCCTGCTGCGTTCCGGCTCATATCCGTTCAACACCGGTGAGATCCCGAACGCCACCACCTTGTCGGTGACCAGACCCAGGTCGATGCGGCTGACCTTCAGGAGGCTCTTCGTAAAGAGACCCGCAGCCACCAGCAGAGCCATGGAAAGGGCGATCTGGGCGGTCACGAGGGAGCTCCGGAAGCGGGCGGCCGAGCGGGCGCCGGAAGGCTGCCCCGAGTTGTCCTTCAGGGCGGTGACCAGGTCGGGCCTCGTGCTGTGGAGCGCCGGATACAGACCGAAGAGAAAGCCGGTCCCCAGGGCCAGGATCGCCGTAAACAGGATGACGGCCGGACGGAGTTCGAGGGCAAGCATCCCCACCGCTTCCGGGGGCAGAAACGAGGCAATTCCGTCCAGGGTCCACGAGGCCACAAAAAGGCTCGCGCCCCCCCCGATGCCCGCGAGGAGGATCGATTCCGTGAGAAGCTGGGTCAGAAGCTGGCCCCTGCCGGCCCCCAGAGATCCACGAATGGCCATCTCCTGACTCCTCTGGGCGCCCCTGGCCAGAAGAAGATTCGCGATATTGGCACAGGTAATGAGTAGCACGATGGCGGTGATACTCAGCAGGAGCGTAAGAGGTGTCCTGGCTTCCGAATTCATGTGGCTCTGACCCCTCGGCCCTGGCTCCACCGTGAGCTCCTTGGCCCGGAACCGCTCCATGGTCTGGTCGCTCATCCCTTCCTGGAGTGGCGCCTCCACTTCGTTGATGATGCCTTTATAGACAGCGTTCAGCTCCGAGTCGGCCTGATCCAGGGTGGCACCGGGGGCCAGACGAGCGAAAAGGTAGGCCCAGTAGGCCCTCCGGTTCTCGAACCTGTCCCACCCCGGTTCCATCAGGCCGTGCATGGTGATAGGGACGAAGACGTCGGGATCCGCCCCCTTCGTGGTGCCTCCGAAGCCCCGGGGCGCCACTCCCACGATGGTCATGGGTTGCCCGTTGATGGTGAGGATGGAGTTCAGGACCCCCGGGTCGGCCCCCAGCTGGGTCTCCCAATAGTCATAGCTCAGGACGGTCACGAAGTGCCCCCCGACGGTCCGGTCGTCCTCGGGGGTCAGGAGTCTTCCCAGGGCCGGCTGGAGTCCCAGCACCGGGAAGTAGGATCCGGAGACGAGCACGCCTTCCCCGCTGATGGTCTGTCGGGTGTGCGCCAGGTTTGCACCGAAGAGCCGGTGAGCGGCGACGCCGGCAAGGCTGCTCACCCCCTCTTCCTGAAGGTCCCGGAACATGGGGTAGCTGAAGACGAGATCGCAGTCCCCGGCCTGGTTGCAGGACTGGGAACCGGGCTTCGGCCCCGGCGCCCCCAGGTTCACCAGGCGTTCCGGCTCCCTCACTGGCAGGCTCCGGAGGAGGAGCTCTTCGAAGAGGGAGAAGATGGCGGCGTTCGCCCCGATCCCCAGCGCCAGTGAGAGGACGGCTACGGCGGTGACGAAAGGCGTCTTGAGAAGGGTGCGAAACGCCAGCTTGAGGCTCTTCATGAGGATCTCCCGGGCACATCCCAACGGGGCCGGTCCAGACGATGCATTGTGGGCGCCAAACCGTCTTCTCCCGGCAGACCACTCGACGGCCGCCGGAGCAGAATGAGGACCCTGGTGGCTGGACTCGGCGGGTTCCAAAACGTAGGACGAGGTCTTCCCCCTCCAGGTTGCAGAGTCGGAGGACGGGGCTTGACTCATCAATTTTCGTTGATATATAGTTCTCGCCATGACCAGCGAGACTCGCCAAGCCCATCCGACCCTTCTGCTGCGCTTCCAGGCGGTGGCGGAGGAAACTCGCCTGTCCATCGTCCAACTCCTCTCCGAAGGAGAGCGGTGTGTGTGTGAGCTCCAGGGGGAGTTGGGTGCAGCGCAGTCCCGACTCTCCTTTCACCTGAAGAAACTCAAGGAGGCCGGAGTGATCACTGACCGCCGCCAGGGTCGTTGGATCTACTACCGCCTGGTGCCGGAGGCGCTGGAGGAGATGAGGGCGGTCCTTGGAGAGCTCACACCCCGGATCCGACCCGAGAGGAGGAAGGAGAGGGTTTCGTGCTGCAACTGATCTGGAAGGAGAGCCGGCCCTCGACGGAGGGGAAGAGAAGATGAGCCACGAGATCAGAGCTACGGTGAAGGAGAAGTACGGGAAGGCGGCGTTGGCGGTCATCCAGGGGTCGCCGGGTGGATGTGGATGCGGGTGCGGGCCTCACGGGCCCGAGGTCGCCTCCGGCAATCCCGTCACCGGTAACCTGTACGACAACGGGACCACTTCCACACTCCCAGAACGAGCGGTCCTGGCCTCCCTGGGCTGTGGGAATCCCACGGCCCTGGCGGAGCTGAAGGACGGGGAGGTCGTTCTGGATCTCGGGAGTGGGGGCGGAATCGACGTGCTCCTCTCGGCCCGGAGGGTCGGCTCCACCGGAAGGGCCTATGGCGTGGACATGACCGAGGAGATGCTCGCCCTGGCCCGGAGGAACGCAGCCGAGGCAGGGGTCGAAAACGTGGAGTTTCTGAAGGGCGAGATCGAGGCCCTTCCCCTCCCCGACGAATCGGTGGACGTGGTCATCTCCAATTGCGTCATCAACCTGTCGGCGAACAAGGACAAGGTGTTCGCAGAAGCGTTCAGGGTTCTCAGGCCCGGGGGCCGGTTCGCCGTGTCGGATATCGTGTCCCGGGGGGAGATACCGCCGGAGATCCGCCGGAGCATGGAGCTCTGGGTCGGCTGCATCGCTGGGGCCCTGGAGGAAGGCCAGTTTCGGGAAAAGCTGGCCGCAGCGGGATTCCAGGACGTCTTCCTGGAACCCACGCGGACCTACCGCGCCGAGGACGCCGGAGTCTTCCTGGAGGATGCGGGGATGACCGTGGCGGATGTAGCCCGAGAGGTGGACGGGAAGTTCATGTCCGCCTTCGTTCGGGCTCGGAAGCCGGGGGTCTGAGGATGCGGATCGCTCTGATCAGCGATATCCACGGGAACCTGCCGGCCCTGGAGTCCGTCCTGGCCGATCTGGATCGGGTAGGAAGCCATGATGGAGTCTTCCACCTCGGGGACCTGGTTGGATATGGGCCCTGGCCCAACGAGGTGGTGGGCCTTCTGAAAGAACGCGGGATCACGGGGGTCGCCGGGAACTACGACTCCACTGTCGCAACCCAATACGAGCATTGCGGCTGCCGATACGAGGATCCGTTCCAGGAGGCGATGTCCCATCTCTCCTACGCCTGGACCCTGGAGCATACCACCCCCGAGACGAAGGCCTGGCTGAGCTCCCTGCCCTTCCGCATGGACCTAAGGCCCCTGGGCGGGCACACTTCGGGTCCCACGCTCCGCCTTATCCACGGGAATCCTGTCCTGAACACGGTATACTGGACCGAAGATCGGTCTGACGATTTCTGCAGCAAGATGGCCGGGCAGCTGGGAGCCCGGGTTGGAGACGTGGTGGCATTCGGCCACACCCACAAGCCATGGAACCGCACGGTGGAAGGGGTCCACTTCGTCAACACCGGCTCCGTGGGCAGGCCCAAGGACGGGGACCCGCGGGCCGGGTACGTCCTGGTGCAGGTGGACGGCGAGGGGGTGGAGGTGGATCACCGGCGGGTCGAGTACGACCTGGCGGAGGCCACCCGGGCCATCAGGACAAGCGCGCTGCCCGACTTCTTCGCCACCTTCCTGGAGAGAGGGGGCAGTTCCCCTTCGGACACCGACCGGAGTCCCCAGGCGCCCGTGAGGGAGGAAAGAACGGAGCCATGAGGAGCCGAAAGATGGAAGGCGGCGGGGCGGTCGGAAGGCGCGGTGTCGGAGGGAGACTCTCCTTCCTCGATCGATTCCTTACCCTCTGGATCTTCGCTGCCATGGCCGCGGGGGTGGGGTTGGGATACTACTGGCCTGGGGCGATTCAGGACTGGAACGACGCTACCAGTCTCGGGACCACCTCAATCCCCATCGCCATCGGGTTGATTCTCATGATGTACCCCCCCCTGGCGAAGGTGAGGTACGAGGAGTTGGGGGACGTGTTCCGGGACTGGAAAGTCCTGGGCCTCTCACTGGTTCAGAACTGGATCATCGGGCCATCACTCATGTTCCTCCTGGGGGTCCTCTTCCTGAGAGACTACCCCGAGCTCATGGTGGGCCTGATCCTCATCGGCCTGGCCCGTTGCATCGCCATGGTCATCGTCTGGAACGACCTGGCGGAGGGGGATCCGGAATACGCCGCAGGGCTGGTGGCCTTCAACTCCATCTTCCAGGTCCTCTTCTATTCCGTCTACGCCTGGGTGTTCATCACCGTCCTGCCCCGGTGGCTGGGGCTGGAGGGCGCGGTGGTGGACATCACCATGGGCCAGATCGCGGAAAGCGTCTTCATCTACCTGGGTATCCCCTTCCTGGCGGGGATGATCACGCGCTTCGTCCTGGTCCGGCGCAAGGGGCGGGACTGGTACAAGGAGAAGTTCGTTCCGAAGATCAGTCCCATTACCCTGGTGGCCCTCCTCTTCACCATCGTGGTGATGTTCTCCATCCAGGGAGAGGCCATCATCCGCCAGCCTGCGGGTGTGGTGCGGGTAGCCGTGCCCCTTCTGATCTACTTCCTCGTGATGTTCGCAGTGACGTTCTTTATGAGCAGGGCCGCGGGAGCGGACTACCCTCAGACGGCCTCCCTCTCCTTCACCGCGGCGTCGAACAACTTCGAGCTGGCCATCGCGGTTGCCGTGGGAACGTTCGGGATTGCCCATGGGGCCGCCTTCGCGGCCGTCATCGGTCCCCTGGTGGAGGTCCCGGTTCTCATCGGGTTGGTGAACGTCGCCTTCTGGTGGAGGCGAAGGTACTTCCCCGAGAGCCGGGGCGAGATTGCCAATGTTTCAAACTGTGCAGCGCCGGAAGGTGTCGGCCGCAGCTAGGGGAGGTACAAGTCAGGGGCCGTAGGGTCTGGCCCGGGCCCGAGTAAGGCCCGCATCCCCGGGGATCCGGTGGGATTGGAGAGCCCTCAGCCCACCTGGGAGCCGAGGTACTCCAGGATTTCCCCGGCCTGGTGGCCCGCCTTCTCGATGCAGGCGTTCATGCTGATCCCATAGAAGGAGCTCCCGGCCACCCAGAGGCCCGGGAGCTCCTCCAGGCATCGGTGGATGGTCTCCAGCCGCTCGAGGTGGCCCACCGTGTACTGTCCGATCCCGAGCCGCCAGCGGTATACCCTGGTAAAGAGGGGCTCTGCCTCGAGCCCCATGGTGAGGCGGAGGTCAGAGCGGACCTGATCCGCCATCTCCCGGTCCTCGAGGGTGAGGGCTTCCGGATCGTGGGCGCCCCCGATCATGGCCCGCATGAGCACCTTCCCCTCGGGTGCGCGCCCCGGGAAGATGCTGGAGTCCCACAGACAGCCCAGAATTCGCGGACCCGTGCCACGGGGAACCAGGAAGCCGAATCCGTTGGGGGCACCGCCCATGGCCTCGGCGTCGTAGGCAAGGGCCACCACCGCCAGCGGGGCCGTGGAGATCCCGGCGATGGCGGAGGCCAGCTCACGGTCCAGATCCGCAAGGATGGGGTACGCCATCGGGGCGGGAACCGCAACCACCACGGCATCGGCGCGTACGATCTCCCCGTCGGCGAGGCGCACGGCCCAGGAGGGGCTCACGGCTACCACCCGAGTCTCCAGGCGCACGATCTCGCCGAGCTCCCCCGCCAACGCCTTCGGAAGGGTGTCCAGCCCCTCCTTGAAGGATGTCAGCGTCCCGCCGGGACCCGCAGGTCCCCCGGGCCGCGTGAGCTCCCCCACCTCCTCCCCCCGGGCACGCCGGGCTCTCGCCTCCTTCTTTGCCCGGCGTTTCGCCCTCATCCCCATCACCATGCCCTTCACCAGCCCACCGTGCTCCTCCTCCATCCTCGCCATCCTGGGGAAGGAGGCAGCCAGACTGAGCTCATGAACGTTCCCGGCGAAGACTCCGGACACCATGGCGTCGATGAGGATCGACGCCGCCTCGGTACCGATCCGGCGCGATGCAAACTGGAAGATCGTCTCGTCCACCCCCCCGGGCCTCGGTCGGGCGAAAGGCTCGCCGAGGACCCGGAGCCGGCCCGGAAGGGAAAGCACGGGACTTCTCAGGAATTCGATGGGTCCGGTGGGGAGGAGGTGGAGCGTACCGTCCCGAAAGAGATAGCGGTTCGCCGCGGACTCGTCGGCCTTCTGAATCCGGTCCTCCAGGCCCAGGCGGCGGACAAGAGCCGGTGTGGTGGGAACGTTGTCCAGATAGCCGTTCGGTCCCCGCTCGATGACGAAACCCTCTGCCCGCTGAGTGCGAACATTTCCCCCCGGGGCCCCGGACGCCTCGAGAACCACGACCCCCAGGCCGCCATGGACCTCAGCAGCCCGGTCCTTCAGGTGAAGGGCGGTGGTGAGACCGCTGACGCCTCCTCCCACGACGACGACCCGCTTCATGCCGAATCGGTGCAACCCGGGTTGCACGGAGACCGCCGCCAGGGCGCTCCTGGGGGCTGAGTCATCACACGGTCCGGCTGAACACGGGCGTTTCGGCAGTCTTGGCCTCCAGGTAGCGATCGAAGGCCATGCAGACGTTGCGCACGAAGAGGCGACCCTCCTCCCTCACCCGTAGCTCCGCCTCGGTGAACTCCACGAACCCGGCTTCCCTGACGTCGTCTAGCCTGTCCAGCGAGCGCTGGAAATAGGTGTCGAAGTCGACGCCGAACCGCTGTTCCACGTCGGCCTTCGAGACCCTGAAGTTGCACATGATCTGTTGGATCACGTACTGACGGACGCGGTCGTCGTCGTCGAGGACGTATCCTCTGGCCACCGGTAGCCGCCCCGTGTCCAGGGCCTCGTAGTAGGTGGAGAGCTTCTTCCGGTTCTGGAAGAAGGCGCCCTGGACTTCACCGATGCCACTCACACCCACGGCCATCATGTCCGAGGCCGGCATGACGGTGTACCCCATGAAGTTGCGGTGTAGACGCCCCTCTCTGGCCGCCACCGCCAGCTCATCGTCCGGCAGAGCGAAGTGGTCCATTCCGATGGGCTCGTATCCGGCCTCCAGGAAGCGCTCCATGGCCCTCAGGTACAGCTTGAGCTTGAGCTCCGCGGAGGGCAGGGTGTCCTTCTCCAGCTTCTTCTGGTGTCCCTTGATCCAGGGGACGTAGGCGAAGGAGTAGACAGCCACCCGATCCGGTCGCAGGCCCAGAATCTGGTCCAGGTTCGCCTCGAAGGTCTCCAGCCTCTGCCTGGGCAGCCCGTAGATAAGGTCCAGGTTGATGCCTTCGGTGAATCCGACCCGTCGAGCGTAATCGAGAAGGTCGGCGGTCTGATCGTAGGTCTGGCCCCGGGTGATGGCCTCCTGGACCTCCGGGGTCAGGTCCTGCACCCCCATGCTGAGGCGGTTGAAGCCCAGCTCCACCAGGCGATCCAGGTGCTCCATGGAAGTCACACGAGGGTCCACCTCGATGGCCAGCTCCGCCCCCCTCATGAAGTGAAAGTGCTCCCGGACCTTCACCATGAACTCCGCTAGCTGGTCTGGACTGAAATAGGTTGGGGTTCCGCCGCCCCAATGCATCTGGGCCACCTCACGGCGGTCCGGAAGGTGGGAGGCCAGCCGATCGATCTCCACCTTTACATAAGCCAGGTATTTCTCCGCCACCGGCATGTGGGGGGTGATGACGACGTGGCAGCCGCAGAACAGGCAGCGGTGTTCGCAGAAGGGAAGGTGGGCGTAGAGACTGATGGGGGCGCGGGCCCCGACGGCGTTGGCAAGGGCCAGTCTCTCCTCATAGGCTCTCCCGTTCACACCCTCGTGGAACTCCACCGCGGTAGGGTAGGAGGTATACCGGGGCCCTGGCCGGTCGAAGCGACGGACCGTGTCCATGTCCACCCGAAAACGCGAGCCGCTCATCCTGAGTATTTCCCTTCGGTCCACTCGTGGACGCAGTCCACCAGGTAGCCCAGGGCATCGGGATCCGTGGTCCGCTCGATGCCGTGCCCCAGGTTGAAGATGTGTCCCGGCTCGTCGCCGGCCTCGTCCAGGACTCTCCGGATCTGGTTCCCAAGCTCCTTTCGGGGAGCGAAGAGCGCCGCGGGGTCCAGGTTCCCCTGCACGGCCACCTCGGGGCCCAGGATCTCCCTCGCGTCCGAAAGAGGCAGTCGCCAGTCCACGCCCAGAACATGGGCCCCCGTAGTGCCGGCATCCCTCATGAGGGTAGCGCCGTGATTGGGGAAATAGATCACCGGCAACCCCAGATCCTTCAGGCCGAGGATCGTCCTCCTCACCGCTGGAAGGGCGAACGCCCTGAACTCCCATGGGCTCAGCAGGCCCGCCCAGGAATCGAAGATCATGAGTGCCTGGGCCCCGGCCTCGGCCTGTGCCCTGAGGTAGGCGATCATCGTGTCCGCCAGCTTCGCCAGAAGGGTCTGACCCGCAGCGGGCTCGGCAAAGAGAAAGGATTTGGCCCCGATGAAGGTCTTGGATCCCTTTCCCTCCACCGTATAGCAGAAGAGCGTCCATGGAGCCCCGGCGAAGCCGATGAGCGGCGCCGAGACGGGAAGCACTTCTCGAAGGAGCCTGATCGTCTCCATGACGAAGGGTACCGTTTCGTGGGGGTCCGCCACCCTGAGGCGCCCCACGTCTTCCGGTGAGCGGACCGGGTTTCCGATGACGGGCCCCGGAGCGAAGTCCAGCTGGATCCCCATCCCCTCCACCGGGGTCATGATGTCGCTGAAGAGGATGGCCGCGTCCATCCCGAATCGTCGGATGGGCTGCATGGTGACCTCGGCGGCGAGGTCTGGTGTCTTTGTGAGCGTGAGGAAATCCACCTTCTCCCGGATGGCTCGGTACTCAGGAAGGTACCGCCCCGCCTGTCTCATCACCCAAATCGGGGTGAAGGGCACAGGGTTCCCCCGGCAGGCATCTAGGAAGGGTGGGACGTATGCGGGATCCGCGGTGACACTCTGGGAACCAGCCGCCCCAGTGGCTGAGGCTCTCCCGGTCTCCTGGGGCAGACGGGCCCGGTCAGACTCCGATGCCTTCCCCTGCACCGGTTCGAAGGCTCTCACTTCTCTGTCCCCTCTCCGAACACCCGGTCCAGGACTCCGGCGCAGGCCTTCAGGGTGGCGTCGATGTCCGCCTCCGAATGTGCGGTGGAGAGAAACATCGCCTCGAAGGGGCTGGGGGCCAGATAGAAACCCTCCTCCAGCATTCCCCAGAAGAACTTCCTGTACGCCTCTCTGTCGGAGCGGGCGGCGGTGTGCCAGTCCCTCACCGGGCCGGGGGTGAAGAAGAGAGACGCCATGGATCCTACCCGGGTCCAGCTCAAGGGGTATCCGGTCTCGGCGATGAGATCGAGAACCCCTTCCTCCAGCCGTCGGCCCCGCTCCTCCAAGAGCCGAAAAAGGTGCGGGTGATCCTTCAAATGGGTCAGAGCCGCTTTTCCGGCAGCGGTGGCCAGAGGGTTCCCGGAAAGGGTCCCGGCTTGGTAAACCGGCCCGTCCGGCGCAACCTGCCGCATGAGGTCCTCCCGTCCACCGTACGCCCCCACCGGGAGTCCACCTCCGATGACCTTCCCAAGGGTGGTCAGGTCCGGCATCACCCCGTATCGCTCCTGGGCACCACCCGCCGCCACTCGGAATCCCGTCATCACCTCGTCGAAGATCAGGATCGCTCCTTCCTTCGAGCAGATCTCCCTCAGCCCCTGGAGGAAGCCCTCCACGGGAGGCACACACCCCATGTTCCCCGCCACCGGCTCCACGATGACACAGGCCACCTGGCCGGGGTTGTCGTCGAAGTGGGCCTGGACGGAGGCCAGATCGTTGTACTCCGCCACCAGGGTGTCCTGGGCGGCCCCGGCAGTCACCCCGGGGCTGGAAGGCACACCCAGGGTAGCGGCCCCGGAACCCGCCTCCACGAGAAACGCATCTGCGTGGCCGTGATACCCCCCCCGGAACTTCACCATCTTCGGGCGACCGGTGGCCGCCCGTGCCAGGCGTACCGCGCTCATGGTGGCCTCCGTTCCAGAGTTCACCATGCGGACCAC
>Ga0316577_10000901_pt1 | contig 13126 bp, 15 predicted proteins | sample S5NA_FD_203073 | JGI IMG/M metagenome (GOLD analysis project Ga0316577, IMG submission 203073) | Rhizosphere microbial communities from salt marsh grasses in Alabama, United States - S5-7_050615r2r1 | ecosystem: Host-associated > Plants > Roots > Rhizosphere | place: USA: Alabama | collected... | reverse complement strand
GCTGCGGCTGGCGCTGAAGGCAACCAAGCCTCCTGTGCTGCTTGGCCCGGAGGGTGCGGGCGTTATGGAAATGGGCCAGGCGGGCACATCCTACTACTACTCGCAGACCGACCTGGTGGGGGCAGGCACGTTGACCGTGGACGACAGGCCCCAGACGGTGCACGCCACCGCGTGGATGGATCACCAGTGGGGAAGCTGGGATGCACACGCCGGGTACGCCGGATGGGATTGGTTCAGCCTCCGACTCGACGACGGAAGCCGCGTGATGCTGTTTGACTTCCGCGACGAGGGTGGGAACGTGCAGCCCGAATCGGCCGGCACCTGGATCGGGGCCGATGGGAGCACCGAGCACCTGGCCCGCGGCGATTATGCCATCGAGGCGCTGGAGTACTGGACCAGCCCGGAAACCGGGGGCACCTACCCGGTCAAATGGCAGGTGAGCGTGCCCGATCGCGGGCTGGATGTCATGGTAGAGGCTACGTTCTCAGAGCAGGAGATGCCCATCAAGCTCGGGCCGACCTATTGGGAAGGCTCTGTGGCGGTATCGGACACAGCGAGCGGCGTCGGCTTTGTCGAGATGACCGGCTATGCCGGCACGGGATATCAAGTCCCGTAGGCCCTGGGAACCAGCAAGGTAGAGGATGTCACAGGATCTCGTCGCAGCAGTACGGGCAGCCGGTGTGGTAGGGGCCGGAGGGGCAGGATTTCCCACCCACGTCAAACTCGCAGCCAAGGTGGATACCGTCATCGCCAACGGCGCCGAGTGCGACCCGCTGCTGCAGTGCGACCAGCGATTGATGGAGAGCCGCGCCGGAGAGATGGTGCGCGGCGTGCGGCTGGCGATGGAAGCCACGGGTGCGGAACGGGGCATCCTGGCGTTGAAGGAAGAGTACGAAAACGCCTGCGCCGCCCTGCGACGGGCGATCGGCGACCAGCGGGACGTGAGCCTGCTGATGATGGAGAGCCGCTACCCGGCAGGCGACGAGTTTGTGTTAGTCTACGAGGCCACGGGACGGCTGGTGCCGGAGACCGGCCTGCCGCTGCACGTCGGCTGCCTGGTGCAAAACGTGCAGACGCTATTTAACATTGCCAGGGCGGACAAGGGCGCCGCCGTGACTCATAGATTGCTTACCGTCGCCGGGGCGGTAGCGAGGCCGGTCACCCTGTGGGCGCCGCTGGGCACCCCGCTCCGCGACGTGTTGGCCTGGGCGGGCGGCGTGCAGCCCACGGCCTGGACCGATCGCACCGCGGATGACTATGCCGTCGTCATCGGTGGGCCGATGATGGGCCGGGTGGCGAAGGACCTCGACGAGCCGGTAACCAAGATGACCAGCGGGCTGCTGGTATTCCCACGGGATAGCGCGGTGGTCCGCTATATGACCCGCTCGCGAGCGTCGTGGGTGCGCAGGGGTATGTCCACCTGCGACCAGTGCCGCGACTGCACCGACCTCTGCCCGCGCTATCTGATCGGCCACAACCTGAAGCCACACGAGGTGATGCGGGCCATCAACTATGGCCTGACCCGTCCCGCGGACAAGGTCACGGCAGCGGTGCTGTGCTGCGAGTGCCGCCTGTGCGAGGCCTACGCCTGCCCGCTAGAGCTCTCGCCAATGGCCTATTACGTGTCGATCAAGGGCGAGCTGCGGGCGCAAGGCTGGGTCAACGACGTGCACAAGCGGACCAAGTTCGAGCCGCATCCCATGCGCGAGTACCGGCTGGTGCCCACCCACCGGCTCATTGCCCGGCTGGGGCTGGTCGAATGGGAGCACCAACGGGCGCCGTTGGACGAGAGCGACTATCGCCCCCGGCGGGTCTCCATCCCGCTGCGCCAGCACATCGGTGCGCCCGCCAGGCCGGTGGTGAGCGTGGGCCAGCAGGTATCGGTCGGCGACCTGATCGGCCAGATCCCGCAGGATGCGCTGGGTGCCAACGTGCATGCCTCGATCGCCGGGCGCGTGTCCAAGATCGTGGACGGCGCAGCGGTGGAGATTGAGGCATGAGAGGCAGCCCTGGCGGGCGGTCCAGATCGACGAGGAGCCGGCAGTCGGACGGCCTGACCACGGTCGAGTTCTTCACAACGACCCACCGCATCGTGGCGCAGGTACAGACCGGTTCGAGGCTGCTCAGCGACCTGATGAACGACCGGTCGCAGTCGTTTGTGCTGGTATTCAACGTGCGCCTATCGCACCTGGAAAAGGACGCCGGGCTCGAAGCGATTGCCTCGGCGGCCTATCTGTCGAAGGAGAGCTTGGGATTTGTGATGGCACCCTCGAAAGAGATCCGCAAGCCGGAGCGCGGTCGCTACACAGCCTATGAGCGCGAGGTGCTGGTGACGCTGCCGGGATTCGAGCTGCAGGGCAGGTTCTTGGGACCCCAGCGCTCGGACCTGTGGACCTTTTCGCCGGCGACGCTCGATCCCTTTTTTGTGCTGACGGCGGCTACGGCCCGCATCGCCGGGGCGCCCGACGTCACCATGGGTGGAGATGCCATCCTGGTCAACCGCGACCGGTTGGAAAGCATCTGTCTGGGCGACTAGAGGAGATCGGTATGCTGGAGCCAGCCATTGCCCTGGTGGAGACGAATAGCATCGCTGCCGGCATTCTGAGCGGCGACACGATGGCCAAAAGGGCCGTTGTGCAGATCCTGGAGGCGCGCGCCATCTGCCCGGGGAAGTATATGGTCCTCATCGGCGGCGAGATAGGCCCGGTCCGCGAGTCGTTCCAGGTGGGTGTCGCCGCCGCCGCCGACACGCTGGTGGACCAATTGCTGCTGCCCAATGTGCATCGCTCGGTGTTTCCGGCGCTGATGAGCGCGTCGCCGCCCCGCGGTGACGAGGCACTGGGCATCATCGAAACGGTAACGGCTGCCGTCTGCATCGTGGCTGCCGATGCCGCTGCCAAGGCTACCGACGTCCAGCTATTGGAGATACGGCTGGCCAATGGCCTGGGCGGCAAGAGCTTTGTGCTAATGGAAGGCTCGGTGGCGGACGTGGAGGCTTCCGTGGCAGCTGGGGTGGAGCTCGTCAGGCAGGAGGGCTTGCTGGTACGCCAGGTGGTCATCCCGCAGCTCCACGAACAGATGCGGGAGAAGATACTCTGAGATGCAATTCGCACGGGTGATCGGCACATTGGTCGCGACCCAGAAGGCAGAGGGCCTGGAGGGCGTCAAGCTCCTGGTCGTCCAACCGCTGGACAAGTACCTGCAACCACAGGGCGAGCCGGCCATTGCCGCGGACGGGACGGCCCAGGCCGGGCCTGGGGAGTTGGTATTCGTCATTTATAGTCGCGAGGCCGCCCTGGCCCTTCCGGAGTGGTTCGTGCCGGTGGACCTGGCGATCACCGGCATCGTGGATGAGACGGACATAGTCTGATGTACATAGGTCGGGTAAGCGGGACGGTGGTCGCCACCATCAAGAACGAGCTGTTCGAGAGCCGCAAGCTGCTGGTCGTCGACCGGCTGGATCTGGATGGCAAGGCGACGCCCAAGTACGACATCGCAGTCGACATGGTGCAGGCAGGCGTGGGTGACGTCGTGTTGGTGCTGGACGAAGGGAACTCGGCGCGGCAGATCGTGGACCGCGAGCCATTGGGCGCGATCCGGGCGGTGGTGGTAGGCGTGGTGGACGAAGTCACCATCGAGGATTCTGCCCTGGATCTCGACTCGCTGCGGATCTACCCTGAGCGTTGGCGCTCCAAGCCCGCCGCTGAGTCATGAGCTACGGAGAGACGGCACCCACCAGGCGCATGACGGAGCACGAGCTGCGCCGCGAGATGGTCCGCGTGGGGCGGCTGATGTGGGAGCGGGGCTTGATAGCCGCCACAGACGGCAACCTGTCGGCGCGGCTGGGCGCCAACCGGCTGCTGGTGACGGCAAGCGGGGTGAGCAAGGGGTTCCTCGCCGACGAGGACCTGGCGATCATCCGCCTGGACGGAGAGCCGGTGTCGTCGTATCGCGGGCGGGATCTGCACCCATCGACCGAGATTGCGATGCACCTGGAGGTGTATCGCCAGCGGCCCGACGTGAACGCGGTGGTCCATGCGCATCCGCCGCTGGCAACGGCCTTTAGCATAGCCGGCGTCTCGCTGGCGCGGTGTGTGATCCCCGAGGTGATCGTCACGCTGGGGGGCATCCCAACCGCCGAATATGCCACGCCGGGCACAGCCGAGGTTCCGGCGAGCATCCGGCAGGCCATCCGCGACTATGACGCCATCATCCTCAGCCATCACGGCAGCCTGACGGTGGGAGCTACACTGTGGGAGGCCTACCTGCGCCTGGAGAAGGTGGAGCACACGGCCCAGATCACCCTGACGGCGCAGCAATTGGGGCAGGTGAACACCCTGTCGCCCCAGGCGGTCGAAAAGCTGGCGGACAAGCGGCGCGAGCTGTTGCAGCGCCAGGGCCGCGATCTGTGCGAGGGATGCACGGTCTGCGTATTGGGAGATGATTTTGCGCTGCCTGACAGCGCGGCAGATGAGACGGTGCTGGTGCGGAACATCGCCCAGGCAGTGATGAGGAATCTTGAGGGAGAAAGGCAGAGACGATGAAAGGCTTGATTCTGAGCGGTGGAAAGGGAACTCGACTCTACCCCATTACCTACACCAGCGCCAAGCAACTGGTGCCGGTGGCGAACAAGCCGGTGCTCTTTCGCGTCATCGAAGCGATCCGGGATGCCGGTATCGACGACATCGGGATCGTGGTGGGTGACACCGCCGCGGAGATCAAGGAGGCTGTGGGCACGGGACGGCGCTGGGACGTCAAGATTACCTATATTCAGCAGGATGCCCCGCTGGGCCTGGCCCACGCGGTCAAGGTCAGCCGGGACTTTTTAGGCGATGAGCGGTTCGTCATGTTCCTGGGCGACAATGTAATCCAGGGCGGCATCTCGGGGCTGATCAGCGAGTTCAAGCACAGCGACTTCGACTGCCAGATCGTGCTGACACCGGTGGAGAATCCCTCGCGGTACGGCGTGGCAGAACTGGATCCCGAGACGCGGCGGGTCATTCGCCTGGTGGAAAAGCCACGCAACCCGCCCAGCAACCTGATCCTGGTGGGCATTTACATGTTCAACGAGCATGTGTGGGAGGCGGTCAACGCCATCAAGCCATCGTGGCGCGGCGAGCTAGAGATCACCGACGCCATCCAATACCTGGTAGACAAGGGATACAACGTGCATCCCTACGTCCACCGCGGATGGTGGATCGATACCGGCGAACCGGGCGAGATGCTGGAGGCGAACGACCTGGTGCTGGACGAGATCGAGCACCAGATCGAGGGCTATATCGATCGCGATTCGCAGGTAAACGGCAAAGTCACCATCGGAAAGGGCGCCGAGATCATTAACAGCCGCATTCGCGGACCGGCCATCATTGGAGAAGATACGCGGTTGGTGAATGCGTACGTGGGACCCTTTACGTCCATTTACCATCACGTGCGGATCGAGGACAGCGAGATCGAGCACAGCATTGTGCTGGAGCACAGCCAGATCATCGATATTCCGTACCGGATTGCGGACAGCCTGATCGGGCGGCATTCGGTGATCACGCGCTCGCCCATCAAGCCCAAGGCGCTCAAGTTGACGCTGGGCGACCATAGCAACGTGGGCATCCTGTAAGCGGCCTAGGAAAAGTCCGGGGCGCGATCAAGGGCCTCCGTAGTTTCGGATCGTAGATCCAGGATCTTGTAGAAAAGGAGGTGTACGCATGGGCACTGTGAAGAAATGGCGCGCGAAAAAAGCGTCAAAGCACAAACACCGCAAGATGCTCAAAAAGACACGCTGGCAGCGACGGAAGTAATCCACGAGCCAATGCTCGTGGAAACCCTGTCGGATAGAGGATGCCGGAGGTCGCGCCTTCCGGCATCCTTAGCCAGCCTGACTTGAGGTGCAGAGAATGAAGACCAGCTTGATCTATCCCGGCATTGCCGGGTACGGATTCAACAGCCTGGGCAAAGGCATGGAAGCAGGGTGGGTCAGTCACGGACTGGCGCACCTTTCGAGTGCTGCCAAAGCCCAGGGCTTTGACATAGACCTGATCGACCTGCGGGCGCTCTCCGGTTGGGACGAGTTTCGCGAGGAATTGCGGCGCCGCCAGCCGGACGTGACGGCGTTCACCATGATGAGCGTTGACTATAACCCGGCCATCGAGGCAGCGCAGATCGTCAAGGAAGAGCTGCCCGAGGCGATCACGGTGGTCGGCGGGCCCCATCCCACCATCATGGTGGAAGAAGTCGCCGAGATCCCGACGTTCGACTATATCATCACCCGCGAGGGGGAGGTAACCTTTCCCTGGTTGCTGGGCGAGCTGCGGGACGGGCGCCGTCCCGACAATCGCGTCCTGGAGGGCGAGATGCCTGACCTGGACGCCCTGCCCTTCCCCGACCGTGATCTCTTCCTGGACGAATGGCGCAAATATGGCTACACCCTCGATTCGCCCGAGGTGCCATTTGTGCCCGACCTGCCGGCCCCATTCCTGACCATCATCGCCGGGCGGGGCTGCAAGTATTTCTGCAACTTTTGCCAGCCGGCAGAGCGCCTCATCTTTGGCAAGGGCGTGCGCAAGCGGAGCCCCGCCAATATCGTGGAGGAGCTAAAGCTGCTGCGCGAGCGGTACAACTTTGCCAGCTTTATGTTCCACGACGACTGCCTGACCGAGAATCGCCAGTGGGTGCTAGAGTTCTGCGATCTGTACGAGGCCGGGGGCTTTACCCAGCCCTTCTTCTGCCAGAGCCGGGCCGACATCATCGCCAACAACGAGGATATGGTGCAGCGCATGGCCCAAGTGGGGCTCAAGGGCTATTTTATCGGCTTTGAGAGCGGGAACGACCGCGTGCTCAAGTTCCTGCGCAAGGGCACCACCCGCGAAAAGAACCTGGCGGCAGCCCGCGTCTGCAAAGAGCACGACATCAAGATCTGGGCCAACTACATGCTGGGCCTGCCTACCGAAACCAAGGAAGAAGTCATGGATACGGTCTCGATGCTCAAAGAGATCGATCCCGACTGGTACAGCCCGGCGTTCTACACCCCCCATCCCGGCAGCGACCTGTACGACTATTGCATCGAGCACGACCTGAGCCTGATCACCAGCCACGACCAGTACCGCCGCAATCCGTGGGACATCAAGGTCAAAGGCCAGGACCCCGAGTTCCTGCAATGGGCGCTGGAGGAGAGCCAGCGGCGCACGCCGGCCAATGCCGCCCGGCGCAAGGCAAGCTATCTGTGGGGGCGCTATGCCCGCCCCGACAAGGTGGTGCGCCGGCTGCGGCGAATAGCAGGGAGATAGTTGAGCATGTCGGAAGCAATGTCAACCCTGTCCCTGAAAAAGCTGTTCCGCTTTCCCTTGCAGGCGCCCAACTGGCAAAGCCGCTTCCTGGTGGGCTCCGCGCTGATCCTGGCCAACTATATCATCCCCCTGGTGCCGGGGATCTTTGTGTGGGGCTATATCCTGAGAGTCATGCGTCAGACTGTGGCTGGACAGGAGCCCGAGCTGCCCGCCTGGGACGACTGGGGCACTCTGGCGAAGGATGGCCTGAGTGCGACGCTCGTCGGCCTGGTCTACTTTTTGCCCGGCCTTCTCGTGTTTGCGGGCGGCATGGCTCTCTACTACTTTGGCAACCTGTCACTGCCTCTGGCTGCAAGCGGCAGCGGCGATCCCGAGGAGATGATGGTGGCGCTGCCGGCGATCGTGTTGGGAAGCATGGCTATTCTATTCCTCTCCATGTTCGTCGGCACCTTGTTGTCCTTGCTGGGAGCCATCGCGATGCCCGCAGCCGCGGCCCACTTTGTCGCCCAGGAGGATCTGATGGCCGCCTTCCGGGTGCGGCAGTGGTGGCGCATTCTGCGGGCTGACAAGCTCGGCTACTTTATCAGCTGGGTGATCGTCGCCGGGCTTCTGGGGGTGATCTATTCCGGAACCATGTTGGCCTACTATACGCTCATTCTATGCTGCCTGATACCCATCCTGACGGCACCGATCAGCCTCTACCTCTTTCTCGTAGGGGCTGCACTCTTTGGGCAAACCTATCGGGAGAGTGCAGCCAGCCTGCTGGACCGCGAGCCAGAGGCAGCAGCCTAAACGGCCTAACCTTCTCATGGACCCACTGTGCCTGTCTACAGGCATCGTACAGGAGACTCACCGAATATGAAGAATCTACTGATCACCGGCGGGGCCGGGTTCATCGGCTCCAATTTCGTGCGCTACGCGCTGGAAACGTACTCCGACTATCACGTGGTTGTCTTTGACAAGCTGACCTACGCCGGCAACCTGGACAACCTGAAAGACGTGGAGGAGCGCTTTGCCGGGCGTTACGCCTTTGTCCAGGGCGACATCGCCGACGCGGCAGCGGTGGATGCGGCTATGCAGGCTCACGGCATCGACGCCATCGTGAACTTTGCGGCCGAGACCCACGTCGACCGCTCGCTGATGGAGCCCGATGCCTTTATCAAGACCGACGTGTACGGCACCTACGTGCTGCTGGAGGCGGCGCGGAAATTCGAGGTCGAGCGCTACCACCAGGTATCCACCGACGAAGTATACGGCGACATCCCGGAAGGCCACTCGTCGCTGGAGAGCGACCGCCTCCACGCCCGCAGCCCCTACTCGGCCAGCAAGGCCGGCGGCGATCTGTTGTGCCTGTCCTACCACAACAGCTTTGGCACGCCGGTAACGCTGACCCGCGGCGCGAACAACATCGGCCCCTACCAATACCCGGAGAAGGCGGTACCGCTGTTCGTCACCAACGCCATCGACGACCAACCCTTGCCATTGTACGGCGACGGCCGCCAGATGCGCGACTACCAGTACGTGCTCGATCACTGCGAGGGCATCGACCTGGTGCTGCATCGGGGGGTGCTGGGCGAGGTCTACAACGTGGGCACCGGTGTGGAGACGCAGAACGTGGTCATGGCCCGTGCCATCCTGGATCACCTGGGCAAGCCCCACAGCTTGATGCGGCACGTGACCGACCGGCCCGGACACGATCGTCGCTATTCGCTCAACGTGGACAAGATCCGCGCCCTGGGCTGGCAGAGCAGCCACACCTTCGAGCAGGCCATCGAAAAGACGGTGCGCTGGTACGTAGACAACGAGTGGTGGTGGCGCAAGATCAAGAGCGGCGAGTACATGGATTACTACAAGCGCTGGTACGGCGAGCGGCTGGCAACCGCCGAATAGACAACGCCAGGAAATAGCAGCGGCCCCGCACCAAAATGCAGGGCCGTTTTCGATCCAGGCGTTTCGCCGTGGCTAGGGCACCATGATCTGGTACAGCGCCCGGTAGGCTTCGTTGACGCTGAGCAAGTCCTCTTTCCAGCCGCCGATGGCATAGATGTACGGATTCACAAAGGCAGCGCCCAACCCGCGCCATTGCCCGCTGACCGGCGTCTCGACCGTGTTCCAGGCATCCATGCGCGGGTCGTAGCGCTCGTTGAAGGCCATGTAGCCGTCCATGCCGCCACCGATGACGTACAGGTGCTCGCGCACAGAGACCACGGCCAGACCGCCCCGGGGCAGGGTCATCGGCGGCAGGGAGGTCCAGGTATCGGTCGCCGGGTCGTAGGCATCCAGGGTGTTGAACTCTGTGACGTCGTCGTATCCGCCCACGACATAGATACGGTCCTTCATGGCTGCTGCGCCCAGAAATCCCCGCGCCGTCTCCATAGGCTGCCGCGCCTCCCATCGGTCGGCCTCGGGATCGTAGCGATAGACCGAGTCCACATATCCCTGCCCGTTCAGCCCGCCGAACAGATAGATCTGCCCATCCAATTGGGCCAGGCCGTAGGCGCCAAGCGCTTCCGGCATGGGGGCCCGGACCTGCCACATATCCTCGAGCGGATCGTAGACTTCCAGGATATCGCGGGGCATGCGCTCGTCGTCAATCCCGCCCGGCACATAGATCTTGCCGCCCACCTCGACCGCGGACACGAATCCAACCGGCGTGGGCTTGGCGCGGCGGGTACTCCACACGTCCGTCTCGGGGTCGTAGACCTCGACCTTGGCTGTCACGCCGTCGCCGCTAACGCCGCCGATGGCGTAGACGAGGTTCTCGTAGGCTGTGACGGCGAGGCCGGTGCGCGGCGTGGGCATCTGGGCACGGGTGTCCCAGCGGCTCTGGGCGGCGTCGACAGGCGCAGTGGGAAAAACTCCGCTGATGGGGTCGGTTTCGGCGCCAGCGGTCCCTCCCTCGAGTACCTGGGGCACAACGAGGGCCATCACCGCCAGAAGGCACGCCAGGACCAGGGCGATGCGCTTGACCACTGACACGCGAGGCCACCGTTCCGTGCGGGTGAGCTCTGCCAGCGAGGGTTGCTCAGCTTCCTCGTCAGGCTGCTCTGTCTCCTCGTCCGACACGGCAACCTCGACCCAGCCCTGGCGCACGGCATACATGGTCGCCTCCGTCCGCGATGCGACGCCGAGCTTGGCGTAGATGTTCCGGAGGTGAACTTTGACCGTATTGACACTGATGACTAGTTCCCGGGCGATCTGTTGGTTGGTGGCTCCTGTGGCTAGCAACCGCACGAGCTCCATCTCGCGATCGCTCAGGGGGGTCTCTTCGTCGTACACCTGATACTCCGATCTGTGGCTACCCTATTATCGCACAGAAAGGGCAGGAGGGCAAGTTCCACGGCCAACGATTGTGTCCGCATTGGGGAGAGCCCATGTGCGGACGCGCGACGGTAGCTCCAGGGGTGCGTGCCGGCTGCTTGGTCAGCCGGTCAAGGACGGGAATAGTTCATGACCAGCAGCTCGGGGATCGGGCCGCGCGCGTTGCCCTTGCTGCTGATGGCCCGATTGGCCTGTACCTCGATCTGCCCGTAGTCACCATACAGATCGCGGATGAATGGGGTGCTAGAGTTGCTAAGCATCACCCGGCAGCCCCGATCGTCCAGGGTGCGGAAAAGCTCCGCCAGGCGCTGCTGGTCCCCTGCCCCAAAGTCATCCGAGGTATAGCTGGTAAAGTTGGCCGTGTTGGAGAGAGGGTCATACGGTGGGTCCAGGTAGACAAAATCACCCGCTGCGGCGGTTTCAAGGCAGAGGCTAAAGTCACCCGCCCGTACCACAACCCCCTGCAGCGCCTGGCTGACAGCCCGCAGGTTGTCGGCAGCGCAGATGGTGGGATTGCCGTGGCGGCCAACAGGCACATTGAACTCGGCGCGCCGGTTCACCCGGTACAGGCCATTGTAGCAAGTGCGGTTGAGGAAGAGAAAGCGTGCGGCCCGCTCGATCTCGTCGCGCTGGGCGTAGCCGGGTGCGCGGTCCCAGGCCCGCACCTGGTAGAAATACTCCTTGTCGTGCTTGTGGGGCTCGTGCCGCTGCAACTCGACAATGAGATCCTCGACCCGGTTCTGGATCGCGCGATAGCAGGTGATCAGATCCTCCAGGCTGTCGATGAGCAGGCTCGGCTTGCCCGCAAGTCGCCCCTGTCTGTAGAGGTAAAAGAACACCGCGCCACCGCCGGCAAACGGCTCGACGTAGCCCCTAAAGTCCGTGGGGAAGAATGGCTCAAGCTGCGAAAGGAGCTGGGCCTTGCCGCCGGCCCACTTGACAAAAGGGGAGGGATGCTTCAACGCTGGTCTTTCCTTCCATTGGTGTCGCTTATCAACATCGCGCTCAGCGTGGATCACGTACCGGTATCCAGCAATAGCTATTATACCGAACTAGGCACACAATGGCAAGGCGAACCGTGAGGAAGTAATTCTTGGTGTGATCGACCAACGCTCCACAGCAAGTCATCTGCTCGGCCTGGATCGCAGATCCAGCTGGATTTGCCAAATCCAGGCCAAGACCGCTGAGACTGAGCAGCACCAAGGTCTAACGAATCTCTAACGTTCGTCCAACGTTGCTCTAACACTTGATCGATAGACTATGAGCATAGATTTGAGCGTTAGCATGAATGAAGGAGGTTGTGAAATGGCAAACATCGTACGTTGGGACCCGATTCGGGACATGGTGGCATTGCGCGAAGCGATGGATCGCATGGTGGAAGAAGGCATGGTGCGCGCGCCTGCTCCGTTGGCGGCGTGGGCTCCGGGCGGTATGGCTGTGGACATGTACGAGACCGACGACAGCGTCATAGTCTCGACCGCTATCCCCGGCATGAAGGCCGAGGAGATTGCGGTGTCCGTCACGGGCGACACCCTGACCATCAAGGCCGAGACCAAAGAAGATTCCGAGGTCAAGCGCGAGAACTACTTGCGGCGCGAGCGTCGCTTTGGCTCCTGCTGCCGCTCCATCACCCTGCCCGGTGGCCTGGAAGCCGACAAGGCCGAAGCCGACTACACCGACGGCATCCTGACCCTCACCTTCCCGAAAGCGGAAGAGGTCAAGCCGAAGAGCATCAAAGTCAGCACCAAGTAGCGATACGATGAAGAGGCTGATGGGCGATTCACTCTCCCATCTTGGGACCGATTGTGACAAGGAGGACGTGAACGATGGTACGTAGAGTGCGCTGGGATCCGGTGACCGACTTGGTCACCATGCAGCAAGCCCTGGATCGTCTGTACGACGACGCATGGGCAGGACGGGACGCCGAATGGCGCCAGGGTCAGCGGGTGAACACCCTGCCGGTGGATGTCTATTCGACCGCCAACGAGTTGGTCGTGAAGGCAGCCGTCCCGGGTATCGAGCCTGAGGACGTCGAGATTACGATCGAGGGTGACAAGCTGACCATCAGGGGCGAGCTCAACGCGCCCCTGGACAACGTGGACTATCACATCCAGGAACGGCGGTTCGGGCCCTTTGGGCGGACGCTGACCCTGAATGTACCGATCGAGGCCGACGGCGCTGAGGCGACTTTCCAGAACGGAGAGCTCACGCTGGTCATCCCCAAGGCCCAGGAAGTGCGGCCCAAGGTAATCCAGGTCAAGAGCAAGTAGCCGTACGAGTTCCGGCACCCAGAGGGGTCCGAGGCTTCTGCGTGGAATCAAGTCCCTGCAGAAGCTTCGGACCCCTCTATCGTTCTACCACTGCCCATCGTCAATCACCAGGTCGTCTCCGCCAACCACGTGGAACTCGCGGTTGGCCGACGGCCCATATTGCGGTCCGGGCCAGTAGCCGGCCTGCGGACCCGGCGGCAGGGCCTGGGGCGCCGCGCCCTGGATAACCACCACCGGCGGCGATCCCTGCTGCCGCGA
>Ga0316577_10000900_pt1 | contig 13128 bp, 12 predicted proteins | sample S5NA_FD_203073 | JGI IMG/M metagenome (GOLD analysis project Ga0316577, IMG submission 203073) | Rhizosphere microbial communities from salt marsh grasses in Alabama, United States - S5-7_050615r2r1 | ecosystem: Host-associated > Plants > Roots > Rhizosphere | place: USA: Alabama | collected... | reverse complement strand
GCGGTGGCCCAGGTCAGCTGCAGCGTCAGCCAGCACAAGTGGGGCAGCTCCGAGCTCGGGGCGCTGCCGCAGTGCGAGTGAGCGCCGGGGGCGTCACCGTCACTTGACGACGTTGCTCAGGATCGCCTCGTTCTCCAGGGCGGCGGTCCTCATCACGGACCCCACCTCCTTGGGCATGAACCTGGACAGGAGGCTCCCGTTCAGCCTCGAGACGTACACCTGACCGTCGGGCTTCTGATAGACCGAGATCCGGCACGGCATCATCGCCGAGAGCTTGGTGGTGTCGGTCTTCTCCGCTCTCTCGAGGATGTTGTGGGCGTGATCCTGCTGGCAGAGCTCGAGCACCTTGATCGGACGCGGCGTCTTGGCCGGCTTCTGTAGATCATGGACCGAGGGGATCTTCCAGCCGGCCTGGTTCGCCGCGGTGGTCAGCTCCGCGACGGTCCGGTCGAAGCCATATCTGCTCTGGCTCTCATTGAACATGAGGTTGGGGACCTGGTGCAGGCCGGCCGTCGCCACCGCCCCGCCGATCAGCAGCACCCCGAGCCCTTTTGCCAGCCGCTTGGCCATCGGCCTCCACCTGCTCGCCATCTTGTGCTTGGCGCCGGTGTTCACGGACGCGGGCGCGCCGGCGGCGGGCGCGCTGGCCGCGGCTCTCCTGGCGGCGAGCCACCCGGCGCGGTCGCCCGCGAGCGCGGTGGTGGACACGAGGGTTGGCAGCAAGAACAAACCAACGTACACAGTGATCTTCCGTCTCATGATGAATTCTCCAGTCCTGGTGATTCTCTCTCGTTCAGCCGTCGAGGGCTGAGCTTTGGTTCGAGGCACTTCCGAACCAGGTCTGCTCTGTCGGAGCCGTCAGGTCGTTCCGGGTTGTGTGGATTTGTGGGAGCTGAAGCCAAGAAACTAGCTGGACTGACTAGGGTTGTTGCCACCTGTCTTGTTTTGGGATGGGTGCGGCGCGACACCACCCGCGAGCGAACGATGGTACCGTGCCGGAGATGGCGTCGATGGAGCAGCAGCCCGCCCCGCCCGAGCAGCCGATCTGCACCATCGGGATCCTCCTGCCGGTGGTCGGCCTCCCGATGCTGCTCGTCGGCGCGGTGTGGAGCCTCTTGCGGGGCCGGCTCGAGGCGCGTCTCTGGCGCCGGCGGCTGCTGGCGCTCGCGGCGGTGGACCTGCTGGTGGCGGCGTCGCTGGTCTTGTTTCTTCGCACCCACTGGTCCGCCTCGCCGGAGGTCGTTGGTGGCCCGGTCGCTGTCGCACGCTCGCCCTCGCGGCGGGTGATCGGTATCCGCATGGACCCGACCGCGAAGGTCGAGGGCGTACGGGTGCAGTCGATCATGCCCAACGGGCCGGCGGCGCGCGCCGGGCTGGCGGTGGGGGACGTGGTGATCGCGGTGGACGGCGCGCCGGTGGGAGAGCGGCGGCGGCTGCCGGAGCTGCTGCAGGCGAAGCCGGCCGGCGAGCGGCGGACCCTGCGCCTGCGTCGGGGTGGGCGGACTCTCGAGAAGGGAGTGGTGCCGGTGACGGCCGCCTCCCTGGAACGGGCGGGCAAGCCGGGGATCTTCGAGATCACCCCAACGGACTGCGGCCCGGGCCCGTTGCGCCCCGGCGACTGGGGACCGCTCGTCGGCGCGGTGGCGGTGCTGCTGGGTCTCGGGCTGCTGCGCCGGATACGGCCGCTCGGGCTCTGGGTCGCCGTCGCCGCGCTGCCGCTCACCGCCATGACGGCGGGGCTGCTCTCCGTCTTCGGGCTCTGCGCGGCGCTCGGGGGCCGGTCGCTGGGGGTCGCCGTGGTCGGGATGATCATCGGCGAGGGGCTGCTGCTCGCGGGGTCGCTCTGGACGCTGCGCCGCCTCCGGAGCCGCGGGATGATCGAGGCGGAGCTCCTGGGGCCGCGCCTCTCGCTCGGAAGGAGCGTGGGGCTGGGGGCCGGATACATGCTCGGCGGCGGGCTCCGGCTGGGCCTGCTCATCGCGGGAGGAGGCGCCCTGGTGACGAGGCTGCAGGCCGGGGCCGACGCGCTCGGGCTTCAGCTCAGCTCCCACGACCTCGGACCGGCGGCGCTGGGTCTCCTGTTCCTCCTCGGAGTGGTGCTGGGCCCCGCGGCGGAGGAGCTCTACTTCCGCGGCGTGCTGCTGCCGTGGCTCGCCCATGCCGTCGGGGCGCGCTGGGCGCTCTGGATCTCGGCGGCGCTCTTCGGCGCGCTGCACCTGCACTACGGCGTCAGCACGCTGATGGCGGCGCTCTACGGCTTCGTGCTCGGCTGGGCCAGGGCCCGGAGCGGCGGGCTGTGGGCGCCCTTCATCCTCCACGCCAGCATGAACCTCCTCGCCGGCTGGGCGCTCGTGAGCGGACGATGACGGCCCTCGATCCCTACCCGTCGCCGGAGGCGCGCGAGCGGCGGCTCGAGGAGCTGGCTCGCGCGGCGGGCGGCGAGGTGCTGACCTACGGCGCCAGCGTCCAGGGCCGTGCGCTGCGCGCCGTGCGCCTGCCCGCGAGCTCCGCGTCCGCGCCCCGGCTGCTCTGCACCGCCAACATCCACGGGCCGGAGCTGATCTCCTGCGCCGTGGCGCTGGCGTGGCTGCGGGAGGTCGGCGCGGGGCAGGGCGGCCTGCGCCGGCGGGCCGAGCTGTGGGTGATCCCCTGCCTCAACCCCGACGGTTACGCGCGGACCTTCGACGCAGCGGGCGAAGGCAGGGTCGTCGAGCTGCGCCCCAACGAGAACGGCGTGGACCTCAACCGCAACTTCCCACCGCCGCCGGGCGAGCGGGCCGTCAACCTGCCGTGGGCCGGCTCCAGCCGCCGCGGCAGCGTCAACTACCGCGGGCCGGCGCCGCTCAGCGAGCCGGAGACCGCCGCGCTGGACCGCCTGATGCGCGAGCGGCGCTTCCACGCCAGCGTGAACCTGCACTCCTTCATGGGCACGTTGATCCCGCCGCGGGTCAGGGACCGCGCCCACTACGCCACCTACCGCCGCCTGGCCGCGCGCTTCCGTGACGCCCAGGGGCGGCACCGCTACCGCCGCCTGGCCTCGCGCTGGCTCGACGTCTTCACCGGCGAGCTGGAGGACCACCAGCACCACGGGCTGGGCTGCTGGGCGCTCTGCGTCGAGATCATGACCCTGGGCTTCAGCTACCGCCAGCACCTGCGCGCGCCGTCGCTGTTCTGGCGCTTCAACCCCCACGATCCCGCGCCGTGGATCGAGAACGACCTGCCCGGGATCGCCGCCTTTTTTGAAGCGGCGCTGGAGCTGCCTGCTGTGGACTGAACGGGCCTCAGCGCCGGCGGCGCAGAAACAGGAACAGGGCGAGGAGCGGCGCGACGGCCAGGGGGCCGAGGTCGCTCTGGGCCGCCATGTTGCAGTCGCAGGCCGAGGGCTCCTTGGGTCGGGACCCGACCTGACCGGCGTCGTACATGAAGTAGCCGTCGGGCCAGCTGCCGGTCCCGGCCTCGGGGGTGGGGAACTCCTGCGGGCCGGTGTCGGGCTTCGGCGGACCCGCGTCGGGCGAGGTGTTGCAGTTCGCCGGCATGGTGATGCTGTCCACCTCCATGTTGCCGGCGAAGAAGTCGGTCAGGCGGTCGCCCACCACCAGGTACTCGCTGGAGCTCTGCATCACGTTGCTCACGGCCACCGAGGCCCGCGTGATCTCGTTGCCTGCAGCGCGGACGATCAGGGTGTACTGGCTGGTCGTCTTCTCGATGGTGACCTCGTAGGCGCTGTGGACAGGCCAGTACGGCTGCCAGGCCGTGTCGCCCATGCCCCAGCTGGTGCCGTTCCAGGTGTACATCTCGGCCTGGTTGGTCCAGTAGTTGACGAAGGCGGACGAGTCGTCGGTGAACTCGGGCTTGGAGTCGATCTCGACCCCGACGATGCGCTTGGGCATCCAGTCGACCTCGGTGCCGGGGACCGGCTGGGAGGTGGCGATGGCGAGCAGCGTGACGCCGTTCTCCACGCTGGTCTTGTGGTAGTTCACATTCTGGACCCGCACCGTGACGGAGTAGGTCGCCGGCAGCGGATTGGTGGAGAAGATCATGGCCGCGTCGGGCACCGATGCGGTGTTGAAGATCGCCGTGCCGCCGCCGTTGATGGTGACATTGCCGCTCGCCGCCAGCCCGATGGTGAGCTGACCGCACTGGCCCAGCTGGCTGCCGTTGCCCCCGTTGGCAGGCTGGGTGAAATCCTCGGTGATCACCTGAGCGTGTGCAGTCCCTGCGAGGGACACCAGCGCCACGGAAAGGACCATGAAAGACAGTTTCATCTTGCCAGAATCTCCATTGTGGCTGGGTTCTGCAAGACGCAGGCCATCCAGATCCAACGACCCAAGTCCGGAATCCTCAGCCCATTCCCCACGATCCTTACCTCACCATAGCGAACAGGGGTGTGCAACCGTGGCCCCGTTACGCCGCGTGGGGCCAACAGTCATGAGCACCAGTGGCTACACCAGCGGCCAGATATCCCTCTCACGCGGACCTGCGTCGGAGCTGGGCCAGAGCCTGGCGCGTTGCCCGGGCGAGGCCGGTGGCGGTGCTGAAGTGGCGGGGGGACAGTGGAGAGCCGAACCGGATCGAGGCCGTCGTCCGGGGCTGCTCCGCCGCCCTGATGTAGTCTGGAAACAGAGGGTTGGAGCCGTCGAGCGGCTGCCTCGGGGTGTACTCGATGCGCACCGGGACCACCGGGCAGCCCACGTGGAGCGACACTCCGAACAGTCCGCGGTTGAAGGAGAGGGCTCTTCCGACGCTGGTGCCCTCGGGGAACCCGAGCACCGGAAGCCCCGTTCGTAGCACGCGGACGGCTCGGCGCAGCGCCGCCGCCCCGCTCATCGCATCGCCTCGTCGGACGAAGAGCACGCAGTCCATGGTCCTCGCGGCCCTGCCGATCACCGGAAGATCGAGGATCTCGCTCCACGCGAACACCGCGCACGGCAGCTGGCTGGCCACGACCAGCGGGTCTGCGTAGCCGAGGTGGTTGGCCACCAGGAGGACGCCTCCGCCGGGGAGCTCCCCTTGCACCTCGACCTCGATCCCGTGGACACGGCACAGCGTCGCGGCGTGGCTCGAGAGCTCCGTGGCCGAGTTATTTCGGGATCGGCCCACGATCTCGAGCAAATGGAAGCCCGCGGAGAGCATACGACCGGACGCCCGAAAGACCCCGAGCGAGTGGTGGAGCTTTCGACGCATTGTTCCATTATACGCCGGATCTGTGTTCAATACATGAAACGCATGTGACGACTGTGTTGCCCGTCAGGTGAGCGGGATTTCCACGGGGCCGAACACGGTCTGACCGCCCCGCAGATCGCGGACCACAACATAGACCACGGCGCGGTCTTCCACCGGGTCGACCTCCTCGACCTTCCAGGTCGTCTTCACCTCCAGGCCCGCGCCCAGATCATCCTCGAATCGACCGGTGGAGGCAAAGAACGACACGATCGCCTCCTCGGTGCGCAGCCGGCCGGCCTCGTCGACGAAGGTGTCCAGGCTCTGCGGGTCCAGGTGAACCTCCACCTCGACCTCCTGGTCCTGGCCCACGGCGGCGGCCTGCCCTCCCGCCGGGACCGGCTGGTCCCCGACCCGCACCTCGGTCACCACCGGGGGTCGGTTGGGGCTGGCGGGTGGTCCAGCTGTCCAGAACGGCACCCGAGCCACGGCCTCTCTCGCGGCGCCGTCCGACGCCTCGGCGCGATACCGGAACAGGACCTCGAATCGATCCGGCAGCTCCTCCGGGATCGCCGTCGACGCGGCGGGGACCCTGGCGGCGCAGGCGAGCGCCAGCTGATCGGGACGGGCGGTGATCGACCCGTCGGGCCCGGGCAGGAGCGGCGTCTCGCACGCGGGTACGGCGCAGGCGAACCCGACGGTGGCACCTGCCGAGAAGGGGCAGAAGCTCCACGACTGCCGGCGCAGGGCCTGTCCCGGCGGGAGGTAGACCGTCGGGGCCACGCGTACCTCCTGGCCGGGCCCGACCTCCAGGGGCTCGGCGACGAGCGCCAGGATCCGGAGATCGCGGAGCAGCGATGGCGGGTCGAAGTCCGCGTCGCAGGCCGGCAGCGCGGCGAGCAACGCGACGAGCAGGCGTCTGTTGGTCAACCTCATGGCTACCACTCTCCCTTGAGGCCGAGGATCGGCAGGATCGGCAGCCCGGTCTGGGGCTGGCTCTCGGAGAAGTCGAAGTTGTACTGGACCGCCTCGACGTTGCCCTGGTTGTAGACGTTCTGGACGTCGAGGTAGAGCGAGAGCTTCCAGAGGTCGAAGGTCCAGGTTTTGTCCACGCGGAGGTCGAGCTGGTGGAAGGCGTCAAGGCGCGCGCTGTTGGTCGCGCCGAGGAGCGGGACGAAGGTGCCGCTCTGGGCGTCGAAGATCGATCCGGTGACGGGGGTGACCGGGCGCCCGGACACGAGCCGAAACCGCAGGCCGGCCGACCATCCCCGCCCGAAGGTGTAGTTGCCCACCAGCACCAGGGTGTGCGGCTGGTCGAAGTCGAACGCCCGCTCCTCGGCGTCCTCGCCGTCGCGGCGCAGCGAGCGCTGGTAGGTGTAGGCCAGCCACCCGGAGAATCCGCCCATCCGCGCCTTGACCAGCAGCTCGACACCCCAGATGCGGCCGGTGCCGCCGTTGATGTAGGGCACGGCGGTGGGGTCGAAGAAGAAGGTTGGGTTGCGGATCACCTGCTCGTCGAGCCACTTGTAGAAGCTGACCAGCTCGACGTCCAGGCCGGAAAGGACGGTGTGCTCGAGCCCGATGCTGCCGTGGGCCGAGCGCACCGCGTCGAGGGACGGGTTGCCGAGGCGCTCGGCGGCCTGGTCCGGGGTGGGCGGCTGCTGGTAGAGCCCGACGCCGGCCTTGACCGCCGTGCCGCCCGGCGGCGGCTCGAAGCGCACCACCAGCCGCGGGTCGACGGTCCAGTCGTCGATCTGCCGGTAGTAGTCCGCGCGCACACTCGGCAGCACGGTCAGTCCGTCGGGGAGCTCGATCCGCAGCTCGGCGAAGGCGGCGGGCTCGTAGAGGGTGACGTCCTGCTCGACGCCGAAGACCCTGCGCGTGGCGTTGGGGGGCAGGCTCTCGCCCTCGACCGGCCTGAGCGGCGAGTTGACCTCCAGACCGACGCGCTGGACCTTGATGTCCATGCCGGCCCTGACGCTGGCCCACCTCGAGATCTCGAGCGACCAGGCGGTGCGGAAGGCGAAGCGGGTGCTCTCGAGGTTGAAGAAGATCTCGGGACCGAGGTCGGTGCGGATCTCCTGGTAGCCGAGCTGGAACGAGCTCTCCTGCGCGAGGCGCGCGAACAGGCGGCGCTGGTAGGCGGCCTGGACGTTGTGGAACATGATCCGGGCGCGCAGGGCGCCGCGGACGACGGGGTCGCGCTGGGGACGATCGAACAGCAGCTCGATGCGGTCGAGCGATCCGTAGGCCATCAGCCGGAGCTTGCGGCCCGGGCCGGGCTTCCACACGCCGAGCAGCTGGTAGTCGTAGTAGCGCGGCGCGGTGGTGAAGGAGACCGGCGCGTCCTCGGGGACCGCGGCGCCGAGGAAGGTGTCGACCCACGAGCGGTGGAACGCCCCGGCCACCGACCAGCTGTCGCTCACCGGGCCCTCGAGCCGGAACCCGGCGTCGTAGAGGTTGAGGTCCACCTCGCCGCGGAACATGTCGTCGGCGGGGTCGCGGACCCGGACAACGACGACGCCGCCCGTGGCGCGGCCGTAGTCAGGCCCGAAGTTGCCCGGGAAGAACTCCACCGCGTCGAGCAGCGTGCTGTTGAAGGTGCTGCGCAGCACCCCGAAGTGGTAGAGGCCGGGGATCTCGTGCCCCTCGAGGTAGACGCGGCTGTCGCCGGGGCTGGTCCCGCGTAGGATGAGCTGGCCGCTCAGGAAGGGCGCGCGGGCGACCCCCGGCATGTTCTGCACCACCTTCAGCGTGTCCCCCTGGGTGCCGGCGACCCTGGCCACCTCCTCCCGGGGGATCACCCGCCGCGTGACCTCGCGGCGCAGGCTGCTCGCGCGGACCACGGTCTCGAAGCCCGAGGAGGTCCGGCTCTCGACGAGGAAGGTCTCCTCGCGCCGCTCCCCGGGGCGCGCCTCGACGGTCGCCCTCACCCGCGCGTGGCGCGGCGGCACCGCCACGACCTCGAACCGCCGCGCGGGCACGGAGAGGGAGAACCGGCCGCTGTCGTCGGTGACCGCCGACGCCAGAGGCTCCCCGCCGGCCCGGGCGGCCACCTCGACGTCGGCGAGCGGCCGGCGCGTGCCGCGCTCGACGAGGCGGCCCGAGAACCGGACCGGCTTCGACGCGGCCTCTCGCTCGGAGCGCTTGACAGGCGCGGGCGTCGGGCGACGGATCCGCATGCGGAAGGTGACGGTCACCGGGACGTTCCGGCCGTCGGAGAGCAGCGCGGGGCGGAAGGAGAACCTCCGAGCGGCGGCGGCGGCGGCGGAGTCGAAGGGCTCCCCTGCGCCCGACTTGACCGCCACGCCGCTCACCGCGCCTCTCGCGTCGACCTCGATGGCCAGCACCACCACGACCTCCGCGGTCGGGAACCGCGTGCCGGGCGGGATGGACGCCGGGACCAGCTTCTCGAGCTCGGGGGGACGCACGAGGGTCGGCTGGGACCCGGGGGGTGCCTGCTCCTGCGCCCGGGTGCCCGCTGCGAGGAGCAGGATCGAGAGCGCGCCGCTGGTGGCAACTGTGGTCCGGATGAGTCTCATGTCAGCCTGCCAGTCGGAACTTGTAGGTCCACGGGATCCAGACCGGGACCGGTTTGGCGCCCCTCTGTCCGGGGCGAAAACGGAATCTTCTGACCATGCGGACGGCGACCTCGTCGAAGCCCCTGCCGGCCCGCCGGACCAGCTTCACCCGCGACACCCGGCCGTCCTGACCGACGAGAAGCCGCAGCCGGACGTCCGCCTCCACGCCGTCACGCCGGGCCGCCTCGGGGTAGGCGGCTCGCATCTCGCCCCTAGACGGCTGCCCCACGAGCTGTGGGAGCACGGTGAGCTCCGAGATGGGCACGGGACCGCCCCCTCCCACGGAGCCCCGCTGGGGCTGCTGGGCGCCGCCCGACCGCGTGCCGCTCCCCGGGGACGAGGGCACCGTGACGCCCCCTCCCGGCACGGTGGCCTCCATGCTCACTTCGAACCTGGGAGGGGGCGGCGTGTCCGGCCGGGCGGGCTCCGGGTTTGGTGCGCGCTTGGGCCGGGGTCTGGGCCGTGGTCTGGGTCTCGGCGCCGGCGCTGGCTCGACCACGGGAGGTGGGGGCGGCGGCGGCTCGGGCGGCGGCGGCTCGGGCGCCGTTGGCCTCGGCGGCGGGGCGATCCGGATCTTCATCGGCGGCAGCCGACGCACCCTGTCCGGGGTCGGAGAGGGCAGCACAAGGAGCGCGGCCAGGGCCAGCCCGTGCGCACCCAGTGCCCCGGCAAAGGCCGGGATCCCTCCTGCCGCGACGGGCCGTCTCATGATCCCTCGGCCGGCTTGGTGTCGAGCGCCACGTCGGTGACGCCGAGGGCGCGCAGGCGGTCGACCACCGAGGCGAAGGCGCCGTACTCGGACTTGACGTCTGCGGCGATGAATGCGCTCACCTGCCGGCCGCGGCGTCGCGCCTCGGACCTCGCCTCCTCGACGGCGCGGGGCAACGCCGCCAGCGAGGCCGGCTTGCCGTTGATGTGGATCTGCCCCGTGGCTGTGATGGCCACGTTGAGCAGGCCGGGGTTGGTCTTCTCGCCGGTCTCGGCCTCCGGCAGGTCGACAGGGATGTTGTCCTTGAGCACCAGGGACGCGGTGACGATGAAGATGATCAGCACAACGAATGCGACGTCGACGAGCGGCGTGACGTTGATGCCGGTGATCAGCTCGTCGCGGTCGTCTTCGATCTTGAGCGCCATGGTCTCACCTCTCGTCGCCTGCGCCTGCGGCCTTTGCGGCTCGCGGGACGCCTGAGACCTCGTCGCCTGCGCCGACGGCGGCCTCGACGCAGGTGATGTTGGTCATTCCCGAGAGCAGCGCGCGCATCAGCGCCTCGGCGTGCTTGAGCCGCGACGCGATGCTGGAGCGGGCCCAGTTGAAGGCCGCCACGGCCGGGATGGCGACCATGATGCCGAGGCCCGTGGTCACCAGGGCTTCCCCGATGGCGGTCATGATCACCTTGTTCCCGGCGGCTGCCGTGGCGCCGAACTGCCCCATCTGGTAGAAGGCCTGCACGATGCCGAGCACCGTGCCGAACAGCCCCAGGAACGGCGCGGCGTTCCCGATGGTGCCGAGCGGCGTGAGCCGCGCCTCGTAGCGCGCCCGTTCGCGCGCCGTGGCCCCGAGCATTGCCTGCTCCACCGTGCCAGGGTCGCGGCTCCCGCGCGCGATCTGCTCGAGCCCCGCCCGCAGCACATTGCGCACGAAGCTGTCCTGCTCCACCACCTCCCGCGCGGAGCACAGATCGCCGCGGGTCAGCGCGCTGCTGAGGACCGGCTCGAGCTCCGTGATCCGCTCCCGCGTGCGCGCGAACAGCACCAGACGGTCGACCACCACGGCGAGGGCCAGTGCGGAGAGGGCCACCAGCAACCAGAGCACCCACTCCGCCCCCACCAGGCTCAGAGCAATCAGTTTCTGGGACAGCATCGGTTCCTCCGTGTGTCACGTGCTGATGCTCAAGATGGACGATTTGAACGATTCGGCAACCAGAAAATTCGCAAATAATGGTTGCCAAATCGTTCATAGCGTCTATTTTTCGATCATGGCCAACGGAGATGTCCTCACCGTGCGCGAAGCGGCAAGCCTCCTCGATGTGGGGGTCTCGACGCTCAAGCGGTGGGCGGATGGAGGGATCCTCGCGAGCTTCCGGACCGTGGGCGGACATCGGAGGTTCGCCCGGCACGAGGTGGAGCGCCTCCGGATCCAGTCCCGGAGCCGGGAGGTCGCATGGGCGGATCTCTATACAAAAGAGAACGACCCGCTGGTCATCGCCGCCGAGCTGCTACGCGCCCGGGCTCGCCTCGGCAGCTGGTGGGCCACGGCGGACGAGGTGGGAGGGGCGCTGCACGAGGTGGGGCGCCGGTGGGAGGCCGGCGAGATCACTGTGCTGCAGGAGCACCACGGTTCGGAGCGGCTGGCCCGCGGGCTCCAGTACGCCGCGCAGTCGATCCCGCTGCGACCTGACGCGCCGGCCTGTCTCCTGGCGATGGCCGAGGACGATGACCACACGCTTGGTCTGTCGCTGGCCGAGATTACCCTGCGCGAGGCCGGGTGGGGCAGCCACTGGGCCGGCCGCCGTACGCCGCTCGTTGACATCGTCAGCGCGGTGCACCACCGCGAGGTGCAGATGGTGGCCCTTTCCGCCTCGTGCCTCTCGGACGACCCGGAGCGGCTACGGCGGTTCTCCGAGACGGTGGCCGGCGCCAGCCGGGTGGCCAGGGTCGAGCTGGTGATGGGCGGGCGAGGCGCGTGGCCCGAGCAACCGCAGCACGGACACCGCCTCGAGAGCTTCGGCGAGCTCCACCGCCTCCTCGCCGACGGAGGTCGGACGCAACGTGGGCGCCTGTAAGCCCGCCGTCGCTCCGCCGTTGATGGTGTATGATCGCAGCTATCCGTTCCATCCACCGATTGCTCCCGACCTTGCTGCCGGCGCTGCTCTTCTCGAGCACCGCGCTGGCCAACATCGCTGCCGTCCAGCCTGACCCGGCCCTCGTGGCCGCCCCGGCGCGCGCCGCCGGTACGGGCGAGCCGAAGTCGAGACCCGTCGGGCTCCACGTGGTCGCCGAGCGCCTGGTCTTCGATTGCTCCGAGGAGGATGGGCGACCGGTCTGCGACTTCCGCGCCATCTACCGGGTAAAGAACCGCTCCGGGGCGCGGCAGGCAGTGGTGGCGGCGTTCCTCGGCGTGCACACCAGCGGCGTGAAGATCCGGGTGGCCGACCGCGCTGTCTCGCACACCCTGACCGACGCCGAGGTCAAGCGCATCGACGCCGCGGTCCAGGGCGTGATCGACGACAAGAAGAACAGGACGAGCTTTTCGCTCGAGAGACAAAAGGCGCTGAGCCACGCGGGGTTCAAGCTAACCGTCGAGGCTGGCCAGGAGGCGCGCGTCGAGGCCACCGGGCGCGTGCGGCCAGGCCGGCTGTTCGTGCCCTCCTACGCCGTCGACGCCGTGCGCACGCGCCACCCGCTGCTGGGCACGCGCTCGCCGGGGCAGGAGTACGATCTGGAGTACCTGGTGGCGCCGATCCGCACCTGGGGCAGCGTCGGCGCGATCCAGGTCATGCTGCGCCACCCGGCCTCGTGGGAGGTCGGCATCTCCACGACGGGCGACGCCCGGAAGCCGCGCCAGCAGTCCCGCGCCGACGGCGACAGCCGCACGGTGGAGCTCGCGCTGAGCCCCGCCGTGGACCTCCTGCGTGTGCACGTCGGCCTCCCGCCGCGCGTCCTGCTCAACGGCGGCGTGCTGCTGGGGCTCGGCGGCACCCTGGATGATCCGCGGGGGTTCCGCGCCCGGCTGGGCTACGAGATAGCCGCGCCGGGCTGGCTGTTCCACGGCCTCACCGTGGACACCGACTTCACCGATGAGCTGGTGGTCACCCCGACCTGGGAGGCCGCCACCAGCGGCGTGATGGTGATCATCCCCTCGCTCGCCGTGGGCCTGGGCGTCCCGGTGCAGGTCAAGCCGGAGGTCACCGCCGGGATCCGGATGCAGCTCACGTTGCAGTGGCCCTTCATCGGCCTGGTGACCACGTTCGACCTCTACCCCGGCCTCGACACCGGGGGGCGCGGGTTCTTCCAGGCCACCATGCTGGCGCAGATCGCGCTCTGACGCTGACGGCTCTGGTCACCACATGGCGCCTCCGTCCGCCGGTAGGAAGACCGTCTTCTCGCGACGTTGGAGGCGGCATGCTGGATGCATCGACCCTTGACAGGGAAACCTGTGGCCGGCACCCGCACAATAGGAATTGGTCTTTTCCTTGCCTCGTTCGCGCTCGTCCAGTCCGCCGAGGCCCGGTTCCATCTGCTCGACGGGCACCGGCGAGGCCGGTCCCTCAGGAGCAGGCTGAACGCGAAGCTCCCCCAGCTCGACGGTATCGGTGTGTTGCAGATCAAGCTGCCCGGCGGCGCGCTCGGCTGGGGGACGGCGTTCGTCGTCCACCGGGGGCGGCGC
>Ga0316577_10000899_pt1 | contig 13132 bp, 9 predicted proteins | sample S5NA_FD_203073 | JGI IMG/M metagenome (GOLD analysis project Ga0316577, IMG submission 203073) | Rhizosphere microbial communities from salt marsh grasses in Alabama, United States - S5-7_050615r2r1 | ecosystem: Host-associated > Plants > Roots > Rhizosphere | place: USA: Alabama | collected... | reverse complement strand
GTTCCAGGCGCGGAAACCGCGCCCCTACAGAAGATAAACCGTAGGGGCGGGGTCGCCCCGCCCTCTTTGACGCCAAATGCAATTGCCCTAACCGAACAGGTTCCTCAAGGAGCGGACAAACAGCCAGAATGACCAAAGACAATCCCAGCCCACCGCCACAAGAACCTTGGTCCAAGCCAGCCAAGGAGGTGATCCAGGACCTGGATGTCGATCCCGGGCAGGGACTAGGCAGCCAGGAGGTGGAAGAGCGGCGCCGGCAAGTTGGTCCCAACCGCCTGCGCAGCGCCGAGAGCACCAGTGCCTGGCAGATCCTGGTCGAACAATTCAAGAGCCTGCTGGTCGGCCTCCTGGCCATCGCCGCGGTCGCTTCGGTGATCTTTGGCGAGGTGGTAGAAGGCATTGCCATCGGCGCGGTCATTCTGATCAACGCTGCCATTGGCTTTTTCACAGAACTACGGGCGGTGCGCTCCATGGAGGCCCTGCAGCGCATGGGCAGCGTCAGCGCCAAGGTGAGGCGCGACAGCCAGGTCCAGGAGATTTCGGCCGAGAAGCTTGTGCCTGGCGATATCGTCGTCCTGGAGGGCGGTGACGTCATCACCGCTGACTTGCGCCTTACCGAAGCCTCCAAGCTTCAGGCCGACGAATCGGCCCTCACTGGCGAGTCGGTCCCCGTCAGCAAGCAGATTGAGCCGCTGGAGGCAGATGCACCGCTGGCCGAGCGAGCCAGTATGGCCTACAAGGGCACGGCCGTCACGCGTGGGTCTGGCGAGGGGGTCGTCGTCGCCACAGGGATGGACACCGAACTGGGCCATATCTCCTCCCTGGTCGAAGAGGCCGAACAGGAGCGCACCCCGCTGGAGCAGCGGCTCGACACATTGGGCCACCGGCTCGTCTGGATCACCTTGGCCATCGCCGTCGTGGTCACCGGTAGCGGCATCCTGGTCGGCAAAGAGATCCTGTTGATGATCGAGACCGGCATCGCGCTGGCCGTGGCGACGGTGCCAGAGGGCCTGCCCATTGTGGCGACCATCGCCCTGGCCCGCGGCATGCGGCGCATGGCCCGGCGCAACGCCCTCATCAACCGTCTGTCGGCCGTGGAAACGCTGGGGGCCACAAACGTCATCTTTACCGACAAGACCGGCACCCTGACCGAGAACCAGATGACGGTCGTCGAGATTGCCCTGGCCTCCGGCGAACTCGAGGTCACGGGCGAAGGCTTGCAGACCGAGGGCCGCTTTGTCGAGGACGAGGGCAAAGTGACGGCCGTGGACCATCGCGTCCTGGGCGAGGCCCTGCGGGTGGGCGTGCTCTGCAACAACGCGGAACTGAGCCAGGACGGATCGGGCGAGGTGCAAGAGGCCGTGGGCGAGCCGCTGGAGGTTGCCCTGCTCGTGGCCGGGGCCAAAGCGGGCCTGCAGCGCAGCGCATTGCTGGAGGAAAGCCCCGAAGTGCGCGAGGTGGCCTTTGATCCGGACAGCAAGATGATGGCCACCTACCACCGGAAGAATGGCCGCTATCGTGTGGCTGCCAAAGGCGCGACCGCAGAGATCCTGCAGGCCAGCGACCGGATCCTTACCCGCGACGGGTTGCGTGCATTGAGCGAGGAGGATAGAGATCGCTGGGTAGAGCACAACCGGCAGATGGCTGAAGAGGGCTTGCGGATCCTGGCCTTGGCCACCAAAGACGTCGACTCGGAAGACGCCAAACCGTACGAGGATCTGACGTTCCTCGGCCTCTTCGGCTTACTCGATCCGCCCCGCGAGGAGGTTGCACCGTCGATCCGGGCCTGCAAGGAGGCCGGGGTGCGGGTCGTCATGGTCACCGGTGACCATCCAGTGACCGCGCTCAAGATCGCCCAAGCCGTCAAACTCGTGGAAGAGGAAGACGCCCAAGTCATCCATGGCCAGGAACTGGCAGCGCCTGACGACCTAGCGGACGAAGAACGACATCGCATCCTGGAGGCACCTGTTTTCGCTCGGGTCAGCCCTGAGCAAAAGCTGGATCTCATCGCCATGTACCAGGAGCATGGCCATGTGGTGGCCATGACCGGCGACGGGGTGAACGACGCGCCGGCCCTGAAGAAAGCGGACATCGGGGTGGCCATGGGCCGGCGTGGTACCCAGGTCGCGCGCGAGGCAGCCGACATGATCCTGGAGGATGACCGGTTCTCAACCATTGTGACCGCCATCGAGCAAGGGCGCGTGATATTTGGCAACATCCGCAAGTTTGTCCTGTACCTGTTGTCCTGCAACTTGAGCGAGATCGCCGTGATCTCGCTGGCCTCGCTGGCCAATGCGCCGTTGCCCATCCAGCCGCTGCAGATCCTGTACCTGAACCTCGTCACCGACGTCTTTCCGGCGCTGGCCCTGGGCGTGGGCGAGGGCGAAGAGCTGATCATGCATCGCCCGCCGCGCGATCCACAGGAGCCGATCCTGGTCGGGGAACATTGGCTGACCATGGGCGTTTACAGCCTCTTCATTACCATTGCCGTCTTGGGTGTATTCGCCCTGGCGCTGACCTGGCTGGACATGGACAACCAGCAGGCCATTACGGTGTCCTTCCTGACCCTGGCCTTTGCCCAGCTATGGCACGTGTTCAATATGCGCGATCTGGGAACGAGCCTGCTGGACAACGAGATTGTGCGCAACCCCTGGGTGTGGGGGGCGCTGGCACTCTGTCTCCTGCTCCTTTTGGCCGCGGTATACGTGCCGGGGCTTGACACCTTACTCAAAGTCACCGACCCCGGCCTGACGGGCTGGTCGCTGGTGGCGGGTGCCAGCCTGTTCCCGCTGATTGCCGGCCAGATACTGAAAGCACTGGGCTGGGGAAGGACCAGTTGAGTCCGCAGATGGAAGGAAAGACCGAAGACGCCAGCTGTGGGCCTGACCTTGCCGGTGTTATTGACCCTGCGAGGGCTCAGCTACCTGCGACGCCAGGTTTCAGAAGAATAGGTGCGTGGCACAACAAAGGGGACGGCGACGTCCCGCTGCCACCGCTAGAGAGGATAGCCGATCAATGACAGAAGAGATGACAGCAGAGACTCGGGAGACGATCATCCGCCAGCGATTGAAGGAAAAGCTGCGCGCGGCCCAAGAGGAGTTGGACCAAATCGAAGAGCGGCTACGCGACAAAGGCGACTATGGCCCCGGGACCGGTGACCCGCTGGTGGTTCGCTGGGAGCTAAATCTGGCTCGCCGCGACCGCGTTGAGTCTCGCATCGCAGACCTGAAGCATGCCTTGGAGCGACTGGAAGAGGGCAGTTACGGCGTCTGCCAGTCGTGCGGCAAGCCCATCGACCTGGAGCGGCTTGAGGCACTGCCGCAGGCGGAACTGTGCATCGAGTGCGCCCGGACGGCCGACCCAGCCGCAGCCGCACAGTGACCACCGCCAGCAAAGCACCTACCTAGAAGGAAACCATACCATGAGCAACCGTTCATTCCAGAGGCAAGGAACCCGCTCCCGCGGGTGTATCATAGAACAAGAAAGGTATATACTATGGACAAGTTTCTACTGGTCGCGACCACCGAAGGCCTGGTGATCTATCGACGCCGGGCAGGATCGTGGGACCAAGTCATACATACCCTGAGCGAGCGCCGTGTAGAGAGCGTCAGCGCCCATGGCCGCATCATTCTGGCCGGCACGACCGACGGCGTCTTCCGCTCGGCCGACCTGGGCGAGGGATGGAGCATGTCCAGCGAGGGCCTGAGCCATCCTCACCTTCGCTGGCTGGCCCATCACCCCGATTATTCGGGCGTGGTCATGGCCGGCACCGAACCAGCTGCCATCTACCTCTCCCGGGACGATGGCCAGAGCTGGGAGGAGCGCCCAGAGGTCGCCGAGCTCCGCGATGAGTATGGCTGGTACCTGCCCTACTCGCCCGAGGCAGGTTGCGTCCGCGGCTTTGCCTTCCACGGTCGGCGGGCCTACGCCGCCGTCGAGCAGGGCGGCCTGTTGCGCTCCGATGACGCCGGCGCCACGTGGCAGTTGGCCGAGGGCAGCGATGGCCAGCCACGCACCCCGCCCCAGGGCTTTGTCCATCCAGACGTGCACTCGGTTGTCGTCCATCCCCGCTCGCCGGACCTGGTCCTCGCACCGACCGGCGGAGGTTTCTACCGATCGGAGGACGGCGGGACCCGCTGGACGCGGTTATACAGTAGCTACTGCCGGGCGGTGTGGGCTGACGCGGCTGATCCGGCGCGGCTCATCCTGGGCCCGGCCGACTCGGTAGATCGGAATGGCCGGATCGAGATGAGCGAAGATGGCGGCCAAACATGGCTGGATGCATCCCAGGGCTTGGATACGCCCTGGCCGCGTCACATGGTCAACCGCTTTGTACAGGTGGACTATGAACTGCTGGCCGTGCTCTCCAACGGGGATCTGTTGTCAGCGCCCCTGGAGAGCCTGGAATGGACACGCATCCTGCCCGAGGCGGGACGCGTCCTGGCCGTGACGCCCATGCGGGCCTGACCGGCCAAGCAACGACCAACCGGCAACGCCAGGCAGAGCTCCGAGAGATTTGACAGGACTGAACGCAGAGGAGGTCTTTTCGTGAAAGCAATGGTAATCAAGGAATTTGGCGGGCCCGATGTCTTTGAGGCCCGTGATATGCCCAAGCCAGAGCCGGGACCCACGGAACTGCTGGTCAAGGTTCATGCCACGTCGATCAACCCGGTGGACTACAAGATCCGGCAGTCAGGTTCGTGGGCAGGCGTCCAGCCGCCCGCCATCATCGGCTATGACGCTTCGGGCGTGGTCGAGGCGGCCGGCGACCTCGTCCAGGACTTTCAGGTGGGCGATGAGGTCTACTATACGCCCCAGATCGATGGCAGCCCAGGCACCTACGCCGAGTATCAGACCGTCGAGGAGGCGATCGTCGCCTTCAAGCCGGAGAACCTGTCCCATGCCGAGGCTGCGACGATCCCGCTTGCAGGCGGCACAGCCTGGGGCGCCCTCATCCCGCGGGCCAATGTCTGGCTGGGCGAGACCGTCCTCATCCACGGCTGCGGCGGCGTAGGCTCCCTCGGCCTGCAGATCGCCAAGGCGGCTGGGGCCCAGGTGCTCGTCTGTTGCAGTGACTATATGGTCCCCGTGGCCGAGGAACTGGGCGCGGACCGGGCCATCGACTACAAGAGTGAGGATTTCGTCGACGTGGTGCAGGAAGAGACCGACGGCGAAGGCGTCCACGTCGTCTTTGACACCGTAGGCGGCGAAACCCTGGCCCGGAGCATCCCGGTCGTGCAGCCCTTCGGGGTCATGGTTGGCATCGTGAGCTCCAGCGTCGATCTACGGGCTGCCTACCGCAAGAACATCACGCTCCACACCATGTTCCTACAGCGAGAGCGCCAACAACTGGACGTGCTGCGCACGCTGTTGGAGCGAGGCAAGATCCGGCCTGTCGTCGACTCGATCCTGGACCTGGAGGAGGTCGGCGAGGCACACCGCCGGCTCGAGGCTGGCGGCGTGAAGGGCAAGATCGCCTTGCGCGTGACCACCGACTAGCCATAACCCAAGATCAGACACGGGAGGAGGCAAAAACACAATGACACCTATTCAGGAATTACCAGTGGAGGACCTCTACCAGCACACCGATCTCAGCAGATTCTCCTGGGAGACCACCGAGGAGCTCGATGATCTCGAACAGGTCGTCGGCCAACCCCGCGCCGTGGAGGCGATGAAGTTTGGCATGGGCATCGAGGCCCGCGGCTACAACATCTTTGCCATGGGCCCGCCCGGAACCGGCAAACGCAACGTGATCACCCAATACTTTGAGCGACAGGCCAAAGAGGCGCCGGTTCCAGCTGACTGGTGTTATGTAAACAATTTTGAGGAGTCACACCGGCCCAGGGTGATCGAACTGCCCCCTGGCAAGGGCATTGCCTTTCGTGACGACATGGACGAGCTGGTCGATAACCTCGGTACCGCGCTTTCGGCCGCCTTTGAGAGTGAGGAGTACCAGGCGCGGCGGCAGAGCATCGCCAGTGTGCTGCAAGAACGGCAATCGGAGGCGTTTCAGGAACTTCAACAAAAGGCCCAGGAAAAAGGCGTTGCCCTACTCCGCACGCCTGCTGGCCTGGCTTTTGCCCCCATGCGTGAGGGAGAGGTCTTGTCCTCCGACGACCTCCAGGAGCTCCCCGAGGAAGAACGCCAGGAAATGGAATCCCAGGTCGAGGAACTCCAGGGCGAACTACAGAAGATCTTGCGCCAGGTGCCCAGCTGGCAGCGTGAGACCCAGGAGAAGCTCAGGGACCTCAACCGCGAAATGGCGAACTTTGCCGTAGGCGGCCTCATCGACGAACTCCGTGAGGAGTACAGCGACTTTCCCAAGATCGTCGAACACCTCGACAGGGTCCAGAAGGACATTGTCGAGAACGCCCGGGATTTCCTGGCGGGCCAGCAACAGGAGGAGGACAACCTCCCTGCTGCACTGCGAGCAGTCATGGCTGGCCGCGGTGGCCAGGAAGGCTCGCCGCTGATGCGGCGCTACCGGGTCAACCTGCTGGTGGACCACAGCGATGCCGAGGGCGCACCGGTCGTCCACGAGGACAACCCCACCTACCAGAACCTGGTGGGCCGGGTCGAACATATCGCCCAGATGGGCGCCCTGGTCACCGACTTTAACCTGATCAAGCCGGGCGCTCTCCACCGGGCAAACGGTGGCTACCTGATCCTCGACGCGCGCAAGGTCCTGCAGCAACCCTACGCCTGGGAAGGGCTCAAGCGGGCCATCCAGTCGCGCGAGATCCGCATCGAATCGGTGGGCCAGATGCTCAGCCTCATCAGCACCGTCTCCCTCGAGCCAGAGGTGATCCCCTTGAGGGCCAAGGTGGCTCTCTTTGGCGAGCCAATGCTCTACTACCTGCTCTACCAACTGGATCCCGATTTCGCCGAGCTCTTTAAGGTGCAGGCCGACTTTGCCGTGACGATGGACCGCAACGACGAGAACCAAGAGCTTTATGCACAGATGATCGCCTCGTTGGCCCGCCGCGAGGAGCTAAAGGCCTTGGACCGCAGCGCCGTAGCCCGCGTGATCGAGCAAAGTGCCCGCATCGTGGGCGACACCAAGAAGGTATCCGTCCAGATGAGAGATGTCACCGACCTCCTGCGCGAGTCCAACTACTGGGCAAGCCAGAACGGCCATCAGGTGATAACCGCCCCAGATGTGCAGAAAGCCATCGATGCCCAGATCTATCGCTCTGATCGGTTGCGTGAACGGGTCCAGGAGGCCATCGAGCGCGACATTGTGCTCATCAACACCAAGGGAGAAGAGATCGGCCAGATCAACGGCCTGGCTGTCCTCCAATTGGGCAACTTTGCCTTTGGCCGGCCCAACCGTATCACAGCCCGGGTATGGATGGGCAAGGGCAACGTCGTCGACATCGAGCGAGAGGTGGAACTGGGCGGGCCGATCCACTCCAAAGGGGTCTATATCCTATCCGCCTTCCTGGGCGAGCGCTATGCGGAAGAGATCCCGCTTTCGCTCTCGGCCAGCTTGGTCTTTGAGCAGTCCTACTCTGGGGTCGAGGGCGACAGTGCCTCTTCTGCGGAGCTATATGCCCTGCTGTCGGCCATCGCCGAGGTGCCGCTCAAGCAGTCCCTGGCCGTCACCGGTTCCGTGAACCAGCACGGCCACGTGCAGGCCATCGGTGGCGTCAACCAAAAGATCGAGGGATTCTTTGACATCTGCAGCCAGGATGGGCTGACCGGAGACCAGGGTGTCCTGATCCCGGCCTCCAACGTCCAGCATCTCATGCTACGCCAGGATGTGGTCGACGCGGTCAAAGAGGGCAGGTTCCACGTCTACCCCGTGGAGCACGTGGACCAAGGGATCGAATTGCTGACAGGCATGCCCGCCGGTGAGCGCGATGAGGAGGGCAAGTACCCCGAAGGGACGATCAACCGCCTCATCGAAGCTCGGCTCATCGACATCGCCGAGAAACGGCAGGCCTTTGCCAAGCCAGAGAAGGAGGAAGTGGTGTGAGCAGGGACAGAGGAGAGCGGATCATTCGCAGTATCCTGGTCGCTCTGGATGCTTCCCCCCACAGCTTGGCCGCCTTGGAGGCGGCTGTCGAACTGGCCTCCCGCTTCGGAGCCGAGCTGTCGGGCCTCTATGTCGAGGACATCAACCTGCTGCGCCTAGCCGAGCTGCCCTTCGCCCAAGAGGTGGGCCAGTTCTCGGCACATCGGCGCCAGCTAGACGTGCAGGAGCTCGAACGCCAGATGCGAGCCCACACGCTGCGTGTGCGCCGCATCTTCCAGGGAACAAGCCGGCGGGCTGAGGTGCACTGGTCGTTCAGCGTGACCCGGGGTCGCGTAGAGAGAGAAGTGCTGTCGGCGGCGACAGAGGCCGATATGCTCGTGTTGGGCCGTGCAGGCTGGTCGCTGGTGCGACCCGGGCGCATGGGATCGACTGCGCGCGCCGTCCTCGCCCGGGCGCCGGGCTGGGCCCTCCTCCTGCAGGAGGGGGCCTGCCTTGGCCAGCCGGTGGTCGTCGTCTACGATGGTTCGCCGCTGGCCCAAAAGGGGCTGGACGCAGCCGCAGCCCTGCTGGAGGAGAACCGGTGGATGACGATACTTCTCCTGGCCGCCGAGCCACAGAGCGTGGAGAGCCTCAAGGCCCAGGTTTCCGCCTGGCTCGGCGAGCGGGACATCCAGGTACGCTACCGGATCCTGACGCGCCTCAACGTGCCCAGCCTGGTGGATGCCTTGGAAACGGAGGGATGCGGCACCGTGGTCCTGCCCGCGCGCAGCGCTACTCTGGATGACGCGGCGCTACAGGCCCTGCTGAACGAGATCAGGGTGCCGGTGTTGTTGGTACGCTAGGAATCATGCCTGGAAGGAGAGGGTAATTGACGAATGGCAGTGTGGTCCAGAGCGTCGGCCCCAGACAAGCCAAAGGAGAATCCCTATGCCAAGAGAGAAGATTGACCTACCCCATCATGTAGAGTACCTATCCATCCTGGACAAGGATGGCAACGTAGACACGGACCTGGAACCGGACATTCCCGACGACCTGCTCCAGAAGCTACATCGTTTTATGCTCCTGGGACGGCGCTTTGACGAGCGGATGCTGCGCCTGCAGCGCCAGGGACGGATCGGCACATTCGCGCCCATCAAGGGCCAGGAGGCCTCACAGATCGGGCCCGCCGCCACCCTCCGCGAGGATGATTGGATGGTACCCGCCTTTCGCGAATCGGGGGCCATGATCTGGCGCGGCCAGTCGTTGGAGGGCATCCTCCTGCTCTACGGTGGCTATAACCAGGCGGGGGAAATCCCCGAGGGGATCAACAACCTCCCGGTGGCAGTGCCGGTCGGCACGCAGATCCTCCACGCCGCGGGCCTTGCCTACGGTATGAAGTATCGGGGCGACGATCGGGTGGCCATGACCTTTTTTGGCGACGGAGCAACCTCGGAAGGGGACTTTCACGAGGGCCTGAACTTTGCCGGGGTCTTTCAGACACCCACCATCTTTGTTTGCCAGAACAACCAATGGGCCATCTCTGTGCCGCGCACACACCAAACCCACTCAGAGACCCTGGCCCAGAAGGCGCTGGCCTACGGCCTGCCGGGCATCCAGGTCGACGGCAATGACATCCTGGCCACCTACACCGCGGCCAGAGAAGCCGTCGAACGCGCCCGTTCCGGTGACGGGCCCACCCTCATTGAATGCGTGACCTACCGGCGCTCTGTCCATACCACCGCGGACGATCCTACGCGCTACCGCACAGAAGAAGAGGTCGAAGAATGGGAAGCGCGCGATCCCATCACCCGTTTCCAGACCTACTTGGTGGACAAGGGCCTGCTGTCCGACGAAAAGCTGGAACAGATCGAGGGTGAGATCGACCAGGAGATTCGAGACGCGGTAGAGAAGGCAGAAAAGCGCATGGAAGAGCTGGCCGACGAAGCGATGGTCATGTTCGACCACATGTATGCCGAGATGCCACCTTACCTGCAGGAACAGCGGGCAGAACTGGAGCAAGAACTGGCAGCGAAGGAGGCAAGCAATGGCTAAGATGACCATGGTCCAGGCACTCAACCATGCCCTGCACCAACAGATGAAAAAGGACGACAGCGTCATTGTGTTGGGCGAAGACGTGGGCGTAGATGGGGGTGTCTTTCGCGTCACCGACGGCCTCATCGATGAATTCGGCGAAGAGAGGGTCATGGACACCCCCCTCGCCGAATCAGCCATCGTCGGTACTGCGGTGGGCATGGCCATCTATGGCCTGAGGCCTGTGTGCGAGATCCAATTCTCCGGCTTTTCGTACTTGGCCTTCCAGCAACTCGAGTCCCACGCCGCCCGGATGCGCTGGCGAACTCAGGGGGCCTACCACGTGCCCATGGTGCTGCGCACGCCCTATGCCGGCGGCGTTCGTGCCCTGGAGCATCACTCAGAGAGCCGGGAGGCGTACTATGCCCATACTCCTGGGCTCAAGATGGTCATCCCCTCGGGGCCGCGCAGCGCGCGGGCATTGCTGGCCAGCGCCATCCAGGACCCCGATCCCGTCGTCTTTTACGAACCCAAGTCGATCTATCGCGCCTTCCGCGAGGAGGTGCCTGAGGAAGAGGAGACCATGCCCCTGGGCAAGGCCCAGGTCGTCCGGGAGGGGCGCGATCTGACCCTCATCGCCTATGGGGCCATGCTCCGGCCCACCCTCGAAGCGGCCCAGATCCTGGAAGAAGACGACGGCGTGCAGGCCGAGGTCATCGACCTGCTGACCATCGCCCCTCTCGACACGGACACCTTTGCCGAATCGGTTCGCAAGACGGGGCGAGCCGTCGTCGTCCACGAGGCGCCGCGCAGCTTTGGGCCGGGAGCGGAGGTCATCAGCCGGCTGGTGGAGAAATCGTTCTGGTACCTGGAGGCGCCGATCCAGAGGGTCACTGGATTTGACATCATCATGCCGCTCTTTGCCTATGAACAGACCTATCTGCCCGGCGTCCAGCGGATCCTGCATGGCGCCAGAGAAGCGCTGAGCGCGTAACGAGGAGGGAAACTGATGGCTCGCGAGTTCAAACTCCCTGACCTGGGAGAAGGTATCTACGAAGGAGAAATCGTCAAGGTCCTGGTCTCCAAAGGAGATGAGGTAGAGGAGGATCAGCCGATCCTCGAGGTCGAAACCGACAAGGCTACCGTCGAGATTCCCTCACCGTACGCGGGCAACGTCACCGAGATCCGCGTCGCAAAGGGCGATCTCGTAGACGTCGGCGATGTGCTGCTGGTGTTCAGCGATGTGGAAGGGGCTGAGGAAGCCGCGGCGCCAGAGGAAGCCAAGCCCGCCGAGGAAGAGGCCCCTCCCAAGGAAGAGGAAGCCGAGCCAGAGAAAGAGCCGGCCGAGGCCAAGGCACCGGCCAAGCCGGCGCCGGAAGAGCGCGAGGGCCCGGTCCCGGCCTCACCCGCCACCCGTCGCCTGGCCCGCGAATTGGGCGTCGATCTGCGCCAGGTTCCAGGCAGTGGGCCCGGCGGGCGGGTGTCCTCAGAGGACGTCCGGCAATTCGCCGAGCGGGGCGAAGAGGAAGTGGAAAAAGGTGAGAAGGCTGCGCCTCAGCCGGAGGAGAGGCGTCCGGCCGCACCACCCGAGGTCTCGCCGATTCGCCCCTCGGCCATTCCGGTGCCGCCCTTGCCCGACTTTGGCAAGTGGGGCGAGGTAGAGCGGGTACCCCTGCGTTCGGTGCGCCGCTCGACGGCCAAACATATGGCCCTGGCCTGGTCACAGATCCCCCACGTCAGCCATCAGGACATCGCCGATGTCACCGAGCTGGAGGCTTTCCGCCGCAAGTACAAGGAGCAGATCGCCGAAGAGGGCGGTGCCCTGACGCTGACCATCTTTGTGATGAAAGCCGCCGTCGCGGCCTTGAAGGAGCACCCACGCTTCAATGCCAGCCTCGACGCCGACACCGAAGAGATCGTCCTGAAGAAGTACTACCACATGGGCATCGCCGTCGACACCGAACGCGGCCTGCTGGTCCCGGTTGTGCGCGATGTGGACCGCAAGAGCATGGCCGAGCTTTCGGTAGAGTTGAAGGCACTGGCCCAGCGGACCCGCGCTGGCGAGGTGAGCCTGGAAGAGATGCAGGGCGGCACGTTCACCATCACCAATCCTGGGCCCCTGGGCGGCACCGCCTTTGCGCCCATCGTCAACTATCCTGAAGTGGCCATCCTGGGGACGGCTCAGGCTCGGTGGCGGCCGGTGGTACGCGGCGAGGGCGATGATGCCGAGATCGTGCCCCGCTTCATGATGCCGTTGATCCTTTCCTTTGACCACCGGGTGGTCGACGGGGCCGACGCGGCGCGCTTTGTGACGCGGATCGTCGAGATCCTGGAGGACCCAGACCGGCTCCTGGTCTCAATCTAGAGAGGGGGACAACCTTCCATGGTAATGGGCGAAGCAACAATCGAAACACAGGTGGCAGTCATCGGTGCCGGGCCAGGCGGCTATGCCTCCGCCTTTCGCGCCGCCGACCTGGGCCTGGACGTGACCATGATCCATCTGGACGATCGGCTTGGCGGCGTATGCCTGCTGCGCGGCTGCATCCCCTCCAAGGCCCTGCTCTACCTGACCCAACTGGTGCACGACGCCCGGCAGGCCAAGGAGATGGGCATCGACTTTGCCCAGCCAGAGATCGACGTCGATGCAGTCCGGGCTTGGAAGGATGGCATCGTCGATCGCCTGACCAACGGCCTGCTCACCCTCAGCAAGAGGCGCGATGTGCAGTTGGTGCAGGGCCGGGCCGCCTTCGAGTCGTCGAACCAGGTGCGCGTCACAGGCACAGAAACGACGCACGTCACCTTTGAGCAAGCCATCCTGGCCACCGGGAGCCATCCCATCGCGCTGCCTGGCACCGAGTTCAAGGAAGGGGGCAGGATTATGAGCTCAACCGGGGCGCTCCAGCTGGCCGACATCCCGGAACGGCTACTGATCGTGGGTGCCGGGTATGTCGGCATGGAGCTGGGCTCGGTGTACGCTGCCATGGGCAGCCGGGTGACGGTCGTGGAACGGATGGGCAAGATCCTACCGCGCACAGATCGCGACCTGGTCCGGCCTTTTCAGCGGCGAGCCGAGCAGATCTTTGAGGCCTTGTACATGAACACCAAGGTGGCCGAGATGCAGGAAACTGGCGAGGGCGTGCATGT
>Ga0316577_10000898_pt1 | contig 13136 bp, 12 predicted proteins | sample S5NA_FD_203073 | JGI IMG/M metagenome (GOLD analysis project Ga0316577, IMG submission 203073) | Rhizosphere microbial communities from salt marsh grasses in Alabama, United States - S5-7_050615r2r1 | ecosystem: Host-associated > Plants > Roots > Rhizosphere | place: USA: Alabama | collected... | reverse complement strand
GCGGCCCAGGCGAACTTCGACAAGATCGTGACCCGGGTGAATGAGACCATTCACAAGGGTATCCAGAAGGGGGCGGAAAGCAGGATCATCCTCACCTGAGTGAGGCGCGGCAACACACATGGGGAGACTGAATCTCGAAATCCTCCGCGGTCCCGTGTACAGGATCATCGGTCCCCTGGTGGCTTGGCTGATCCGTCACGGAGTGCACCCGAATGCCCTGACCACCGCGGGGTTCGCGGTGACCCTGGCTGCGGGGTTGTTCTTCCATCAGGACCACGTTCGCACCGCGGGGTTGTTCGTGCTTCTGGGAGGGTTCTTCGATCTCCTGGATGGGCGGGTGGCCCGGGAAAGCGGCCTGGCGTCGAAATTCGGATCGTTCTACGACTCGACGCTGGACCGCATCAGCGAGATCGTGGTCTACCTGGGGCTGGCCTCCCTGTACAACAACATTCGGCCAGACCTGGAAGACGTCGCCATGGTCTACGTGGTCATGTTGGCCATGGGGGGGTCACTGATGGTGAGCTACACCCGGGCCCGGGCACAGGGGCTGGGCCTGGACTGCAAGGTCGGTCTGATGCAGCGCCCCGAGCGCGTGGTGCTTCTGGGTGTTGCCTCGATGTTCTTCGGCCTGAACTTCAACGGGCTCTTTCTGGACCTGGTGATCATACTGGTAGCGGTTTTGACGAACCTCACGGCCATCCACCGGATTGTCTGGGTCCATCGGCACGGCGCCGGGATCCCCCTGGACGATGGCCCGCAAAGGGGCTTCCCCCCTCAGAGATCAAATGGAGGTGTTGGTGATGGAACGACCTGATATCCGTGGCCCCGAGGGCCGTGTGGGTGTCTTGCTTCCCGGGATGGGAGCGGTGGCGACGACCTTCATCGCAGGGGTCGAGGCGGTCCGCCAGGGGCTGGCCAAGCCCTTCGGTAGCCTCACCCAGATGAACACGATCCGCCTGGGGAAGCGGACGGACCCCAGGACTCCGGTGATCAGGGATTTCGTTCCTCTCGCCGGGTTGGATCAGCTGGTGTTCGCAGGCTGGGATCCGATCCCGGACGACGCCTTCGAGAGCGCGGTGAAGTCGGGCGTCCTGGACCGGACCCACCTCGATCCCATCGCCGATTTCCTCAAGGCGATTCGACCCATGCCGGCAGTGTTCGATACCTCCTATGTCAAGAAGCTGGACGGGCCCAACAAGAAGAAGGCAGCGAACAAGCGAGAGCTGGCGGAGTCCCTCCGGGAGGACATTCGCAGCTTCAAGGCCGAAAACGAGCTGGACCGGATGGTCATGGTCTGGTGCGGCTCGACGGAGATCTTCCTCCGGCCAGGGCCCGCTCACCGTGACCTGGAGTCCTTCGAGACGGCCATGGAAGAGAACGATCCCTCCATCGCCCCCAGCATGCTTTACGCGTATGCGGCCCTGATGGAAGGGGTCCCGTACGCCAACGGAGCCCCCAACCTTTCGGGAGACATACCCGCCCTGGAGAGCCTGGCCGTCGAGAAGCGGATTCCCATCGCCGGGAAGGACTTCAAGACGGGTCAGACTCTCATGAAGACCATCCTGGCACCCGGGCTGAAGACGAGAATGCTGGGGCTTCACGGGTGGTTCAGCACGAACATCCTCGGTAATCGCGACGGGGAGGTGCTGGACGACCCCGAGTCTTTCAAGACGAAGGAGGAGTCGAAGCTGGGGGTGTTGGAGCACATCCTTCAACCGAAGATGTATCCTGATCTCTACGGGAAGCTGTATCACAAGGTCCGGATCAACTACTATCCTCCCCGGGGGGACAACAAGGAGGGTTGGGACAACCTGGATATCTTCGGATGGCTGGGATACCCGATGCAGATCAAGGTGGATTTCCTCTGCCGGGACTCCATCCTCGCGGCGCCCATTGTCCTGGACCTGGCCCTGTTTCTGGACCTCGCCTCCAGAGCCGGGATGCGCGGGATTCAGGAGTGGCTCTCGTTCTATTTCAAGAGCCCCCAGACTCCCGAAGGGCTGTACCCGGAGCACGACCTCTTCATCCAGCACAGAAAGCTGAAGAACACCCTTCGTTGGATGATGGGGGAGGAACCGCTCACTCACCTCGGTCTCGAGTACTACGAGTAGGATCCCGGTGGCCAGGGGATCGTTCATCGTTCTCGAAGGCGTGGAGGGGGCCGGCAAGAGTACGCAGATGACCCTCCTGTCGCGCTGGATGCATGGCCTGGGGGTTCCACACATCCTGGCCCGGGAACCCGGCGGGACCCCGGTGGGAGAGGCCATACGAGGGATCGTTCTGGACAGGGGAGAGCTGGCGATGCCCCCGGAAACCGAGCTCTTCCTCATCCTTGCCGCTCGTGCAGCTTTTGTCCGGGATGTGGTTCGCCCGGCCCTGGAGCGGGGGGCCGTGATCCTGGCGGATCGGTTCGATTTCTCGACCTTCGCATATCAGGGATACGGCAGGGGTCTGGATCTCCAGGAACTTCGCCGGGCCAACACCATGGCCACGGGGGGCGTGAGCCCGGACCTGACGCTGGTTCTGGACATTCCCGTGGCGGAAGGCCTGGCGCGGAAGAGGCTCCAGGGTGCGGAAGGGGATCGGATCGAGCGGGAGGGGGAGCCCTTCCTGACCCGGGTGCGGGAGGGGTATATCACCTTGGTCCGGAAGGAGCCCGGAGCTCGCTTGTTGGACGCCTCCGGCACGCGTGAAAACCTTCAGGAGGAAATCCGTAGGGTATTGCGAGACGCCTTCCCGGGAACCTTCCTCGGCGACGGGGTTCAAGAAAGTGGAGAGGGAGGCTCTCCCTCGAAGAAAAGATAGCCAATGATGAGAAGATTCTCCTCCATATTCGCCCCGGGACTGGTCCTTTTCTCCGCCGTCCTCCTGGGGGGCTGGTTCCTTCAAAAAGGAGTCAGCCAGGACAGGAACGTCTATTTCCAGCTCCGCCTCTTCGAAGAGGTCGTGGACCACGTCATGACCAGCTACGTGGATCCGGTGGAAAGAGACGAGATCTACCAGTCCGCCATCGATGGGATCTTGAGGGACCTGGGGGATCCCAACACCTCTTTCCTGCCGGCATCCGACGCCGATGATTTCCGGATTCGCATGGAGGGAGAGTATGCCGGTGTGGGTCTGGAGGTCATCCCGCGAAACGGGTGGGTGACGGTGGTGACCCCTCTCCCGGGAACGCCCGGAACCCGGGCGGGGATCCGGGCTGGGGACCAGATCGTGGGGGTGGAGGGTGAGTCTACGGAGGGCTGGGACCCCGATAAAGTGGTGGACCGGTTGCGTGGACGTCCTGGCACCGAGGTCTCCGTCATGATCCGGCGGCCGGGACTGGAGGATCCCATCCCCTTCGCCATCACCCGGGAGAGGATACAGCTCAAGTCTGTGCCCTTTGCCCTGGAGCTGGAGGACGGGGTGGGGTATGTCCCCCTCCTCTCGGTATCCGAGACGTCCTTCGAGGAAGTCCGGAGGGCCGTGGATTCGCTGGAGACGTTGGGAATCAGTGATCTGATCCTGGACCTGCGAGGGAACCCGGGTGGTACGCTGGACCAGGGAATCGCCATCACCGACTACTTCATCGACCCGGGGCGGGGCGTGGTGGAGACCCGTGGCCGGGCGGCCAACCAGAACGAGACCTTCAGCGCGGTGAGGGAGCAATCCCACCCAGATCTGGTGGTGGCGGTCCTGGTGGACGAACGGAGTGCCAGCGCTGCGGAGATCATCGCCGGGGCTCTTCAGGACCACGACCGCGCCGTCATCGTGGGGGCCCCGACATGGGGCAAGGGATCCGTGCAGACGCTGTATCCCCTCACGGGTGGGAACATCCTTCGTCTCACCACGGCCCGCTGGTACACCCCTGTCGGCCGGTCCATTCACAAGGAAAGATCAGACCAGATCGCCTCCCTGGAGCGAAGCGTTCGGACCTTGAGTAACTCCCTGGCTTCGCTCCCGGACACGGTGGCCAAGCCCATCTACCGGACCGACAGCGGGCGAGAGGTCCTCGGGGGTGGAGGGATCATCCCCGACGTGCTGGTGATGGCCGACACGCTCACGACCCGGGAGTCGGAAGTGATACGGGAGGTGGATCGGTCGGGCCCACTGTTCCAGACGGCCGTGTTCAACTTCGCGGTTCGATATCTGCAGGAAGATCCGGAGCTCCAGCCGGATTTTCGCATCGGCCCTGAAGACATGGAGAGGTTCCGGGGGCTTCTCGGGGAGAGCGGGGTGCCGCTTTCACCCACCCAATTCCAGCGCCTGGGGCGCTTCGTCCGCTTCCAGCTGGAACGTGAGATTGCCCTCCAGGCGTGGGGTGAGGCCGGAGAGTTTCGGAGGATGATGGACTCCGATCGGGTCCTCCAGCGAACGCTGACCCTGTTGAGGGATTCAGGGACCACCTCCGATCTCCTCCGGCTGGCCGCTCGGCCGGAGAATTCGGACTGGACACCCGTCGTGGCGACCGAGGAGACCCAGGAGGAGGGGAGCGCCCCAGCCGGGGCAGGAGCACCTCAGGGCTCGTAGAGCCTTGCTCGTCCGGTTCTCCTCGTCTCCTCCCCGTCGGATGGACGGTGGGCAGGGTTCCGGACAGGTCGGGATAAGAGGAGGGATCACTGACACGCTGATCCTGATATGCTTCCCGATCCACCTTCCCAATCCAACGGCCCCTTCCTTCCTCCTCTTTCCGGAGGGGGCCTTCAGACGTTGAGGCCCATCCCGGTATTCCGGGGCCCTGCCTAGCGGGCATCCTCCTGAGAGGGGGGACCGACCGGGATCGGCTCCCGAGCCGGTCACAACGACAGCGCGACCCGTCCCGCCGACGTCCCGGGACGCCAATCTCAGCGAAGGGATCCGGCATGACCAATAGCGAGCGAAGGGCGCTTGTGAGTCTCAGCGCCGCCCTGGCCAGCCGGGACCCCGGTGCCCTCGCCGCGTCCATGGAAAGCTGCCTGAAGGAGGCGGACCCCCGCAGGGTCGAGGAGGCGATCCTCCAGAGCTATCTGTTCCTCGGATACCCGGCGGCGCTCAACGCCTTCGGGCTGTGGAGGGGGATCTCCAGGCGTGAGGCCGGGGAGGCCGTTCCCGGGACGTGGGTGGAGTGGAGCGATCGTGGGCGGGAGGTCTGCCGGGTCGTGTACGCGGGGCAATATCAGGAGCTGAGGCGCAACATCCGCGCTCTCCATCCCGACATGGAACGGTGGATGGTGGTGGAAGGGTACGGAAAGGTTCTCGGAAGGCCGGAACTGGACCTGGTGACGCGTGAGCTCTGCATTGCGAGCCTCCTGGCGGTCCTTGGGGCGCCCCGACAACTACATTCCCACCTTCGTGGGGCCCTGAACGCCGGTGCCACCCTGGAGGAGGTGGAGGAGGCCGTGGAGGTGGCCGGGGCCTTCATGCCGGAGGGGGATTCGAGCGTGCGGGCCGTCTGGAGCCGGGTCAGGAGCCGCTGGGTCCAGGCCTCATCCGGATCGGAGGAGGCGGACCGGCCCGGCGTCCCGGCGGAAACCTGAGAGCCTGGAAGGGGAGGAGCGTGCAGCCATGTTTGTGGACCGGGCCCTGATCCATGTGCAGGGAGGTGTGGGAGGCTCCGGTGCCGAGGCCTTCCGGAGGGAGAAAGGGGTTCCCCGGGGAGGCCCGTCCGGAGGGGATGGCGGCGATGGCGGAAGCGTCATTCTGGTGGGGGATGGCCAGCTTACCACCCTCCTGGATCTCACCCGCCGCCAGCTCTACAAGGCGGAGCGGGGTCAGCATGGGGAAGGGAGCAACAGGACGGGGCGCTCGGGGGAGGACGCCGAGATCCGTGTGCCACTCGGCACCGTGGTCCGGGACGCGGATTCCGGGGAGGTCCTGGGGGAGCTCCTGAGGGAGGGGGACCGCCTGGTGGTGGCGAAGGGAGGCAGGGGGGGGCGGGGGAATGCTCGGTTCTCGACCCCGACCCACCAGGCGCCGCGTCGGTGGGAGCCGGGAGAGGAGGGGGAGGAACGACGGTTGGAGCTGGAGCTCAAGCTGATCGCGGATGTGGGCCTGGTCGGCCAACCGAACGCCGGGAAGTCCACACTCCTGAAGGCGGTATCCCAGGCCCACCCGAAGGTTGCCGACTACCCCTTTACCACGCTCACGCCGAACCTGGGAGTCGTGGAGCTCCCGGGGTTCAGGACATTCGTCCTGGCGGACATTCCCGGCATCATCGAAGGGGCTCACGAAGGGCGGGGGTTGGGGCTTCAGTTCCTCAGGCATATCGAACGCACCCGGACCCTCGCGTTTCTGGTCCCCCTGGACGGCGAAGATCCACAGCAAACCTATGATCAGCTGAGGGACGAGGTGAGGAGCTACTCCGAGGAACTGGCGCAGACCCCCCACTGCCTGGTCCTCACGAAGAGGGATCTTATTGCCCTGGACGAAGCCGTCCCGAAGGTTCGGGCCCCCGAGGCCTGGGGCACTTTCGCCGTCAGCGCCGTGACCCAGTGGGGCCTTGCCGAGCTTCTGGAGGGTCTCTATGTCCGGACCCGCATCGAGGAGGGGAGGAGCGGCGGGCTCGAGGACGAGGAGGAGGAGTGGTGGGTGCCGGAGTAGCCCAGGAGGCTGCGGCATTCCTCCGGCTGAAGATGTGCCCCGGTCTCGGGGATCGACGGATCTCGTCCCTCGTGAATGAGCACGGCTCGGGGAAAGCCGCCCTTCGAGCCGTGAGGAGCCAGGGCCATCTGTTCGAGTCGGAACAGAGCCTCCCCTCCACGGACGCATGGAGGACGCGGGGGATCCAGGCGGTCCCCATGACGTCCCCGGACTACCCACCCGCGCTCCTGAATCTCACCGATCCGCCTCCCCTCCTCTTCCTGAAGGGGAGGCCGGCCCTGCTCCAGGGGCCCGCTGTGGCCATCGTGGGAGCTCGGCGGGCCACGGAAGGGGGGAGAGATATCGCCGAGGCCCTGGGGCGCGTCCTGGGCTCTGCGGGGATCACCGTCGTAAGCGGGATGGCGAGGGGCATCGACGGGGCCGCACACCGCGGGGCCTTGCAGGCAGGTGGAGACACCCTGGCAGTCCTGGGGGCCGGGCTGGAGGTGATCTACCCGCGGGTTCATGGGGCCCTCTTCAAGGAGGTGGGGAGGAGGGGGCTCCTCCTTTCCGAGTTCCTTCCCTGGGAAACGGCTCGCCCCCATCACTTCCCCAAGCGGAACAGGGTGATCGCCGCGCTGGCCCGTGCCATCGTGGTGGTGGAAGCCGGGGAGCGGAGCGGGGCCTTCATCACGGTGGATCACGGTCTGGATCTCGGCCGCGAGATCCTGGCCGTTCCGGGATCCCTGAGGAATCCTCAGGCCCGGGGAACCAACGCCCTGATTCGGGATGGTGCCCGCCTCCTCACCTCACCCGAGGCCATTCTGGACGAGCTGCCGGAGGTCGCGACTGAAGCGGCTGCCAGGAGGGGGGAAGGCAGGGCCCCGGACGCTTCTCCTCCAGGGGAGGAATCGGCCCCCTGGCTGGTTCCGGATGGGGAAAGCGCCGGAGGGAGGCTCGACTCTCTCTGGAAAGCCCTGGGACCCGGACCGGAGGTGGTGGACGTGCTGGCCGAGAGAGCCGGCCTGACACCGGCCGAGGCGCTGGCGGGGCTTTCCTCCCTGGAGCTCCTGGGTAGGGCCACTCGCTGCCCCGGTATGCGTTTTCGACGTGGATAGGTCGGGCGTCGGTGAGGGGATGGCGGGACGCCGGGAGCCCGGTCAGGGAGGAGTGCGGGCGGTCTATGTGCATGCCCCTTTCTGTGCCAGGCGCTGCTTCTACTGCGATTTCGCGGTCACCGTCTCCCGAACTGGAGACCTGGAGGGGTGGCTGAAGGCTCTTCGAGGTGAAATGGCAATCCTGGAGCAGGAGGGGTGTTTCCCACTGGCGTCCACCCTCGAGACGGTTTTCGTCGGCGGTGGAACGCCTTCCCTGCTGGGACCGGGGGCCATGAGGGGTCTGGCTGGGGTATTGGGGCCGGGTCGAATGGATCACGCGGAGCTGGAGTGGACGGCTGAGGCCAACCCGGAATCCTTCACCTCGGAGGTGGCGGTGGGCTGGGCGCGGGCCGGCGTGAACCGGATCAGCCTGGGCGCCCAGTCGTTCCAGATGGGGAGCCTGAAGTGGATGGGACGATTGCATGGGCCCGAGGCTCCTGCGGAGGCGGTGCGTCGGGCCCGACACGCGGGGATTGGAAACATCAGCCTGGACTTGATCTTCGGTCTTCCCGAAGAGGTGGAGAGGGACTGGGAGAAAGACCTGGACTCCGCTCTGGACCTGGGAGTTCCCCACCTGAGTCTCTACGGTCTCACGGCGGAGGCGGGCACGCCTCTGGGGAGGTCCGTGTCGCAAGGGAGAGTGGTTCCCGTGGGCGACAATCGGTACAGGGAGGAGTTCCTCCTGGCCAGTGATCGTCTCGAAGGTGCCGGGTATCGTCAGTACGAGGTCTCGAATTTCGCTCGCCCCGGCTTCGAATCGAGGCACAACCTCACGTATTGGGAGCTCCGACCCTACCTGGGTCTGGGGAACAGTGCCCACTCCTACAATTTTCCTCTGCGTAGGTGGAACCTGAGGGGTTGGAGCGAATACCAGAGGGCAGTCCGGGAGGGTGTGAGCCCCGTTGCGGAAGAGGAGGAGTTGACTCCGGAGGCGGCACGCCTGGAAGCCCTGTGGTTGGGGTTGAGGACCGGTGCCGGCATCCCCCTGGCCACCCTCTCCTCCGAAGGCCGGGCACTCGTCCGCGGATGGGTGGCGAAGGGGTACGCTCTCTGCGGATCAGGAGCCCTTCGGCTGACCCCGGAGGGTTGGCTGCTGCTGGACCAGCTGACCCTCGATCTGGATGCGGTTGAGGAGGCGGGGTCCGCCCCGCCTTGACGGTTCGGTTCAACCGTTTCGATCTTTCAGGGGACTATGGAAGCTCCGACGAGAGGTAGAGGGACCGGCCAGGACCTGACCGAACGCGAGATCCGCGTTCTGGAAGCGGTTGTCCAGGCCTATGTGGAAACGGCAGAGCCGGCCGGGAGCCGCATCGTGGCCCGCCGCTGTGGTCTCGGTGTATCCCCAGCCACGATCCGGAACACCATGAGCGATCTGGAGGAGAAGGGATACTTGACCCATCCCCACACCTCCGCCGGCCGCGTCCCCACGGACCAGGCCTACCGGTTCCACGTGGATCAGCTCATCCGGATGCCGAATCTGAGCTGGCAGGAACAGAGCCAGCTGATGAGGGAGCTGGATGCCCAGGGGGGCACCACCGTGGAACGGCTCATCAGCCGGGCTGCTCGTGCCTTGAGCGTCGTGTCCCTGGAGCTGGGGGTGGGTTTGGCGCCTCGCCTGGATGAGGCCGTCCTTCAGAAGCTGGATCTCCTGAGAGCGTCCTCGAACAAGGTCCTTCTGGTGGCCACCATCCGGAGTGGCCTGGTTCGCACCCTCTACGTGGACTTCGAAGGTGAGATCCCCGAGGACACCCTCGCGGCCCTGGCGTACCTGCTGAACGAGCGCCTCGCAGGACTTACCCTCATGGAAATCCGACAGACGCTTCCGGAGAGGTTGAGGGACTCCCGGCCCGAAGAGTCCGTGGCTGCCGAGGAGCTCCTGAATATCTTCATCGAGTCCGGCTCGGACCTGTTCAACTGGCCCGACCTGGAGGAGAGGCAGCTCCTTCTCGGACAGGCCAGCGCCCTGGCGTCTCAACCGGAGTTCACCTCCGGCGAGCGACTCAAGGGCCTCATCGAGCTCACGGAGCGCAGGGATCTTCTGGGGACGGCGCTTTCCGCCAGGGATCACAAGGGAGGACTCCACATCACCATCGGAGATGAGAACGACCAGGAGGAGCTGTCCGAGTTCACGCTCGTAACCTCAGAGTACCGGATCGGCGGCCTGAAAGGGGTGATCGGGGTCATCGGGCCGACACGTATGCCCTATGAGAAGATCATCGCCATCGTTGATTCGACCTCTTCCCTCGTGAATCGGATCCTGGGATCCTGACAGGGTGAAGAGGTTGCATCCCCTTCTGAAAGAGAATCCTTGACCTAAGGGCCCCTCCTCCGCGGCTTTCGCCGGGAGACGGGTGACCCAGGGCTAATGCGGAATGTCGAACTACTATGAGCGCCTGGGAGTGCCCCAGGACGCTACGACGGAAGAAATCAAGAAGGCCTACAGGAAGTTGGCCTTGAAGTACCATCCGGACCGGAACGAGGGCTCGAAGGACGCGGAGGCCCAGTTCAAGGAGGTGACGGAGGCGTACGAGGTCCTGCGGGACCCAGACAAACGGGCCACATACGATCGGTACGGGAAGCAGGGTTTGAGAGGTGGCCCCGGTGGACCAGGAGCTTCGGCTTTTGATTTCGCCGACGCCATCAGGATCTTCATGCGGGATTTCGGAGCCTTCGAAGAGGTGTTCACCAGCCGCCCGAGAGGATCCCGCCCGAGAGAACCCGGCAAAGGGCAAACGCTCCGGGTCCGTCTCCCCATCACCCTCAGGGACGTGGCCCGAGGCGTCACCAAGAAACTCAGAGTCGCGATCCTCGAGACCTGTGAGGATTGTCGCGGGACCGGGGCCATCGGTGGAACGCTCCCCCTCCCGTGCGAGCACTGTGGAGGGTCGGGTGAGGTCAGGCAGGTCCAGCGGTCGGTCTTCGGCCAGTTTGTCTCGGTGGCGCCTTGCAAGGCCTGTGGCGGGCAGGGTCGGGTGATCAAGGAGGTTTGCCGGAAGTGCAAGGGTGAGGGTCGGGTAAGGACGGAGCGGGAGATGGAGGTGGAGGTCCCGTCAGGGGTGGGCTCGGACAACTACCTCACTCTTCGCGGCCAGGGAAACGTCGGCCCATGGGGAGGACCCCGAGGTGACATCGTCGTTCTCCTGGAGGTGGAGGAGGATCCCCGCTTTCTCAGGCACGGAGAATACGTCCTCTTCGAGCTTCCCATCACCTTCGCGCAGGCCGCCCTGGGTGCAGAGGTGGAGGTCCCGACCATCGAGGGCTCCGCGCGGCTCACAATTCCTCCGGGGGTCCAGAGCGGGGACGTCCTGCGTCTCAGGGGAGAGGGTCTCCCGGAGCTCCATGGTGGAGGAAAGGGGGACCAGCTCGTGCGGGTCCGGGTCTGGACACCCCGCAAGCTCAGCAAGGAACAGCAGCGGGCGTACAAGGCTCTCCGGGAAGTGGAGGATGCTCCCCCGGAGCACGTGGATACCCGCGAGGAGAAGGGCTTCTGGTCCAAGATGAAGGAGGCCTTCTCGTGACGAGATGGTACTCCCGGCCAGGCCGAGCCTAGAGAGCCCCATCCGTATGCCCCCCCATCGGTGGCTCTCCATCACCGTCACCCTCCCTTCGGACGGCCCCGGGGCGGGGAGCCCGGGACTCCTCCCGTCCACGCTCGTCGAGCTCGGTGGCCGTGGCGTGGAGGAAGAGGGGGCCTCCTTCACCACTTACCTGCCGCCTCCCGAGGACCTGGAGGGCTTCCTTCGGCTCGTCAGGTCCAGGATCGCCGAGCTGGCGCTCCCCGGAGCCGAGCTCCGTTGGGGCTGGCGTGCCCACGACGATTGGGAGATCCTCTGGAGGAAAGGGTTGGGTCCCCGAAGCGTCACTGACCGCCTGATCATCGCCCCCAGCTGGGAGGTCCCGGACGTGGAGGAAGGTCAGATCCTCATCGTTCTCGATCCCGGCATGGCTTTCGGCACGGCAGAGCACGCCACCACCCGGGGGTGTCTGAGGCTCATGGACTCTCGAGTGGAAGAGGGGGACAGAATCGCTGATGTAGGGTCGGGGTCCGGGATCCTGTCCATCGCGGCCGCCCATCTCGGTGCCCGTGAGGTCCTGGCGATGGAGGGGGATCCCCTGGCGTGCGACGCAGCGAGAGAGAACCTGATTGCCAACCAGGTGCAAGGGAAGGTCCGGGTCGCGCAGGAAGAGTACCGCGGGAGCGAGCCCCTGCCCGGGGGGCGGTATCAGGGGATCGTGGCGAACATCCAATCCTCCGTGCTCCTCCCACTCCTTCCCGCATTCCGGGACAGCCTGGCGGAAGGGGGGTGGGTGATCCTGAGTGGCATCCTGGCGGAGGAGCGGAGGTCAGTCCTGTCCGTGGCCGCCGGGTATGGGCTCGACCTGGAGGAGGAGGACCCGGAGGGGGAATGGTGGACGGGTGCTTTCAGGCTCTCGAAGGCTCGGACCTGACCAGAATCTCCCAGGCCCTCGATCCCTCCCGGCAAGCTCGCATCCAACGGGCTACTGACGATGGGGAGGAGTCGTCGAGGGATCGCACCCACGCCACAAGCCCCTCGCGCACTCGCAGCATCATCCGTTCCCTCGGTCCGAAGCCCACCTCCGGGGTAGGAAGGAGGACGATCCAGGGATCGTCCCGGACCGACCTGGTCTTCAGGGGGTCACCCCCGGGCCGTGCCGCTTCCCGCCAGTAGGCCCAGGGGCCCCTGGCCATGGGGACGACCCGGAAGAGATCGGCTCGATCCGCCAGAGCTTTCAGGAGCCACCCAGGATCCGGGACCGACCCCAGCCCTTCACTGGAGAGGGCCTCCAGGACCTCGGAGAAGGCCAGGGCACCCGTGGGTACCCGAGCCAGGATTCGGCGGACGCCATCCAACCAGCTCTCCATGGTTTCCTCCCTTGCTGACGGGTCTCCTGCAAGAAGGGTCACCGGCGGGGGAGGGAGCTCCCAGGGGTCCTCCCGAGACGCCGGCGTCCTCCGATGGGAGGGGAATCTTCTCCGGGCGGAGGGGCAGGCCAATGGTCAGGAGGGACGCAAGGGATTGCTCCCGGGGCGGGAGACAATCATTGTCGTAGTCGTACCGTGCCTTTGCCTCCGGTACCGCTCGGGTCGGCGGGTCCCGGGGCGGTTTCGACGCAACCTCAGCCGGGGAGAAGCCCCTTGACCGAGTCCGACTGCCTCTTCTGTCGAATCGCCGCCGGTGACATCCCGGCGGAGATCGTTCTGAGCACACCTGACCTGGTGGCATTCCGGGACATCAATCCTCAGGCGCCCACGCACATCCTCATCATTCCCAGGAGGCACCTCACCACCGTGTCGGAGCTCCGCCCTCCCGACGCGGAGATCATGGGAACGCTCTTTCTGGCCGCCCAGGAGTTGGCCCGATCTGAGGGGATCGACGAGGACGGATTCCGGATGGTGGTGAACGCAGGCGCCGATGCCGG
>Ga0316577_10000897_pt1 | contig 13136 bp, 9 predicted proteins | sample S5NA_FD_203073 | JGI IMG/M metagenome (GOLD analysis project Ga0316577, IMG submission 203073) | Rhizosphere microbial communities from salt marsh grasses in Alabama, United States - S5-7_050615r2r1 | ecosystem: Host-associated > Plants > Roots > Rhizosphere | place: USA: Alabama | collected... | reverse complement strand
CATGAGCCCCCCAAGGAAGATCTTCAGGAACGGGGAGCGCCCTGTGAGGGACCGCCACCACACGGCGGGCTTCAGGATTCTGGGTCCGTAATAGCGCAGGTAGTACCCGAAGGGCCTGAATGCGAACGGATCGAGGAGTACCGCTCCCACGACTCTCTCGTCCCGGGACATCCCCAGCAGGGCGTTGTCGCCGCCGGAACAGAGACCCATCAGGATGAACCGATGGGCGCCCTCCGTCTTCTCGAGGAAGTCGAGACACTCGGAGATCTCCCGCAGCTCCGCTTCCGAGCGGTGGATATTGGCAGGGTGGGCCGGTGCTCCACTATCGCCGATGCCGGAGAAGTCCAGCCGAAGGACCAGGGCCCCCGCCTGGGCCAGTGCCCGAGCCAGGCGGACGTAGAGCCGGTCAGGGCCGATTCGATGGATGATCCCGGCAGTCAGGAAAACGACCGCCGGCAGTGGGGGAGCGCCGGGCGCAGCGCTCGGTCTGGTCCCGGTGGCTACCAGGTTCTCCGCGCTCCCCAGGACCGCGGCGAACTCTGTGCAGGACTGATTCAGGTCACCCATTCTCTCACTCTTTGAAGAACGTCCACCGGGACGGCTCCGGCCCCCAGCGTTTGCACCGTACCCCACGCCGGAGGCGCATCGATATGAACATGGTCGATCCGGGCTCGCTTCGCTTCCACGCTCTTCCGAAAGGCAGGGAGGCCTGGGGAGGCCCGGGAAGTGAGGATCTTCACCTCCCGCGGCACTCGCTGGACGTCGTCGATGCTCAGTGTCCGGAGATCGTCCAGGAGGGCGGGGGAGTAGGCGAAGCCGCCTACCTCCAATCCGTACTTTTCGCTCTTGTACGCATCCTCCTCCAGCTCCTGAGCGTATCGGGCCGGGTCCGTCACCGGATCCCACAGTACCAGCTGGGAGACCGCTCTGACCTCCGCCACCGTCGCCAGATACCCTCCCAACCTCAAGCCGACCAGGGAGATCCGGGCGGCTCCGGACCGTTCTCTCAGCTCCTGGACGGCTGCCCGAATATCCTCCAGCCATTCCACGGGTCGGCTTTCGTTGGAGGCCCCGAGGGAATCCCCGGTACCGAAGAAATCAAAGCGAAGCGCGGTGCATCCGGCCCGAGCGAGCTGATCCGAGAGGAGCCGAAGAGACCTGTGTGCCCGAACCGCTTCCAGACCGAGAGGCGGGCAGAGGACGGCACCGTTCGATGAGGGTCCCCCGTCGGGGGCGGTGATGATTCCGAAGAGCCGTCGGTGCGGAGGGCCGAAGAAAAAGGGGTCCATGGGAGAGTTCCGGACAGGGGCCTCAGGTGAGAAAGGTGCCCTCGCCGGTGTCCCGGCCGAGGATCTCATCCCGCCGTGGCGGAAGGGGTCCGAAGATAACAAAACCTCCTTCGAAGAGGGGGTTCGTGAACTGGTATGGCCCTGTTTTATAGTTTGGCGAGCCGGCAGGATGGGGACAAGAGTGACGGAAGGCGGGCCTGACGGAAGGCAGGCTCCCGGTCAGGGGTGGAGCCAGGGGGGTCGGTTGCGTATTCTAATCGCCATTCCAGGCATTTCCCCCTGAAGTCCCGAAAGGGAGACCGTCCGTTGAACGCAGCCGTTTCTCTCGTGCGAACGTACCTCAAGCTGAACAGCTATTTCACCGCCACCGAGCTCCCTGTGATCAAGAAGGGCGACGACGGTCTCTTCTTCGAGGTCACGGATATCGATGTCCTGGCCCTGCGTTTTCCCAGGGCCGCCCATATCGTGGCGCAGGGACGCCCCGGGCCCCAGGACGACCTGCAGTTCCCTCCGGACCCTTTCCTCGAGCTTCCCGTCGATGCGATGGACCTGATCATCGGTGAGGTCAAGGCGGGTAAACCGAGGCTTAACCCTCACATGCGCTCCGAGGACACCCTCTATCGAGCGCTGGTCCGCTTTGGGATGTTCCCGGTGGACCGCCTGGGGCGGGCGGTGGAGGAGTTGAGGGAGAGGGGGGAGGTCTGGATCAGGGACGGAGACGTGGCGATTCCGTCCAGGGTCCGGCTCGCGGCGTTCGGAGACGGAGTGGAACAGGAGGGGGAGGGTTACACGGTGATTCCCCTGAAACAGGTCGCCGCCTTCGTGACGAATCACCTGAAGAGATACCGGGAGGTCCTCCACCCTGTCCGTCTCACGGATCCCACGCTGGGCCTGCTACATCTCCTGGAGAAGCTCCGGGATGAGTAGGTGCCCGAGGAGACTGAACCTTTGTGAGTCCAACGGCCTAATAGTGTCCTGGATGGTTGTGACGACAGGAAGCGCAAGGTGGAGCTACAGGAGCGATCCGTGACAACGGTGTTCCGCAGGAAGACAACCGTCGTTCATGTGGGGAGAATCGCGGTTGGTGGGGAGAATCCGGTGGTGGTCCAGTCCATGACCAACACCGACACGGCCGACGTTCCGGCAACGGTGGCGCAGGTGCGCGCCCTCGCGGAAGCCGGCAGCGAGCTTGTCCGGGTCACGGTAAACAACGAAGTGTCCGCGAAGGCGGTTCCCGAGATCGTGGCCCGTCTCCGGGATCAGGGAGTGAGAACGCCCATCATCGGGGATTTTCACTACAACGGGCACCTACTCCTCGGGAAGTATCGGGATGCCGCTCGAGCACTGGACAAATACCGGATCAATCCGGGGAACGTCGGAACCACGCGGAGAGACGACAATTTCCAGGCGATCATCCGAGTGGCCATGGACCAGGAGAAGCCGGTTCGGATCGGGGTGAACTGGGGTTCGCTGGATCAGCGGCTTCTTACAGAGTTGATGGATCGGAATGCCCAGGCCCGGGAGCCGAAAGACGCCGGGTCCGTTCTCAGGGACGCCATGGTGGAGAGCGCCATGCGGTCCGCCGCCCTGGCAGAGGAGACGGGCCTCCCTCATGACCGGATCATCCTCTCGGGAAAGGTCTCCTCCGTACCGGAGCTGGTGGCGGTATACCGGCAGATGGCCCCCCTCAGCGATTATCCCTTTCACCTGGGGCTCACCGAGGCGGGAATGGGAGCGAAGGGGATCGTGGCCAGCTCCGCCGGCCTTGCGCCCCTTCTTCTGGAGGGCATCGGCGACACGATCCGGGTGTCCCTGACCCCCCAGCCCGGAGGGGACCGGACCGAGGAGGTCAAGGTTGCGCAGCAGATCCTGCAGTCCCTCGGCCTGCGGAGTTTCGAGCCTCAGGTCACGGCCTGTCCGGGGTGCGGTCGAACCACCAGCACCTTCTTCCAGGAGATGGCGCAGGAGATCCAGCGCTACATCCGTAGCCAGATGCCAGGGTGGCGCCGGGAGTTTCCGGGAGTGGAAGAGCTGGAGGTGGCGGTGATGGGGTGCGTGGTGAACGGTCCCGGGGAGTCCAAACACGCCAATATCGGGATCTCCCTGCCTGGCACCTTCGAGGAGCCGAAAGCCCCGGTCTACGTGGATGGTGCACACTTCACCACGCTCAAGGGGGAGGGGCTGGTAGGGGAATTCAAGGGGATCCTGGAAGAGTACATCAGGAAGCGGTACGGGAGCGGATGAGCAGAGGAAGGGGCGAATCCAGCTCCCAAATCGACCGGTCTGCGTCGGTTGGGACTTCCGGGGACCACACCGGTCATCTTGTCCGCACCGGTCATCGACATGTGACAATATGACCTATTTCTCTTCGCTCCTTTTGCGGTAGGCCCGAAACACCTGTACACGGCTGGCTCCATAATCCTTTTCCAGACAATAACTTAGCCTTCCTTCAACCCGGTCCGGCCCGCTTCGGGAGCCCCGGCACGAATCTCGTTGGGGGGGCAACGGACCGCAGAAGGCGTACAGCCGGGCAGGAGATATGGTTCGATATATCGAAGAGATCATGCAGCAGGCGGTGGTGACCGTCTCCCCGGATACGTCCGTGCGGGAGCTCCTCCGGACCCTGGTGGCCAACCAGATCAGCGGGGTCCCGGTGGTCTCGGAGGCCGGAGAGATCCTGGGCGTCGTATCCACCACGGACGTCATCCGCCTCGGCGCGCAGGAGGCGGAGGTGGCGGAGGGGACTATCTCATGGGAGCCATTGGCGGTTCCGGACGACGGCTATGACGAGGACTCGGCGGCGCCCTACTTCCTCCTCTCGGAGGAGTGGAGGTTCCCCGCGGGAGGCCAGAACGGGGCGATATCCGAGAATCTCTTCGACGGATTCTCGGTGGACGATATCATGACGCCCGCCGCCTTCACGGTGGGCCCCAGAGAGACGGTCAGTGCGGTAGCGAAGTTCCTTCTTCAGGGACGGATCCACCGGGCTCTGGTGGTGGAAGAGGGACGCCTGAGGGGGATTGTGACGGCCTTCGACCTTCTGAAGGCGTTCGTGGAAGACTGATGGAAAGAGGAGAAGCGAAGGTAATGCCGGACGGGTCGGAGAAGATCGGTCCCTCCGCTGAGAACCGGGACCAGGAACAGGATCCCGGGTCCGGGGCCTGGGGGCCTGAGGAGGATGTGGGAGCGTTCCTTCTCTTCCGGCCCGGGGGTGAGATCTTTTACATGAATCAGGCTGCCAGAGACGCCCTGGAAAGCCTGGGGGTAGGCACGCCGACGCAGGTGAACGATCTCCCCCCCCAGCTCCAGGCTGCCCTGGACTCGACGGCTCCTTGGCAGCAGGAGGAGCCACCCCGCCTCCGGGAGCTGGCGGACGGGTTGTGGGGTGTCGAACTCCCCATGAAGGAGCTGGATCCCGAATGGCTCCGGGGCATGGCAGAAGCGGAACAGATGGCCGCAGTCGGTCAGCTTGCAGCCACCGTCGCCCAGGAGATCGGAGGTCCGAACACCTCCATCCAGGTGGCGGTGGATCACCTCCTCGAGGGACCGCTGGGCAAGGGGGAGGCAGAACGGAAAGCCCTGCGCCAGGTCCTCGCCCAGACCGAGCGCATCACTCGGCTCACCCGGCAGCTCATCGCCCTGGCGGACCCCGGTCGACCCCATCTCGCCAAGCTGGATGTCAGCGAGATCGTGGACTCCGCCTGTGACCTGATGGAGAGCTCCTTCTCCGCCTGGAAGATCGAGCTACGAGCGGACCTCCGGGCGGGCTCTGTCCGGGCGGTGGGGGATCGAAATCACGTTCTTCAGGCCCTGGTCAATCTTCTTCTCAACGCTCGAAGCGTCCTCCAGGTCTGGACCGGACAGCGTACGGTGAGGGTAAGGACCGAGGCGAATGGGGACAGGATCTTCCTCCATGTGGAGGATTCGGGGCCGGGGGTTCCGCCGGAAGCGACTTCCAGGATCTTCCTCCCCTTCGTCTCCACGACGGGGGGGACGGGGATGGGGCTGTTCCTCACCCGCCAGATCCTTGTGGAGCAGGGTGGGGGGATCAGAGTCCACCCCAAGGGGGAATTGGGGGGAGCCACGTTCACCGTGTATCTCGAGAAGGCGATTGATGACTGACGAGACGGCCCACGCCGATGTGAATCCCCGGGTCCTGGTGGTGGAGGACGAGGAGATCGTGCGGGATATCCTCATCAAGGTCCTCTCGGAGGAGGGGTACCGGGTCGATGCCGTGGAGACGGGAGAGGACGGCCTGAAGGCCCTGGACAACCACCTCTACGACCTGGTTCTACTGGACCTGAACCTGCCCGGGATGCATGGCCTGAACGTTCTTTCCGCGGCCCCCGCGACGCAGACCGACGCCCAGTTCATCGTGATGACCGCTTTCGGCACGGTGGACACGGCGGTGGAGGCGATGCGCCTCGGTGCCTACGACTACATCAACAAGCCCTTCCGTACCGAGGAGCTTCTCCTGACGCTGAAGCGGGCCCGGGAGGAGGCGGATCTGAGGCGGGAGGTCGCTCAGCTGAGGCGCAGAGCCTCGGAGCAGGGCCCCGGATCGAAGATGGTGGGCCGGTCCCCCCCCATGCAGCGCCTTTTCGACCTGATGGAGCGAGTGGCCCCCACCCGGGCCACCGTCCTCATCACGGGGGAGACGGGAACGGGGAAGGAGCTCGTGGCCAGAGGCATCCACGACCTCTCCGATCGGGCCCGACGCCCCTTTGTGGCCATCAACTGTTCCGCTCTTCCCGAAAGCCTGCTGGAGTCGGAGCTCTTCGGGCACATGAAGGGTTCGTTCACGGGGGCTATCCAGAGCAAACGCGGACTCTTCGAGGAGGCGGCCGGTGGGACCCTCTTCCTGGACGAGGTGAGCACCGTTTCGGCCGCCATCCAGGTGAAGCTCCTTCGGGTCCTGCAGGAACGGAAGGTGAAGAGAGTAGGGGGAAGGGAGCAGATCCCGGTGGACTTCAGGCTTGTTGCCGCCACGAACCGGGACCTGGCGGAGCTCGTGGAGCAGGGAGAGTTCCGGGAGGATCTCTTCTACCGCCTGAACGTGTTCCCGGTGGAAGTTCCCAGCCTCAGGGGAAGGAGGGAGGATATCCCGGTCCTGGCGAACTATTTCCGGCTCCGGTTCGCCGAGGAGAATGGGGTGGAGCCACCGGAGATTCCACCGGAGACCCTGTCCCGCATGATGGCCTACGACTGGCCAGGGAATGTTCGGGAGCTGGAGAACTTCATCGAGCGTGCCGTCATCATGCACGCCGGGGCCAAGTCCATCCCCTTCGATCCGCCTCAGGCCCTGGGGCGGCGCCCGGAGCGGGATCTCCTCTCCCGAGCCCGGGCCGAGCGATGGGATCTGGAACGTCTGGAGCGAGAGTACATTCTGGAGTGCCTCGAAGAGACCCACTGGCACCAGGGAGAAGCCGCTCAGATCCTGGGGATCAACCGGCGGACCCTCTATCGGAAGCTGAAGAAGTACCGGGAGGACGGCCTCCTGGCGGACCACCAGATCCTGCAGGATTAGGTCGAGGCTCTACCCGATCCAGCCATCCCTGTGCTGTCGCTCCATTCCTCTGGGAATTCGGAGCGTGAAGCGAGAGCCCACGCCGACCTCCGATTCCACGGTCAGTGCTCCACCCATGTGCTCGGCGAGCTGGCGGGACAGGGCGAGGCCGATCCCCGTCCCACGCTCGCTGTCCTCCGGATTCACCTGCTGGAACTCCCCCCACGCCCGCTCCAGGTCCTCCGGCGCGATGCCTGGACCTTCGTCCTGCACCCAGATGGAGACCCATCCTCCGGCGAACTTCCCCTCCCCTTCGCCGGGAGGCACGCCGTTCCCACTGTCCGCTCCCAGGGAGACGAGCCCACCCGCCGAGGAGAACTTCACGGCGTTGCTGAGCAGGTTCAGGGTGATCTGCATGACCCGATCGGGGTCGGCCACCAGCTCCAGGCGCTCCGATCCAGGCTCGAACCGGAGCTCCACCTCCCTCCGCTCCGCCTCGGGAGAGATGGTGTCCATGGCCGCCTCGATGAGGTCCGAGACGACGACCCTCCTGGGCCAGGTCTGGAGGCGCCCTTCCTCCAGCCTGGAAAGATCCAGGACATCTCTGACCAGCCGGAGGGCGTGACCACTTCCACGGAGGATCTTCCTGGCGATCTCCGCCGCCTCCTCCTGCGTGAAGGGTCCTGTGGCTCCCACGGCCGCCTGCTCCAGACGCTCGGCCCAGAGCGAGACTCCGTGAAGGGCATTCCGAAGGTCGTGATTGACGTACGCGTGGAGACGGTTTCGGGCTCGATGTGCCGCGGCCAGCTCCGCCAGTAGGCGCTCGCTCTCCTCGAACAGTCGGGCGTTTTCGATAGCCACCGCCGCCTGAGCCGCCAACATCTCGACGATGGTCTCGTCCTGCTCGGAGAATGTCCCCTCATCCACCTTGTTGATGAGGTAGAGATCCCCGATGACCTGGTCCCTCACCTTCACCGGCACCCCGAGGAAGGACCGGGGATGGGGATGCCCCACGGGAACGCCACCGGCGCGGGGATCCTCCGAGGCCCGGTCCAGGCGCACCGTCTGCCCTCCCTGGATCACGGCCCCGAGGAGCCCGTGCCCCTTCGGGGGGTCGCCGATGCCGGCGGCAACCTCCTCCGACATACCGCTGACGATGAACTGGGCCAGCTCCGTCTTGTCCGCGTTCAGGACCCCCAGGGCGCCGTATTCCGCCCCGGTGAGCTTCCTGGCTTCCTCTGCCACCCGCTTCAACAGCTCGCGTAGATCCAGGTCCGAGGTGACTGCCAGGCCGGCGGCATGGAGATCGTGAAGGCGTTGGATCTGCTCCTCCCTCTGCTTCCGGAGGAGCTCGAGCTCCTGGGCTCTGGCACGCTCGGTCTGGTAGAACCGGGCGTTCTCTACCGCCAGAGCCGCCTGGGCGGCAAAGGCGGCCAGGAGCTCGCCGTCCGCCTCGGTGAACGGGGCTCTTTCCATGGTGGCTGTCACCACCAGGGTGCCGAGAACCCCCTTTCTCCCATTCAGGACTCCCACCAGGAGTCTCTCGATGGGAACCGGCAGCGAAGCGGCCACCGGGGCTGCCGGACCGTTCGGCACATCGTTGTCGATGACGGGCCCCCCCTGCGTAAGGGCTCGACTACTCAGGCTACGTTCCGACGGGAAGGTGTAGTTCAGGGCGGGACAGAAGGTCCCGGAACAGGTCTTGAGGAAGAACTCCTCATTGTCGGGGCGGTATTCCGTGATGCAGGCGCCGGAAGCGTCCAGGAGTCGGCGGGCATGGTCGGAGACTCTCTGGAGAACGGATTCCACGTCCAGAGTGCTGAGGATGGCACTGCCGATCTCGTAGAGAGCGGCAAGCTCCTCGGGGCGTCCCGATTTGGTTTCAGCCATGACTCCCGGACCCGGACTCCTCAATAGCGGGAAGCAGACAACCATCTAATATGGCGGATTTGGGGATTGGGGCAATCTGTCCCGCGCCGGATTCTGAAATGTGTGGACCGGCTTCCCCGTACAGATTGCCGTGGAACCCTGATGGAGAATTCCCTTTCGGCCCTTATCCACATTGCCAATACCCCTTTCGACCGCCACCTTTCCCGGGCCCCCCATCTTGTAGAGGCCGGGTTTTGAAGCAACGATCCCCGAACCTCGTACGTCTCAGAAAGGACTGGTTTCCGGCCGCGGAAATCTCCTCCTCCGCCCTCTGCCCACGGTGGACGAATGAAGCTCTCGAGAAGGCTCCTGGGGTACCTCTCCCTCGTCATCATCATCGGCGCCCTGGGTGCCGGAGTCTACTACCGCCTTCGACCCGAGCCCGAAGCGTCTGAGGCGTCGGAAGCCACCACCTCCGAGACGGCGCTTCCGGCCTCGGCGTCACAACAGTTCGCCACCGATGTACCCCAGCCCGTGGTGGGAGCCGAGGTGGTGCGGGATACCCTCTGGATCACGGTGACCGCCGCGGGCCAGGCCGAAGCCATCCGACGAGCGGCCGTCCTCTCCCGGGTGGATGGTGTGATGGAGGAGATCCTGGTGGCGGAGAACGCTCTCGTGGAGGAAGGAGGGCTTCTGATCCGGTTCGATACAACGGAATACTCCCTCGCGGCCGCGCGGGCTCGTGCCGGTCTCGTGGACGCCGAGGCACGGTACCTGGAGATGACCTTCGGCGACGATGAGATCACCGACCCGGTGGCCCGGGAGGAACGGGATCACCTGGCGAGAGCCCGGAGCGGGCTGGCTCAGGCCGAAGTGGCCCTCCGGGAGGCGGAGATCAACCTCGAGCGGACCTCCGTTCGAGCGCCCTTCCCTGGCCGGATCGCGAACCTCCGCGTGGTGGAGGGCCAGTTTGCCAGCCCCGGAACCGAGCTCCTGACCGTCGTGGATCTGGACCCCATCAAGGTGGAGGTCCAGGTCCTGGAGGCCGAGATCGGGTACCTCCGGGAAGGCCGCCGAGCCACGGTGACCTTTGCCGCCTTCCCCGGGGAGTCCTTCTCCGGGCGAATCTCCACCATCAACCCCGTGGTGGATCCCGATACCAGGACCGCACGGGTGACGGTTCTCCTCTCCAACCCCCAGGGCAGGATCAAGCCGGGCATGTATGCCCGGGTCTCCCTGGAGGCCAACTACTTCCCGGACCGGATCCTGGTCCCCCGGTCCGCCATTCTGGAGAAGGACCGGCGCACCATGCTCTTCGTCTACGAGGACGGCCGAGCCAAATGGCGCTATGTCACCACGGGCCTGGAGAACGACACCCAGGTGGAGATCGTTCCCAACGAGGAGACCTCCATGGTGGAGCCCGGGGAGATCGTTCTGGTGGATAACCACTATTACCTCATCCACGATGCCCCGGTGACGCTCGTGGAGAGCGTGTCCCCCTCGGCGCAGGGGGTGGCGCGATGACCCGGTTTCCCGGCCGCCTCCCCATCCAGAGGGCTCTCCGGCCACGCCCTCTGGGACTCCTCCTTGCCTCCTGCGTCCTTCTTATCCCCGGGGTTCCCGCCGGGGCCCAGGAGGTCCCGGTATTGTCCCTCGAGGACGCTCTTCAGCGGGCGAGGCAGCACAACCCCGACTACCGGATCGCCCAGAACGACCTGGAGCTGAGCCGGAGTGGGCGGAGAGAAGCTCTGGGGGCGTTCCTGCCCAACCTGAGCCTCTCTGCCGGTTCCGGGCTTTCGTTCAACCGACAGCTCGTCTCCACGGACAACTTCGGAAACCCCATCGAGAACCCGATCACCAAATGGCAGACGTCCTCCTCGTCCTCTCAGTATCTGGGGGGGACCATTACGCTCTTCGAGGGGGGGCAACGGTTCAACCAGCTGAGTATCCAGGGCGCCCAGGCCCGGGCCCGGGAGGCGACGGCGGCGTCCCGGCTGCGGACGCTTCAGTCCGAGGTGGTGCGCGTATACCATCAGGCTCAGGCCCAACAGGCCACGCTTCGGGTGGAGGAAGACCTGCTGGAGGGTCGTCAGCTCGACCTGGAGCTCACTCGCCGAATGTTCGATCTCGCGGGAGCCACCCGGGTGGAGGTTCTGGCGGCAGAGCTGAACGTGCGGCGGCAGGAGCTCCGGATCGAGCAGACCCTGGCCCAGGTGCAGCAGGGGATCCTGAGCCTCCGGCGAGTCATCGGAGATCCGGAGCTGGAGGTGTTCGGCCTCTCGGAGGTGCTTCCGGACCCGTTCGATCCCCAGTCCCTGAATGCCGACGATCTGGTGGGCAGGGCTCAAGCCTCCAGCCCCGTGGTTCTCCAGCAGCTGGCCCAGCTGGAGGTGGGGGCAGCCCAGGTCAAGGCCGCCAAGGGCAGTCGTTGGCCCTCCCTGAGCATGTCCTTCGGCTTCAACCAGCGGACCTTCGCCCAGGAGCGGGAGGCCCTCTTCGACGCCTGGCCGGACCAGGGAAGGTACGGCTCCACCAGCTTCTCTCTCAGCATTCCCATCTTCTCCCGCTTCCAGACCAGCGCCCGCATCGCCGAAGCCCAGGTGGCATTGGACAACGCACAGGAGAATCTGAGGAAGACCCGTCTCCAGGTGGAGGAGGACGTCCGTTCCCGCCTCATCTCCCTCCAGACGGCCTACCAGGGGTATCAGATCGCCCTCCGGTCCCGGGAGATCGCCCAGGAACGCCTGAGGCTGGCCAGAGAGCAGTTCCGCCTCGGCTCCAGGACCTTCAACGAGCTCCAGCGGGATATCGACGATGCCGCCGCCGCCGAGCGGGAGGTCATCACCCAGCTTTCCGGGTTCGTGGCGGCCCGGGCGAACCTGGAGGAGACGGTGGGCCCCATCGAAGGCGCACCTTCTGCCGGCGGCGCTGCGCGCCCTGGGCAGGAGGGCTGACCGTGTCCATTCCTTCCACATCCACTCGGCGGCCGGTGGCGGTTGCCATGCTCTTCCTGGCGGTGATCCTCCTGGGGATCATCTCTTTCGTTCGGCTTCCCATCGATCTGCTTCCCGACGTGAGCTACCCCCGCCTGGTGGTCTACACCTCCTATCCGGACGTGGCTCCTGCAGAGGTGGAGCGGCTGATCACGGAGCGAGTGGAGGCCCAGGCCGCAGCCGTTCCGGGCGTCGAACGGGTGACCTCCGTCTCCCGGGAGGGCGTGAGCCTCGTGACTCTCAGGTTCGCCTGGGGAACGGACATGGACTTCGCCATGCTGAACGTCCGGGAGCGGCTCGACAACATCCGGGAGAGTCTTCCGGAGACGGCCAGCCGACCCCGGATTCTCCGGGTGGATCCGGAGTCGGAGCCCGTCATGGCCATCTCCGTGGCTGGAGGTTCCGACCTCTGGTCCACGAAGGAAGCGGCGGAATCGGTGTTCCGGCGCCGGCTGGAGCAGCTGGACGGCGTGGCGGAGGCTGCCGTCACGGGTGGACTGGACCGGGAGATCCAGGTGGAGCTGGATCCCCGGCTCCTGGATAGCTATGGGCTCACCTTCGACCAGGTGGCCCAGGCCCTGGCGTTGGCGAACATCAGCGCGCCGGGGGGCACCATCATGCGCGGTCGATACCGCTATCCTCTCCGGACGCTGGGGGAGTTCCAGACCGTGGAGGAGATCGAGGACGTGGTGGTGGCCCGGCAGAGGGAACCGTCGGGGGGGGAGGGAGAGGAGGGCTTTCGCCTCGTTCGCCTCTCGGATATCGGCCGTGTCGTGGACGGGTTCGCGGAGCGGGAATCGGTGGCCAGGTACAACGGCCATGAGTCGGTGGGAATCCTGGTCTTCAAGGAATCGGGGGCCAACACCGTCCAGGTGGCCGAGGACGTCCAGGAGACGCTCGCGCAGCTCAGGGAGGAATACCCGGACTATCAGCTGGACGTGGCCTCGAGCCAGGCGGGATTCATCTCCGACTCCATCTCCAACGTGGTCCAGGCCCTGGTCTTCGGAGGGATCCTAGCCTTCCTGGTCCTGTTCCTCTTCCTCCGGGACCCCCGCTACCCGGTGGCCATCGCCCTGGCGATTCCCATCTCGGTGGTGGGCACCTTCGCCCTCATGGAGGCCTTCAACGTCTCCCTGAACATCATGAGCCTCGGGGGTCTGGCTCTGGGGGTGGGGATGCTGGTGGACAACTCCATCGTGGTGCTGGAGAACATCTTCAGACACCGGGAGGAGCTGGGTGAGGGGGCGCTCATATCCGCCAGCACCGGTGCGGAAGAGGTGCAACGAGCCATCACGGCCTCCACCCTCACCACCATCAGCGTCTTCGGGCCCATCATCTACGTGGAGGGGGTTGCCGGAGAGCTCTTCGGCTCGCTGTCCCTCGCCGTGGCGTTCTCGCTCCTGGCTTCCCTCGTCGTGGCCCTTACGCTCCTCCCGGCCCTGGCGGCCCGATTCGACCTCGGTGGTGGGGTTGGCCCGG
>Ga0316577_10000896_pt1 | contig 13138 bp, 6 predicted proteins | sample S5NA_FD_203073 | JGI IMG/M metagenome (GOLD analysis project Ga0316577, IMG submission 203073) | Rhizosphere microbial communities from salt marsh grasses in Alabama, United States - S5-7_050615r2r1 | ecosystem: Host-associated > Plants > Roots > Rhizosphere | place: USA: Alabama | collected... | reverse complement strand
ATCCACATGAGGGCCAGCTTGGGCCGCCTCGCAGCAACAGCGACACAGCCTGGTGCCACTGCGAAAGGCGTTGAACATTTCCCCGTGCGACACGCAAAGACCTGCTGTGTGCCAATAAACTGATTCGCGAGTGCCATTCAGGCAGTAGATGTGCCACGAACAAGATTCCCTTCTAGACTATACCAGGAAACACACCCGCAGCGCATCGGCCACATGGGCAATCTTCGAGTTGGCCACCCGTCCCATCTGTGGTTTCCAGGCCACCATCCCAGCCCAGATTTTCGGCGCTGAGCCATCTGAACGATGCTATCTTCCATGTCAGGTCCATATCGAAGACATTGGGAGGAAGTACTTGCGCACCGCAATCATCCAATATCTAGCACAGAGCACCCTACTTGACTACCTTTGCACCCTGCGATACAATAGGTGAGATCTCCTTCACTGATGTACGATCTGCCGGTAAGCGCTGAATGGGCCACAAGATGTGCACTGGGGAGACGCCATGACTGAGCGGGAACAGCTAGAACAAGCCATCACCCTGTTGGAGGCACAGCGTGCCACCTTGGGTGATGGTGTCGTTGATGCATCCATTGCGGCCCTTCGCGAAAAGCTCGCGGCCATGGAACAGACTCCCGAACAGCGGAAGCAGGCCACCATTCTGTTTGCCGACGTCTCGGGCTATACGGCCATGGCCGAGACGATGGACGCCGAGGAAGTGAGTGAGGTGATGAACGCGCTCTGGCAGAAGATTGATGCTGCCATTGTCGAGCACGGTGGCCGCATCGACAAGCACACCGGCGACGGAGTGATGGCAGTCTGGGGTGTGGACACGGCACGCGAGAGCGACCCGGAGCGTGCGATTCGCGCCGCCCTGGCCATGCAGGTCACGCTGGCGGAGTTCAAGGCAGACCACGAAATCAATATGCGCATTGGTTTGAGCACCGGCCCGGTATTGCTGGGAACGGTGGGCACCACAGGCGAGTTCTCTGTCATCGGCGATACCGTCAACCTAGCCAGCCAGTTGGAAGAGGCAGCCGCAACGGGTGGGGTGCTGATCTCGCACGACACCTACCGGCACGTGCGCGGCGTGTTCGACGTGCTGGAACAAGAGCCTATCTGGGTCAAAGGCAAGGCCCGGCCAGTGCAGACCTACGTGGTGGAGCGTGCCAAGCCGCGTGCCTTCCGCTTGTCGATCCGAGGTGTGGCAGGCATCGAGACGCGCATGATCGGCCGGGACGCCGAGCTGCTAATGCTGCAAAACATGTTCCGTGACGCTATAGAAGACGCTGTGGTCCGGGTCGTGACGATCGTGGGTGAGGCCGGCGTAGGCAAGAGCCGGCTGCTGTATGAATTCGAGAAGTGGATCGAACTGCTGCCGGAGCAAGTCTGGAGATTCGAGGGGCGTGCTGCGCCGGAGACTCAGGCGAGGCCCTATGGCCTCATCCGCCGCCTGTTCGCCCACCGTTTCGACATCCTGGATAGCGACAGCGCGGCGGAGGTACGGGAAAAGTTCCGTGCTGGGATGGCTGCCAGTCTCAACCCAGACCAGGCGGACTTGGTCGGGCAACTGCTCGGTCTTGATTTCTCCGCCAGTCCGGCGGTCCAGAGCCAGTTGGGCCACGAGTCTTTCGGAGAACAAGCGACAGCCCATCTGACCAAGTATCTGCAGGACGTAGCCCGCGCACCAACGGTGATGATTCTGGAGGACATCCACTGGGCGGATGACAGCTCCCTCGACCTGATCGACTACTTGGTGACGGTGATGCCTGACTCGCGGCTACTGGTGGTCTGCCTGGCCCGCCCGCCGCTGTTCGAGCGTCGTCCCAGTTGGGGCGAGGGACGCGACGTGTACAGTCAGATCGACCTCAAGTCTCTCTCCCGGCGGGCAAGCCGAACCCTGGTGGGAGAGATTCTGAAAAAAACGGAGGGGGTTCCTCACGAACTTCGTGACCTGATTGTCGAGGGAGCCGAGGGCAACCCATTCTACGTCGAAGAGCTGATCAAGATGCTGATTGAGGACGGCGTGATCTTGATCGGCAAGGATTCCTGGAGAGTTGAGCTGGATCGGCTGGCCGAAGTGCGTGTGCCTCCGACACTGACCGGAATACTGCAAGCCCGCCTGGATAGCCTGCCACAAGGGGAAAAGACAGTCCTGCAGCGCGCTTCGGTGGTGGGACGGCTGTTCTGGGCCGCGGTGGTGGCCGAGTTGGCAAGCGACAAATCCGAAGCCACTCAAGTTGGCAAGCTGCTCAACGATCTGCGAAACCGCGAACTGATCTTCCGACGCGAGCGTTCGGCCTTTGAGACAACGGATGAGTATATCTTTAAACATGCCTTGCTTCGGGATGTGACCTACGAGACGGTGCTGCTAAAGCTGCGGCGCGTGTACCACATGCAGGTCGCACACTGGCTGGAAAGCAGTGCCGGAGACCGTATCAACGAATACCTGAGCCTGATTGCTCGACATTACGAACTGGCCGGCGAGACGGCGAAGGCGGTGCACTTTTTGCGGCAGTTGGGTGAGGAATCGTTCCAGATTGGCGCCTTCCGTGATGCGGTCAGGGTGTTTGAGCGGGCGTTGGCCTTGTTGCCTGCCGTGGGCCACGATCCAGTTCAGGGGACATCAAACGCCCCGCCCGATGCCGATTTGGCAGAACGTGCGATGCTATTAGTCAACCTGGGCAATGCATACAATCGCCTGGGCGATTATCTTGTGGCCATGCAGCATCTTGAACAGGGGTTGGCCCTGGCTCGCCAGGGCAAGGAGTCACAGGCAGAAATCGAGGCACTCAACAGATTGGCCCAGATGGCCAGCGAACAGGGAAACTACGAGAAGGCCCAGCGCTATCTGGATCAAGTGCTGCAGCTGGCCCGTGAGCAGGACGATCTCAACTGCGTAGCCTCAACTCTGTCTATGTTGAGTACGATTGCCTGGAGATGGGGAGATCTCGAACAAGCAGAAGAATGCTGCCACGAAAGCCTGGACATCTACCGGGAACTTGGCGACCGGCGACGGATTACCGCAATGCTCAACGTCTTGGGCATTCTTACCACCCTCCAGGAGAAGTATGACCAGGCCGAGCACTACTATGAGCAGAGCCTGAGAATGGCCAAGGAAAGCGACGACCGCCCCATTGTAGCCGATATCCTCAACAATCTTGGTTATCTTTACCATCACAGCACAGGGCACTTGGAGAAGGCCAAACAATGCTACGAAGAGTCCCTGCAGATAGCCAGAGAAACCGACCACCGGCATGGAGTGACAAGCACTTCGGCCAATCTGGGACAACTCCACATCTTGTTGGGTAAGCACCAGGTTGCCTGGGGATACCTACGCGAGGCATTGCTCCAGTCGGTGGCCATTGGGGCAGTTCCTCTGACCCTGGACGCGCTAGTTGGCGTGGCCCAGCTGCAGATTGATGTTGGGCAGTATCTATCGGCAGCGGAATTACTGGGTTTGGCGCTGAGCCACCCCGCCATGGAAGCTGATGTTAGCCAGGTGGCCGAGTCAGCCCTTGGCAGGTTGCGCAAGGTGCTACCTGTCGAGCAACTCGAGGCAGCGATGGACCATGGCAAAACATTAGACCTGGACACGGTCATCGGGGGACTGGACGCGATGGGAGTGGCAAACCACCTGAGTCCGCTCGAGTGAATCAGCGAAAGTTGTCATCATCACACCGCACTAGGGGGAAATCAGCGAGGATGATGAAATTGACCAACCGGGAACAACTCGAACAAGCCATCGCCCAGCTGGAGGCACAACGTACCACTTTGGGCGATGATATTGTTGATGTCTCAATCGCTGCCTTGCGCGCCAAACTTGCAGCCCTTGAGCCGCTGCCCAGTCCCAAACAGCGCAAGCAGGCCACCATTCTTTTTGCCAATGCCTCGGGCTTTGCGGCCATCTCCGAGGCGCTGGACGCCGAGGAACTGAGCGAGGTGATGAACGCACTCTGGCAGCGATGGGACGCGGTCATCGTCGAGCACGGTGGCGTGATCGACAAGCATATGGGAGACGGCTTGATGGCGGTCTGGGGAGGGCTGGAGGTCCGCGAGGATGACCCCGAACAGGCCGTCCGCGCCGCGCTTGTTATGCGGTCGGAATTAGTGACCTTTGGCGCTGAACGGCAGGTCGAGCTGGCCATACGAGCCGGGCTGAACACCGGCCCCGTGCTGTTGGGTGCTGTGGGCACCACCGGCGAACTGTCCGCCATCGGCGATGCGGTCAACCTGGCCAGCCGGATGAGAGATGCAGCCCCAACCGGTGAGGTGCTGATCTCTCACGATACCTACCGGCACGTGCGCGGGGTGTTCGATGTGCTGGAGCAAGAGCCTATCCAGGTCAAGGGCAAGGCCCAGCCGGTACAGACCTACCTCGTCCAGCAAGCCAAGCCGCGGGCCTTTCGCTTGTCGACTCGAGGTGTGGCCGGTATCGAGACGCGCATGGTCGGTCGCGACGCAGAGCTGCTGATGTTGCAGAACATGTTCCGCGACACGATAGAAGATGGCGAGGTCCAGGTCGTGACCATCCTGGGCGAGGCCGGGGTAGGCAAGAGCAGGCTGCTGTATGAGTTCGAAAAGTGGATCGAACTGCTGCCAGAGGGAGTCCTGCGATTCGAGGGGCGTGCCACGCCGGAGACCGAAGCAAGGCCCTATGGCCTCATCCGGCGCATGTTCGCGCACCGTTTCGAGATCCTGGATAGCGATAGCCCTGCGGAGGTGCGGGCAAAGTTTCGCGCCGGGATGGCTACTGCTCTCAACTCTGACCAGGCAGACCTGGCCGGGCAGTTGATCGGCCTTGATTTCTCCGACAGCCCGGCAGTTCAGGCCCGGTTGGGCAGTGAATCCTTCGCGGCGTTGGGGACAGCCCACCTGACTGAGTATCTGCGGGCCATAGCGAGCGAACCGGCAGTGATCTTGTTAGAGGACATCCAGTGGGCGGATGACAGCTCCCTCGACCTACTCGACTGTCTAGTGGCAGCGGTCCCCGATGCACGGCTGTTGGTGGTCTGCCTGGCCCGTCCGCCGCTGCTGGAGCGCCGTCCGAGCTGGGGCGAGGGACGAGAAATCCACACCCAGATCAATCTCAAGCCCCTCTCGCGGCGGGCCAGCCGGGCCCTGGTGGGAGAGATTCTACAAAAAGCTGGGGGCGTTCCCCATGAACTGCGCGATTTGATCGTAGAGGGAGCTGAAGGGAACCCCTTCTACGTCGAAGAGCTCATCAAGATGCTGATCGAGGACGGTGTGATCGTGGTCGGGGAGGATCAGTGGCGAGTTGAGTTGGAGCGGCTGGCGAGGGTGCACGTTCCGCCGACGCTGACCGGGGTACTCCAGGCCCGGTTGGACAGCTTGCCGCCCGAGGAGAAAATGCTCCTGCAACGAGCCGCGGTGGTGGGACGGCTGTTCTGGGACACAGCGGTGGCCGAATTGAAGGCCAATGAGGAAGGCGGACTCAGCGAGGACGATATCACCGCGCTTCTGGAAGCAGTTCGTGATCGGGAGCTGGTTTTTCGGCGCGAGCGTTCTGCCTTTGCAGGTGCCGAAGAGTACATCTTCCAGCATTCTCTGCTGCGAGATGTGACCTACGAAACTGTGTTGCTGGATGTGCGTCGGGTATACCACGGACAGGTCGCACGCTGGCTGGAGGTCGCTGCTGGGAAGCGAATCGGGGAGTATCTGGGACTGATTGCCGGGCATTACGAACTGGCGGGAGAGGGAGAGAAGGCGGTGGAGTACTTGCTGCGCGCCGGCGACCAGGCCCGTTTGGCCTATGCCTGCCAGGAGGCGAGCGGCTACTACCACCGGGCGCTTCCACTACTTAAAGTAGAGGGGAGGCTAGACCAGGCAGCACGGACTCTGATGAAGCTTGGCTTGACATACGACCTGTCTTTTGACTTTCAGGGGGCACGCCAGGCCTACGAACAGGGCTTTGCTCTGTGGCAGCGGGTGGGGGATGAACAGTGGGAAGATCTTCCGCCCGCGCCTCATCCTATGCGGCTCCACACGACCAATCCGACGACCCTTGACCCAACGATGGCCGAGGACGCGAGATCGGGTGCAAAGATATCACAACTCTTCAGTGGGCTGGTGGAGCAGAGGCTTGACCTAGAGATCGTGCCTGACGTGGCCCAGAGCTGGGAGGTCCTGGAAGGAGGGAAACGGTACGTCTTTCGTCTGCGGGAGGATGTGCTCTGGAGCGACAGCAAGCCGGTCGTGGCCGGGGACTTTGAGTACGCCTGGAAACGAGTGCTCGACCCCGTCCTTGGCATGCCCCTTGCCAGTCTGCTGGACGACATCAAGGGGGCCAGAGCTTTTCGTCAGGGCGAGGTGTCTGACCCAGACAGTGTGGGGGTCAAAGCGCTCGACGAGGTCACCTTGGTCGTCGACCTGGAAGGCCCGACAGGCTATTTCCTCCACCTATTGGCCAACACCATCACTTTCCCTGTGCCCCGCCACGCGGTGGAGCTGCACGGTGAGGCCTGGTCTGAGCCGGAGCACATTGTCACTTGTGGCCCCTTCAGGCTAGAGAGCTGGCAGCCGGGACAGCAAATGACCTTGACGCGCAACCCCGACTATCCGGGCCGGTTCAGGGGGAATCTCGAGAGCGTCGAGTTGCTCCTATCTGATCCTGAGCCTGCTGTCAGCTTGAAGATGTATGAAGGGGATCAGTTGGATGTGGTGGACATCACAGCATTTGAAGTGGACCGCATACGGCAGAGGTATGCCGGAGAATACCGCCGGTTCCCGCAACTCGTCACCGCGTACCTGCAATTCGACGTCAGCCGACCCCCCTTTGATGATATTCGGGTGCGGCAGGCTTTTGTACTGGCCACAGACAGGGAGGCGCTGGTAAAGGCCACGAGACCCAATTGTTTTCCTGCCACAGGGGGGTTTGTGCCGCCAGGCATGCCAGGCCACCTGCCGGGAATCGGCCTGCCCTACAATCTCCAGCGGGCGCGCCAACTCCTAACTGAGGCCGGCTACCCCAGTGGCCAGGGATTTCCAGTTGTGGAGTGTGTAGCACGGACAGATCAGGCTGACCTAGGAGAGAATCTACAGGCCCAATGGGAGGAGAACCTGGGAGTCAAGATCCGTTGGGAGACAGTAGAGTGGCAGGCGATCCTCGCCCGGCTGGGTGAACAGGTGCCGCATCTCCTGATCATGGGCTGGATGGCTGACTATCCCGATCCAGACAACTTTCTGAGGGCGCGAATCGACCATATTCAGCATCAAAGCGGCTGGCGGCATGAGGGTTACGATAGCCTTGTGAAGCAGGCCCAGCGCAGCCTTGATCAGGGAGAGAGGATCAAACTGTATGGGGAAGCGGAGAAAATCCTGGCGGAGGAGTCGCCGATCATGCCCATTTTCCATACGTCAGTCCAGCTAATGGTAAAGCCCTGGGTCACAAGGTTTCCCACGACGGGACTGAGAGAGTGGTTCTTCAAAGATGTCATCATCAAGCCGCACTAGGGCTTGGCGGCGAAAGGACCCCGCGGGATATGGCACCACACGCCGCCAAGCACCTGGGCAATTGGGCTACAAGACCTCGGAAGCAGATAGGTGGTACTGCGTACCAGTACAGCGCGGCATGAATCCCGCCACAGCCAGGCCGTGAAGAGCCTGGAGGGGTCACGTTTCCTGATTCGGAAGAACGCTGACCTTCTATCCTGCCAGGCCCCACGTTTCAATCCTCCCTCTCGAAGAGAGGCAGGCGTACCGTGAACGTGGAACCGCGGTTCTCCTCGCTGACCAGTTCCAACTCGCCGTCGAAGCGCTCGACAAGCTCTTTTACCCCGGCGAGACCTACCCCCGTGCCGGGAATCTGACTGCCACGGGCGTTGGACGCGCGAAAGAATTCGGTAAAGATCCGGTGAATCTGCGCCTCTGGAATGCCCATGCCCGTGTCTTTGACCTCCAAGACCGCCCAAGGTTCCTGTTTCCGCAGCAGAATCCCTATGCTTCCAGCAGGCGTATACTTGATCGCGTTGGACACGAGATTGGACAGGATCAGGTGATAGGCTTGTAGATCCATGCGCACGAGCACGGGCGATACTGGCAGATCAAGGCTCAGGGACAACCCCTTCGCTGTAGCCTCGTCCAGGTAGGGTTCGGAGTCCGTCTTGGTCTTGATGACCAGATCATGCACAGCGATGTCACCCAAGGGCTGGCCCGATTTGATCCGCGACAAGTCCAGAATATCGCCCACCAGGGTGAGCAACTCGTCCATCCGGGCCTCAATCCTGCCCAGCACCAAATTGAGTTTCTCATCCTCCTGATTCACATACCGCAGCGCAGCCGCCAGCGACTTTGAGGCGCTCACCGGCGCTCTGAGTTCATGCACAAGAATGCGCATGAACTCGGCTTTCTCCTTCTCCAGGCATTGGAGGGTGACCAGCTCATCGCGCACCTTGGCGTGATAGAGAGCATAGGCCACGAAATGCGAGACACTCTGCAGAGGCAGGAGATCGGACTCAGAGAAAGGACGCGGTCTGCGGTTGATGACCTGGACCACTCCCATCAGGTCGCCCTTAAAGATCGCAGGAGCGCACATCACGTCTCGCGTGTGGTACTGGTTTCTCTCATCCCAGGACCGATCGAACCGAAGTTTCGGGTCTATGAAGCTGAGATCGCCATAGGCGTCGGGAATCACAAAGGAGCGGCCGGTCAGGGCACAATACCCGGCCAGAGAATCCTCGCGTATCGGGACGCGAATGGTGCGAGAGACATTGCCGATAATGGCTGCCGACACGAGTTCCTCGGTGTCTGGGCGCACCAGGTAGGTTGTGGCGCGCTCTGCCTTGAGGACCTGACGCACAACCTGGGTTGTGTGGTGAAGCACCTGGACAATGTCGTCCTCTCCCAGCATCTGATCGTACAGTTCGAACAGTTGCCCATGTACAACCAGCCTGTGAAGATCGGTTTCGTTATCAGATGTAGCAGAAGCTCTAGCCACCATATCGATGCCTCGAAGAACTGGCGTTTCCCTCTCAGTGGACTCCAATTGTACCATGAGTGGCAGGAGAGTGCAAAGGGGAAGGCGCAGCCATAGACCCCTACGATGCCTGTCTTGCCGCGTCCCCACCAATCTGGTTCTGGTTCTTCGCCAAACGCCAGGTCCCTTGTCACCAGACCTGGGCCATGGTATAATCTGCTTGCCACCGGAGCATCGGCTGTGCATGGTCCAGTACTGGCATCGTCTAAAGGAGAGCCCATGCCTGACAAGGCCATCGAAAGCAGGCGTGCAGCAGGCAAGCCCCTGGATCCCAACCGGGAACTCGATTTCTTGTACCGGCTGGGGGAGACGCTCGGCGCAACATTGGACGCTGACCTGATCCCCGGCATGGCACTGAAAGCGAGCCTTGAGATCACGGACGCGGATCTGGGAGCTGTGATCCTTTTTGAGGACGACGGCTGGCGGGTCGCCGCTGCCTCTGAGCAAACAGGAAGGGATTTCGACGATCTTGTAGCCCAAGTTGTGTCCATACACCGCGACCGCGTGCGCCCGGCGGTCATCACCGAACTGCCGGCTGTTTCAGCGTCCTACAGCTCCCTGCTGTGGGCGCCGCTGGTTGTTGCAGAGATCACGCTGGGCGGGATCCTGCAGGGGCGCCGGGCCGCGAAGGGCACCTTCACGACCACTGAGGTGAGACTGATAGCCGCTCTCGTCGGAGAGGCTGCCGTGGCCCTCCATAGCGCCCACGTCCTGGAGCAGAGCCGCGTCTATTCCCGGCACTTGCAGGAGCTCAATGTCATCACCAGAGAGATCTTTTCCTCGCTGGACGTAGAGACCGTGCTGGAGCGCATCTTGAACAGCGCCTGCGATCTTCTAGGGGCCGTCGCGGGCACGCTGTTCCTGGTGGAAGGACCGGAGGGCGAGTTGGTTTTCCGGGTGGTCAAGGGCAACAAGGAAACGCTCCTCGGCCGTCGCCTTCCGGCAGGCACCGGGATCGTCGGTGAGGTAGCTTCCACACGTTTGGCGCAATTCGTCAACCGGGTAGAGCTCTACGAGAACTGGTTCCAGGGAATCGATGCCACGACGGGACTCAGAACACGATCCATCCTTGCCGTCCCCTTGGTGAAGGATGAGGCGAGTATCGGTGTGCTGGAACTGATCAATAAGCGGGATGAATCCAATTTTCAGGCTCGCGACGTGGCCATGTTGGAGGCATTTGCCGGGCAAGCCGTGGTCGCGCTGGAGAACGCCCGCCTGCACGAGCACCTCCAGGCGCGAAACCGCGAACTGCGCCAGGCGATGAGGGAGCTGCAAGAGACGCAGGATCAGTTGATCCAGAAGGAGAAACTGGCCTCGGTGGGCCAACTGGCGGCCGGCGTGGCCCATGAGATCAACAACCCCATCAACACGATCCTCCTTTTCGCCGACGTCCTCTCTCGGGAGATCTCTGCGCAGAACGCCCAGCAGTGCCAGGACCTGCAGATGATCACAAGAGAGGCAATGCGTTGCCGGACCATTGTCAACGATCTGCTCAGTTTCTCCCGCCAGAACGAGGTCCTGGCCCAGCCCACCGATCTCAATGCCCTACTTGAAGAGATAGCCGGGGAGATCACGATCCATGAACGATTCCAGGGCGTACGGATCCGGATGGACCTGGACCCGGCGCTGCCCGTGATTGAAGCGGATCCTTTCCAACTGCGCCAGGTGTTCTGCAACCTCATGAACAACGCCGCCGACGCCATGCCCGACGGCGGCACGCTGACCCTGCGCACCAAGCCAGGCCCCTGGTCGGATCTCATCACCGCAGAAGTACAAGATACAGGGGAAGGCATCTCGGAAGAGAACATGAAAAAGCTCTTCACGCCCTTTTTCACGACCAAGCCCCTGGGCAAGGGGACCGGGCTGGGCCTGGCGATCATCTATGGAATCGTCAAGATGCACCGGGGCGACATCACCGTGCAGAGCGAAGTGGGTCAGGGCACGACCTTTGCCCTGACCTTGCACCAACAGATACCGGCAGGGCTCGAGAACACAGGGGCAAGTGCCGTGGTTCAGTCTCAGGGTGACAGCGCCGCGAACAAGCCCTGACGAAAGCCGCGATCTTGTCTACCAGGCGCCGGCTTTGACTGCATGGTTCTTCCCGCAATCGTCTCCGGGCCGTGCGACTCTGCCGAGCTCTCACTCCCAGCCTTCGGTCACCGCGCGAAAGCCAAGATCATAGGCTTCTTGAAGGGCCAGAGGCTCTTGGTTCAAGTCTACCCGCGCATCCATCCCACCGAAGAGAAGCTCTCCCCAGTAGTCTGTCTCGTACACATCAAAGAAGCTTCGGATGGTGTGTATCGCCCCCAGGAAGTCTTCACGATCATTCCCCCCCACGGAGAGAAAGACCCCTCGTCTTCCCTCACGCCCAGCGGAAGTAGGCGGCAGCGGCTTCTTGTCCACGTTCTTTCGGATCCACAAGCATTGGCTGTGATCGATCAAAGCCTTGAGCTGGGCAGGCACGTTCCGAAAGTACACGGGCGACGCCACAACAATCACATCGGCAGCCACCAGCTCTTGGGATACCCAATCAAAGTCATCCCTGGGCTCGTGCGAGTCCACCTCTGGGCATTCAATCTCCGGCGTCCAGCCCTCAATTTCAAGCTCTACCACGGCAACCCTGCGCACCTGTCCGCCGGCATCCTCCGCGCCCCTCAAGAAGCTGGTCAGGAGCTTCTCCGTGTTTCCACCCGGCAGGGGACTGCCGGCAAGCGCCAAGACCTTTGTCATGCACGTCTCCTCTCTGCATACAGTTGCAGCCATTTGACCAGGCAGTCATCTTCCCGTAGCCCGCTGGCGCGGAGATGAGCATCAGCTTGCATGCAAAACCCAAAGCAAGCTACTTTGCCTCAAACCTGCCTTCAGTTGCTCCAGAAGCCGTCGCATTGGCCAGTTCCCCTCGTCGTGGGCCATCCGCTCGAGGATCCGAAACGTGGTGTTGTGTTGGTCCAGCAACCGCTTCACCTTCGCCACTCGTCCCAGAAACCCATAGTGCGCCATGGTGATCCGGTCGATGTGCACCAGGTCGAATTCCCCTGTGGCCAGCAGGGTCTCCACTGTCTGCTGCATGGCCCTAATCTCTTCCGGGTGGATGATGGCCGACTGCCCCGTGAACAGACCGGCCAACACGGCCCGTACGTTGCGCAGCCACGAGCACTTCATCGGAACCACATGTACCCCAGCCAGACATGTCTCCAGGTGCGCCACATCCTCAGGCCGGTCGTCGACCCGCGCGAACAAGAGTAGCGTCACCTGATGGCGAGCGGCCAGGTGGCGCAGCACATAGTAGGCGCGGCTCTTGGGTCCCGCGACCAGCGGGTACGGCAACAGCTCTGTCAGGAACAGGATGCGTGCCATTATGCGCCTCGCGGCCCCCCAACGTCCAGAAGGGCCCGAACGATCCGCCGTGCTGCCTGCCCATCGCCGTAGGGATTGACGGCCTGAGCCATCGCCCGATAGGCACTTTCGTTATCCAGCAACCGGGCGGCTTCGGCCACGATCCGCTGCGGATCGGTGCCCACCACCCGGGCGGTGCCCGCTGCCACGCCTTCCGGCCGTTCGGTGACCTCGCGCAAGACCAGAACCGGCACCCCCAGGCTCGGCGCCTCCTCCTGGATGCCGCCTGAATCGGTCAAGACCAACTTGCTCCTCTTCATCACGTACACCAGATGCCGGTAGTCGACCGGGGGCACGAGCCACACATTGGGCACATCCCCCAGCAGCTCGTGCACCGGCTCCCACACCTGTGGGTTGCGGTGTACCGGGTACACCACCTGCACATCACCCCGACCGGCCAGCCTTCCCAGGGCCGTGCAGATCCCCTCCAGCGGCTGGCCAAAGTTCTCACGCCGGTGAGCGGTCACCAGGATCAGGCGCCTATCGCCATCGAGGCATCGCAGCGGATCGCCGTCAGGTGGCTCCCACGGATCCCGCGCCACCTGAAGCAGGGCATCGATCACGGTGTTGCCGGTGACGCGGATCTGGACCTCCGCAATCCCCTCGCGGCGCAGGTTCTCCCTTGCCGCGGCCGTCGGCGCAAAATAGAGGTCGCTGACGTGGTCGGCCACCACGCGGTTCATCTCCTCGGGAAAGGGGTTGGCCCGGTCAAAGGAGCGCAGGCCCGCCTCCACGTGGCCTACCCGCACC
>Ga0316577_10000895_pt1 | contig 13142 bp, 12 predicted proteins | sample S5NA_FD_203073 | JGI IMG/M metagenome (GOLD analysis project Ga0316577, IMG submission 203073) | Rhizosphere microbial communities from salt marsh grasses in Alabama, United States - S5-7_050615r2r1 | ecosystem: Host-associated > Plants > Roots > Rhizosphere | place: USA: Alabama | collected... | reverse complement strand
AGGAGGGCGCCCTGGTTCTTCCCCCGAACCGGGATTTCGTGGACGTGGACGAGCTGCGCCACGTCCGGGGGATGACACCGGAGATCTATGTCGCGGCAGCCCCGCACCTGACCCTCATCGGAGACGGGCAGATCAACCTGAACTCCGCTCCGGAACCCGTGCTTCTGGCACTCCCCGGGATGGACCGGGGGACCGTCACCCAGCTGCTCCGTTTGAGGGAGTCCGGCGTGCTGCCCAGGAGCGATACGGAGCTCCGGGCGCTGCTGCCGGACGGCTCCATCCAGGCCATCGACGCCCGGGGGAGGAGCTTCACCAATGTCCGGACCTATACCACCGACCAGGTGGAGATTCTGGCGCAGGGATGGGTGGACGGGGGGGTGGTTCAGGTGACCTCACGGGTGGTAGTCTCCAGAGGTACGACGGAAGCTCAGGTGATCTGGAGGGAGGTCTTCTGATGGCGGGTGGACGCGGGCTGAAGATCGGCGTCGCCCTGGGGGAGGGTAGCGCGGTGGCGGTGGTACTGGGCAGGAGAGGCGCCCCCACCGCCGCTTGCTCCGGAGCTTTCGAGAATGACGGCCCCCAGCTCGAGGCAGAGCTCCGGCGGGCGTTTGAAGAGCTGAAGGCGTCCCTGGAGGCGAAGGGGGTCGGCCCCACGGAGGGCGCCCGCGTTCACGTGGCGCTCCTGCCACCGCTGGCCGATGCCCGCGTCATCCCCTTTCCCCCCATGCGGAAGGGGGAAGCGGAGGCCGTTCTGACCCGGGACGCGGCCCGGTACTTCCTGGGGACCGATCGCCCCCGCGTGGTGGGGGTCCGCTCACCCGGGGGCGGCGGGGGGACCTTCCCCGGAGCCGGGGACGGATCCGTCCCGATCTTCGCCACCGCGGCCTCCAGTGCCCTCCTGGAGAGCCTTCGAAGGGGGGCAGCGGCGGTGGGATGGCGGTGCGAGTCCACGGCCGCCGCCCACGGAGCCTGGATGGCCGCCGCCACGGGCGACGAACACGGAGTCCGGAGCGTGGTGGCGGTGGCCGGAGGGACGGTCCACGTCCTCCTCCTCCGGGGGGGGCACCCCGAAGCGGTACGCCAGATTCCGTTGGACGACCCGGGGAGTGTGGCGGAGGTCCTGGGCGCCTCGCCCGGCCGGGCCATGGTCCTGGCCTCTCCTGGAGAGTTGGAAGCCATCCAGCGGATCCTCACCCGGGAGGGCTGGTCCGTGGCCCGGGACCCTGACGGGTGGGGGAGTGCCGAGGAGGCGGCTGCGGCCCGGGCGGGCTCCGGAATCCTGGAGATGGTCCCGCCGAGCCTGAGGGAGGAGCGGACGAGGAGGAGGAGGAGGAGTGCCACCTGGATGCTGGCGGGAGCCGCGGTCCTGATTGTGGCCTCCGCCGGGGCCCACCTCTGGGGGGCCTACCGGGAGCTGGGAGCCCTCCAGGAACAGAGGGCCGCCATCCGGAGCGAGGTCGGCCCTCTCCTGGTGGCCCGGGACTCCCTGAACGCCCTCAGGTCCAGGGTCCAGGCCCTGGAGGAGCTGGCCGAGTCCGCCCCGGTCTGGACCCGGTCTCTGGTGGATCTGACGGCCATCCTCCCGGAGGACGCCTACCTGACCGCCTTCTTCGCCAGCGGCGATACAGTGGAGCTGGAGGCCGCCGGGGTCAGGGCAGGAGAGGCGATCCAGGCTCTCAGGGAGTCGGGCCTCTTCCAGGAGTTGAGACTCCAGGGGATGGTGGAGCGGGAGCTGAACGAAGGGGAGACGGTGGAGGAGCGCTTCACCCTCCGGGGCCGGATTCCCCCGGGAGGAGAGGAGGGCACCCCATGAGAATCCTCGGGGAGGAAGACTTCCTCCTGTTGAGAGGGCTGGCCCCCCGGGACCGGCGAGCCATCCTCCTGGGCCTGGCCGTCATGGTGGTGGCCGCCACCTATGTCCTGGGGGTCCGGCCGTATCGGGAAGCCCTGGCCGGTGTTCGTGACCGGGCGGAGGCGGAGCGGGAGCTTCTGACCAGGGAGCTCGCCCTCCTGGAATCGGCGTCGGAGATTCCGGAAGCGATCCACAGGGCGGAAGAGGCTGCGGATCGGGCGGAGGCCCGCATGCTCCAGGCACCCAACACCGTCCTGGCGGAGGGAGAGCTCACGGGCTTCCTGGAGAGCTCAGCCTACCGGAGTCGTGTGCTTCTCGAGGAGATTCGAAGTGGCGAGTTGGCCCGTGGAGAGGAGCCCCCACCCGGTCTGTCGCTGATCCGCCTGCACCTGAGAGGGGAGAGTGACCTCCAGGGTGTCCTCACCTTCCTGGGTGAGATCGAGGGGAGTCGCCTGCTTCTCCGGGTCCGGGGTCTCGCGCTGGAACCCGAGGTCGCCCGGCCGGAATCCGATGAAGAGACCCCGGGACCCCGGGAGGCCCTCCCCACCGGTGTGGTGACCTTCCAACTGATTCTTGACGGGTTCGCCCGTCCGGAAGGGGAGGGCGGGGATGGTCCTCCCTCCTCTTTCCGGTCCGATTGATGAAGGAGCGAGTCGCATGAGAGGCTTGGGCGGAATATCCCTGGGGGCGGCCGGATTGGTTCTGGCCATCGCCGCCGTGGTGTTCGGGGCCACGACGGTGGACGCCCTGAGAGTGCAGGAGCTCCCCGGGCCTTCGGAGGGCGTTGCGCCCGCCGGCGGGCCTTCCCAGGAGGGAGGGGTCGAGACTCTTCCGGCCCCGGGTGAGCCTGGCCGCCCCTCCGGTGGGGTCTACCCCCGGGTAACCGAAACCGAGCTCCTGGACGCGGTGAACCAGGACCTCTTCCAACCGGACCGCACGCCTCCCCTGGAGCGATACCAGCTGCCCAGCGAGCAGGTGGCCACAACGGCCGTCCAGCAGGACCCTCGGCGCCGCCGGGGTCCGGAGTTCCGCGTGGTGGGCTCCGCCGTCATGGGAAACGTGGCCCTGGCCCTGGTGCAGGTGGACGACTCCATCCCCCTCGCCCTCCTCGTGGGTGAGTCGGTGGAGGGCTACACCCTCGCCGCGGTGAACCAGGAGGGCGCCGTGCTGGTGGGAGAGACCGAGACGCTGACCCTTCCGGTGGTGGAGCCACTTCCCACAGGGGGGCCCAGGAACGCCGCGCCTCAGATTCAGATCGACCAACGGAACCTGGAGGCCATGCAGGAGCGGGTCCAACAGCTACTCAGGAACCAGCTCCTGAACCAGCGGGGGGGGATGATGCAGAGGGGAGTCCCGTTGCCCCCAGGTGGCGGGAATCCTCCGGGCCGGGGGGGTCGAGGGGGAGGAGGAGGAGGAGGACAACCATGATCCGGGAAGGAAGGAACATGCGAAAGCGTGGGTTGCCGCTTCTCGTCCTGCCGATGCTGGCTTTCGCCGGAATCGCGACGGTCCCCCTCTCGGGCCTGGCCCAGGAAAGGCCCCCGCGCCGGCCCCCGCAGGTGCAGGAGAGGCCCCAGGAGGGGATCGACCTGAACTTCCAGAACGTCCCTCTGGCCAACGTGGTCACGGCCATGGGACAGCTGGCGGGGATCAACGTCGTGTCCTCCAACATGCCCGACGTCACGGTGACCCTCAGGACCGCCGAGCCCGTGTCTCCGGAGGAGGTCGCCTCCCTGATCCGCAGCCTGGCCTCGGCCCACGGCGTGACGGTGGTGGAGGAGCCGGGATTCCTTCGACTTCAAGGTCCGCTGATCCAGGAGGGTGAGCCCCTGGAGCCGCGACAGCTCTACATCCACCGCCTCCGCCACGCCAACGCCCTGGTCCTGGCCGGGACCCTGCAGTCCCTCTTCGGGGCCACGGGACCGCGGATCGGCGCTGCCACCCCCCGGGCGGAGACCCTCTCCCAGCAGCTCCAGCAGATCGAGCAGCTGTCGGGGCAACGCTATCAGGGGGCCCAGCTTCAGGGTGGGCAGGTGACCTTCAATGTGGGGAGCGGCGAGCTGGAGGGGGACGTGATGATCGTGCCGGACGAGATCACCAACTCCCTTCTCATCCGGGCCACCGCAGGGGATTGGACCGTCCTGGAGCAGGCCATCCTGGCCCTGGACCTCCGGCCCCTCCAGGTCGTCATCGAGGTGGTGATCGCAGAAGTCCGGCGGTCCGGCAACCTGGACGTGGGGGTCGGGTTCTTCGCCACCGACGTGGACGAGGAAGGGGGAGAGGGTGTCACCGGGATCCTTCCTGTCGACCCCGGTGAGAACGCGTTCACGCTGGACATCCTCCGAACGGGAGACGTGAACGTGGGAGCCACGCTCTCGGCCCTTTCCACCACGGGAAACGTCCGGATCCTGTCCCGGCCTCTCATCCAGGCGCAGAACAACCAGGAAGCCCGGATTCTGGTGGGGAGCCAACGGCCGTTCATCCAGTCTTCCTACACCAGCGTGCAGAACCCGGACTTCGCCAACGAGGTGGTTCAGTACCGGAACGTGGGCACCTCCCTCACCATTCTGCCCACCATCAACGAGGAAGGGTACGTGAACCTCACCCTGACCCAGGAGGTGAGCAGCGCCACGGCGGAGACCCAGTTCGGCGCCCCGGTGATCAGCACCCGGGAAGCCACCACACAGATCCTGGCCCAGACGGGTCAGACGGTGGTGGTGGGCGGTCTCGTGGACCGGCAGACCGAGGAGACCCGAATCGGAATCCCCTTCCTGAAGGACATCCCCATCCTGGGCTACCTCTTTGGAACGAGACGGGAGGTGGTGGCGAACTCGGAGCTCTTCCTCTTCCTCACGCCGTACGTGGTGGGGGACGATGCCGACGAGGAGGCGCTCAAGGAGGCGATAGAGGGGAACGCCGAGCTCCTGGAGGAGCTCATTCCCATTCGGTCCATCCTTCCGCCCGTCCTTCAAGCCATTGTCCCGGACAGCATCCTTCCGGACACGATCCGGCCGGACACGATCGGGGGCGGAGGAAGGCAAGATTGATGTCGGAGTTCGCTGCCCTCCTTCAGACCGCCGAACGGCTGGATCCCGGACTCTCGTCGGAGTACCTGGAGCATCACGCCGTGATGCCCCTGGCCATGAACGGGGGGAAGCTCCTGGCAGCCACGTGGTCGGAGGTCGTGGACGAGCGGGTCCTCGACGACCTTCGCCTCCTGGCCGGAGCCCCGGTGGAGCTGGTGAAGCTCCCGGAGGCGGAGGTGAGGGGGGCCATCAGGAGGGTCTACTCGTCGGATTCCCTCACGGCCCGGGGGGTGGTGGCGGGGATGGCCGACGAGGTCCGGCCTGCCGGGGAGGCGGACTCGGCGCTGGACGACCTGGTGATGCTGGCCAACGAGGCGCCGGTGGTGAAGCTGGTGAACCTCCTCCTCCTGGAAGCCCTGGACGCACGGGCGTCCGACGTGCACCTGGAGGGGTACCCCGGTGGCCTTCGCGTGCGATACCGCATCGACGGGGTCCTCCAGGACGCCGTGGCCCCCCCCCGGAGGCTCGCCGGCGCGGTGGTGAGCCGGCTGAAGATCATGGCGGAGCTGGACATCGCCGAACGGAGGGTTCCCCAGGACGGGCGCATCCGCCTCCGGATGCAGGACCGCCAGGTGGACGTCCGGGTGTCCACTCTCCCGACCCTACACGGGGAGAGCGTGGTCCTCCGCCTGCTGGACAAGGAGGCCGGGCGCATCGACCTCCTCCAGCTGGGCATGGCCGCGGACACCCTGGAGCGGTTCAGCGCCGTGGTCTCGAAGCCCCACGGGATCGTCCTCTCCACCGGGCCCACGGGTTCGGGAAAGACCACGACGCTGTATGCCGCCGTGGACCGCATCCGGACCGGGAAGGAAAAGATCATCACCGTGGAGGACCCCGTGGAGTACGAGCTGCCGGGAGTCCCACAGGTTCCGGTGAACGAGAAGGTGGGGCTGACCTTCGCCAACGCTCTTCGGGCTCTCCTGCGCCAGGACCCGGACATCATGCTCGTGGGAGAGATCCGGGACCAGGAGACGGCAGACATCGCAACCCATGCCGCCCTCACGGGGCACCTCGTCCTCTCCACCCTCCACACCAACGATGCCGCGACGGCTCTGACCCGACTGGTGGACCTGGGCGTGGAGCCCTATCTGGTGGCCAGCACCGTCGAGGCCGTCCTCGCCCAACGGCTGGTTCGGCGCATCTGTCAGGCCTGTCGGGCACCCGCGGAGCTGACGCCCGGGGAGGCTCGGACACTGGGGGACATCGCCGGCGACCTGGGTCAGATCTGGGCCGGGACGGGATGCCCGGAGTGCCGGGGAACGGGATACAGGGGGCGGACCGGAATCTTCGAGCTTCTGGTCATGGACGAGGCGTTGCGGGTAGCGGTCCAGCAGGACGCCAGCGCCAGCCACCTGGAGAGGCTCGGTTTGGAACGAGGCATGAGGCTTCTCAAGGACGATGGGATCAGGGTGGTCCAACAGGGTCTTACCACCGTGGAGGAGGTCCTCAGAGTCGCGAACGTCTAGACAAGGTTGGAGAACCCGTGTCTCCGCAGTGCCGGCCGACCTCACGCAGAGCGTCAGCTGGGCAAGCCCAGAATCTCCTGGACCCGCTGGATTGCCGCCCAGTAGAGAAAGGGTTTCTCCAGCAGGTCCACGACTCCCAGCCGCGACGCCACCGCCTCCTCCTCGACGTCCCTCTCAGAGGTGAGGCCCAGAACAGGGATGTGGATGCTTCGGGAGTCCAGAACCTCCAGCAGCTTGAACCCGGACATCCCAGGCAGAGCCAGTTCCGTGATCAGCAAAGCGGGGATACCCGCATCCAGGTGGGCCAGGAACTCCTCCGCACTGGAGAAGGTCAGGGCCTTTACGGGCAACGTACCGATAAGCGTCCGGAGGCTCTCCCGAACGCCTCCGTCCCCATCGATGATGCAGACCGCACCCTCCATGGCAGGAGAGTATTCTCCGGGTTGGGTTCCTGCGCACATTACGCGGCCGGTTGGTTCCAGGGGGAGACCGGACAGGGCTCGATCGGCGAACGGAGCCGTCACCCCAAAGGAACACCAAATCCCTCGGAAAGGAAATCGTGGAATCTACCTAGGCCCGCGGGCGAGAGGGGGGCCGGGATACGCCGCGACGGGTACCCGCCAGCGCCCGGCGCTTCTACGTATTTGCCGAAACCCCTCCAAGTAGATGATCGACTTTCGCCTCGCCCCCCTTTGGCGTTTCTTATCTTTGGGGGCTCGGCCCCATCCGGGCTCCCGGTCCTGGTGAAGATCCCCTTACTCGGGAGAAACCCATGCAGTGGTCCGTGAGAAGAAACGAAGAGACGAGTGAAGAATTCATTGCGGTGGACAAGAAGGGTCGGCCGCTCCTCCTCAATCCATTCACAAACAAAGGAACCGCCTTCACCTCTGAGGAACGGGAGGCATTCAAGCTTCATGGCCTGATCCCACCGGCGGTATCCACCATCGACCAGCAGTTGGAGCGGACATACCAGGCATTTCAGGCAAAGGCCACCGATCTCGAGAGGTACATCTACCTGAGTGCGCTTCAGGACAGGAACGAGACGCTCTTCTATCGTCTCGTCCACGAGCACATCGATGAGATGATGCCCATCGTCTATACCCCTGTCGTGGGACAGGCCTGCCAGGAGTTCTCGCATATCTACCGGAGGGCACGAGGGCTCTACATCAGCTACGACCAGAGGCACAACATCGAGAACATACTGTCCAATTCTCCCCATCCTCCCGCAGTCATCGTAGCCACAGACGGTGAGAGGATTCTCGGTCTGGGAGATCAGGGTAGCGGGGGAATGGGGATCCCCGTCGGGAAGCTCTCCCTGTACACCCTGTGTGCCGGGGTGCCTCCCTACCGGACCCTCCCCGTCATGTTGGACGTCGGAACCGACAATCAGGCGCGGCTGGCGGACCCCCTCTATCTGGGCCTGCGGCAACCGAGGATCAGGGGCGAGGCGTACCAGGATTTCATCGATCGTTTCGTCGCCGCGGTGCAACGCGTCTTTCCCGGTGTCCTTCTCCAGTGGGAGGACCTCCTGAAAGCGAACGCCATCAAGCAATTGAACCGGTTTCGGGACCAGATCTGCAGCTTCAACGACGACATCCAGGGCACGGCGGCCGTCGTTCTGGCTGGCGTCGTGGGAGCGCTGCGGATCACCGGCCAGGCCTTGAAGGACCAGCGGATCCTCTTCGCCGGAGCCGGTGCCTCGGCCACGGGAATCTCCCACCTCCTGGTGGAAGCCATGCAAGAGCAGGGCGTTTCCACACAGGAGGGCAGGAGGCGAATCTGGTTGGTGGACAGCCGCGGCCTGGTGACCACGGCCCGGGAGGGGCTGGAGGAATTCAAAGCCCCATTCGCCAGGGACCGGAACGAAACGGGAACGTATGCCTGCCAAGACCACGCCCGGATTACCCTGGAGGAGGCCGTCCGCAACGCGAAGCCTACCATCCTCATCGGGACATCGGGAACACCCAACATGTTCTCAGAAGCCATTGTCCGTCTCATGGCGGAAGCGAACCAGAGACCGGTGATCTTCCCCCTGTCGAACCCCACCAGCAAGAGCGAGTGCACCCCGGAGGACGCCATCCGCTGGTCCGACGGACGGGCCATCGTGGCCACGGGAAGCCCCTTCCCCCCGGTCACATACAATGGGACCCGCTTCCGCATCGGACAGGGGAACAACGCTTTCGTCTTCCCGGGCATCGGGCTCGGAGTGTGGCTCGCCGGGGCGACCCAGGTCAGCAACGGCATGTTCCTGGAGGCGGCCCGGGCCCTTTCGACCCAGCTGACGGAATCCGACATCAAAGAGAGCTCGGTCTATCCTCAGCTGACCAGGATCAGGGACTGCTCTCTGAGCGTGGCGTGTGCCGTGATCAGAAAGGCAGTGAGTGAAGGCCACGCATCGGCCGAGGTCCCCGCATCCCTCGAGGAGAGCGTACGGGAAGCGATGTGGTTCCCGGATTACCGGCCACTCCGGTACGTGCAGGATGCGGCCTGGTGAGCCCATAACGAGATGGCAACCGGCGGAGGAGCCCAAAGCCGGTGAACACAAGAATGGAAGCCTCTCCCCGATCCGGTTGGCTTGGGTCGGCGGAGCAGGTACTATCCGAGACAGAAGTCGAGTCGATCCCCGATTCCCTTCACGGGGTGGAAGAGTCTTATCCCATGATTGCCGTCACAGTAGTCTCCCCTGACCTGAGGGCCGAGATCGAGCCACGATTCGGGCGGGCGCCATACGTTCTGCTGGTGAATCCGGAAACTCTCGAGTGGACAAGCCTGGAGAATCCCGGCCGGCAGGCTCGGGGGGGCGCCGGAATCCGGCTGGTTCAGCTCCTCAACGACCAAGGAGTAGATGGGGTAATCAGTGGCCGCTTGGGGCCCAAGGCGACGGACGCCCTGGCGAAGGCGGGCATCACCATGCACCCGTGCGATGCCCCCTGCACGGCCGAGGAAGCGGTCCTTCTCCTGAGGGATGGCAAGCTCGGGGCCCAGGAGGCCCTGCCGTTCCCCAAACACCCCCACCACCACAGATGAGGATCGCGGTCGCCAGCGGGAAGGGTGGAACTGGGAAGACGACGGTTGCCGTCAGCGTGGCCAGGAGCCTGGCGGAAGAGGAGTCGGCGTTCCACAGTGGTCAAAGCCGAACCCCTGGGGGTTCCTCCCTTCTCTTTCTCGACTGCGACGTGGAAGCCCCCGATGCCCATCTCTTCCTGGACCCGGTAATCGAGGAGCGGGTCCCGGCCACGGTGCAGATTCCGGTGATCGACCCCGACATGTGCACCGCCTGCGGAGACTGCGCCGAGGCGTGTCAGTTCAGCGCCCTGGCAGTCCTGGGGGGCGAAGTCCTCTTCCTCCCGGAGCTGTGCCACGGATGTGGCAGCTGCACATTGATCTGTCCTGAAAAAGCCATCACCGAGGCTCCCAGAGAGCTCGGGATCCTGGAATCAGGAAGGGCGGGAGGGATCAGCTTTGCCCGGGGAATCCTGAATGTAGGAGAAGCCCTCGCGGTTCCGGTGATCCGACAACTGAAGGAGTGGGCTCGGCCGGCGGATGGCCAGACTACCATCCTGGACGCGCCGCCGGGGACCTCCTGCCCCACGGTGGAGACGCTGTCGGGATCCGACTACGTACTTCTGGTCACGGAGCCCACGCCCTTCGGCCTCCATGATCTGGCGCTGGCAGTGGATGTCCTCCGGGAGCTGGGAGTTCCGGGGGGGGTCATCATCAACCGGGACGGGATCGGCGACGAGGGTGTGGAGGAGTACTGTGCTGCCGAGAGTCTTCCCGTTCTCCTTCGTATCCCATTCGAGAGGGAAATCGCCGAGGGGATCGCCCAGGGAAGGACCCTCCTGGACGTTCGGCCCGTATACCGGGAACGTTTCCGTGCCTTGTTCCAGATGATTTCGGGGAGGTTGATCGGTGCTGGATCGCATGAAGTGGAGACGGAAGCAAGCCCTCGGGGGGGTGTGACATGAGCGAGGGAAGGAGGCCGGCCTCGCTGATCCAGCTCGTCATTCTCAGTGGAAAGGGGGGAACGGGGAAGACAGCGGTCACGGGCGCCCTGGCTCACCTCGCCCTGCAGACCCCCTCTATCCGGGGCACCGTTCTGGTGGACGCCGATGTGGACGCGGCGAACCTGGAGATCCTCCTGCGTCCTGTCCGAGGAGAGGAAACCGAGTTCGTCGGAGGCGCCGTGGCCCGGATCGATGCCGCCACCTGCCTGGCATGTGGAATCTGCCTGGACGTGTGCCGGTTCGGCGCCGTGAAACTCGACGAAGACCAGGTTCTGTACGAGGTCGATCCCCTGGCGTGCGAAGGATGCGCCGCCTGCTATTACCAGTGCCCGGAGGAAGCCATCCGGATGATCCCCCAGACGGCCGGCCACTGGTTCGCTTCCGAGACTGCCTATGGGCCCCTCTTCCACGCTCGGCTCCGGGCCGCCCAGGAGAACTCGGGCAAGCTGGTGAGCCTGGTGAAGGAGAGGGCCAGGGAGACAGGGGAGTCACAGGGGGCTGCCTTCATGATCGTCGATGGTCCTCCCGGGATCGGGTGCCCGGCGATCGCTGCTTCTTCGGGGGCGGACCTGGCCCTCATCGTCACGGAGCCAACCAGGGCGGGCCTCCATGACCTGGAGCGTGCGGTCCAGCTCACGAAGCACTTCCGGCTCAACACCCTGGTGGCGGTGAACAAGGCAGACCTCTACCCTGCGGGAGCCGAGGCGATCCTGAGCCGGTGCGAAGAGTGGGGTGTGGAAATGGCAGGCACGATTCCCTATGACGAAGCAGTCCCCATGGCCATGGTGCAGCGGCACCCGGTCACCGAGCATGCCCCGGATTCCCCCGCCAGCGTGGCCCTCCGTGCGCTCTGGACCCGGGTGAAGGTAGCATTGGAGAAGGCGGGGCTGTCGTCCGGAGCCGAAGAGATCCTCCGGCTCCAGGTCCATCCCCGGTCCTGAGCCCGGGAGCCCGTCCCCATGAAGGCGTACGTGGACTGTTTCCCTTGCTTCCTGAGGCAGGCCCTGGAAGCGGCTCGGATGGCTACGAACGACGAGGCGACCCATCGCAGGGTGCTCCAGCACGTGGCCTCCCTCATCGCCGAATTCCCCCCCGAGGCCACCCCCATGGAGATGGGAGAGGGGATCCATCGGGCCGTCCGGGAGATGTCGGCCTCTCCCGATCCGTATCGGGAGGTGAAGCGTGAATCCAACGACCTGGCTCTGAGCCTCTACCCTGAGCTCCGGGAGATGGTGAAGGGCTCTCCGGATCCCCTCCTGACGGCCATCAAGATCGCAGCCGCCGGGAACGTCGCCGATTTCGGGGCGAATCCTGGGTTCGACCTGGAGCGATCCGTGCAGGAAGCACCGGCCCACGACCTGGTGGATTCCGACTTGCCCCTCTTCAGGAGCCGCCTCCAGGAAGCCCGCCGGATCCTCTACGTCGGGGACAACGCAGGGGAGATCGTCTTCGACAAGATCCTCGTGGAGGAGATGGTGGGCCGGGGGGCCGAGGTCACCTTCGTGGTCCGAGGGGGGCCGGTCCTGAACGACGCCACCTCGGAGGACGCCCGCTACGTGGGCATGGACGAATTCGCCCAGGTGATCAGCAGCGGGACGCTGAGTCCCGGGACGGTCCTTTGTAATGCCGATCCGGCATTCCTGGACCGTTTCAACGGAGCCGACCTGGTGCTGGCCAAGGGTCAGGGAAATTACGAAGGGCTTTCCGACGAGCCGGGACCCCTCTTCTTCCTCCTGACGGTGAAGTGCTCGGTGGTGGCCCATCACCTTGGCGTCAGAATTGGCGAGCGAGTGTTACGGGCCCAGAGAGATCCCGGGAGGGTCGGCACCCTCCTGTCCAAGGAAGGGAGTTGATGAGATGAAGATTGCCATCACGACCCGGGGGGACACGCTGGACGCCCCTGTGGAAAAGCGGTTCGGACGTTGCACCCACGTCCTTCTCGGAGAGCTGGAGAAGATGTCAGAAGGGAGGGGAGTCCAGGCCCTCCCCAACCCCTACGCCGAGGAATCCGGAGGCGCAGGGACCCAACTGGCGGACCTCATCGCACGCAGGGGAGCGAAAGTGGTTCTTACCGGGGCGCCCGGGAGAAACGCCCGGAGGGTCCTGGATGAGGCCGGTGTCCGGACGGTGATCGCCGGCTCCGGGACCGCACGAGAGGCCCTCGAGGCCTTGCGGACGGGAAAGACCGGAGAAGAGGACCTCACTCCCCCTCGGGAGGGGCTCGGCTTCGGAAGGGGGGCGGGCCGCGGTGGAGGTAGAGGAAGAGGCGGCGACCGGGGAGGAGGGAGGGGCCTGGGTAGGGGCGGGGGCGGCCGGCGCCGTGGATCCGATTAGCCAACAGGTCGATCTCCGCTCTTGAGCGGTAGCTGGGCGGTCCGAAATCCTACGTCGGGGCCTCCCCGTGACCGAAACGCTTTTCACCCGCCTTTATGGGGATGTCGAGCCAGTTCTCCTCGGGGGCAAAGGGACAGACATAATCATCGCTATACTCGCACCATGGATTGTAAGCCTCGTTGAAGTCCAGAACCCAACGGCCGTCTCCCTTCCGGTGGGTCTCCGGCTCCAGATCCAGGTACCGCCCCAGGGGATACGTCTCCGACCCTGAGGTTGCGTCCCGGAAGGGAACGAAGAGCCGTTCCGAATAGGGGTCCGTGCGGTAGGCCTGAAGGGTGAATCTCCTCTCCCCCACGGCGAATCGGAACTCGCCCCACCGGAGGAGGTCCCGGTGTCC
>Ga0316577_10000894_pt1 | contig 13147 bp, 13 predicted proteins | sample S5NA_FD_203073 | JGI IMG/M metagenome (GOLD analysis project Ga0316577, IMG submission 203073) | Rhizosphere microbial communities from salt marsh grasses in Alabama, United States - S5-7_050615r2r1 | ecosystem: Host-associated > Plants > Roots > Rhizosphere | place: USA: Alabama | collected... | reverse complement strand
GAGCCACCAGGCGGGCCCATTCGATGCCGAAGCCGATGATCGGCACACCCACCAGCAGGATCAGCATCGAGCCGCCGGTGGAGAAGATCGTGGTCAGGATGGAGAAGGCGAAGATGGAGGAGAAGAAACCCAGCGTGATCGACCCGACTGCGCGCCAGGAGCGCAAGTCGAACGGCGAGAGCAGGAACTCCATGACCGGCGAGAAGGTGCGGCCCTGCGGGCCGCCGACAGCCGGCTGGACAGTGCTTGTCATGGTGCACAAGTTACCCTCGCCCGGGCCGGCGGACCAGCCGGACAGCGGGAGTCCCCGATCTGGGGTCAGCCCCCGTCGACGGCTGCCGCTGTCCCCAGGCCGGGCATGGCAGAATCCAGATGCGCGTGGACCGGGCAGATCGCGCGCCGGCGGATGGTAGGAGCCCGGGCAGAGGCAGAGGGCATGTCGCAGGCGACGCCGGGGCAGACTCCCCCGGCAACCCCGCCGGAGGCGCCGGCACCGCCGCCCATTCGTCCGGCCAGGCCGGACGATCGGTCTGACGCCGTCTACCTGGCGGGCCTGCAGGTCGTGGCTTCGGCCTGTCTCGCGGCGACCACGTTCTTGCCCTGGCTGCGCTGGCGATTGGGTGCTTCGGACTACGCCTACAGCCAGCTCAGGAGCCTGTGGTCGGTCGTCGGAGAGTCGCTCGGCGGGCCCGCGACGTGGATGACTCTGTTCGCTGTCGGGGTGGCCGTGGCCGGCATCAGCTCCAGCTACGAGCTCGTCAAGCGGCCGATGGGCTATCCGGCCAGGACCATCGCCCTGGCCGGCTTCGCGACGGCCCTGGCCGGCGCCGCCTCGGGCCTCTTCGTCGGCAGCGACACCATGGGCGCCTATGAGCTCACGGGGATCGAGGCTCGAACCACTCTCGAGTTCGGTTTCTGGCTGGCGCTGGGGCTGGCCGCCGCCGGCACGCTGATGTCGCTCATCGCCCGGCGCATGCCACCCAACCCGCCCCGTCGCGCCGGTCAGGCGCTGCAGGCTCTCTCCGGTGCGCCGCCCCACGCCTCCCCCTCAGGCCCGGTCTCGCCCGACTACATGGCTCATTCCCACTACCCGGAGCACGTCGGGGCGACGCTGCCCTCCGTGAGGCCGGCGGTCTACCCGGAGCCCGGCTTCCTCACCCCGGCCTACAGCAGACGGGCCGGGCCGGGCCAGTTCGGTCTGCCCGCTTCCGACCTGCGGGCCCCCGCTGCCGGCCCCTTCGCGGGATCGGGCCGGTCGGCCGGCCACCTCGTAGTGATGGAGGCGGGACGGTCGACGTCGATCGTCGTCCAGCCCGGCCAGCGGTTGTTGATCGGCCGGGACGACGACGCCCAGATCCGGGTCTCCGACCCGAGCGTGAGCTTCCGCCACGCAACCGTCGAGCGGCGGGGCCACGAATGGGTTGTCCAGGACGTGGACGCCGTCAACCCTACCCGGATCGTGGACGAGTGGGGCACCAGCCGGCCGGTCCATGGCGAGATGGCCGTCGCCTCGGCCCAGCTGGAGGCGGGCGGCGTGCGCGTGGTGCTCTATCCCAGCCGCCCGGAGGGCGGCTGACGCCCGCGATGGAACGGAGGGCCAACGAAGCAGTCGGCCGTCCCGCGGCCAAGATCGACCCATCTCGTCGGCCGTCCCGCGGCGAGATGCTGGAGGGCCGTGTGGGATTCGAACCCACGACCAGCCGATTAAAAGTCGGCGGCTCTACCACTGAGCTAACGGCCCGGCGAGGCGATAGTAGCCCCCGGCCACGTCCTCGCGCACGCGCCGGCCCATGGCCGGCTACTTCTGAAGCACCTCTATCGCCTTCTGCAGCTGGGCATCGCTGGCATTCTCGAACTGGCTCTTGGTCATCGCGTCGAAGTAGAACGGATCGAGCGGGAAAACGCCCTGGGCCATGGCCACCTCCATGTCGGGAGCGATTCCCACGCCGAAGATGCGGTTGCCGTTCGGGGTCAGCCAGTCGACAACGCCCAGCAGGAGCACCGAGCCGTCGCTGAGGGTGAAGGGCAGCAGGATGGTGCCGGTGCCGACGGTGTTCATGCCGACGATCGGGGCCCGCCCGGCGTCCTGCAGACAGCCGGCCACGACCTCGGCGGCGCTGGCCGTGTACTCGTCGACGAGCACCACCAGTGGCAGCGAGGTGGTGGGGCGGTTCGTAGCGACCATGGTCTCGTCGCGGTTCCCGTCCGCATCCTCCTCGATGTAGGCCACGCCGCCCGTCAGGAACAGGCCGAGGACCGAGGTTGCCTCGCCGGCGTAGCCGCCAGGGTTTCCCCGCAGGTCGAGAACGATGCCGCTGGCGCCCAGGGCCTCGGCCTCGTCGATGGCCTGTTCGACCTGGTCGGCGGCGCCGGCGGAGAACTCATACAGGGCGATGTCGGCGATCGTGGTGCCCGGGATCATCCCCCAGTCGACAAGCGGCATCGACACCTCAGCCCTGGTCATCGTCAGGTCCACCGGATCGGTGGAACCGGCATGGATGACGGTGACCGTGACCCTGGTGCCGACATCGCCGCGGATCTTCTCGCCCAGGCTGCCGAAGTCGAGCCCGGACACCGAGGTGCCGTCCACGGCGGTGATACGATCGCCCGCCTTGATGCCGGCCTTGTCGGCCGGCGAATCGCGGATGACGCGGTCCACCACGAAGGCGCCGTTGTCGTCGCCGATCAGGACGCCGATGCCGGCGACGGAGCCGCTGAGCTCGTTCGCAAGGTCGGCGTACTCCTCTGCGGTCATGAAGGTCGAGTGGTTGTAATCGCCCAGGCTGTCAACCATGCCCCTGATGGAGCCGTACAGCAGCTGCTCATCGGTCAGGGAATCCCGGCCGACGTAGTTCTGCCGGATCTCGCGCAGGGCTTCGACGTAGACGTCGAAGTTCTCGAGCGGGGCATCCTGCGTCTGCTGTTGCTGGGCGGGCGGCGTGGTCAGGTGGTCGACGACCATGCCGGCGGAGAAGGCGATCAGGGCAACGGCGATGACCGAAAGGATGAGCGGCAGCCGCGATGGGCGAAACGCGGCGTCGGAGGGCGGCGTGGCCGGCCAGCCCGGAGTCGGAGGCTGCCAGCTGGGCGGGGCGGGAGGCCAGCCCTGAGCGGGCTGGGGAGGGGGCGGCGCGCCCCAGGATGGTTGGGCGGGGTACTGAGGGGATGCCGGCCACGACGGCTGCTGCGGTGCGGGCGGCCACGACGGCTGCTGCGGTGCGGGCGGCCACGACGGCTGCTGGGGAGCAGGCGGCCCGTCGGGGGCGCCGCTCGATGGAGCCGCTTCGGATGCGCTCTCTCCTGCGGCCGGCTGGACCGTCTCGTCGGTCAGCCGTTCGTCGTCGCCGTGTGCCATGCCCGTGCCTCCCGCTTGTGGTGAGGCGCACATGATGGCACCCCGGTTCGTATGGGGTCGCCGCTCGCCCCGTCCGGCCGCCCGACGCGACGCGGTAGCATGCATGAGAAGGAGCCAGCGGCCATGGCCGATCGCGATCCCCAGCCGAGCTCTCGGGCGTCCCGTTCGTCCCGCACGTCGCACGCGGCCCGCACGTCTGCCCCGGCAGCCTGGCGCAGCCGGCCCCGTCAGGTCCGGCCCACCGTCTTGATCCTGGGCGGCTTCCTGACTCTGCCGCCCCTGTACGGTGGCCTGGCCAGGCGGCTGCTGGCCCGCGGCGCGGCCGGCGTGGTGGTGGCCCGAGTCTGGACTCCCGACTGGGTCCTGCTCGCGGCTCGCGGGCCGCTGGCCATCGCCACTCGCTCCGGGCGGGCCCTGCTCCAGGCGGGCCGCCTGGCGGCCGAGGTCTCGGAAGGGGCGCCGGTGCTGGTGGTGGGCCACTCCGCCGGCGGGTTGATCGCCCGTCTCCTCACCGCCCCCGATCCGGTCCGCGGCCGGCGGTTCGCCGCGGCCGGGAGGATCGGGGCAATCGTCACGCTCGGCACGCCCCATGCCCTGGCGAACGGGCAGGGGATAGGCAGGCGGCTACGCGACAGCCTGGCCGCGGTGGTGGACGAGGTTGCGCCCGGGACGCTCCACTCCCCCAGGATCGGGTATGTGTCGGTGGCCTCGCGGGCGGTGCGCGGCGATCCGGCGGGCACGGGCCGAGAGCGAGTAGCGCACCTCCTGTACCGGTCGGTGGTGGGTCGGGCGGCCGCTCCGGACACGGAGGGCGACGGCCTGGTGCCCGTGGTTTCGGCGGTCCTGCCGGGCTCACGAGCGGTGGTCCTGGAGGGCGCGATCCACGGCCCGTCGGGCGGCACTGCCTGGTACGGCAGCGAGGAGATTCTCGACGCCTGGTGGCCGGAGGCGCTGGCTGCCTGGCACGACGCGCTGGCGATCCGGGCTGGCTCAGACGCGAAGGCGAGGCCCTCGAAACCCTCGGCTGAGACGCCCGCCCGCCGTTCCCGTCGCAGCCCGGGCGTTTGACTCATCGGGGGTCCGAGCCTAGACTTCCGCACGCGGGGTGGAGCAGCGGCAGCTCGTCGGGCTCATAACCCGAAGGTCGGCGGTTCGAATCCGTCCCCCGCAACCAACGCTCCAAACGTGAAGCCCGGCCGAGAGGCCGGGTTTCGTGTTGTATGGGGCCGGGTACCATTATTCCGCCAGCCGCAGCCGAAGGTGCCCATGCCCGCCGAGCCGATCCGCGTCCTCTTCCTCTGTACCGGCAACTCGGCTCGCAGCCAGATCGCCGAGGCGCTGCTGGGCGTCCTGGGCGGGTCCGACTTCGCGGCCTTCTCGGCGGGCACGGAGCCGCACGACCTCAACCCTCTCACCGTCCGCGTCCTGGCCGAAGCCGGTATCGACTGGTCCGCCGCTCGCTCCAAGCCGGTCACCGAGTTCCTCGGCCAGCCCTTCGACTACGTGATCACCGTCTGTGATCGAGCCCGCCAGACCTGTCCGTTCTTCCCCGGCAAGCACAAGTCGATCCACTGGGGCCTGGACGATCCGGCCGAAGTCGAAGGGTCCAAGGAGAAGAAGCTGGCCGCCTTCCGCCGGGCGCGGGCCATGCTTGAGGTCCGCCTGGTGCCCTTCGTCGAGGAGGCCCGCGCGGCGCGTCGCTAGGCGCCGGCTGCCTCGCGGCGGGACGGCTCCACGGCGGCTGTACCATCGCCGCATTCGAGCTGCGAGGAGGCCCCGGAATGGATCTCGATCCCCAGGCCCGCGCCGCCCGCCGTCGCGCCTCCGAGGGGCTGCTGGCCGGGCTGGCCGGCTCGGACGATCCGGTTGTGGCGTACAAGGCCCGGCTCGTCGGCGGCCTGGCCCCCGATTCGGCCGAGGCCCGGGCGTTGCGGGCCCGTATCGCCGGCTCGCCCATGGCCGGGGCTCTGCTGCGGGTCTTCGAGCAGGACGAGAAGACGCTCCACCACGTCTACCGCAAGTGGCAGGGTCCGCACTGGACGCTGACCTGCCTGGCCGCCATCGACTACCCGCCCGGCGACGACGCCCTCCGCCCCCTGATGCGCCGCATCCGCGATTGGGTCTTCGGCAAGCACTACCTGGAGCCGCCCTGGACGGCGATCTACCCCGGCCAGGAGGACCGCGTCCGGCGCTGCGGCTCCCAGGACGGCAACGTCATCTGGTACTCGGTCGTCCTGGGGCTTGAAGAGGATTGGACGCGCGAGATCGTCGATCGGCTGATCGGCTGGCAGTGGCCGGACGGCGGCTGGAACTGCGACAAGCGCCTGGAGGCCCGCAGCTCGTCGTTCCAGGAGACGGTGATCCCGGCTCGCGGCCTGTGGGCCTACGGAACGCGCCACCGGTACGAGCCTGCCCTTCGAGCGGCCGATCGGGCGGCCGAGCTGCTGCTCTCGCGCCGGTTGCTGTGGAGGCTGCGGGACGGCCGTCTGATCTCTCCGGAATGGGCCGGGCACCCCGACCGGATCCACTTCCCGATCCAGTTCTACGACGTGCTGTTCGCGCTGCAGGTCATAGCCGAGATGGGCCGCCTCGGCGACCCGCGCTGCGCGGACGCGCTGGACCTGCTGGAGTCCAAGCGGCTGCCGAACGGCGGTTTCCCGGTGGAGATCCGAAACGCCGAGACGGCGGCCCAGGTCACGGCCCGCGGCACCTACGCCGACTGGGGCCCGGGCGGCCGAACGCGCGCCAACCCCCTGGTCAGCCTGGCGGCTCTGGGAGTGATGCGGGCGGCCCGGGAGGCGGGCCGGGAGAGCTAGCGCCTGTTCTTGGAGTGGCAGTCGATGCAGTCGGAGGCCCAGGGGAGGGCTTCGAGGCGCTCGGGGTTGATCGCCTTGCCGCAGCTGGAGCACAGGCCGAAGGATCCGTCCTCGATCCTCTGCAGGGCAGCCTCGATCTGGGCCAATCGCTGCTCCTCGCGCTCGCGAAGCTGCTGGCCGCGCTGGCTCTCCGAGACCTCGGTCGCCGCGGCCGTCTGAGCGCCGTGCGCGACGCGCGGATGCTCGACCTCTTCGGCCAGCTCACCACTTATTCTTTCGCGCTCGGCCTCGAGCGCCGGGCGCGCGTCCGCAACCACCTTCGGGTCCATAGCGCGCATCGTACGCTGCCGGAAGGGCGCGCGTGGCAAGATTCGGCGCATTGTCATACCGGACGATCGGATGCCGAACGGGTATCGGAGGCCGGCCTGTTCGGGCGTAGACTCACCGCGTGCGGCCGGTCCGGCTCTGCCGGGCCGGCACAAGGCGGCTCGATCGGCCGAAGGAGCAGTTCGATGGCGTACGCAAGGGACCCGGTCTGCGGCATGGACGTCGACACCGACACGGACCTGCGGACCGAATACGACGGCGAGATCTACTACTTCTGCAGCCGGGGCTGTCTGCTCGACTTCGAGGAGGACCCGGAGCACTACCTGGACCCGGAATACGAGCCGACGATGTAGCCGGCGGCCGTCCCGGCCCGCCCAGGGCCAGGCCTCGCCAGACGCCTGCCCACGCGGCCGCCGCCGTGAGCCGCCGTCGTGGTACGCTGCGGGCACGTTGCCCAGACAAACGAACACCCAGGAGACAACCCGATGGCCTATGTGATCGCCGAGCCCTGCGTCGACGTGCGGGACCGCGCCTGCGTGTCCGTCTGCCCGGTCGACTGCATCCACGAGGAAGAGGGCGTCGATCGCACCCTCTACATCGACCCCAACGAGTGCATCGACTGCGGCGCCTGCGAGCCCGAGTGCCCGGTCAATGCGATCTTCACAGCTGACGCGGTGCCCGCCGAGTGGGCCAAGTACACGGAGATCAACGCCACCTGGTACACCGATCGCGACGCGGCCCGGGCCATGGTGGACGCCGCCAAGCCGCGCTAGCTCCTGCCAGATCTCACGAGGCGCCCGGCCGGAAGGCCGGGCGCTTTGGATTCAGGATCGGTTCAGGTCCGGGGCCGAGTATTCGCCCTGGGTCCTTCCTCCTCTCTCCGGGGGCAGACGAGAAGATGCCAGCCGTGCCCCTCCCCGGCGGCCGCTCTCTCGTCTGTCCCCCGGGCTCCCGCCCTGCCCGACGGCCCGTCACGCGCGGGCGGCCACGCGGGCCTCTAACCCGCCTATACTCGCCGCCATGTCGTCCCTATCGCACAGCAGGGTTGCCACCGTCGGCTCGGGCGTCATGGCCGAATCGATCATCGCCGGCCTGCTCCGCGGCAAGCTCGTCCCGCCGGAGCGCATCACCGGCAGCGAGCCCCGGCCGGAGCGCCGCGAGGAGCTGGAGCGCCAGTACGGCGTGCGCATGGTGGCCTCGAATCTGGATGCCGTTCGCGACACGGACGTCATCCTGCTCTCGGTCAAGCCCCAGACCCTGAACAAGGTGGGTCACGAGTTGTGCGGCCACCTGCAGCCCGACCAGCTCGTCGTGTCGATCGTGGCCGGAGCCAACTGCAACGTCCTGACCAACCTGCTGGAGCACAGCCAGGTCGTGCGCAGCATGCCCAACACCCCGGCCCAGATAGGGTGCGGCGTCACGGTCTGGTATGCGACGCCGGCGGTGACCGAAGAGCAGTGCGGCAAGGCCCGCACCCTGCTGCAGGCCCTGGGCACCGACCTGCGCGTCGAGGACGAGCGGTTCGTCGAGATGGCCACCGCCGTCAGCGGCACGGGGCCGGCTTACGTCTTCCTCGTCATGGAGGCCCTCATCGACGCCGCCGTTCACCTGGGCTTCCCCCGCCATGTCGCCCACGACCTGGTGATCGAGACGCTGGAGGGCAGCACGGCCTTCGCCAAGGCCACGGCCCACCACCCGGCGGTGCTGCGGAACATGGTCACCTCGCCCGGCGGGACCAGCGCCGCGGCGATCCACGAGCTGGAGTCGGGGCGACTGCGGACAGTTCTGTCGGAGGCGGTCTGGGCCTCGTACCGGCGCACGATCGAGCTGGGCGCCGACCTGGAGCAGGGCCTCGGCCTCAACGAAGGAGATCCCGAGCCAGCCGGTGGCCGGAGGGGCGCCCAGAGGGCGGCGGGCGGCTCGGCGGCGCGCAGGTCGGCGGGCCGCAAGTCGGCCGTCTAGCGTGCCGGATCCAGCTGGCGCATCTACACCTGCGCGCGGCTTGCTCGCGGTCTTCGCCCACCCCGACGACGAGAGCTACGGTGCCGGCGGGCTGATGGCCCTGGCCGCGGAGGCGGGCAATCCGGTGTGGGTGCTATGCCTGACCAATGGCGATCAGGGTGGCCGGCCGGGTGAGGTCGGGGTCGACCACGCACTCGATCCGCAGATCCGAATGGACGAGCTGCGCTGCGCCTGCCGGGCCCTGGGCATCGAGGAGCCGGTCTTCCTGGGCTACCGCGACTCAGGCATGGAGGGTTGGGGGGCGCCGGATGGCTCGCTCTCCAGGGCGGATCCCGAGGAGGTAGTGGGCCGCATCGTCGAGGTTGTCGAGCGCCTGAGGCCGGCTGTCGTCGTCACCTTCGACCCGGGCGGCGTCTACGGCCATCCCGACCACGTGACCTGCTCGGCGCGTGCGACCGAGGCCTACCGGCGGGCGGCGTCGCGACCCGGCGGGCCGGTGGCTCTCTACCACCAGGCTATGTCGCGCTCGGCCGTGGCGGCGATGCAGGCGGCCATGGAGATGGAGCGTCAGATGACAGGCGAGGCCGAAGCGGTCCCGACCGAAGACGACCGGCACCAGCAGGAAGCATTCGTCCGCCTCGCCCGGCCGGACGATGAGATCACCACCAACGTCGCTGTCGGCGCCGTGCTGGACCGCAAGCTGGCGGCCCTCGGCTGTCATGAGAGCCAGATGGGCGGCCATCGCTGGGACGATCCGGCGGCCCGGCCGATCGTCGAGAAGCTCATGGGCTTCGAGACCTTCGTTCGCGTCGAGCCCCCGCTCGCGCCCGGCGAACAGGAGATCCTGCCGCTGGGACTGGAGTGGGGTGGCCGGTGAGTCGCGCGACGTTCCGCCAGAACGGGCACCCCGGCGAGCCGGGACGGCATCGCCGTTCCGCCCGGGAGGGATTCACGATCGAGCAGGCGGCGGCGGTCGAGCCGGCGCGCGAGTTCCGCCTCTCTCCGGACGGCCGGCACCTGGCCTTCACGGCTGAAACGGCCGGCGCGCGCCAGATCTTCCTGATGCCCATCCGCGGCGGCTGCTCGGGGCAGCTGACCGCGACCGAGAAGACGGTCTCCGACCCGCAGTGGTCGCCGGACGGCCGGCGCATCGCCTTCGTTCGCGACGAGGGGATCTGGGTCGTGGAGGCGGACGGCTCGCACCAGGCCCTGGTGGCACAGCATCCGGCCGGCAACCGCTCCCCGCGCTGGCACCCCGACGGTCACCAGCTGGCTTTCGTCTCACGGCGCCGAGGCTGGGATCAGGTCTGGATCGTGGAGGTGCCACTGCCCCGCCGCGGCCGCCCGGCATCCCATCCTCGCCCCGCCGAGCCGGCCCCGCTGACCGAACCCGGCATAGACATCGACGACCTCGTCTGGGCACCGGAGGGTCGCCATCTGGCCGTGACCTCGCAGCGGCTGCACGACCTGCTGACCTCGCAGATCCATCTGCTGGACCCGGTCACTGCCTCCGAGCGGCTGATCGCCGGCGAGTCGGCCTGGGAGACCGGTCCCCGCTGGCTGCCGGACGGGTCGGGGCTGCTGATGATCTCCGATGCCGAGGGCTGGTTCCAGGTTGTCCGGCTCTCGCGTGACGGGCGTGAACGGCTTGTCCTGACCGCCGGCCAGCGCGAGCACGGCGATCCGAGCGGGGGCTGGGGCTACACTCCGCTGCCATCGCCGGACGGCAGGCTGTTCGCCTATCCGGAGTACCGCGACGGCCTGGTGGACCTGCTCGTGGCCGGGCTGCCGGGCCCGGGAGAGTCTGCCGGGAGCGCCGCCTCGGCCGCAGTCAACCCCTATGAGGGCATTTGGATGTCAGTCGGCTGGATGCCCGACTCGCGGTCGCTGGTGGCCCTCGGTCGCAGCGACCGGACGCCGGATGAGCTCTGGCTGCTGCCTGTCCAGGGCGTCTCGGCCGGGCGCGCCAAGCCCCGCCGGCTGACGTGGTCGCTGCCCGCGGTCGTCGACACGGCCCACTTCGCCCTGCCGCGGCGGGTCTCGTTCGAGGCTCGCGACGGCCTCGAGATTCAGGGCTCGCTCTATCTGCCGCCGTCGGCCTCGGTCGAGGAGCCGGCCCGCGTACCGTGCGTCATCCACTCCCACGGCGGCCCCACCTCCCAGGCAGTGCGCGACTGGTTCCCCTTCCGCCAGCTCGTCGTCGAGGCCGGCATGGCCTTCCTGTCCGTCGACTTCCGTGGCTCTACCGGGTATGGCCGCGACTTCCGCCTGGCGAACCGGGGCGAGTGGGGTCACGCGGACGCCTTCGACGTCATCGACGCCGCCCGCTGGGCTGCCCGCCAGTCTTGGTGCGACGGTCGCATGGCCCACTACGGGGCCAGCTACGGCGGCTACCTGACTTTGTGCGTGCTGACGGAGGAGCCGTCCCTGTGGCGGGCGGGAATCGACCTCTACGGCGATTCGGAGATCGCCGAGAGCTACCACCACGGCGACCGGCTGGGCCGGATCGACCTGGAGCGGATGATGGGCCGGCCCGACGACCCCGATGCCGCGGAGGCCTACCGCCGCGGCTCGCCGCTCTACCGCGCCGAGCGGATCGAGGCGCCGCTGCTGATCCTCCACGGGCGCAAGGACAAGCGGGTCGTGCCCCTCATGACGGAGAAGCTCGTGGAGGCGCTGGAGGTCGAGGGCAAGCACTACCAGGTCCACTGGTACGAGGGAGAGGCCCACGGCTGGCAGAGGCGCGACAACCGTCGCGATGCCTGGAAGCGCTGCCTCGACTTCCTGAAGCGCCACCTGCTCGAACGAACCGACGAGGATTGAGGTCATACGGGCAGGAGGTATCGATGGCCGCTCGTTCACCCAGGCTGGTCGAGAGCCCCGCGCTCGATGCCTTTTTCGCCAGGCTGGATCGACTCGACCGCGAGGAACTGCTGCGGATGCGGGCTGCCTGGCGTTCCATCGACATGCAGACGCACGAGCGGGCCTGGGCGGACATTCGAAAGGTCGGGATCCGCGAGCGGCTGTCCGATGAGATCGAGGAGGTCCGGCAGCGGGCTCTCGCCTGGGCGACCTACGACGCCGTGCCCTACCGCTACCTGGACCCGGATCCGATGTGGGTGGAGGGCAAGATGCAGACCGCCGAGGCGATCGTAGACGCCGCCATCGCCGTCGCCCTCGGAGACCGCCTGGCGCCCGCCGCCCGCGAGACGCTTCTGGCTCCCTGGCACGGCTGAAAGGCCCGCGCACCCGGGATTTCGCCGTCTGTCCGTTTCGGGCGCCGGATGTAGGCTGATCTCGTGGCCGAACTGCGAGTAGAGCTGCTGGTCGTAGAAGAGTGCCCGCACGTATCGCAGGCGCGCGCCGACCTGGAATCCGTGCTGGGTCAGGGGGTTGTCGAGACGCCCGTCCAGCTGGTCATCGTGAACAGCCACGACGACGCCGAGTTCCTGGGCTTCCCCGGCTCGCCGACCATCCGCATCGACGGCGAGGACGTCGTTCCCCCGCCCGAGCTGCCGGTCGCCCTCGCCTGCCGTCTCTACCGCGACGCCGATGGGCGGACGCTCGGCTCGCCGCCCATCGAAGCCATTCGGGCTGCCGTGGACGCCCACCGCAGGGGCCGCCTCGAGGCCTTCCAGCGCCAGGAGGCCCGCCTGCGGGCCGAGGCAGCGTTGCTGGCCGAGGCCGAAGACGAGAGCGCCGACGTGAGCGCCGGGGACGACCCCGACGGCGAGGAGACCGGCGGATGAGCGTCGCCGGTTCGATCAGGGTCCTGCCCCACCGGGCCATGCGCGGCTTCTTCATCGGGCTGTCGCACCGCCGCTCTATCGGCCGGGCCGCGGTCCGCAGCCCCGTGGCCCGTTCGGTCGTGTCGCGCTTCGTGGCCGGCGAGACGCTGGAGGCTGCCCTGCCCGCTCTCGAGGCCCTGCGCCAGGCCGGCCTGCGGACCACCGCCGACGTCCTGGGCGAGAGCGTCACCTCGTCCGATCTGGCGGCGGCCGCAGCGGACCGCTACGTGGCCACGCTGTCGGCGCTCGCGAAGCGCGGCCTGGACGTCAACGTCAGCCTGAAGCTGAGCCAGATGGGACTGGAGATCGGCCCGGAGGTCTGCCGCGGCAACGTGATGCGCATCCTCGACGCCGCCCGCAAGGCGGATGGCTTCGTCCGCTTCGACATGGAAGACCACACCAGGACCGACGCCACGCTCGACATCTGGCAGGGAGCCCATGAGGCCTACTCGCGGACGGGGGTTGTGATCCAGTCGGCGCTGCGGCGGAGTGAGGCGGACGTGGAGCGGGTCCTGGCCGCTGGGGGCAACGTGCGGCTGTGCAAGGGCGCCTACGACGAGCCGGGCAGCGTCGCTTTCCAGGAGAAGCGGGAAGTGGACGCCAGCTACGCCAGGCTCATGGAGCGGCTGCTGGCATCCGGCACGTACCACGCTCTGGCCACACACGACGCCAGGCTCATCGCCCGGGCTCGGGCCTTCGCCGAGCGAGAGGGGATCGGCTCCGATCGGTTCGAGTTCCAGATGCTGTACGGCGTGCGCCGCGACCTGCAGCGGAAGCTCGTGGACCGCGGCTACACGGTCCGCGTCTACGTCCCCTTCGGCCGTGAGTGGTACCCGTACTTCATGCGCCGCCTGGCCGAGCGCCCCGCCAACGTGGGGTTCATGCTCAAGGCCATAGCC
>Ga0316577_10000893_pt1 | contig 13148 bp, 6 predicted proteins | sample S5NA_FD_203073 | JGI IMG/M metagenome (GOLD analysis project Ga0316577, IMG submission 203073) | Rhizosphere microbial communities from salt marsh grasses in Alabama, United States - S5-7_050615r2r1 | ecosystem: Host-associated > Plants > Roots > Rhizosphere | place: USA: Alabama | collected... | reverse complement strand
TTCGCCCCGGGGCCCTTCGGAATCTCCGATGTCTCGCGGTGGGGGCTCCGCACCACCCCGATCGGCCTCAGGGTGATGGTCGTCTCCGTTGGCTTCGGCTCCATCCGACCCCCCTAGCTTCCTGTCACTGACGTCGCGTGTCCATCCTCAGCGCGCAGTGTTGCCGGGGGCTCGGCGTGCACCCCGTCTGCGGGCCCGCCAGCTTCGAAGTGAATACAGGGTCCTCGCCGGGGCCCCGCCCGCCGAGCCCCTTCGCCGCGCTGACTGCCTCGTTGACTCGACATCAGTGACACGACACTACCCCCCGGGCGCCTGGCCGTCCGGTCGCGTGATCTGCGCGGCGACGTGCTCTGCCATGGACCGGGCGAGGATCTCCTTGCCGGGTCGGGTGACGTGGATGATGTCGTAGAAGACGTCCTCGTCGATCGTGTCGAAGATGTCGCTGAGGTCGTGGACGACCAGCCCCTGCCGCTGCGCGCGCTTCCACTCGAGACGGACTCTCAGCCGCAGGTCGCGCGCCATCTTCCCGAAGCCTTCGAGCGGAGCCACGATCTCCCGCTCGCCGGGGCCCAGGGCCGGCTTGAAGAAGATCAGGGGCTGGAAGAAGGCCATGAAGTCGGCCCCGAACGCCCGCGAGATCCGCTGGGCCTTGACCAGGTTGCCGACGTAGACGGCGGCGATGCGATCGCGCCACTCCGGGGAGAGGTATCCCGCTTCGTGGCGGGCCTGGTCGAGACCCACGAAGCGCTCGGTGAAGACGCCGGGGGCGAGGGCGCGGAGGGCGTTGCTTCCGTAGGCGAGCAGGGTCCAGGTCGGATAGGCCGAGACGTCGCGCCGCAGGAGGGGGTTCGTCTCGTAGGCGATGAAGTTGAAGGGGTACCCGGGTCGGGGATCGTACTGGACGGGCGAGGTGAGGTCGTTGCCTCCGTTGAACATGACCACGAGGTCCGGATCCAGGTCCGCCACCTCGAAGACGATGCGGGCCAGCTCCTGGCCGGACACCGAGGAGATCACGCCATAGTTGTAGCAGCGCACGTCGGTCAGGCCGCGGTCGTGAAGCTGCGCCTCCAGCAGGACGGGGAGGGGCGGGTCGCCCTCGAACACCGTCGAGCCCCCGACGACGAAGATGCGGAACTCCCCCGCCGGCTTCGCCGGCGCCGGCTCCGCCCCCCGATAGCCCCGCCCGTTCAGGCGCTCCGGGGTACCCGGGGGCTGGGTCAGGCGTCCGCCGGGACGGCCCCCGAACATCGTGTAGGGCTGGGGCGCGCGGACGGCGTCCGCCGGGTAGATCCTCTCCAGCGGGGAGCCCGCCGGGAGGAGCACGCGGGAGAGGAGCTCCAGGAGGATGAACCCGACGGCGGTGCCGAAGACCGCGAGACCTGCGGTGCGCTTGATGCTCCGGATTCGACCGGCCCAGGAACCCACGCGCGCCCAGTATAGCCATCATTGTCGGCGTGCGCCCGAGGGTCGACCCGAGAGGTCTGTCGATCCTCCCGCCGAGAAGGGTCCTCAACCGGGAGCCGACACGGCCCAGCGACGTGAAAAGGTCTACTGACGGCCTCTCTGCGGGCGGGCCTTCGCCCGCAGAGAGAACCGCCCGCGGTCAGCTATCCGAGGTTCTCGGCCGCGAACTCCCAGTTGATCAGGTTGTCGATCACCGCGGTCACGTAGGCCGGCCGCTTGTTCTGGTGATCCAGGTAGTAGGCGTGCTCCCAGACGTCGATGGTCAGGAGCGGCGTCTTCCCGGTCGCGAGCGGGCTGTCCGCGTTGGCGGTCTGCTCGACCTTGAGCTTGCCGCCGTCGAGCACCAGCCACGCCCACCCGCTGCCGAACTGGGTCACCGCGGCCTTCGACAGCTCGTCCTTCAGCTTCGCGAGCTCGCCGAAATCGGTCTTGATCTTGTCGAGGAGCTTTCCGCTGGGCGCGCCACCCTTGGGGGCGAGGCTCTTCCAGTAGAACGAGTGGTTCCAGGCCTGGGACGCGTTGTTGAACAGGCCCTTCTTGTCGGCCTTGCCGAACGTGGCCTTGACGATGTCCTCGAGCGAGGCGTCGGCAAACTCGGTCCCCTTGACCATGTCCGTCGCCTTGTCGACGTAGGTCTTGTGGTGCTTGCCATAGTGGAAGGAGATCGTGTTCGCGGAGATGTGCGGGGCGAGGTCGCCGTCGCCGTACGGAAGGGGGGGCAGTTCGATCTTCATGTCACCTCTTCTGGTCTACTTGCCTTTGGGAAACGCCTTCCAGACTACCGCGAGTCGGCCGTCGGCCCAAGCGGAAAGACCGTGGACGTTGGCGTCGTCTGGAGGATAATCCAGCCTCCAGGAGGCTGGTCATGACCCGATCCAGGATGTCCTCGGCCGCCGGGCTGAGCCTCGCCCTCGTCGCCGCCCCGGCGGCCGCCGTGTGGGCCCAGGAGCCGCAACCCGCCTACCTCGACCCGTCGCAGCCGATCGAGCAGCGGGTGGACGACCTGGTGGGCCGCATGACCCTCGAGGAGAAGGCCTCGCAGCTCGTGAACCACACCCGCGCGATCCCGAGACTCGGCGTCCCGGGGTACGACCTGTGGTCGGAGGCCTTGCACGGCGTCGCGCGCAACGGGATCGCGACCGTCTTCCCGCAGGCGATCGGGCTCGCGGCAACCTTCGACGCGCCGCTCATCCACGAGATGACCTCGGCCATCGGGCTCGAGGGCCGAGCCAAGTACAACATGGCCGTGCGCGCCGGCGAGCAGGGCGACCGGTACAAGGGAATCACCTTCTTCTCCCCCAACATCAACATCTTCCGCGACCCGCGCTGGGGCCGTGGACAGGAGACCTACGGCGAGGACCCCCACCTCACGGAGCGGATGGCCGTCGCCTTCATCACCGGGCTGCAGGGTGACGACCCCCGACACCTGACCGCGGTGGCCACAGCCAAGCACTACGCCGTGCACAGCGGGCCCGAGCCCTTGCGCCACGGGTTCGACGCCGTCGTGTCGAAACACGATCTCGAGGACACCTACCTCCCCGCGTTTCGGGCGGCGGTGGTGGAGGGTCACGTCCAGGCCGTCATGTGCGTCTACAACGCGGTCAACGGCGTGCCGGGCTGCGCCGACGAGTTCCTGCTCGAGGAGACGCTCAGGGACGACTGGGGCTTCGACGGGTTCGTGACCGGCGACTGCAACGCCGTCGACGATATCCGTACCGGTCACAAGTACGTCGAGACCGCGGCCGAGGCCGCCGCGGCCGCCATCAAGGGCGGCACGGACAACGACTGCGTCGTGGGCTTCCGGTCCCAGGGGGAGGTCCCCGAGTACCAGAAGTACCTCGACGCGGTGAAGGAGGGACTCTTGACCGAGGCCGAGGTCACCCTGGCCGTGAAGCGGATGATGCGGACCCGCTTCGCCCTCGGCCTGTTCGACCCTCCCGAGACGGTGAAGGCGGCCCAGGTCCCCGATTCCGTCGTCGACAGCGAGGCCCACCGCCAGCTCGCTCTCAGGCTGGGGCGTGAGTCCATGGTCCTGCTCAAGAACAGCGGTGTCCTGCCCCTGGCCGGCGAGACGAAGAGGATCGCCGTCGTCGGCCCGCTCGCCGACTCGGCGCGCGTGCTTCTCGGCAACTACAACGGCACCCCGTCGCGATCCACCACTGCCCTGGACGGCATCCGAAAGGAGTTTCCCCAGGCCGAGGTGACGTTCGAGCCGGGCACCGCCTACTTGCGGCCCCTCGAGCCGGTGCCCACCTCGGTGCTGAGCACCGAGGACGGTGCGCCCGGCCTCGAGGCCGAGGTCTTCGAGTCGGACGAGTTCACCGGCGACCCCCTCGAGACGCGGGTCGATGCTCAGGTGATGGCGGGGCTGGAGCCAGGCACGCGGCCGAGCCGGACCGAGCCCCCCGCGCCCGCCCACCCCACTCGGTGGACCGGCTGGCTGGTGGCGCCGGAGTCGGGAACCTCTACCCTCGGCGTCGCCGGTTTCAGCAACCGGCTGTATCTCGACGACAAGCTTCTGGTGGACACGTCCGGGGGCTTCCGTCGTTCGCCCCAGACCGTCGAGGTCGAGCTGGAGAAGGGGCGCCGGTATGCCCTCAAGGTCGAGAGCGTGCCGGGTCGATTCGCCTCGACGCGTCTCGTGTGGCTGCCCCCCGACCCCGGACGCGAGGAGCGAGCGGTCAGGGCGGCTCGGGCCGCGGACGTGGTCGTGGCCGTGGTCGGCATCACCTCCGATCTCGAGAGGGAGGAGTCGAACGTCGACATGCCGGGCTTCAAAGGCGGCGATCGGACCCGCCTCGGTCTTCCGGACGAGCAACGGCAGCTCCTCGAGGCGGTGAAGACGACCGGCACGCCGCTCGTCGTCGTGCTGATGAGCGGGAGCCCGCTCGCCGTCAACTGGGCCGACAAGAACGCGGACGCCATTCTCGAGGCGTGGTATCCCGGCGAGGAGGGCGGAGCGGCGATCGCCGAGACGCTGGCCGGGGCGAGCAACCCGGCGGGCCGGCTGCCGGTCACCGTCTACACCGGCATCGAGCAGCTCCCCGAGTTCACCGACTACTCGATGGCCCATCGGACGTATCGCTACTTCCAGGGACAGCCCCTCTATCCCTTCGGCCACGGTCTCAGCTACACGAGCTTCGCGTACTCCGGCCTCGAGCTCTCCGAGACCACGCTCGCCGCTGGCGACCCGCTTGAGGTTGCGGTCGACGTCGAGAACACCGGCAAACGCGACGGCGACGAGGTCGTCCAGGTCTACCTCGTGTTCCCGAAGCTGGACGGGGCCCCGAGGCACGCCTTGCGGGGGTTTTCCCGCATCCACCTGCGGTCCGGCGAGAGCCGACGCGTGAAGCTGCTGCTGGGCGAGCGCGATCTCAGCTACGTCAGCGAGGCGGGCACGCGGCTGATCGGCGCCGGGACGTACGAGCTGAGCGTGGGTGGCGGCCAGCCCGGGACGGGCGCGCCGGCCACGACCACGACCTTCAACATCACGGGCGAGAAGCAGCTCCCCCGCTGAGGCCGCTCCGCTTGCCCTTCGCTCCGACCTGGGCCATGGTCGGGGGATGCCCCAACGCCACATCGCGGTCGAGAAGGCCTGGCAGAACAACCTGAAAGGCGTGAGCGTCCGCGTCCCCCTCGGCGCGGTGACCGCGGTGACGGGGGTGGCCGGGGCCGGCAAGTCTTCACTCGCCTTCGACGTGCTCTACGCCGAGGGCCACCGGCGGTACGCCGAGACGTTCAGCCCCTACGCACGACAGTTCCTGGAGCGGCTCGACCGACCGCGGGCCGAGAAGATCGAGGGCGTGCTGCCGGCGGTGGCGGTGGACCGCACCGCTCCCGTGCGGACCTCGCGCTCGACCGTCGGGACCATGACCTCCGTGGCCGACTACATGCGCGCCCTCTACGCGCGCGCGGCCACGCTCCACTGCCGGAGCTGTGGCCAGCCGGTCCGCCGCGACACCCCGTCGTCGATCTTCGACGCCCTCGTGGCTGCGGGCGAGGGCCGCACCGCGCTGGTGTGCTTCCCCCACCGGGTCGGCAAGACGGTGAGCACCGCCGTCGTGCGCGAGGCCTTCGAGAAGGCGGGCTTCCGCCGCGTGCTCGAGGACGGCGAGCCCGTCCGCATCGAGGACGCCCGGCTGCGCCCGGAGGCCGGACGGATCGTCGTCGTCCTCGATCGCCTCACCGTCGAGCGCACGCGCCGCCAGCGGATCGTCGACTCCCTCGAGGCCGCACTCCGACACGGAGAGGGTCACGTCGAGTTCCACGTCGAGGGCGAGGCCCAACCGCTCCGCTTCAGCGAGGCCCTTCACTGCGCGCGCTGCGACATCGACTACGCCGACCCGTTCCCCGCCCTCTTCTCCTTCAACCACCCCGTGGGCGCCTGCTCCACCTGCAAGGGCTTCGGGCGGACGATGGCGATCGATCCTCACCTCGTCGTCCCCGATCCCCGCAAGACGATCGCCCAGGGCTGCGTGAAGCCCTTCCAGACGACCTTCTACAGCGACTGCCAGGACGACCTCGAGCGTTTCTTCCGCCGGGCGGGCCTGCCCGACGACGTCCCCTGGCGGAAGCTGCCGGAGAAGGTGAAGCAGCTCGTCTGGGACGGCGAGCCCGGCGGGCGCCAGAATTGGCAGCGCAGGTGGTACGGCATCCGCGGCTTCTTCGAGTGGCTGGAGTCACGCACGTACCGGATGCACGTGCGCGTCTACCTCTCGCGCTTCCGGAGCTACAGGACCTGCCCCGACTGCGACGGCGCGCGGCTGACCCCCGAGGCGCGCCTCTACCGCATCGCCGGGCGCACCCTGCCGGATGTCGAGGCGCTGGCGGTGGCGGACGCTGAGCGCGTCTTCCGCGAGTGGTCGGTCCCGGGCCGGGACCCGGCCTCGGAGCAGCTCCTGCACGAGATCCGGGGGCGTCTGCGCTTCCTGGTCGACACCGGCCTCGGGTACCTGACGCTCGGGCGACAATCGCGCACGCTCTCCGGCGGGGAGGCCCAGCGCGTCACCCTCGCCACCGCCCTGGGGGGCTCGCTCACGAGCACCCTCTACGTCCTCGACGAGCCCTCGGTCGGCCTCCACCCCCGCGACGCCGGCCGCCTGTCGACGGTGCTGACTCGGCTCGCCGACGCCGGCAACGCCGTCGTGGTCGTCGAGCACGACCCGACACTCATCGGCGCGGCTGATCACATTATCGACCTCGGCCCCGGGCCGGGACGAGACGGCGGCGAGGTCGTCTACCAGGGCCCGGTGGCCGGCCTGCTGAAGGAGGCACGCTCGAAGACGGGCGCCGCCCTCGCCGGCCGTCTCGTGACGCCCCGACCGCCCGAACGCCGCCGCCCCGGGAAGAAACGGCGACTGCGCATCCGCGGTGCACGCGAGAACAACCTGCAGGACGTCAGCGTCGACCTCCCCCTCGGCCTCCTCGTGTGCGTCACCGGGGTCTCCGGCTCCGGCAAGTCCTCGCTCGTCGACCAGGTGCTCTACCGCAACCTGCGACGACACCTCGGCCTCGGCGAGTCGGAGCCCGGGGACTGCGACGGCATCGACGGGGCCTCCGCCCTGACCGGCGTCACGCTCGTCGACCAGGCCCCGCTCGGGGCGAGCTCCCGGGTGAACGCCGCCACCTACATGAAGGTGCTCGAGCCGCTCCGCAAGGCCTTCGCCGCGACACCCGAGGCGAAGGCCCGCGGCCTCAAGCCCACCGCCTTCTCGTTCAACTCCGCCGCCGGGGCGTGCCCGGTCTGCGAGGGCGCCGGCTACGAGAAGGTGGAGATGCAGTTCCTGCCCGACGCCCTCGTGCGTTGCGCCGCCTGCGACGGGCGGCGCTTCCGGCCCGAGGTGCTGGAGATCCGCTGCCGGGGCCTCTCGATCGCCGAGGCGCTCGACCTGCCCGCGGCGGAGGTGGCTCGCGTGTTTGCCGACGCGCGGGGGGTGCCCGAGGCGCTCCAGCCGCTGCAGGACCTGGGTCTCGGCTACCTCTCGCTGTCGCAGCCCGCGCCCACCCTCTCGGGCGGAGAGGCCCAGCGGTTGAAGCTGGCCCGGGCCCTGACCGAGGCCGGCGAGAGCCGCGGCCGGCTCTACCTGCTCGACGAGCCCACGACCGGGCTCCACGCCGCCGACGTGGCCGTTCTCGTCGACGCGCTCCACCGCCTCGTCGACGCCGGGCACTCGGTCGTCGTCGTCGAGCACAACATGGAGGTGGCGAAGGCCGCGGACTGGATCCTGGACCTCGGCCCCGAGGCCGGCGACGATGGCGGCCGCGTCGTGGGCCAGGGGCCGCCGGAGACGGTGGCGAAGCGGGCGACACCGACGGGGCGGGCGCTCGCCTCCGCCATGAGGTCGAAGCCGCGAAAGATCCGCCCGGAAACCCGGAAGCGGGCGCGCCCCTCCACCCCGGCGCTCCGCGCCCCCCGGGCGGCGCGTCGCTCCCGGCCAGGCACCGGCCCGCCGGACGCCATCCGGATCCTCGGGGCCCGTGAGCACAACCTCCAGCGCGTGGCCGTCGACATCCCGCGGGATCGGCTCGTCGCGGTGACCGGGGTATCGGGGTCGGGCAAGTCGACGCTCGCCTTCGACGTCCTCTTCGCCGAAGGGCAGCGGCGTTTCCTCGACTGCCTCTCCACCTACGTCCGCCAGTTCATCCGGCCCCTGGCCCGCCCCGAGGTCGATCGCCTCGAGGGGGTGCCCCCCACCGTCGCCCTGGAGCAGAAGCTCTCGCGGGGGACGCCGCTCTCGACCGTGGGCACCACGTCGGAGGTCTACCACCACCTGCGCCTCCTCTGGGCTCGTCTGGGCGAGGTTCACTGCCCGAAGTGCGGCCTGCCGGGGCAGGTTGTCGACGCCGCCGCCCTCGCCGCGCGGGTGGCGGAGGACTTCCCCTCGGGCGACCTCAGCGTCCTCGCCCCGCTCGTGCGGCGCCGCAAGGGCTTCCATCTCGACGCGATCGCCGCCGCCGCGAGGCGGGGCGTGGCCGAGGTGCGGATCGACGGGACCCGATACGACGCCAGCGCGCCCCCGCGCGTAGACCGCTTCCAGATCCACGACGTCGAGGCCGTGGTCGGACGGGTGGCCCGGGGTCGTGGACGTCTCGATCGGCTGGAGGCGGCGACCGCAAAGGCCCTGGAGCTGAGCGGAGGAACGCTGCTGGCCTCGGGTCGAGCCGGCGAACGTTTCTACTCCACGCGACGGGCGTGCCCGAGCTGCGGGTCGGGGCTGCCCGCCCCCGATCCGCGCCTCTTCTCCTGGAGCCAGAAGTACGGCTCCTGCCCGGCCTGCGACGGCTTCGGGGCCCCGCGCCTCGAGGACGAGGACGGGGGTCGGCGTCGGGCCGGCGTGGCCTGCCGCTCCTGTGGAGGCACGCGCCTGCGGGCCGAGGCCCGGGCGGTCAAGATCGCCGGACGCCACATCGGCGAGATCTCCGCGCTGACCGTGGGGGAATTGCGCCGCTGGCTTAGAACCCTCGAGGGCGTCCTGCCGCCGGAGGTGCGCGATCGCGTGTGGCCGGAGCTGACGCTGCGCCTCGACCTCCTCCAGCAGCTCGGCCTCGGCTACCTCACCCTGGAGCGGGGGGCCGACACGCTCTCGACCGGCGAGGCCCAGCGCATCCGCATCGTCGCCGCCCTGGCCTCGAACCTCCGCGGCGTCTGCTACGTCCTGGACGAGCCCACGGTGGGCCTCCACCCCCGCGACGACGAGGCGCTGACGACGGCCCTCCTGGGCCTGCGCGATCGGGGCAACACGGTCATCGTGGTCGAGCACGAAGAGAGCGTCATCCGGGCCGCCGATCACGTCGTCGACCTCGGTCCCGGGGCCGGGCCGCACGGGGGGCAGGTGGTGGCGACCGGCTCGCCCAAGCAGGTGGCCCGCACGCGCGAGTCCGTCACCGGCCAGTGGCTGCGCGGCGAGGGCGTCCACCCGCCCTGGCCCCGGCGGAGCCTCAGGCAGGCGGACCGCCTCACCGTCGTGGGGGCGCGTCTTCACAACCTGCGAGCCCTGACCGTCGACATACCGCTGGCTCGCCTCACCGTGGTGACGGGCGTCTCGGGATCGGGCAAGTCGACGCTCGTCCGCGACGTGCTCTACCGGGCGGTGAAGGCCCGGGTCGTGGGGAAGCGCCTGCCCCCGGTGCTCGACAGGCTGGAGGGGACACGCGGCGTCGCGCGGGCGCTGGAGGTCGACGAGTCCCCCATCGGACGCACGCCCCGCTCCGTGCCCGCGACCTACGTCGGGATCATGGACACGATCCGGACGCTCTTCGCCGCGGTGCCCGACGCCCGCGCCCTCGGCTACAGCCGCAGCCGCTTCTCCTTCAACGTGAAGGGCGGTCGCTGCGAGCGGTGCGAGGGCCAGGGGCGGCTGCGCGTGACCATGTCCCTCCTGCCGGATGTCTACATCCCGTGCGAGACGTGCCGGGGGAGACGCTACAACGCCGACACCCAGGCCGTCGTGTTCAAGGAGAAGTCGGTGGCCGACGTCCTCGAGATGACGATCGACGAGGCGAAGGAGCTCTTCTCCGCGGTGGGGGCGATCCGGCGTCCGCTCGAGTTCCTGTCGGAGATCGGCCTCGGGTACCTGCAGCTCGGCCAGCCCTCACCCACCCTCTCGGGGGGCGAGGCCCAGCGCATCAAGCTCGCCGCCGAGCTGACCTCGCCGGGCTTCGGTCCATCCCTCTACGTGCTCGACGAGCCCACGACCGGCCTGCACATGGCCGACGTCGCAAAGCTCGTCGCCGCCCTCCAGCGGCTCGTCGATCGCGGGGACACCGTCGTCGTCATCGAGCACAACGTCGACCTCGTCGCCGCCGCCGACTGCGTGATCGATCTCGGCCCGGAGGGCGGGGAGGCCGGCGGCCGGGTCGTGGCCCGGGGCACGCCGGAGCAGGTGGCCCGCTCGAAGAGGTCGCGGACCGCACCCTATCTGAAGGCCTACCTGGACCGGATGGGCTCACGCCGTTCTCGACGCTGAGAACGAGCGCTTCACTGCGAGGCCCCTTCGCACCTTTTCACAGATCGCGGGTCCCAGCCGTGTACCTCAGAGTCGGTCTCTCCGGTCTAACCCTCTGAGAGAAGAAGATGACACTGACACGACGTCGCTCACTCTGGTTCCTGGCCGTTCCCCTCGCTCTGGTCGCCGCCGGGTCCATGGCGATCCGCGCCCGGGGCGCCGCCACCCAATACACGACGGTGACCGTCGACCGGGGCGACGTCGCCGAGGTCGTCGGCGCCACCGGCGTCCTTCAGGCCATGATCACCGTACAGGTGGGCTCCCAGGTCTCGGGGACGATCAGCCAGCTCTTCGCCGACTTCAACTCCACCGTCCGCAAGGGCGATGTGATCGCCAAGCTGGAGCCGTCGGCCTTCCTCGCCCGCGTGAGCCAGGCCGAGGCCAACCTCGCCGCGGCCCGGGCCAACGTGGCGAAGTCCCAGGCCGCCATCGACGACGCGAAGCAGAAGTACGAGCGCGCACGGGAGCTCTCCGCCAGCCAGCTCGTGGCGCCGAGCGACCTCGAGTCCGCCCGGGCGACCTACCAGGGCGCCGTGGCCCAGCACCGGGCGAACGAGGCCGCGGTCCAGCAGGCGGAGGCCGCCCTCAACCAGGCCCGGGTGGACCTCGACCACACGGTCATCACCGCCCCAGTGGACGGAGTGGTGCTCGCTCGAAACGTCGACATCGGCCAGACGGTGGCCGCCTCCTTCCAGGCGCCCGTCCTCTTCGTGATCGCCAACGACCTCAAGAAGATGCAGGTCAACGCCTCCATCGACGAGGCCGACATCGGCCGCGTGCACCCGGGCCAGGAGGCGGCCTTCAGCGTGGACGCCTTCGCCGACCGCACCTTCGAGGGCCGGGTCGAGCAGGTGCGCCTGCAGCCACAGACGACCCAGAACGTCGTCACCTACAACACCATCATCTCCGTGGACAACGAGTCACAGCGGCTGATGCCCGGCATGACGGCCACCGTCTCGGTGGTCGTCCGCAAGGCGGAGAACGCCCTGCGTGTCCCGTCGGCGGCGCTGCGCTTCCGGCCCGAAGGCTTCGAGGAGGCACGGATGGCGAGCCGGGGCGAAAGCGCTGCCGGTGGGCGGGGTCGGTCGGCGGAGGGCCGCGGGGCCAAAGACCGGGGCGGGCACCCGGGTCTCGTCTTCCAGCTGACCCCCGGTGGCGAGCCGGAGGCCCACCCGGTGCGCGTGGGCCTCTCCGACGGACGGTACGTCGAGGTCCTGGAAGGCCTGGAGGAGGGGGCGACGGTGGTCACGGGCGCCGACGGGGCGGCCAGCCCCCGAGTGGCGGCGTCCGCGGGTGGGAGCACCAACCCCTTCCAGCCGACCCGGCCCCAGCCCCGGGCGCGCTGACGGCCATGGCACCCCTCATCCAGACCGTGGGCCTGCGCAAGGACTACCGGGTGGGGGACGTCATCGTCCCCGCCCTGCGCGGGGTCGACCTGGAGGTCGCCGGTGGCGGCTTCGTCTCCGTCGTGGGCGCCTCGGGGAGCGGCAAGTCCACCCTGATGAACATTCTCGGCCTCCTGGACCAGCCCACGGGAGGCCGCTACCTCCTCTCGGGGGAGGACGTCTCCGCCCTCGACCGAGACCGCCGGGCCACGCTCCGGAACCGCACCATCGGCTTCGTCTTCCAGAGCTTCAACCTTCTGGCGAGGACCTCGGCCCTCGAGAACGTGGAGCTTCCCCTCCTCTACGACGGGACCCACGCCACCGCCGCCGACCGGCACCGCCGCGCCCGGGCCCTCCTGGAGGCCGTGGGTCTCGGGTCCCGCGTCGACCACACCCCGGCCCAGCTGTCGGGCGGGCAGCAGCAGAGGGTGGCCATCGCCCGGGCCCTGGTGACGGGTCCCCGGCTGCTCCTCGCCGACGAGCCCACCGGCAACCTCGACAGCCGCACCAGCATCGAGATCATGGAGATCCTCCAGCGCCTGAACCGCGACGACGGCCTGACCGTCGTTCTCATCACCCACGAGCACGACATCGCCGAGTACGGGGAGCGCAATGTCGTCTTCCGCGACGGGCGGGTGGTGGACGACCAGCCGGTCTCGCGCCGACGTGACGCCTCGGCCGAGCTGCAGGCGCTGCCCGCTCCCGAGGAGGCCGCATGATCGCCGAGGCCCTGAGCATTCTCCGGATCGCCTTCCGGGCCCTGGCCCGCAACAAGGTGCGCTCCGCCCTCACTGCCCTCGGCGTCATCATCGGGGTGGCGTCGGTCATCGCCATGATCGCCCTCGGCTCGGGGGCGCGGGCGGCCATCGACGAGCAAATCCAGAGCACGGGCACGAACGTGGTGTTCGTCTCCGCGGGGAGCCACAACCGTCCCGGGGCCGCTCACGGCGGCATGGGGTCCGTCCAGACCCTCACCCTCGAGGACGCCACCGCGATTCGGGAGCAGGTCCCGACGGTGGCCTATCTGACCCCCGTCGTCCGCGGGCGGGCGCAGATCATCGCCGGGAGCCAGAACTGGAACACGTCCATCGAGGGGGCCGACGAGAGCTACCTGACGATCCGGAACTGGCCCCTCGCCGACGGGGAGAACCTCAGCCCCCGTGACGTCCTCCTGGCGGACAAGGTCTGCCTCCTCGGGGACACGGTGGCCCGGACGCTCTTCCCCGGCGAGGATCCCGTCGGCCAGGTCCTCCGGGTGAAGAACCTGCCCTTCCGCGTGATCGGCGTCCTGTCT
>Ga0316577_10000892_pt1 | contig 13155 bp, 11 predicted proteins | sample S5NA_FD_203073 | JGI IMG/M metagenome (GOLD analysis project Ga0316577, IMG submission 203073) | Rhizosphere microbial communities from salt marsh grasses in Alabama, United States - S5-7_050615r2r1 | ecosystem: Host-associated > Plants > Roots > Rhizosphere | place: USA: Alabama | collected... | reverse complement strand
TCGAACGTGACCACGGCGAGGTCGGTGATCCCCGCCTGCTCCGCCTGCTGCCGGAGGGCGGCCACCACGTGCCGGTGTCCGAGATGCACCCCGTCGTAGACCCCCACCGTCACCGCCCGGGGAACGCGATCGAGGCCCCAGGAGCGAGGGTCGCCCCGCACCACCCTCATCCGAGGACCACCTCCGGACGGGCGCGGCGGCCCTCGACGGCGTAGACGGCGAGCAGGCGGCCGTCACCGTCGAGGACCCGGAACGAGCCCTCGACTGCACCGAACGCCGCCGCCGGGAAGACGACGCCGTGGCAAACCGCGACGGCGGCGTCCTCGCCGACGGTGGCGGCCGGCAGGTCGGCGAGCGCAGCCGCCGGCTCGAGCACCGGGGCCCGGCCGGCTTCGACGAGACGGGCGAGCTCCTCGAGGTCCACCGCGTCGTCCACCACCAGCGAGCCGATGGCCATCCTCCGCAACTCCGTCAGGTGGGCCCGCCCTCCGAGCGAGGCGGCCAGGTCGTCTGCCAGGGTCCGAACGTAGGTCCCCGAACTGCAGCGGACCCGGAACGTCACCTCCGGGTAGTCGCACGGTGCGAAGTCGACGATCTCCAGTTCGTGGATCGTGACCGGGCGGGCCTCCCGCTCCACGGTGACCCCATCACGGGCCAGTTCGTACAGACGGCGGCCTCCGACCTTCAACGCCGACACCATCGGGGGCACCTGGTGGATGTGCCCGACGAAGCGGGCGGCGGCTGCCGCCACCTCGTCCTCGGAAACCGGCATCGGCGACCGTTCCAGCACCGCCCCGTCGGCGTCGAGGGTGTCGGTGGCGACCCCGAAGAGGGCCCTGGCGACGTAGGTCTTCGGCGCGTCGGCGACGAACCTCAGCAGGCGGGTCGCCCGGCCGAGGCCCAGGACCAGCAGCCCGGTCGCCATCGGGTCGAGGGTCCCGGCGTGGCCGACCTTCTTCTGCCCGACGAGCCGGCGCACCGCAGCGACCGCGTCGTGGGAGGTCGCCCCGGGCGGCTTGTCGATCAGCAGGAACCCGGTGACCATCACAGAGCGGCCCGAACCCGGGCGATCACCTCGTCCGGCTCGCCGGAGGCCGTGAATCCGGCGGCGTTGTGATGTCCGCCGCCGCCGTGGGCCGCGGCGATCGAGCCGACATCGACCCGGCCGCGGGACCGCAGGCTCACCTTGTATCCCCCTGCGACCTGCTTCAGGAGCGCCGCGACGTCGGCCTCGCGGGCGATGCGGAGATCGTCGATGAGCCCATCGCAGTCCTCCCACCCGACCCCGGCGGCCTCGAGGTCGGCATCGAAGGCCACCGACCAGACGAGCCGGCTCTCCGGCTCCAACCGGGAGCGTCCCAGCACCCGGGAGGAGACCTGCAGGTAGCCGTACGGCACCGACTCGAACAGGTTCTGGCCGAGCACCTCCGGGCGGACCCCGGCCTCGAGCAGATCGGCGGCGACCCGGTGGATGTCGGGGTCGGTCGAGGAGTACTGGAAGCGGCCCGTGTCGGTGACGATCCCGGTGAGCAGTGCGGTCCCGATCGCCCGATCGATGGGCCAGCCGAGTTGGCGGATCAGGTGGTAGGCCAGTTGCGCCGAGGCACCCGCGGTCGGGTCGATGACCTGGACGTCGCCGAACCCGCTGTTCGAGGCGTGGTGATCGACGACGACGACGAGGCGGGCGGCTGCGGCGGTGGCCGCCAGGTCGGCGAGCCGGTCGGGGGACGCCGCGTCGAAGACCACCATCACGTCGGGCGCTTCCGGGAGGTCGGCCGGGGCCACCAGCGGCGCCAGGTCCAGGAACCGGAACATGCCGGGGACCACGAAGCCACCCCCGAACGAGACGACGGCCGGCATGCCGATGCGGCGGGCCGACAGCGCGAGCGCCAGCGACGAGCCCAGGGCGTCCCCGTCGGGGTTGACATGGCCCACCACGACCAGATCGGCCGCCCCGGCGATCGCCTCAGCCGCCTGCCGGATCGGCGCTCGAATCGCTTCCTTCACCCCGCTCCTCTCGCAGTTCCCGCAACAGCTGCTCCATCCGCAGCCCCTGTTCGATCGACACGTCGATCTCGAAACGGAGCTCGGGGACGTACTTCAAGCGCACCCGGCGTCCCACCACCGTCCGCAAGCGCGGGGCGGCCCGCTCGAGGGCGGCCTCGGTGGCAGCGTGCTGGACGTCGTCGCCGAGCACGGAATAGTAGACCCGCGCACTTCGCAGGTCGGGGGCGGTGTCGACGCCGGTGATCGTCACGAAGCCGAGACCCGGGTCCTTGAGCCGCTCGACCTCGTCGGCGACGACCTCACGGATCCGCTCGTTGACCCGGCGCAGGAAGGGACTCGGGCTCACGACTCCTCCAGGTACGCCACGCCCAGTTCGATCAGCTCGAGGCCGGGATGATCGAGGACGAGTCGCTGCACCGCACCGATGATCTGCTCGAGCCGGGCGGCCTGCCCGGTGACGGCGGCGACCCCGATCGTGGACCGTTTCCACTCGTCCTGGTGCCCGACCTCGGCGACCCCGAGGGGCGAAGAGTTCTCGAGTGCCGCAATCAGCGCCTTGATCCGCCGGCGTTTCTCCTTGAGGGAGCGCACATCGGGGATCCGGAGCTCGAGGCGGAGGGCTGCGGCGTGCATGGTGGGCCGAGGGTCGCGGGGCCCGGCCCGGCGAGCCTATCAGCGCCGGGTCAGGTGCGGGCGACTTCCCGGACCACGTAGGCCTCGATGACGTCGCCTTCCTTGACGTCGCGGAAGTTCTCCAGGCCGATCCCGCACTCGTAGCCGGCGGCCACGGTCCGGACGTCGTCCTTGAAGCGGCGCAGCGACCCGATCGTGCCGTCGTACACGACGACCCCGTCGCGCAGCAAGCGGGCCTTGCCGCCCCGGGCGACCTCGCCCTCGGTGACGTAGCACCCGGCGATGGTGCCGAAACGCGGCGCCCGGAACGTGGCCCGAACCTCCGCGACACCGAGCACCGATTCCACCTCTTCAGGAGCCAGCTGGCCGACCAGCATGGCCTCGAGGTCGTCGAGCAGCTCGTAGATGATCCGGTAGGTCCGGACCTCCACGCCGGCGTCCTCGGCGGCCCGACGGGCCTTGGCGTCGGGCCGGACGTTGAAGCCGAAGACGACCGATCCGGTCGTCTCCGCCAGCAGTACGTCGTTCTCGTTGATCCCGCCGACCGCGCCGTGGACGATCGTGATCCGGGCGTCCTCGCGGGACCGCTTGGCGACGGCGTCGCGCAGCGCCTCGAGCGAGCCGTGGGCGTCCGCCTTGACGATCAGCCGGAGCTCGGCCTGATCGGCGGTCCGGATGTCGTCGAGGATGCCCTGGAGCCGCTCGGCGGCGGTCGGCACCCGCAACTCCTGGGTGCGGAGCTCGCCGAGGCGCTCGGCGGCGATCGCCCGGGCCGTCTTGTCGTCCTCCACGGCCTCGAAGCGGTCTCCCGCCTGGGGGACGTCGTCCCAGCCCATCACCAGCACCGGCGTCGACGGCGTGGCCGTCTTCGCCTTGGCGCCGGTGTGATCGAACATGGCCCGCACCCGCCCTGCGACCGCACCTGCGACGAGCGCGTCGCCGGTGTGGAGCGTGCCCCGCTGCACGATCAGGGTGGCCACCGGGCCGCGTCCCTTGTCGAGCTGCGACTCGACGACCGTCCCGGAGGCCGGGGCGTCGGGGTTGGCGGAGAACTCCTCGAGTTCGGCGACCAGGTCGACGTACTCCAGCAGCTGATCGACCCCCTCACCCGTCAGGGCAGAGACCTCGGCACTCACTACGTCGCCGCCGAGTTCCTCGACGACGATGCCGTGCTCGGTGAGCTGCGCCCGCACCGCGTACGGGTCGGCGCCCTCGAGGTCCATCTTGTTGATCGCCACGAGCATGGTGACACCTGCCGCCTTGGCGTGGCTGATTGCCTCGACCGTCTGCGGCATGACGCCGTCGTCGGATGCGACCACGAGGATCACGATGTCGGTGACCTCGGCGCCCCGGGCGCGCAGGGAGGTGAACGCCTCGTGGCCCGGCGTGTCGATGAAGGTGATCGCCCGGTCGCCGCGGCGAACCTGGTAGGCACCGATGTGCTGGGTGATGCCGCCCGCCTCGTCGGCCACCACGTTCGTGCGGCGGATCGTGTCGAGCAGCTTGGTCTTGCCGTGATCGACGTGGCCCATGACGGTCACCACCGGCGGCCGCGGACGGAGCGTCGAGGGGTCGTCGGTGGGCAGTTCGACCGGTGCCGGCTCCGCCGCAGGCGTCGGAGCCTCGGCGGCGACGTCGACGAGCAGTCCGAAGGCGTCGCCGAGGGCCTCGACCTTGTCCGGGGGCACCGGATGGTTCGCACCGGCGACGGTCCCCATCGAGATCAGGCGCTTGACCACGTCTCCGACCGGGAGTCCGGCCGCCTCGGCGAACTCGGCGACGGTGGCTCCCGGCGGCACCGTGACCAGGCGCACGTCGTCGGCGGCGGGTTCGGGCGCCGGCTCGGACGCCGGGGCGGGGGGCGCAGCCGCCTGCGGGGGTGCCGGAGCGGGCTCAGGCGCCGGCTCGGGACGCGCAGCCGCCTGCGGGGGTGCCGGAGCGGGCTCAGGCGCCGGCTCGGGACGCGCAGCCGCCTGCGGGGGCGCCGGCTCGGGTTCGGGCGCGGCCTCCGGCTCCTCGTAGGACATCCGGATGAGCGCGATCGAGTCCTCGTCGAGGCCCGAAGAAGCCGTCTTCACCTCGATGCCGAGTTCGCGGGCGCGCTCGAGCATCTCCTTCGATTCGACCCCGAGGTCCCGTGCCAGTTCGTAGACCCGCATGCTCGCTGATCAGCTCCTCTCAGGCGGCACATTGTGCCACGCAAGACTCAGTCGCCGGCCGTCGGTCCGGCCTCGTCGTCTTCATCCGTCCCGTCCGCATCGTCGGCCGCCGGAGCCGGCTTCGGCTCGTCGGCCGGGGCTTCGTCCTCGACCGGGACGCCCACCGTCTCTTCGGCCGGGACTTCCACGGCCTCCCCGGACGGGGCCTCGGCGGCCTCCTCGACCGGCGCCTCCACGGCCTCCTCGACCGGCGCCTCCGCGATCTCGTCCGCAGGCGCCTCGGCGATCTCGTCGGCCGGTGCCTCCGCGGCCTCCCCGGCAGGAGTCTCCTGCACGGCCGCTGCGGCGGCGTCGGGGGCACCGGCGGTGGGCCCTTCGCCACCCAGCTGCTCGGACTCGGAGCGGATGTCGATGCGATACCCGGTGAGCCGGGCGGCCAGCCGGGCGTTCTGCCCTTCCTTCCCGATGGCCAGGGAGAGCTGATGATCGGGGACGACGACCGTCGCTTCACGGGTGTCCTCGTCGATGATCACCTGCCGTACCTTCGCCGGGCTGAGCGCCTCGGCGATGAATTGCTTCACGTCGGACCGCCACTCGACGATGTCGACCTTCTCGCCCCGCAGTTCGTTGACCACCTGGCGAACCCGGGCACCCCGGGCACCGACGCAGGACCCGACCGGGTCGACGTTGGGATCGTTCGAGGCGACGGCGATCTTCGTCCGGTGGCCGGCATCCCGGGCGATCTCCCGGATCTCGACGACTCCGTCGACCAGTTCCGGTACCTCGAGTTCGAACAGCCGCCGGATGAAGTCCGGGTGGCTGCGGCTCACGACGATCTGCGGGCCGCGGGTCTCGCTGCGGACTTCGAGGATGAGTGCCTTGACGCGGGCACCCCGGTCGAGCCGCTCGTAGGGAATGCGCTCCGACGCCGGCATCACCGCCTCGGCGTTGCCGAGGTCGAGGATCAGGTAGCGGTGATCGGCCTGCTGCACGATGCCGGTCACCAGGTCGCCCTCGCGATCCTCGTAGATGTCGAACACCTGGGCCCGCTTGGCGTCACGCAGACGCTGCACGATGACCTGCTTGGCGGTCTGGGCGGCGATGCGGCCGAAGTCCTCCGGAGTGTCCTCCCACTCCCGGACGACGTTGCCGTCCTCGTCGAGTTCCTGCCCGTACACGGTGATCTCCCCGGTGTCGGGGTCGATGGTCACCCGCGCCTCCTCGGCGGCTCCGGGGCTCCGCTTGTACGCCGAGACCAGCGCGTTGGCGAGGGCGTCGAGGATCGTGTCGGCAGGCACGCCCTTCTCACGCTCGAGGGCAAGCAACTCGTCCATGAAGTCCATCGTGTACCTCACTTGTGGCCCGGCTTCTGGCTGCGCTCCCAGCGGAACACCGTGCGCGCTTTGGCGATGGCGTCGAACGGGATGGTGCGGTCGGCCCGGTCTCCGGCGGTGATCGTGACGGTCTCGTCGTCGGCGGCGGCGACGATCCCGCGGTGGTGGGTCGTGCCGTCCACCGGCACGGTCGTCGTGATCGACACCTCGCGTCCGACCGACTTCCGGTAGTGGGCCGGACGCCGAAGCGCCCGCTCCAATCCGGGCGACCCGACCTCGAGCGTGTACGAACCGTCGAGTGGATCCGCTTCGTCGAGGACGCGCGACAGGCCCCGCGCCAGTTCGGCGACGCGATCGACGTCGACGCCACCGGGGGCGTCGACGACCACCTGCACGAGGCGGTTGCGGCCGCCCCCGCGCACGTCGAGGTCGTCGAGTTCGATTCCCTCGGCGGCCACGTAGGGTTCGAGGACCCTCCACAGCCGCTCGGTCGTCGCGTCCAACTCCGGTCTCCTCATAAAGAAAGTGGGCACTGGGCGCCCACTCGTTGCGTCCACTCGGTTCTCGCCGGGCCCTCCCCGGGCGTCGCGGCGACAGCCCGGGCTCGGCCCGGGAACGGCGACATCTTAGCGCCGATCGGCCTCCACTGAAGCGGCCACCCGGGCGGCGGCCTCGCCGACGGCGAGGCGCTCGACCGTCCCGTCGGTGCGCCGCTGCACCTCGACCACACCCTCGGCCAGGCCCCGCGGCCCGACCGTCACCCGGTAGGGGATGCCGACGAGCTCGGCATCGGTGAACTTCACCCCGGGACGCTCGGCCCGGTCGTCGAGCAGCACGTCGATGCCGGCCACCCGGAGGCCGGCGTACAACCGCTCCCCCGCTGCGAGGGTCTCGAGATCGTCGGTCTTGAGAACGGTGACCACCACCTCGAACGGTGCCACCGAGACCGGCCAGACGATGCCTCGTTCGTCGTGGTTGGCCTCGACCACCGAGGCGACGGCGCGCCCCACCCCGATGCCGTACGAGCCCATCACCACCACCCGCTCGTCGCCGTGCTCGTCGAGGACCTTGACGTCGAGCGCCTCGGTGTATTTGGTGCCGAGCTTGAAGATGTGCCCCACCTCGATGACCCGCTTGACGTCGAGGGGTTCGCCGCACGCCGGGCACGCCTCGCCGGCTGCGACGGTCCGCAGGTCCATCCACCGATCGACGGCGATGTCGCGCTCGACGTCGACCCCGCGGAGGTGCCAGTCGTCCTCGTTGGCGCCGGTCGTCATGTTCTGCCGACCGCGCAGCGCAGGATCGGCGACGATCCGGGTCCCGGTGACGCCCACGGCGCCGAGGCTGCCGGCCGAGGCCCCCATCAGGCCGACGATTTCTTCGGGATGGGCGGGCCGCACCCCCGCGGTCCCCAGCCCGTCGATCAGCTTCTGCTCCTGGAGCTGGTGGTCGCCCCGCAGCAGCACCAGCACCGGCTCCCCGTCCACGACGTAGACCAGCGTCTTGATCTGCCGCCCGGCCGCCGCGAAGTCGTAGGCCGCGGCGAGCTCGGCGATCGTGCGGATCCCCGGCGTGGGCACCCGTTCGGGAGGGCCGTCCCACGGGTCGTCCTCGGCACCCGGCAGGGTCGAGGTCGCCTTCTCCAGGTTGGCGGCGTAGCGGCAGGCCGAGCACACTGCGATGTCGTCCTCCCCCGCCGTCGACTCCACCATGAACTCGACCGACTCGGTCCCGCCCATCACGCCGGACGAGGCCTCGACGGGGATCGCCCGCAGCCCGATCCGATCGAAGATCCGCCCGTACGCCGCGAAGTGGTTCGCGAACTGGACGTCGAGCCCGGCTGCGTCGAGATCCAGCGAGTACGAGTCCTTCATCGTGAACTCGCGCACCCGCAGCAACCCGGACTTCGGACGGGGCTCGTCGCGGTACTTGGTCTGGATGTGGTACCAGAGCTGCGGCAACTGCCGGTACGAGCTCAGCTCACCGGCGAGGAGTGCGAACACCTCCTCGTGGGTCAGCGCCAGCACCAGTTCGGCCTCCCGGCGATCGCTGAGCTTCACGAGCTCCTCGATGCCCTCGAAACGCCCGGTGCGCCTCCACAGCTCCCCCGGCTGGACGACCGGCGCCAGGAACTCCTGACCGCCGATGGCATCCATCTCCTCGCGGATGATCCGCTCGACCTTGCGCGCCACCCGCAGGCCGAGGGGCAGCAGCGAGTACGAGCCTGCCATCAGTTGGCGAATGAAGCCACCCCGCACCAGCAACCGATGGCTGGCCGCCTCGGCGTCGGCGGGATCGTCCCGGAGGGTGGGGATGTAGGCCTGGGACCAGCGCACGGTTCGGGCTCCTGAGCGACGCGAATGCCGGAGGATACCGCGAGCGCCCGGCGCCCCCGCGAACCGGAGGATCCCGGTCAGTCCCCGCGGGCGATGTCGGCGACCGCCGCCCGACGGGCCGCGGAGCGGTTGGCGTCGCCCTGGGAATCGAGCAGGTCCCGGGCCGCCTGGTCGGCGATCGCGGCGGCAGCGTCGTCGGCGGCCGCCAGCCGGGCCTCCACGCCCTCTGCCGCCAGCCGGCGGGCCTCCTCGACGAGCGCCTCCACCATCTCCGCCTCGGGGACCACCCGGACCACCTGCCCCTTGATGAACAGATGGCCCTTGCCGCGCCCGGCGGCGATCCCGATGTCGGCCTCCCGGGCCTCACCCGGGCCGTTGACGACACATCCCATGACGGCGACCTGAATCGGCAGGCCCTCCTTCTCGAGAGCCCGCTGTGCCTCGCCGGCGACCGCGATGACGTCCACCTCGGCGCGCCCGCAGGACGGGCAGGCGATCAGGTCGAGACCCGACCGTTCCCGCAATCCGAGCACCTCGAGCAGTTTGCGCCCTGCCTCGGCCTCCTCGACCGGGTCGGCGGTGAGCGAGAAGCGAATCGTGTCGCCGATCCCCTCGAGCAGCAGCGCCGCGATCCCGGCCACCGATTTGATGAGCCCCGACGGCGGCGGTCCCGCCTCGGTCACCCCGAGATGGAGCGGGTAATCCACCCGTTCCGACAGCAGCCGGTAGGCGGCCACCATCGAGGGCACGTCCGAGTGCTTCACCGAGATCTTGATGTCGGCGAAGCCCACCTCCTCGAGCAGCCCGATCTCGTGGAGCGCCGACTCGACGAGCGCCTCCGGGACCGGGGCGCCGTACTTGTCGAGCAGGTCCTTGTCCAGCGATCCGGCGTTCACCCCGACCCTGATCGGCACCCCCCGCTCGCCGGCCGCCCGGGCGACCGCCTTGATGTGCTCCGGCTTGCGGATGTTCCCCGGGTTGAGGCGCAGCCCGGCCACCCCTGCCTCGAGGGCGGCGAGCGCCAGGCGATACTGGAAGTGGATGTCGGCGATGATCGGCACCGGGGAGCGGGGCACGATCTCGGCGAGGCCCTGGGCCGCCTCGACATCGTTGCACGTGATCCGCACGATGTCGGCCCCGGCACCCCTGAGGGCGTAGACCTGGGCGAGGGTGGCGTCCACGTCGGCGGTCTTGGTGGTCGTCATCGACTGGACGGTGACCGGGGCACCGTCCCCGACGGGGATGCCCCCGACGTACAGGCGGCGAGTGGGGTGGCGTTCGATCATCGGGTCACCTCAGCCGGAGCGGGTCCGTGATGTCGAGGTAGACCGCCAGCAGCCCGAGCAGCACCATGAACACCACGACCGCAGCGGCCACCGGGGCGAGCTTGCGGACGTCCGCCGGACGGCCCCGGATCCGCTCGTAGAGCGCCACCGCGAAGTGGCCGCCGTCGAGCGGGTAGATCGGGATCACGTTGAAGATCCCCACGAAGACGTTGACGAGGGCCAGCAGTTCGAGCGTGAAGCCGATGTCGCCGATGTCGGCCGCGAGGCCGACGATCCCGATCGGGCTGGCCGGCCGGTTGTCGGCGATGTCCTCGGTGTTGCCGGTGAGGGTGGCACCGACGAGGTCGCCGAACCCGGAGACGAGCTGCCACAGGCCCTGCACACTGACCACGGTGGCGCTGCCGACCTCGCCGGCGGCGCGCGCCAATCCGGTGAGCGGCCCGACCCGGACCTCCTCCCGGCCCGGCGAGATCCCCAGATAGCCCCGTTTCCCGGTTCCATCGCCGTCCACCGACGCCAGGTCGGCCTCGATGTCGATGATCCGGCCGTCGCGGTCCACCCCGATGATCACCGTCTCTCCGGGCCGGTCGGCGATCATCCCGGCGAGCTCGTCCCACTCCTCCACCGGCTCCCCGTCGAAGGTGACGACCGTGTCGCCCACCTGCAGGCCGGCGACGAGCGCCGGGCTCGGCGTGGCGTCGTCGTCGAGCGTCTCCTGCACCAGGCCGACCTCGGTGGTCAGTTGGACCACACCGAACACCGTCAGCACGACGTAGAAGAGCAGGAACGCCACCACGAAATGGCTGGCGACGCCGGCGAGCACCACCACCGACTTCTGCCAGAAGGGACGCTCCCGATAGGTCCGGCCCTCGTCCTCGGGGTCCACCTCCTCGTAGAGGTTCATGCCCACGATCCGGACGTAGCCACCGGCGGGGATCGCCTTGACGCCGTACTCGGTCTCTCCGCGTTTCGTCGACCACAGCTTGGGTCCGAAACCGAAGAAGAACTCGGTGGCCTTCATGCCGGTCGCCTTGGCGGCGAGGAAGTGGCCGCCCTCGTGGATCATCACCATGGCGATGATCCCGACGACGACGATGATCCCGGCGGTCACGGAGTGTCCTCCATCGGCAGCACGCTACCGGTCGAAAGCACCTAGCACGAACACCCGATCTGCCCGGCGGCCACGGCGCGCGCCGCCCGGTCTGCGGTGAGCACCTCGGCGACCGTCGCCACCTCCTGCGGCGGCAGGCGATCGAGGGTGCGCTCGACGACGACCGGGATCGAGGAGAACCCGATCCGCCCGTCGAGGAACGCCTGCACCGCCACCTCGTCGGCGGCGTTGAGCACCGCCGGCGCCGACCCGCCGGCCGTGCCGGCCCGGTACCCGAGGCCGAGGGCGGGGAATGCCTCGTGATCGGGCTCCTCGAAGGTCAGCGTACGGTCCCGGAAGTCGAAGGGAGGGACGGTGCCGGCCGCCCGGCCCGGGTAGGTGAGGGCGTACTGGATCGGCACCCGCATGTCGGGCTCGCCGAGCTGCGCCTTGATCGACCCGTCGACGAACTCGACGAGGCTGTGCACGACGCTCTGCGGGTGGACCACGACGTCGATGCGGTCGTAGGGGATCCCGAACAGGAGATGGGCTTCGATCACTTCGAACGCCTTGTTCATCATCGTCGCCGAGTCGACGGTGATCCGGCGCCCCATCGACCAGGTCGGATGGTCGAGTGCCTCGGCGACCGTGACGGCGGCGAGATCGGCCGCCGTCCGCCCCCGGAACGGGCCCCCGGAGGCGGAGAGGATCAGCCGCCGGACCCGGTCGGGATCCTCGCCGGTGAGGCATTGGAACAGCGCCGAGTGCTCGGAATCCACCGGGATCAGCTCTCCGCCCCCGGCGCGTCGGGCCGCCTCGACCACCGGCCCACCCGCCACGAGGCTCTCCTTGTTCGCCAGCGCCAGGCGGTTCCCCGCCCGGAGGGCGGCCACGGATGCCTCGAGGCCGGCCGACCCGACGATCCCGTTCACGACCACCGACCCCGGCAGGGCGGCGGCTTCGGCCACCGCCTCCGGGCCGAAGGAGATCCGCTCCCCCAGCACGGCGAGCCGCTCCCGCTCCTCACCGGTCGGTGCAGCCACGGCGATGCGGGCGTCGGGATGGTCGGCGGCCAGCCGGTGCAGGTCGTCCGAACCTCGCCGCGCCGCGATCGCGGCCACCGGCAGACCGAGCCGCCCGGCGACCTCGAGCGTCTGGCGGCCGATCGATCCGGTCGCCCCGAGAACGACGACCGGCTTCATCCGAGGAAGCCGAGCGCCCGGTAGGCCGCCCAGGCGACCGGGACCACGAACAGGAAGGCGTCCACCCGATCGAGGATGCCGCCGTGCCCCGGAAGGATGCTGCCCATGTCCTTGACGCCGAGGCTGCGCTTCAGCATCGACTCCACCAGGTCCCCGAGCGGAGCCGCGAAGGCGACGGCGAGGCCCAGGGCGGCACCCGACCGGATGTCGAACGGTTCGAAGAGGTGGCCGAAGAGGACGCAGGCGCCGATCGTGAGGATCACACCCCCTGCCAGGCCTTCGAGGGTCTTGTTGGGGGACAGCACCGGGGCCATCGCCCGGGAGCCGAAGGAGCGGCCGGCGGAATAGGCGCCCACGTCCATCGCCACCGTCCCCACCACGATCCCCATGACGAGCGGCCGGAACTGAGGCGAATCGATGATCGGGAACGCGAACGCGGTGGTGCCGACGATCCAGCCGACCCCGAGGACCGTCAGCCCGCCGTTCGTCAGCGCGTCGCGGCGGTCGGGGGTGAGGGCGTAGACGAAGAAGACCAGGACGGTGGTGGCGATCAGGCCGCCGGAGATCGCCACCGGCCCCAGGAACCAGGCCAGGGCGAAGGTCCCGGCGCCCCCGATGTAGCCGAACAGCGCCATCGGCCGGTACCCGCGCATGCGGAGGGTCGTGTAGAACTCGACGAGGGCGACCATCATGAGCAGGGCGATGAACGCGGCGAGTGCCTCACCGCCGGCCCAGACCGCCCCGACCAGCAACATCGCCAGCACCAGGCCGGTGACGACCCGCAGCCCCAGGTCCGATCCGCCCGGAGCCGCGTACGCCTCGTCTGCGCTCAGGTCCTCGACGTCTTCGAAGCCGACGACACCACTCTCCACCCCGGGCATGTGGGCCGTGAGCGCCTGCAGCATCGTCTCTTCCGTGTCTGCCTGCGACATCGCCTCGGCCAGGCCCCGGTGCTCGCGGGTTCCCGACGCCTCGCGGCTCGCCCCGGGCTCCTCGCCCAACGACGCGGCGCCCGGTTCCTCCTGCTTCTCGGTTCCACCCTCGACGAACCCGAAGGGCGTCTCGTCGGCGTCCTCCTGTCCCCACCAGACGGCGACGTCCTCGTCGG
>Ga0316577_10000891_pt1 | contig 13158 bp, 12 predicted proteins | sample S5NA_FD_203073 | JGI IMG/M metagenome (GOLD analysis project Ga0316577, IMG submission 203073) | Rhizosphere microbial communities from salt marsh grasses in Alabama, United States - S5-7_050615r2r1 | ecosystem: Host-associated > Plants > Roots > Rhizosphere | place: USA: Alabama | collected... | reverse complement strand
CGCCAGCGGGATCAGATTGCGCTGTGTGTAGACCGCGATGACCTGCCAACGGCTCTGGACATTCTGGGCAATGTCGCCCCTGAGCTGGAGGCCGCCAAGGTAGTTACCCATCCAGAGGCGGCCATCGTCTCTATTTTCGGCCCGGACTTCCGTGAACGGCCCGGTATTGCGGGGACAATGTTCGAGGCCCTAGCCGCGAATGGCATCAACATCCTCGCCATCAGCACTTCGATCTCGACTGTCTCGTGTGTGATCGAGTCGGATCACCTAGAAACCGCGCTCAACGCGCTACGGGACACCTTCAATCTGCCCTGAGCGGATCTGCCAAGACTGACAAGCGCAATACCGTGAGGTATTGCGCTTTTTCATGGGACCGTGGTTGGCAAGCAGCGGGCGCCCCGCGCAAGCCTCTACTCTCTATCCGTGCCAGGATGGGGAACCTGCGGTCTCGACCACCTAGCCGGCCGAGGGCTCCAGGGTTTGGCCGGCTGCAGTCTGCTGCACAACCCCGAAGGACGGCTCTAGCGGCAACACGAAGGTGAAACAGCTGCCCTGACCGGGTTCGGAGTGAACGCGGATCTCACCGCCATAGGCGTCGATCAGCTGCTTGACGATGGCCAGCCCCAGCCCTGTGCCGATCTCACCGCTGGCTTTGGCCTGTTCTGTGCGGTAGAACTCGTCAAAGATATGGGGCATTTCGCTCTCCGCGATGCCTATGCCGGTATCGGCAACCTCCCCGACGATGCAGTCGTTGCCGGGCCGCAGCGTGACCGTCACCGAACCGCCTTCTGGCGTGTATTTGATGGCATTGCTGACGAGATTGGTGCAGATCTGCTTCAGGTGCTCGCGATTGGCCATCACGCTGGGCGTGTCTTCGATGTTGACCTGAAGGCGCTGGCCCTTCTCCTCGGCTTGCTCGCCCAGCAGCTGGCATACCTCCTGAAGGATCCCGGCCATGTCCTGCGGCTTGACCTCCACACGGGACATCTTGCCTGGCTCCTTTAGGCGGGCAAGCTCGAGTAGATCCCCGATAAGCTCCAGCAGTTCTTGGAGACGGACCTGGACGCGGCCAAGAGTGGGCTTCATTTCATTCTGGGCGACGTAGCCCCCCAGGATGAGGTTGACGTAACTCTGCACGGCGGCCACCGGGGCGCGGAGTTCGTGGGCGACCTGCAGCATGAACCGGCTCTTGGCTTCATCCAATCGCTCCAGTTGCTCTTTGGCCTGGGCCAGCTCCACCGCTTCCCGCTCGACCGCCTTGAGGCGCCGCCGTTCCAGACCCTGCGCGACTGCAACGAGGAGCTGTTCCGACGTGAACGGCTTGGACAAGAAGGTGTACGCGCCTCGACGCACTGCTTCGACGGCCATCTCGATGCTGCCATAGCCGGTGATGACGATACAGATGGCATTGGGATCCCGATCCAGGATCGGCTCGATCAAATCTAGCCCGCTGCCATCCGGCAGCATGACATCCAGGAGATAGAGATCGTAGCCGTCGTCCTGGATTAGGTTCAGGGCAGAGGAGGTGCTATCCGTCGTGTCGATCCCATAGCCAACGGGCGTCAGCGCCCGGCGACAGCCCTCGCGCATGCCAGTCTCGTCGTCGACAATGAGAATCCTCGCCGTCGTGCCTTGCTCTCCGTTCACCGCATCGACTCCCTATCCCTCACAGCCAACCATGCAGGCAGGCGTGGCCCTACTCCAGCAGGATGCCGGTGTCCGCGGCCAGCGGCTGTGTCGGCAGCTGCTCGCGCAGGGTGATGGTGAACCGTGTTCCCTGGCCCGGTTCGCTCTGTACGCCGATCTGACCGCGGTGCATCTTGACAATACCGTAGATGATGGCCAGCCCCAATCCGGTGCCTTTGCCAATGGGCTTGGTGGTGAAAAACGGGGTAAAGATCTTTTTCATGTTCTCTTCAGAGATACCGATCCCCGTATCCTCCACGTCGACCGTGACAAAGCCGGCGGAAGGACCCTTCCGGGTGCGCAGGGTGAGCCTTCCGCCGCCTGGCATGGCCTCGGCTGCATTGTTCATCAGGTTCACAAACACCTGCCGCAGTTGGAGCGGGTCTGCCTGGATGTTTGGCAGACCAGGATCCAATTTTGACACGATGTTCACCTGTTCGTAGAATTCCTGCTTTCCCAATTCCGCAGCCAACTCCTCGAGCAATTCGTTCAGATCAGTCTCCTGGGCCATAACCTCGTTTTGGCGGGAGAAGTTGAGTAGATCGTTTACGATCGTCTTGCAGCGGGTTGCCTCACGGATGATCATATCCAGGTCTTCCTTTTGCTGCGCGTCGTCCTCCGGGGTCTCTTTTCGTAGGATGTCAGCGTACAGCAACACCGAGCCCAAAGGGTTGTTGATCTCGTGGGCGACGCCGGCTGCCAACTGTCCCACGGAAGCCAGTTTTTCCTTCTGTACCAACTGCTCCTGGGTATCTTGGAGTGTTTCGACCATCCTATTGAACGTTTCGGCCAGGCTCTGCATCTCGGCATAGCCCTCGACCGGGAGCCGTACCGACCGGTCGCCGCGGGCGACCCTGCGCGTGGCGGTGGCCAGGCTGGTGAGCGGTCTGGAGATAGACCAGGCGACTGGAATGGCGATGAATACCGCCAGCAGCATCGTGGCCCCGCTGATGAGAAAGACCTGCGAGCGGAAGGAATCCAGAAGGCGCTGGAACGAGGCCTGGTCAGCACCGACGTACAGGATGCCCACGACCTCTTGTCGATGGTTCATGAGAGGGCGGTAGCGGGTGATGTAGTTTTGGTTGACGACAAATGCCTCTCCAGTGAACTCCTGCCCCAGGAGCAGGACCTTGTCAAAGACCTCCTGAGAGACGCGCGTGCCGATGGCCCGGTTGCCGGCCTCGTCCAAGGGGACGTTGGTGGACACCCGCAGATCACCGAAAAAGATGGTCGCTGTGTCCACGCCTGCAACCTCTTTGATGCGATCGACGAGGGTGAAATCTCTGTTGAAGAGGTGACCCGACAAGACGGTGCCGATTACCTCTCCCTCGCTGCCGAGAATAGGGGACACACCCATTAGGACCAGCCCCGCGGTGCCCTCGAGCGGGTCAAAAGGTTCGGGGGCGGCCTTTTCGGTGGGCAAGAGCTCGATGCGGGCCTGCTCTGCAAGACCGACAGCTTCGAGATTCGCGGCAGGCACGACTTCGGTCGATCCGCGGAATGTGCCTGAGGTTAGCCCGTCTTCCACGATGGACAGTGAGGACCAATCGGCACCCGTTGCAGCCTGCACATATTCGCTATCTCTCCTCATGCGACCGACAATGGCCGTGCCCTGAGCGTCGGTGATCACGATGAAGCGCTGTGTGTGCACCGCCAAGTTCAGGATCTCGTTGTCGATCTGATCGACAAGCACCTCGACAGCCTGCAGATCGCCGTGGGCCGCGGCGTCTAGGTTGTGCAGCACAGTCCGGGCTGAGGCGATCCTTCGGGCGCTGGCGGAGATATCGGTGAGCTTGTTGTTGTAAAAGGCCTCGGCCAGGTCCATGTCCCGGCCAACCCGCCGGTCCTGGGCGTCCTTGAGGTAATTGTTGATCGCGGTATAGGTGATGGGGGTCCCGACGGCAATGGCGACGACGGCTGTGACGACAAACCCGACGACGAGGATATACTGCAGGCGTATGCCCTTGCGCCACGAATGGTTTGTGTTCATTCCCCGCTACCTCCTTTGGTGAGCAGGTGAAGTCTTGCACAATGTGGTGTGATTATAGCACAAAGGGGTGTAAGCGGCGAAATTGCGGACTGCCTTGTTCGCGGGTGGCCCGGTTCAGCGTGCGTGAAATCCAGCTGAGCCGGATCTGGCTGGTGTAGGAGGGCTCTTGCCAGCCTGGCTAGAGGTAGTTGTGCGTGCGGAACCAATCTAGCGTGTCGCGCACCGTTTCCTGGAACGGCCGTGGCTCGAAGCCGAGCTCCTGGCGGGCCTTGGTGCAGTCCAGGGCCTGCCACTCGCTGAGCGTCTTGAAGTGCTCCAGTGGCAGGGGCTGGACGAAGGGTAGCCTGCCGAGAGCCTCACCGATCTTGACCACACCCCGGATCAGCCCCAGAGGCGCGCGCCAGCGTGGGGCGGCAACCCCAGCCTGCTGTGCGGCGATGGTCAACGCCTCGCGGACGGCCATGTTGTCGCCGCCCAGGATGTAGCGTTGGCCCTCGCGCCCTCGCTCGGCGGCCAGCACCTGCCCGTGGCCCACATCCCGGGCATCGATCACGTTCACGTCCAGATCCAACCACACCGGAAAGCGGCCCTGGGCTACGTTGAGGAGGATTTCCCCTGTTGTTGGTTTCACGTCCCAAGGGCCAAAGACCGCCGTCGGATTCACAATGATGACCGGCAATCCTCGGGCAATCGCCCGCCAGGCCTCGGCTTCCGTGGCCCATTTGACTTCGTAGTAGGCGCTGCCGGTACTCCCCGGCAGGTAATAGTCCTCCTCGTCAGCGAGCTGGCCCGGCTGGCGGGGGAATCCGATCGTAGTCAGGGAGCTGGTATAGACCAGCCGCCCGACGCCCTGTTGGGCGGCTGCCCACAGGACGTTGCGCATCTCACCCACCGATCTACGCAGGGCGCCAGCCATATCCAACGAATGCAGGGGGTAGTAAGCTGCCGCGTGAAAGACGAGGTCACAGCCGGCCATTGCCTCCGAGAGGGAGACGCGGTCCTGCAGATTCCCGATGGCGTGCTCGACGTCGAGATCGTCGAGCATCCACGTATCGCTACCCGGGCGGTGAAAGGCCCTGACTGCGTAGCCGGCCGAGAGGCAGGCACGGGTGATGTTGTTGCCGATGCAGCCGGTCGAACCCAGCACCAACGCTGTTGTCATAGGGAACTCCTCACTAACGGAAGGGATGGCCTACCCCCGGCCCTGATGTGACGCCGGACTGGCTCTAGCGCCGGCCGAACTCCTTCTCCAATTGCTCTGCTGAGAAATGCAACACGGTCGGCCGTCCATGCGGACAGGTCCGGGGCGACTCACACTGCTCCAGTTGACGGATCAGCTGCTGCATCTCCTCTGAGGATAGGGTCTGCCCAGCCTTCACCGCCGCGCGTTTGCAGACGGTCGCAATCAGGCGCTCCTCCGCTTGGGTAGCCAGGGGATCATCACCTTGCTGCAGCATTTCCAGGATGTCCACCATGGCCCCGCGGGCGCCGGATCCGGACAGGGCCCGCTCGGTGGCCAGGATCGAAGGCACGGCCCGGAGCAGGTAGCTCGATCTGCCGAATGGCTCCAGAGCGAACCCGATGTGATTCAGATTGGAGAGATGCTCGCTCAGCACGCCGGTGAGCAAGGGATCCAGGTCCAGGCTGAGGGGCTCGAGCAGGCTCTGGGAGGTCACTTCTTGCTGTTGGTGATCGGCCATCATCTTTTCGTACAGAACTCGCTCATGAGCAGCGTGCTGGTCGATGAGATACATCCCCTGCGGGCCTTCAGCCACGATGTAGGTCTGTCCCACCTGGCCGACCACGCGCAACAGAGGCAGCCGGACCGGCCCGACGGGTTCGAGCTCCGCCTGCTCATGCCGTAGTTCCATCGCCAGCTGGGGGTCCTCGTCCCTATCCCTGCCCAGAGCCACCAGGGCTTGACGCCGCTGCCAGTCGCGCGCAGCCTCGATCTGATCCGGAACGACCCACGACTGGGGCCGGCTGCCAAGGCTGGGCACCGGGGCTTGCTCGACGAGGGTCTTGCGTACGGCTCGCTGCACTGCAGAAAAGGCCAGCCTCCCGTTGCGGAACCTGACCTCGCGTTTTGTGGGATGGACGTTAACGTCCACTTCGCCGGGGTCCATCTCCAGAAGCACCACGGCCAGAGGATGGCGGCCGACGGGCAGCATGCCGTGGTAGGCTTGGGCCACAGCGTGGCTGAGCGAGTTGTCCTGGATCCAGCGCTGGTTCACAAAGAGGGTGATGTAGCGGCGGTTGGCCCGGTGCAGTGCCGGGGTGCTGGTATAGCCAGACACGGCTATAGCTGGGCTCCTGCCCTCCGGTTCTTGACCGGGCCGCTCATCCTGGATCTCGAGCAACTGCTCGGCCAGGTCCAGGCCATAGAGGGCGATGAGTACGTCATAGATCTGCCCGCTGCCACTCGACTGAAAGACGGAGCGCTCATCCTGAACCAGGCTAAAGCGCAGCTCCGGATAGGCTAGAGCATAGTTGGTCACGATGCTGTGGATGTGCCCGGCTTCGGTCTGGGGCTGTCGCAAGAATTTGAGGCGAGCCGGCACATTGCGGAAGAGATGCTCGACCGTGACGACAGTGCCCGCTGGCGTGCCGCGGCCCTCCTGGCGGGCGATTTCACCGCCCTCGACCCGTAGGAATTGGCCGACAGCCTGCTCGCGCGGGCGGCTCAGAAGCGTCACCTGGCTGACCGCTGCGATGCTGGCCAGCGCCTCTCCGCGAAAACCCAGGGTCGCGATATGGTCGAGGTCCGAGACATCGGTCAGCTTGCTTGTCGCGTGCCGGGCAAAGGCCAGGGCAACCTGATCCTGCGGGATGCCACAGCCATTGTCCGCAACTCGGATGAGTCGGCGGCCGCCATCGCGGATCTCAATCCGTACCTCTGTGGCACCTGCATCTATGCTGTTTTCGACCAGTTCCTTGACTACCGAGGCGGGCCGTTCGACCACCTCGCCCGCGGCAATCTTGCCTGCCACCTCGGGTGGCAGGAGTCGGATCGGCATGAGGCGCTCCTCACTCATCGGGTGATGAGCATTGTACCACAAACCGGCGGCGGGTCATAAGTTGCCAGGCCGTCTGACTTGAGGTATAATTCGTGCGTTGCCAAGTAAGGATGTCGACCGAGGGACCTTCGGGGCAGGGTGAGGCAGGCAAGGCCAAATCCCGACCGGCGGTGAGGCCCACTATGCAGTGGGTCGAGCCCGCGAGCTCAATCAGTGTGAGCAGATCCGGTGAGATTCCGGAGCCGACGGTAGAGTCCGGATGGGAGAAGGTGGTTGACGTAGCATGCGATGCTGGCTGGCTTGTGGATCGCACGAGTGGAACTGCCCCGAAGGCGTAGCGCCTCTGGGGCTTTTTTTGTTGGGAGAGTGAAGGGACCGTGTCCGGAACAGATCGAAGTGCAGACACCGTCTGGAGACCTGGGGCCGAACTGAGCCGGGTAGGGCGGATGCGGCGCTTTGTTCAGCAGCGCGCTGAGCTGCTGCTGGTGCCGGTTGCGCTCTTCGTCTTTATCGGGGTCTGGGCGCTGGTGACGAGCGTGGGAGATTATCCGGCCTATCTCCTGCCAAGCCCCGGCCAGGTGTGGACAAGGTTCGTGACCGTACTGGCCGACGGCACGCTATGGTACCATACCTCTGTCACGCTCGTGGAGATACTGGGCGGGCTGGCACTCGGACTCACGGCGGCGACGCTGCTCGGCTATCTGCTCGCCAAGTCACCGCTGGTCGAGCGATTCCTGTCGCCCTATATCGTCGCCAGCCAGTCGGTGCCCATCGTCGCCCTGGCTCCGCTCTTGATCGTCTGGTTTGGTTTTGGCCTCCTATCCAAGATGCTGGTCTGTGCCCTGACCATCTTTTTCCCGGTGCTTATCTCGACCATCGTCGGGCTGCGGACGGTAGAGGAGCGGCTGATGGACCTGATGCGGTCCCTGCAGGCGAGCCGCTGGCAGATCTTTCGCTTTCTGGAGCTGCCAGCCGCCCTGCCGGTTCTGCTAGGTGGCCTGAAGATCGGCGTGACCCTCTCGGTCATTGGGGCGGTAGTAGGCGAATTTGCCCAGTCCGATCGTGGCCTGGGATTCCTGGTCAATCTGGCCAACCGCGGCCTCTTTGACACAGCGCTCATGTTTGTCGCACTCTTTGTCCTGATGACCATTGCGTTAGGGCTCTATGGCCTGGTCTCGGGCCTGGAGGCCCTTCTGCTGGGCTGGAAGAAGGGGGGTGCAGGGCGCTGAAGCGGTCAAAGGTGCTTGTTCTCGCAGGAGCAGGGTTGGCCAGTGAGGCAATCTATCTGTCAGCAACCCTGCGCCTATCCTGGTGGGAATACGGGGGCCGGCTACAAAGTTGGTCGCAGATCATGGGCCGGGAGATGGGGGCTTTTGCACTGCTGCTCGCGGCATGTGGCGTACTCATGGTCGCCTATCTGGTCGGCTGGCGCAGCCTGCGCCAGACAGAGGCGCACAGAAGGGTCGTGTGGGCCTTTGCGCTGCTATATGCGCTGACGCTTTTCTGGCTCCTGCCCATTACCGTGGACCTGTTCAATTATCTCACCCAGGCCCATCAGGTCACCGATGTCGGGGCCAATCCTTTGGTAGATGCCCCGCTCGAGGCCGCCAGCGATCCGCTGGTGCAGGCCTATGCCAGCAACTATGCCCTCGACCCTTCCGTCTATGGGCCGGCCTGGACGATCCTCTCGACCCCGGCTACACTGGGCCGTCATGACGTCGTCGGAGGGCTCGTCTATCTCAAGGCGTTGGCCACGTTGGCTTTCTTGGGCGGTAGCTGGCTGCTCGAGCGCATCCTGCGCCAGCTCAGACCGGCTGAGGCGCTGCGGGGGGTCTATCTCTTTGCCTGGAATCCCTTGGTTGTGCTGACGGCGGTGGGCGGGGGTCACAACGACATCGTCATGATGGCGCTTCTCCTATTGGCGACCTATCTACTACTGCGTGAGCGGTGGGTCTGGGCCTTTGCCCTGCTCGCGGTATCGGTTTGGATCAAGTACATGAGTGCTGTGCTACTGCCGATCTTTGGCCTGTATGCCTGGCGACAGATCGGCCGACGGCAGCGAGAAGCGCGGTGGCCCACGGTGCTGCAGACTGGGGGCGCCATGGCCCTGGTCACTGCCGCGGCCTTCCTTCCCTTCTGGAGCCCCGAGGCGTTCTCGGGCCTTGTGCAGCGCCTTCTCAATCCAGACAACGTGGCGGCTGGGTCCTTTGGATTCGCCGTGCCGGCCCTGGTCCTGGGGCTGGTCCTCTATGCTGCCGTTTACCTGGTGCTGTTATGGTGGCTGGCCCGGGGTCAAGGATCCCTCCAGGAAACGCTCCATGGCGGGTTTGTCGCGCTGCTGCTCGCCTTTCTCTTTGGCGCGGCGCGCGCGCAACCATGGCACCTGATCTGGCCGGCATCGCTGGCCGGACTCTCGGACCGGCGCTGGGCCTGGCCCGTCGTGGCGGGTCTGGCCGCCGTGATGTTGGTTGTCCAGGTCTGGGTTGAGTGGGGCACGCCCGGCCTGCAGATGAGGTAGGAGGTTAGCCAATGCACAAAGAAGCCATGCTCTTACTCTGCGCAGTACTGCTCTTGCCGGCCTTAGCGGCCTGTGGCCCGGCTCAGGCGACGCCTGTGCCCGAGACCGTTACGCTGGCGATGGGCTACATTCCGAACATTCAGTTCGCCCCTTTCTACGTGGCGGTGGACAAGGGTTACTTTGCTGAAGAGGGGATCGAGGTCGAGTTCGACTATGGGTGGGAGACTGACCTCCTGAAGTTGGTCGGTAGTGGTGAGTTGCAGTTTGCCATCGCCAGTGGCGATCAGATCATCCTGGCGCGCAGCCAAGGGCTGCCGGTGATCTATATCTTGAACTGGTACCGCCGCTTTCCGGTGTGCGTCGTCTCCTTGGCATCCGCGGGCATCCAGCAGCCCTATGATCTGGTCGGGCAGGTCGTAGGGACGCCAGCCACCTACGGCGCCAGCTACATTGGTTGGCGGGCCCTGCTGGACGCGACCGGGATGGAGGAGGGTGACGTCGAGCTCGTTTCCATCGGTTACACCCAGGTGGCTGCCCTGAGCGAGGGTCAGGTGGATGCCGCCATCTGCTATGCCATGAATGAGCCAGTCCAGTTGCGCACCACTGGGGAGGCGCTCGACATCATCTATGTCGCCGACTATATGAACCTGGTATCCAATGGCCTAATCACCAATGAAGAGACCGCGGCACAACAGCCCGAGCTGGTGGAGGGCCTCGTCCGCGCAGCACTGCGTGGTCTGGCTGATACCCTGGCCGATCCTGATGGTGCTTTCGAGATCGCGCGGGGATACGTACCCGAATTGGCAAGCGACGCCGATACCGAAGCGGTGAACCGGGCCATCCTGGCCGAATCGCTCGAGTTCTGGCGCGCCCCAACGGGCCGCCTGGGGTATTCGGATGAAGCCGAGTGGCGCACTTCGCAGCAGATCATGACCCAGATGGGACTCCTGGTCGAGGAAAGCGAGGTGAGCGAGATGTTCACCAACCGCTTTGTCCAGGCTGCAAGCCCGTAGAGGCATGATGGCGGAAGATCGTCGGCCATCTGTGCTTGCGGCCCAGGGGCTCCGACACCAGTATCGAAGCGCGCAGGGGCCACTTCTGGCCTTGGACGGCGTATCCTTGAGCGTCGGACAGGGCGAGTTCGTGGCCATTGTGGGACCTTCGGGCTGCGGCAAGAGTACGCTGTTGCGGATCCTGGGAGGGCTGACGGCGCCGAGTGAGGGTTCGGTGTTCTTTGAGGGAGCCCCGTTGACCTCGCCGCGCCGCCAGGTGTCCTATGTTTTCCAGGATGTCAACCTGATGCCGTGGCGCACTGTGTTACGCAATGTCGCGTTGCCTCTCCAGGTGGCGGGACTGTCCCGGTTGCAGGCCGAGCCGCGGGCCCAGGATGCGCTTAATCTGGTGGGGTTGACTGGTTTTGACGGTGTCTATCCGCGGGAGTTGTCGGGGGGCATGGCCCAGCGAGTGGCGATCGCACGGGCGCTGGTCGCCGAACCCGATGTGCTGCTGCTGGATGAGCCCTTTGGATCGCTAGATGCCCTCAGCCGGGAGCAGATGAACCTGGAATTGCTGCGCATCTGGCGCACACGACGTGTTACTGCCGTGATGGTCACCCATGACCTGCGGGAGGCGATTTTTCTGGCAGATCGTGTTCTTGTCATGTCACCTCGCCCGGGCCACATCCAGGCACAGGTGGCCGTCGACCTGCCCAGGCCGCGCACCCTGGAGGTAATGTACACCGAGTTCTTTGGGGCACTTTCGAGGCGAGTACGAGAGGCTGTGCGTACGTCAACAATCCTGGAGCCGGAGGAGGCAACAGGATCTGATAATCATTCTTGAAAGCGAGGGAGAGAACCATGGGAAAAGCGTCAAGTGTCCTGTCGGGATTGGTGGTCGGTGCCCTGGTGGGGGCGGCATTGGTGTTGCTGCTTGCGCCCCGGAGCGGCGAAGAAACCCGCCAGTGGATCCAGGATGAGGTGGACGCCGTCCTGGAGCAGGGAAAACAGGCGGCAGAGGAACGGCGGTTGGAGTTGACCCAGCAGTTTGAGGAGCTCAAACAACCCAAGGCATAGTCCTGTTCCAGTCAAATGCCCGGTGGAGCAACTCCAGCGGGCGGGTCTGGGTGACAAAGGCGGCGGTTGGGCGCAATAGGTTGCTGTGCGCCTGCTCGCTGCTTTTGTCTGTTCCGCAGGATTCAAGATAGGACCAATATCCTATAGCCTGCCGTGCTCCGCTGTGCTATACTGTGGCTGTTCTGATCGACACATTATCGTCGAGGGATTGGAGGCCCATTATGCTAGCAACAAAGTCGACCGAGCCACAGCCCTTTCTCACTCCGCAGGAGGTCTCTAGCCTGCTGCGAGTTTCAGTATACACTGTGCGGCGCTGGATCAAGGATGGAGAACTCCCGGCATACAAGGTAGGCAGGGGGTGGCGGATCAGCCATTCGGAGTTGAACCGCTGGCTTAACCGGCAGCGCCTGGCCTCTTGACTCGGATGTGAGCAGCCCCTGACGTATTCCCCCCGGAACGCGACTGGTTTACGACAAGCCCATACCCCCGCTTTGATCTACAAAGCTTCGAGGCGAGCCCCGATCAGCGGCACCAGCATCTCCTGGTCCGTCAACCCACCGTGGCGGCCGACCAGGGGTACCTTGGGCTTGTTCTGCTGAAGCGCGTGATTGCCGTGGGGCAAAACCAGGAGCTCTCCTGCCCGGGCGCGGGCCTCATCGGACACAGGCTGTCCAAAGAGACCTGCCGCCAGCGCATCGGCTGAACGCAAGACGGTGAACGTATCCTCAAATTGCTGTTCCAGGTAGGCGGTGATGGCCTCGGCCTGCCCCGGTCTTGGATAGAGAAACGCGGCACGGGACTCGCCCATGACTGGCACCAGCAGGCTCTGTTGCAGAAGCGGGTGGTCGGCGACGCTGATGGCCTGCTCTGGCGGAATCTCAATCTGGCCGTGATCCGCGGTCAGCAGCAAGAGTGTCCCCTCGCGATCCTTCACTGACAGCCGATCCAGGAACTCCTCCCGAAGCAGGTGGCTCATCGTGCGGAACTCTGCCTGTGAGAGGTTGTCCTGGGGCCCGTAGGCGTGAGCTGCGCCATCGAAGCCGCCCCAATAGCCCGTGATAAAGGCTCGCTCCCCCCGCGTCTCGGAGACCACCCGCCCGAGCTGGCCCCAGAAGTCGCTGGCTTGCAGATGGGGACGGATCTCGGCCACGCCCCGGTACAGCATCTTGGTGAACCCCGAGTTCCGAAAGTGCGCTGCGAGCACGGCCCTGGTGCCAATGCCCGCGGTCGCCAGGTGCTCGGCCAGGCTGGGTACGGCGACCATCGTCTCCGGGTCCAGTCCCCAGTCCAGCAGTTCATCGCCGGAACCACCCCGGTATGGGGAGAGGGTGATCGCGTTGGCCGCCACGCCCAATTCGCGGAGGTAGAGGTAGTAGGCCAGCCAGCCATGCTCGGCGGGCGGGCGGCCCGTGCGAAGACTGACCAGCGCGGCAGCGGTGGTCGAGGGAAAGATCGAAGTCAGGGGTGTCAGAAAGCCCGCCTGCGCAAGGTCATGGAAAGGCTGTCCCTCACCGGCTGCCCATCGATCCTGGAGAATACGGTAGCCCAGTGCGTCGAGGATGATCAGGACAACCCGCTGCAGGCCCGGCGCCCAGGCATCCCAGATTTCCTTGGCGAGGGGGGGCAGGGCCCCGGGCAGGTCGCTGCCCAGCAGCGCAGCAACGGTGGCAGGCAGGTTGGCGATGGACAGTCCCTCGTAGTGGGGAAGCAGCCAGCCCTGGCCGGCCGGCAGGGGCTCGGGCAAGGTCGGGGCCAACAGCAGCCGCTCGATCTGCTCAGCGTTCATAGGTGTTCTCCTTGAGATGGCAGGGTGGTGGTGCAACTGGGCCACCTCAACAACTTGGGGGATGCGGAGCGGATTGGCAATCCGCCCTA
>Ga0316577_10000890_pt1 | contig 13160 bp, 10 predicted proteins | sample S5NA_FD_203073 | JGI IMG/M metagenome (GOLD analysis project Ga0316577, IMG submission 203073) | Rhizosphere microbial communities from salt marsh grasses in Alabama, United States - S5-7_050615r2r1 | ecosystem: Host-associated > Plants > Roots > Rhizosphere | place: USA: Alabama | collected... | reverse complement strand
GAACGGCACCGCGCCCGGCCACATCGCGTTGGGATGACCCGCGGGCAGCCCCGGGATGAGCGTGGTCATCAGCTGGAAGATCGCCCAGCCGCCGATCCAGGTCTGGATGCCGAACCAGCCGCAGGCCACGATGGCCCGGAGCAGCGACGGGATGTTGGCCCCCAGGAGCCCGAACGAGGCCCGCGTCAGCACGGGGAAGGGGACGCCGTAGCGCGTGCCGGCGTGCGCCACCAGCACCATCGGCACCAGCACGATGGCGTTGCCGAGGAAGATGGTGAAGATGGCCTGCCACCAGTTCATCCCGCCCTGGATCAGCGACGAGGCCAGCATGTAGGTCGGGATGCAGACGCTCATCCCGACCCACAGCGCAGCGATGTCCCACATGCCCCACTTGCGGTCCGACGCGCGGGTCGGTGCGATGTCCTCGTTGTAGAGCGGGCTCTCCGACAGATCCTCGGCGAGCTCGCGGATCTCGATGGTCACGGGGGTATCGAACCACAGGAGGGGGCCAGAGGGCCAGGAGCAGGTGCGCGCGCGGGGAGCGCCGGTCAGAAGTAGAACCGCGTCTCGAAGAACACCACCACCGGCGCCAGACCGAGCTCGCTCTCCACGGCGAGATCGGCGGCCGAGACGCCGCGGGCGCCCCAGGGCACGAGCACCCCCCCGACGAGGTCGGCCTCGTCGGCCAGCGAGTGTACCAGCGAGAGCGCGCCGACGCCCGAGCCGTCGCCGGCGTTGACCAGTCCCACGAGCTGCAGGCGCAGGATGGGGAGGATCTCGCCGCCGGCCGCCAGGCCGAGGTACAGCCGGCCGAGGTAGGGGAGATCGTCGGGGTAGAGGGCCGCGAGCCGCGGGAGGTAGCCCGCCGGGTCCCAGGCGCCGTCGGACTGGTAGAGCGCCTCCACTGCCAGCTGGGCGTTGCGCCACTCGAGGCGGTAGTCGAGGCCCAGCGCGGCGCGGCCGTGGATCGTGCTGGGGCCCTCTTCGTCCAGCGCGCAGTCACCGTCGACGTCCGGGAAGCCCGCGTGGCCCTCGCCACGCACGCCCAGCGGCCCGAGCTCCCCCTGCAGCGAGGCCCCGACCACCCAGCGCTCGGCGAGCTTCCCGCCGAGGAGCGCCCACTGCACCCGCCAGAGCACGGCGCTGGCCCGCAGCAGGATCGCGCTCTGGCGCCAGCCGGGCACGCCGTCGGCGTCGGAGCCGAGCACCCCGACGAGCTCCAGCGCCGAGAGCTGGCCCAGGCTGTAGTTGACGCGCAGGGCGTCGACGCCGGGCTTGTAGATCTTGTTGATCGCCGTGGCGGAGAACGGCGCGAAGAAGTCGTTGGGCGTGAAGATCGAGGTCACCGCGTAGTTGACCGGCAGGCGCCCGAGGGAGAGCTGGAGCGGGTCGAGCTTGACGTTGAAGGTCAGCCGGTCCAGGCCGAGCTGCCCGTGGCCCCGCCCCTCCTCGACGAAGTCCCACTTGAGGTGGCGGTTGCGGTAGGGCGAGCGGAAGGCGGCCACCGTGGCCAGGGCGCCGCCGATGCTCGGGGACGGGGCCCAGGCCAGGTCGACGAACAGGTTCAGCTCGTAGTCCAGCCGCTCGGAGATGCCGCCCTGGGCCAGGAGCCGCGCCACCGCCGCGCCGAGCCCGGCGTCTTCCTGGCCGAGGGCCGCCGCCTCGTCGGGGAACGAGAGCACCGCCTCGGTGAGGCGCACGCTCCCCGTGGCGTCGAGGCTGAAGGAGCCGCCGGAGAGCTCGCCGATGGCCCGGGCACGACCGGACGCCAGCGTCAGCAGCGCCGCCAGTGCGCGCGGAAGGAAGGAGCGAAGCGAAGCCGCGCGCAGGAGCGGAGCGACCCAAGACACCGCCCGGCGCACGACCCACTAGCTCCTTTGCTCGTCGCTCTCGACGCGGCCGTCCACCAGACGGATCAGCCGGCGGGCGTGGTCCATCACCCGCGGATCGTGGGTCGAGAACACGAAGGTCACGCCGCGCTCGGCGTTGAGCTTCTGCATGATGTCGAGCAGCTTCTCGGCGGTCTCGGAGTCGACGTTGGCCGTGGGCTCGTCGGCCAGCACCACGGCCGGGTCGGCGGCGATGGCGCGGGCGATGGCCACCCGCTGCTGCTGCCCGCCGGAGAGGTGGTCCGGCCGGCGGTGCTCGAGCCCCTCGAGTCCGACCTCGGCCAGCAGATCCATCACCCGCCTGCGCCGCGTGGCGGCGTCGACGCCCTTGAGCGCCAGCACGCTCTCGGCGTTCTCGTAGGCGGTGAGCACCGGGATCAGGTTGTAGGCCTGGAACACGAACCCGATGCGGTCGCGGCGCAGGTTGCTGAGCCGCGTGCGGCTGAGCTTCGCCAGGTCGTTGCCCTCGACGCGCACCGTGCCCGAGGTCGGCGCGTCCAGCGCGCCGATGAGGTTGAGAGCGGTGGTCTTGCCCGAGCCCGAGGGGCCGCAGATGGCGACGAACTCGCCCTTCGCCACCTCGAGGCTCAGGCCGCGGAGCGCCGGCACCTCCACGTGCCCCTGGCGGTAGTTCTTGACCACGTCCTCGAGCTCGATGATCGGCTGACCCATGGGTTCCTCCAGGCTCACACGAGCTTGATCGACTCCACCGGCGCCACGCGGCCGGCGCGCCACGCCGGGTAGAGCCCGGCGACCAGCGTCGCCGCCACCGCGGCGACGGCGATGAACACGGCGTTCTCGGGGTAGATCGAGACGTACATCACCGGCTCGATCCCGATCCCCGCCACCTCGGCCCCGCCCTTCGAGACCATGGCCGACATGTCGATGCCCCGGGTGTGGAAGTAGTGATAGGGCCAGGCCGTGGCCACGGCCGCCATCACGATGCCCACCAGGCCGACCCACAGGCTCTCCCACATCACGAGCCGGAACAGGCGCCCCGGGCTGAAGCCGATCGCCATCATGATGCCGAACTCGCGCAGGCGCTCCATCACGCTGACGAACAGGGTGTTGAAGATGCCGGCGGCCACCAGGATGGCGATGATCAGCTCGAAGAACAGCGTCGAGGTCACCTTCATCGAGATGAAGCCAGCGAGCTCGGGCTGGCGCTCGAACCACGTCACGGCCACGGCGCCGCGCAGGCGTGCGCCGAGCCGCGCGGCCACGCGGTCGCTCCGGCGCTGGTCCTTGATGAACACCGCGACTCGGGTGGCCTCGTCGGGGCCGTAGCCCATCACCCCGCGCACCGCGTCGATGGGCAGCAGGCAGATGCCGGAGTCGACGCTGTCCGCGCCGGTCCTGATGATGCCGCGCACGCGCGCCAGGCCGGTGACGATCTCGCCCGACCTGTCGGTCAGGGTGTAGACCACCTTGCGCCCCAGCCGGACGCCGAGGTGATCGGCCAGCTTGTGGCCGATGATGATGCCGCGCTCGTCGCTCCGCTCGAAGCTCCGCCCCTGCTGGAGCGCCTCGAGGATCGAGAGCGTGGAGGCGTCCTCGGCCGCCGGGTCGAAGGCGATGAACGCCGCGCCGCGGCTCTGTCCTCCGGCCGCGAGCATGGTGTGGCCGGTGATCCGGACGCGCGCCCGCGTCACCTCCGGGTCGGCCAGGGCCAGGCGCACCTTCCGCGCCACGCCGGCGATCGAGCGCTTGGGCGCCTCGCCGCGCTCGAGGGCCTCCGGGTGCTGCAGCGACACGTGGCCGCCCCCGAGGCGCGCCGCCATGTTGATCATGTTGCTGTAGGTCGAGTCGCCGAGCCCGGTGAAGAGCACCGCCAGCAGCACGCCGAAGACGATGCCGGAGAGCGTGACCAGCGTCCGGCGCCGGTTGCGCCACATGTTGCGCCAGGCCATCTTCGCGAGGTTGGGTCCCTTCATGCTCTCGCTCCTCGGCAATCAGCGGTGGTGCATGGCCGCGACCGGGCGGATGAGCGCCGCCTTGATCCCCGGGTAGAGCACGGCGACGAGCACGACGAAGCCGAGCGTCAGGATCGGGCCGGTGAAGGTCTGCGCGCTCACCTCGGCGCGCCAGACCGGGTCCCAGGCCATCCCCATCACCGAGATCCCGGCCATCCGATCCATGTGCAGGCCGACCCGCGCGAGGTAGATCAGGAAGGGCGTGGCCAGCGCGGCGCCGATGCCGGCGGCGAGGCCGGTCTGGAGCGCCGCCTCGCAGAGGATGAGCCGCAGCACCTTGCCCGGCCCCATGCCGAGCGCCTTGAGCACCCCGAACTCGCGGATGCGCTCGAAGACCGCCATCAGCATCGCGTTGAGGATCACGATGCCGATGGCGATGGAGACGATGAGGAACATCGTGTACATCACGGCGAAGACGGTGTCGAACATCGAGGCCAGCGTCGGCATCAGCTCGCGCCAGGTCTTGACCTCGAGCCCCGGCGCCAGGGCGCGCACCCGGGCCACGGCCGCCTCCAGCTGCTGGTTCTTTGGGTGCCGGACCACGACGCGGTGCGCACCCTCGGGCAGCACCATCAGCTCGCGGAACGCCTCCTCGGTCATCAGCACGCCCGTGCGGTCGATGGCGTCGTTGACGCTCTTGAGCACCCCGCGCACCCGGTAGAGCTCGTTGGCCATGCTGCCGTCGGCGCCCTGGGTCAGCACCACAAGCTCGTCGCCGAGCTTTATCTCGAGGGAGCGGGCCAGCCGGCGGCCGACGACGACGCTTCGGGGGCGGCGGGGGTCGAGCCACTCGCCGCGCAGCACCTGCCCGGGCAGCGAGCTCACGGTGGCGACGTGCTTCACGTCGATGCCGTAGAACGTGGCCCCGGCCGACGCGTCGCCCGCCGCGGCCAGGCCGCCGGCCAGGAGGTAGGCCGAGGCCCGGAAGCCCTGGCCGCGCAGCCTGGAGACCAGCCTGTCCGGCGCCTCGATGCGGGCGTAGAGCGACGGCTTGTCGCGGTAGCCGGGGGCGTGGATCTGGATGTCGCCCAGCTGCAGGTCGAGCAGGTTGCGCTGGGCCCCCCTGATGTAGCCGGTCATCAGGCCCGAGTAGAGGATCATCGCCATCAGCGACAGCGTCATCGCCGCCACCGTCACCGTGGTGCGGCGGCGGTTGCGCCCGAGGTTCCTCCAGGCCATACGGGTCAGCCGCATCAGCGAGACCTCAGCTTCTGCAGCGTGAAGAAGCCCTTGTCGAGGTTGACGTCGAACCGGATCTTCGTCCAGCGCACCTCGGTGAGCTCGCCGGGCTTGTCCGTGGGCTTCATGGTCATCCGGAGCGGCATCACCCGCCCGCCGAGGTCCCTGTGTTCGGCGAGGGTCAGCACCCGGACCTTCTTGCCGTCCTCGTCGTAGAACTCCTGCCGGAGCGGCTGGAGGTCGGACCGCCGCACCGTGACCACCAGGCGGTCCCAGACCACCGCGGCGTCGCGCTTGGCCTTGAGGGTGAAGCGGTAGGTCTTGGCGCCGCCCTGCTCGCCCTGGCCGGAGAGCTTGATGTCGTAGTCCCGGGCGAAGCGCGAGTGCTTGATCAGGTCGTCGTTGGTGAAGTGGCTCCCCATCCAGGAGCCGCCCATCATCCCGCTCGTGATCTTGATCGTCTTGCCGGTCTTGTTGAGGTAGATGAAGAGGTCGTTTCGCGCCTTGAGCGTCGCGGTGCCCCGCTCCTTGCGCGGGCGCAGGATGCGCACCAGGGTGTAGTCCTTGCCCAGCGACCACGACTCCAGCGCCATGGCGCGGCTCCAGTGCTTGGTCTTGACCTTCATCTCCATCACGCCCTGGCTGCTGGCGCCGCGGTAGAGGTCGTCGAGCTTGCGCATCACGTAGCGCGGAAAGTCGGGCGAGCGGGGATCGGGGCGCTTCTCCCCGGCGACCGCCTCCCCCGGCAGCAGCAGGATCAGGGCGATCGTGATCGTGAGAGGTCTCATCGCTCTCCTCTCTCGCTGTAGGGCAGGAGCCCCTCGAGCAGCGCCTCGGTCAGCACCTCGGCGAAGCGCTCCAGCGGGAGCCCGCCGCGCATGTACTCGTCGTCGAAGACCATCGCCGCGTAGGCCAGGCCGATGAGCATCTTGGCCCGGTCCTCGAGCTCCGAGGGCGTCCACCGGTGCGGCCGCGTCGCCTCCTCCAGCAGGCCGATGACCATCGCCCGCTGCAGGGCGAGCGTGCGCTCCCGCAGGTCGGCGTCCATGTCGCGGAAGATGTCGAGCATCTCCCGGTCCCCGCTCATCAAGCGGGAGATCAGCGGCATCTTGCTGTGCGTCGTCAGCGCCGTCCGGATCCACCAGCGCAGCCGCTCGCGCGGCGGCAGGTCCCGGTCCAGGGCCGGCTGGAGCTCCTTGAGGTACGTCTTCTTCTCCTCGACGATGACCTGAAGCATCAGGTCGGCCTTGCTCTTGGCGTAGGCGTAGACCGTCCCCTTGGCCACGCGGGCGAGCGCCGCCACCTCGTCGATGCTGGTCTTGCGGTAGCCCTGGCAGATGAAGAGCTCCTTGGCCGCCTCAACGATGCGTCGGCGGCGCTGCTCCCTGGGGTCGGTGGGATCCCCGGAGGGTGCGAAGGCGTCGAGGGCCCGTTCCAGCTTGGCGTAGCTCCACTTCATACTTGAACTACTTTGAACGAATCGGTTCAAATCGTCAAGTCATCGTCGTATAACTGATTGGTATATTGACAATAAATGATCTTACTATAATGACTTAATCGGTTCAATTCGGTGTCTGCCATCAAGTTTCCCTGAAGCACCACGAAAAACTGAGCCGCCGGAGCACAATCACTGCGGTTTCTCGTGGGCATGGATGATGCAGCCCACCCCTGGCTCATGTTTCGAACGATTCTGCTCTCCCTATCGCTCCTCGGATGTCAGGGCTCGGGCAAGCTGGTGGAGGACGCGGGGACGGAGGTCTCGAAGGACGCCGCGGATCTTTCGTCTGCGGACCTCGCGCCGGAGGATCTGCCGTCCGCCCTGGACGGCCCGGGGCCCGACATCATCGACCCCAAAAGCTGGGCCATCACCGCGGGGGGCAGCGTCCTTGACAAGGGCCGCGCCATTGCCAGCGACGGCAAGGGCAACCTCTACGTCACCGGCAGCTTTCGCAACAAGGCGACCTTCGGCGGCCACTCGCTCACCGCCAAGGGCACGACCTGGTCCGACATCTTCCTGATCAAGCTCGACAGCGCCGGCAAGGTGCTCTGGGCCCGCGCCGCCGGCGGAGGCGGCGAGGACCAGGGCCGGGACGTGGCCGTCGACGCCCAGGGCAACGTGATCCTCGTCGGCTACTTCACGGGACCGGCGGCCTTCGGGGCCAAGACGCTGGCCGGAGCCGGCCTCTGGGACGTGGCCGTCGCCAAGTACGCTCCGGACGGGACCCAGCTCTGGGCCACCGAGGCCGGAGGGCCGGCCTCCGACGAGCCGCAGAGCGTCGCCGTGGACAAGCAGGGCAACGTGATCGTCGCCGGGTCGTACCAGCAGAGCGCGAGCTTCGGTCCGCTCAAGCTGAGCTCGGCCGGGTCCTACGACGGCTTCGTGGCCAAGCTCTCACCCGCGGGCCAGCCGCTGTGGGCGCACACGGTCGGCGGCAAGGGAGCCGACTATGCCCACGGCGTGGCGGTTGACAGCGCCGGCGACATCTACGTCGCCGGGAGCTTCGACTGGGACGCCGACTTCGGCAGCACGCAGCTCTCAGCCGCCGGGGGCGTCTACGCCGATATCTTCGTCCACAAGCTGGACGCTTCGGGGGGCGACGAGTGGGCGGTCTCGGCCGGGGGCCAGAAGTTCGACGCCGCCGACGACATCGTCGTGGACGCCGCCGGAAACCTGTTCATCACCGGCAACTTCTGGGACGTGGCCAGTTTCGGCCCGCTGAGCCTGACCTCCGTCGGGGGCTCCGACCTCTACGCCGCGAGCCTCAACCCCGACGGGACCTTCCGCTGGGCCACGCCCGCGGGTGGGCCCAACGGCTTCCTCGCTCAAGGCATCGCCGTCGACGCGGCCGGCGGGGCCTACGTCACCGGGTTCTTCGCGGGACACGCCCAGTTCGGCAGCCAGGGCTTCAACTCCAAGGGGCTGAACGACGTCTTCGTGGCCCACTTCTCGCCCGTGGGGAGCCGCGTCTCCGCGGTCACCGCCGGAGGGGCCGGCGACGATCGGGCCTTCGACCTGGTGGTCGACGCCGACGGCTACGCCGCCGTCACCGGCTGGTTCAGCGGGACCGGCCACGGCTACGGTCAGAGCAATATCAGCTCCGGCGGCGCGGATGACTGCTTCGTGTGGAAGGTCCTCTGCCCCTAACCCTTCGAGCCGCCCTCGACTGTGACCCTTCGCCCCAGCTGCGCCGGGGTCAGGCCCAGCCTCTCGACGAAGGTGCGATGGAAGTAGGGCATGTCCTCGAACCCCACCCGGGCGGCGATGGCGCTGAGCGGGAGATCGCGGCGCGACCAGGCGAGCCGGATCGCCGCGTTGATGCGCAGCTCGAGGCGGTAGCGCGTCGGCGTCACGCCGTAGCGCCGGGCGAAGGCGCGCGAGAAGGTCGTCGGGTGCATGCCCGCGATTCCTGCGAAGTGCTCGCGGTAGAGCGGCAGATCGAAGGTCCGCTCGATCTCGGCGCGGGCCTCGGCCAGCGGGTCGCGGCGCGAGAGCTCGGCGTTGGCGGCGATGAAGCGCAGCACCTCGGCGCGTGTCACCGCCGGGTCCGGGGCGCCTCCCCCGGCGGCCGCCCGGTAGTCGCGGCACAGCGCGAGCAACCGCCGGTCTCTGACGCTTCTCCGCGGGGTGAAGCGTAGATCGTACCCGTCCTCCACGAGGCCATCGAGCTCCGCCGGGTAGACGTGAAAGCCGACCTGCACGCCCTCAGCGGCGCCGGCCTCGAACGAGTAGGCGAAGCGCTCGCCGGGGCTGACACGGACCACCTCGCCCGGGCCGTGCAGGTGGTCGCCGCCGAATCGCCCCTGGTTGAGCCAGTCTCCCGAAAGCTGCACGCCGATCTCGAACGCCGTGGAGACCATCTGGGGGATCCGCAGCCGGCGGCGGTTTCGATAGCGGTAGACCCACGCGTCCAGCCCAGGTGCGAGCGCACGGCGGTCAAAGTGGTTGCCGAGGATCAGCGCCACCCGGCTGTCGTCACTTTTGTCCACTGTACCCCTGCGACGAGCTAACTACACTTTCCCACATGAAGAGCCATACGTGGAGCTGGAACGCCTTATTCCTGTGTTTCTTGCTGCTTGGCCTCCCGGGTTGCCAGGAGGAGGAGGCGCGGGTCGACGGAGGTGGAGGTGCGCGGGATGCGAGCGCCGCCGCGAATGCACCGCGCTCCGACCTGGCCCGCAGCCTCGTGGCCACCTACCACAAGGAGTCCACGGCCGCGGGCGTCGAGCTCCTCGAGGCGGGCGGAAACGCCTTCGACGCCTTCGTGGCCGCGACCTTCGTCGAGTACGTGGTCTCGGCCGGAAACACCAGCGCCGCGGGCCCGCTCGGCGCGCTGGTCCACGTCGCCGCCGACGGCACGGACCTCTACCTCGACGGCGGCCTCGACGAGGTGCTCGACAAGGACGGGATCTGGAGCGCCGACGACGGCAACGCGGGCAAGGCCTTCAACGTCCCGGGGGCGGTGGCCGCGCTGGCGGAGCTCTCGCGTCGGTACGGCACGCTCGGGCTCGCGCGTGCGCTCGAGCCGGCGATCCGCACCGCCCGCGACGGATTCGTGGTGGACGCGTTCTTCGCCGGATCGGTCAAGCTCGACCGGGAGGTCCTCGAACGATCCGTCTACGGCAAGAAGACCTATCTGCCCGGCGGCGAGCCCGTCAAGGCCGGCAGCACGCTCAGGCTGCCCGAGCTCGCCGCGTTCCTCGAGGGTCTGGCCAAGCAGGGCGCCGCCCACATGTACAGCGGCACCTGGGCCACCGAGGCGGTCAAGGTGGTGGGCGCCGCGGGGGGCAAGCTGACGCTTGCGGACCTCGCGCGCTACAAGCCCGTCTGGCTCGCTCCGCGCCGGACGACCTATCGGGGCCACGAGGTGCTGGCCGCGTCCGGGCGGGCCTACGGCGGGCTCTGGGCCCTCGTCGGGCTGGAGGTGCTCGAGCACACCCAGGTCGCGCCGCTCGGACACTACTCCCAAAAGGCCGACGCCCTCGAGCTGATGATCCGCACGGTGCGCACCGTTCACGGCGAGCCCTGGTTCTTCGACGCCGCGGCGCTCGATGACCCCGCCGTCGTGGCCCAGCGCCTCTCCGCGTCCTACACCCGGTCGCTCTGGGAGAGCGTGGAGAAGGCGCTCGGATTCACGCCGAGGCCTGCGAGGGGCAGCCACAGCTTCCACGTCATCGTGGCCGACCGGGCCGGCAACATCGTCACCGGGACCAACACCATCGTCGGCAGAGCGTTCGGCGAGGGGCTCTTCGTCCAGGGCGTGCCGCTCAACGCCGCCGGCGTCCTGACGGCCTACACCACCGCTCCCGGCGAGCGGCGCATCACCCCGCTCACGGTGCACATGGCGCACGAGGACGGCCGCCCGGTCGCCGCCTTTGGCGCGTTCGGAACGTCGATGATAGAGGTCGAGCTGGCCATGCTGGTCGACGCCCTCGACTACGGGATGGCGGGGCCGACCATCGCGGCCTCCCCGCGTTTCGGCACCTTCCCCTACGACTGGGACACCGGCAAGGTCGACGTGACCAAGAACTGGCTCGATCCGCGCGTCCCGGCGGCCGTGGTGAGCACCCTGGCCGACCGCGGGCTGCTGTTCGATCTGGACCCCTACGCCGATCTGGGCTTCGGCGTGGCGCTGACCATCGACGGCGACGAGCCGCGGGCCGGGGCGATCCGGACCTACGGCCTGCCCGTGTTCATCGAGACCCGACCGCCTGGTGGAACGTGACGGGGCCTCTCGTCAGCGCACGAGCCAGCCCACCGACAGCCCGAGCCAGGTGCCGACGGCCACGACGGCGACGGCGATCCACAGCAGCAGCCGGCGCTGCCGGTCCGACGGCGACAGGCCGGCCAGGCCGCCGAGGCCGGCCGCGGCGGCGCCGTAGGAGAGGATCGGGAAGTAGTGCGAGTGCGGCACGTGCACGCCCATCAGCGCGGCGGCGTAGCCCAGGGTGACGATGACCATCAGCCTGCTCCCCGCGCCGCGACAGAGCGGCCAGAGCAGCGGGGTCAGCGAGGAGAGCAGCGCCAGCTTGGCGAGGAAGATCGGGATCCGCTGCCAGGCGGGGAGCGGAACCCGGTGGATCTGGAAGTGCTCGGGCACCACCTCGAAGTAGAGCGCCCGGAGCCACTCCCCGACGCCGGTGGTCGCGGCGAAGTAGACCAGGAGCACCGCGGCGACGCCGAGGCCCGCCGCCGCCGACCAGGCCAGCGTCCCGCGGGTCCAGCGGCGGTCGTCCTTGAACAGCGCCAGGCGGGACAGGAGCGCCAGCCCGAGGATCAGCGCGCCGGGGTTGCGGGCCAGCGCCGCCTCGCAGCCGACCACGACGAACCCGACCCGCTCTCGCAGGAGCAGGAGCGAGAGCGCCGCGAGCGCGAGCGCGGAGTAGGTCGCGTCGGGGAAGGCGAACGAGAGGCTCCTGGCGTGGATCAGCGCGTGGAGGTGGTTGACGAACGGTCCCAGCAGCAGCAGACCCGCGGCCCGCCGGGCGGCCCGGTCTCCGGCGGCGCCCGCCCGGCCGATGATGACCAGCGCCGCCGCGAAGCAGTAGAGCGAGAGCATCAGGAACAGCACCCCGAGCATCGGGTCCCGCTGGCCAGCCAGCGTCTCGGCGGCGAGCTGGGTGAAGTAGCCGGTGATCACGACGCCCGGGTGGATGGTGCTCCGCCAGCGCTTCTCCACGGCAAAGCGGGCGTCGGTGACGTGGCACTCCGCCGCGCCCTCGCCGACGACGGAGAAGCGGCCGCCCGCCACGTCGGCCTGCCCGAGGCGCTCGTGGCTGATGTCGGTCAGCTCCACCCCTGCGTCGACGTGGTGCGGCGGGTTGACGCGCACCTCGAAGCAGCTCGGCCCCGGCTCGAGGTCCGCGTATCCCAAAAGGAGCGCGTTGAACCGCGGGGCAACCGTTGCCAGCGGGCTGGTGAGCACCTCCTCGGGCACGGTCGCCCGTCCGAGCTGCAGCCGGGCGCCCCGCCGCGCGCCCGGGCACGGCACGGCGAAGAGGTCCGCGGTGCTGCCGATGGGACCGGTGTAGACCAGGGTCAGCCGGGTGACGGCCACGCGTCCGAGCCGGTTCTCCAGCCTGAACAGCACGGCGTCGCGGGTGGGGCGGTAGCGGCGGAAGCCCAGCCTGCGGGCGCCGGACACCAGCCGCAGCTCGAAGCGCCGAGGATCGTCGGTGCCGGTCTCGAGGAGCCGCTGGCGGGCCTCGGCGGGGAGGATCACCAGGCGGGTCAGGCCGCCGAAGAGCCGATGCGGGCTGACGACGGCGAAGGCCACGGCGACGAGGAGCGCGAGCGCGAGCGGCGGGCCGGTCAGGCCGGGCTCGGGCCGCACCCGCAGGTGGTCGAACCGACCGGCGAGGAGCAACCCGACGGCCGAGGCGCCGACGACGAAGAGCGACAGGGTCGTGGCGGTGAGCGGTGGCCGCGCGAGCCGGGCGATCACCGCCACCAAATACAACGAGAGCAGCCCGCAGCCCAGGGCGATGGCGGCGAGGGAGAAGCCGCCGATCTCGCCGCCGCCCTCGTTGACCTTTCCCCGACCGGCGAGCAGCAGGAGCGCCGCCGGCAGGCCGGCGATGGGGAGGACCAGGCACGAGAGGATCGCCCTGAGGTAGAGAAGCAGCGGCGAGCTGCTCCCGACGAGCACAAGGGCCAGGTGGGTCAGGGCGAGGCCCAGCGCGGCCCACAGGAGGGGCGCGACCGCGCAGGTTCTGGGTGATGCAGAGCTCACGTCGGCGCAGTATACCAGCGTCCAGCGGTTATTCGTCGACGAGGACCCTCGCAGCCTCGAGCGGATCGACCTCGAGCAGCTCGGCGCCCGCCGCGGTGGGGTTCACCTCGTCCGCTATGGTCTCGCGGTAGCGGACAGCGATCCGCGTGATCCGATCGGCTGCGCGACGCGCGCCATCTGGTACCGCGCGGACGGCTGTCCTGACGTGAGCTGGATCGAAGCGTGACACCGCCAACAGGTCGAAGATGTCGCGCGAAAGAAAACGCGAGCTGCGGTACCTGAGCTTCTTGGCGAGGATCTCGGCTGGCTGCTCGACCCTGATCTCGCGCTCCATGAAGCGCATCAGCCACGGCGTCAGCTCTGTCTGCCGACCGGCGAGGATGAAGTCA
>Ga0316577_10000889_pt1 | contig 13162 bp, 9 predicted proteins | sample S5NA_FD_203073 | JGI IMG/M metagenome (GOLD analysis project Ga0316577, IMG submission 203073) | Rhizosphere microbial communities from salt marsh grasses in Alabama, United States - S5-7_050615r2r1 | ecosystem: Host-associated > Plants > Roots > Rhizosphere | place: USA: Alabama | collected... | reverse complement strand
TTAAGTCTGTATAATTAAAACCTAAAATCCTTCACGGTGTTCACGACTCTGTCGAGGTCGCGCTCTTCGAGAGAATTATAAAATGGCAGGCGCAGCAATCGGTCGCTGATGTTTTCCGTCACAGGGCAGTCGCCCTGTGTTCCGCCCAAGCGTTGGCCCATTTCTGAAAGATGCAAAGGAAGATAATGGAAAACCCCCAATATCTTATTAGCTCTGAGATGGTCTATTAATGCCTGTCTGGTTTCGAGGTTTGGCATAAGGATGTAAAACATGTGGAAAGGTTGTTCACACGTTTCCGGTACCATGGGCAGCCTTACGCCTGATTCTTGAGCCCAGTTGGATAAATTATTGTAATAGTACTCCCAGATTTTCTTTCGTTTTTCCTGGATTGTTTCAAATGCCTCAAATTGCGCGAAAAGGAATGCCGCCAGCATATCAGATGGAAGGTAACTTGACCCTAAATCTACCCAGGTATATTTATCGACCTGCCCTCTAAAAAAACGGCTTCTGTTGGTGCCTTTTTCCCGAATGATCTCAGCCCTTTCTATATATTCCGGTTTATTGATAAATAACGCTCCACCTTCGCCGCAGGTGATATTTTTAGTCTCATGAAAACTTTGCGTCGCCAGCGCTCCGAAGGTGCCCAGGTACTTTCCTTTGTATTTTCCAAATAATCCATGCGCATTGTCTTCTATGAACTGGATGTTGTGAGAAGATGTTATGTCGAGTATCGTATCCATTTCACACGCGACCCCTGCATAGTGAACCAGCACGACCGCTTTTGTTTTATCTGTTATTAAAACATCCAGCTTTTCTTCATCCAGATTCAGAGTATCCGGTCTTATATCAATGAATATTGGTGCAGCTCCGCGATTGACAAATGCATTGACAGTCGATACGAATGTGAAGGAAGGAATAATAATCTCATCTCCTGGTTTTATATCCAGAAGAAAAGCAGCCATTTCGAGCGCATGGGTGCAGGATGTCGTTAGAAGCGCTTTTGGAAGGTTGAAAAATTTTTCCAGCCAGTTGTGACATTTCTTGCTGTATTTTCCATCGCCGGAGATGTGAAAATTCATCAACGCATCAGATAAGTAATCGAGTTCTTTGCCTGTCAAGGAAGGTCTATTGAAGGGAATTTCGTATTCAGTCATATGTTATGGGGTATCGCAGTTTGAAAACCATTTATGATAGTAGATTTGAACGTCTTTCAGGATAAAACCAACCTTCATCAGAAGCCGGCTCAGCACAATATTCCGCCCCTGGGTAACTGCTAGAATCTTTTTTGCGCCCAGATTATTGTGGTAATCCAATCCATAATATGCTAATGCAGGTCCAATCCCTAGCCCACGCGCTTTCTCATGAACAGCAAGCAGACCGTAGGTCGCTGGTTTAGCTCGTTGGAAATGATTGCCAGAGAGGTAACCCAATACCTCTCCATTTTTCTCAGCGACAAGAATATAATCTGCATATCCATCCAGACTTTTGCTGACCCAGGTCTGGTAATATGCATCGCACTTTTCTTTATCAAAGCAAGGGTCAAAATACCAGCGCGAATTTGTGTAACTATTTTTCGACATATCAACCAGCGCTTCTCTGTCACTGGATTTCGCTGGTCTGATTTGAATTTCGGGTTTAATCCATCTGTCTGGAATTAAACCGCGGTTTTTCAGCAGCATTTCAAGAGTGACCCTGACTTCAACGAACCGGAAATTATTATCTTCAGCCAGCCGTATCGATTGTGAATCGCTGGTATCAACCAGGAAAAATAGGCAGTCAATTTGGTTGTCCTGGCACCAATCTTTGATTGAACAATATTTTTCTGGAGTAAGCTGATTTGCAGTGATTTTTGCTATTCTTTTTCCGAAGAAATCGCTGTCCCATTTTAAGTACCTGCAGAAGTCCTTATTGATTGTCATCTAAGTCTTCTTTAGAACTTCCGCTATACATCCTGATTACATAGGAAGGTTTTTCCATAATATTAAAGTGCATCCTGGCTAAGTATTCGCCGATAATACCAAGAGAAAATAACTGCACGCCGGAGAAAATCGCGATAATAGAAGCGAGAAATGGAAATCCGGGAACGCTTCCTCCTTCGTAGATAAAACGGGCAATCACATAAACTAAAACTATCAGCCCGAATAGGGCAAATCCAAATCCTAGCAGGCTGGCCAATTGTAAAGGCAGCACTGTATAACCGGTTGTCATATTGATCGCCTGGCGTATTAGTAACCACAAATTATAATTTGACTTACCGCCTTTCCTGGGGTCATGATGAACGGGTAAGGAGTAGAAACTAGTTGTTCCCCAAGCCAGCAAGACATCGATAAACACAAACGGGCTGTGATATTTGGCGAATGCCTCCCGGATGCTGGTGCGAAAAACACGAAATGAACTGACATTGCGGGCATTGTTTACACCCATCGCCCCCTGCAGAGCTAAACGTATCAAAAAGGAAGATATTTTTCTCCACAAAGCATGTTTTTGTACAAGCGGGGTTCCATACACCACATCATAGCCTTCATCCAGGTAAGGTGTTAATTTGGAGATTTCTTCCGGGGGGTGCTGAAGGTCGTCATCCATGGTCACCGTTTTGGAATATCGAGCAGCTCGGATTCCGCACAATAACGCGTTATGCTGGCCGTAATTGCGCATCAAATTGATGCCTTTCACCCAAGGATAGAGTTCGTTCATCCGGTTGATCTTATCCCAACTTCCGTCCTTACTTCCATCATTTACAAGGATGATCTCGTTCGGGACATCAATAGATGGGAGAACCTGATTCAATCTGGTCACTAATTCTTCGATTGAATCTTGGCTGTTGTATACCGGAATGACAATGGAGATGCCTTTGTCGAGTTTCATTTCTGGAGACATGCGCTCAACCACTCTCACAGCCTAAATCATAGTATATTTGGAAAAAATCTTCTTGGTAATTCTCAACCAGATTTGAATTTTTTCCAATTCTATCCCATGTTTTACAAAGCAGTGGTTTTATCTCAGGATTAAGTTTCAATCCCAAAATCGATAATTTGCCCGATTTATCGATTTGTCCGCTGAAACCATAACCTTCAATGAATGGGATTAATTCATTTGCGTTCTTTGAATTCAATGAATTTATTAGGGTTTCCGCCTGGTCGCCTAATATGGCTACTTCATCCCACCTGGCAGTCTGGCGGGCGAGTTCTGCTTTTTGATAATAATAGCACCAGTTCAGTTCTGGTTTGTTGCCAAAGATCTGATCAGGGGGAATCGCTGGATTCTCCGTAAAGAATAATATCCGTTCAGTATTCGAAAGGGATAACGCTTCCTGAACATGGTATTTTGATTCTGGAAGCGGGTATTCATACTCGGAATTATAAATGCGCAGACATTGCGGCGGATTGAATTGGAAGTATATACTGTTTTCCATCGAACCCGAAAATGATTTTGCCCTGTAAAAATGTTCGATTTGATTGTCTGGATTAAAGTCAGTGATCTCTTTATCCAGCCTGGATTCTAAATCCAGGATTAAGTATTCCAGGTTTGTTGAATTGTTATTGGGGTCATATATCCAGTTTAAAGGAGCTGTGAGTGAGTTGTCGCTGAAATATGTAAATGGGAGTTCAGGGGTAATTAATACCGTTCCGTATTCTATAGCTGGCGCTCTCCAGGTTAACTGCCAGAAAAAACTTTTCTGAACTTCCCATTCTCTAACATAGTTTATTCCTGTTAGAACATGAGTCCAGATTGCTATTCCCGCCAAAATCCCAATTGCTCCGGCCCGGGTGGTATTCGATTTGAAGAATAATCCGATTATCCCAGCTGTCAGCAGACTGGCGCCAAAAATCATCGGAAGGGTTAACCGATCTAAAGGGAACCGGAGTTTCATTTGCAGGTTTGTCACCCAGAAAGGCCAGCCTCCGAGCAGCAATGCCGCAGAGCCAAGAAAAATTATGTTGTTGATCTCCTTGTTTTGACCAACCCCGCTGGTTTGTTCTTGTATGTTCTCGTCTTGAGGTGCCTTACGGACAAAAAGGAAAGTGGCCCCCGCCGCGATTATCGAAATCAAAAACGGCAAAACCAGTTCTAGGATATCGAACCTGATCCATTCTCGAATGTCAAAAATTTTTAACCAGGCGACAATTAGGACTTCAACGATATCTTCAAAAATTCTAAATAACAGGTTTATTACAGTCGAAAAAGGGTTTTCTGCAAGGTTGCTGAACAACTGGATTTCTGCTCGGGGGGTTTCTCGGAATAAAATGTTGTATATGAGGAAAACAACCAGAACAGCAAAATATGGAAACCAGAAAATTAGCGTTCGCTTAAGTTTTTTATGCCGTGATGAATTGACTTTTGAGAATACCAGCCACAGGATTATAGGTCTCAATAGTTCCAATCCGGAAAAATATTCTACTGAAAATATTACTATGCTTGAAAGAAGCAAAGAAGCTATCCCCAACATCCAGTACCTGAGAAAATTCCGGGCGGCCAGAACCATTAATCCCAGAGAGAGAATAAACGCGGTTATGTAGATATAAAGGTTCCCGTATGTAACGGATATGTATTGTTGCAGGAAACTTGGAAACAGGACAAACAGGATTGAAGCGATAACAGCTAACCTTTTTTGGGATGGAAAAAGCAGTTTTAAAAACCACAGAAATGCGAGGCCGCTTAACCACCGTGTGAGTATTGCAAATAGCTGCCATGCTGTAATCGATTCCCCCATGATAGATGTCGTTACTGAATAGATCCATGCCAGAAGAGGGCGGTCAACTGCGAAAACTTCGGAAAATCCGTTAGGTCCGATAGAATGATAAAACCAGATAGCAGGCCAGTCATCCCAGAAGAAACCCAGCCAGGGGATTAATGGCGCATAACTGACCAGACAGATGACCAATAACCCGAGTGGTATTAATCCAGCCGAGGTACTGGCTCTTTTCACACTTCTTCCTGGTTCAGAGATTGTCTAACCCAATCCTCGACGTTTGCTAATGCTTCTTCGAGTTTCTTCGCATCTTTCCCGCCTGCCTGTGCAAAAGTGGGTCTACCGCCTCCACTGCCTCCCAGAGGCGCAGCAACGAGTTTCACAAGCTCTCCAGCATGTAAGCCTTTTTGCACCAGGTCATCGGTAACTGTCGAAACGATTATTGGTTTTCCATCGGAATTTACGCTCGCGATAACCGCGACGCCGCTGGGGTTGCGTTCCCTGAATTTATCGGACAGAAACCTGAGCGTTTCCATATCACAATCAGCAAGTACAGCTGTAAGAACCGGGATACCATTTACAGTGGGAACTCGATCCAGGTGCTGGACAAAAGTTAATGCAGCAGCTTGGCGTTGAATGTCCTCTAATTTCTTCTTGTACGCTTCTCCTTCAGCGACTGTGTTTTGGACCTTTTCAGGTACTTTCAAGGGTGTGGTTCCCAGTAATGCAGCGCTCCTTTTCAACGCATTAAATTTCTGTTTTGCAAGTTTGAAGGAACTCCGGCCAGTGACGGCTTCTATCCGTCGAATTCCTGCCGCCACACTCCCTTCGCTTGTAATTTGGAACAGACCAACATCACCGGTTTTTTCCACATGGGTGCCGCCGCATAATTCGTTCGAAAACACATCTGGTTCGCCGATGGTGATGTTCCTGACAATTTCGCCGTATTTTTCGCCAAAGAGCGCGGTGGCTCCCTCATCAATGGCTTGCTGAAGCGGTTTATGATCTATGTTGAGACGGTAATCTCCCAGTATAGCCTCGTTTACGCCTTTTTCGACTGCATCTATTTGATCGTCGGTGAGCGCACTTGAATGGGTGAAATCGAATCTCAGACGATCAGGGGCTACAAGTGAACCAGCCTGGCGCGCATGTCTTCCAAGTACTTTTCGAAGTTCCGCATGTAAAAGATGTGTAGCGGTGTGGTTGCGCATGATATCCAACCGTCGCCGCCTGTTAACCCGGGCGCGGCATGGGTCGCCAACTTTTAGCTCACCGCGAGTTACTTTGCCTTCGTGAACGATTATCCCGCTGGATGGTTTTCTCACATCAGCAATTTGGATCTCCCAAGTACTCTCCGGATCAGATAATATCCATCCTGTATCGGAAACCTGTCCGCCAGATGCAATATAGAACGGTGTCTCCGGAATAATGACCTCGACCTTATCGCCCAGTCTGGCAGTTTCCAGCGAAGTCCCTTGCTGGATTATCGCCAGCACTTCACCCGTAATCTCTAACTGATCATAGGGATTATATTGAACACCTTCTCCTTCTAGTTTTTTTTGTTTTTTAAGTTCAACAAATAAATTTCTATATATGTCAACATTTTCTCCCCCGAGTGGTCCCATTGTTTCGCCAGCGCCGGAAGCCAAGCGGTGTTTTTCCAATGCATCTCGAAATCCATCTTGTTCAACACCCATGTTTCGCTCTCTGGCGATATCCTGAATGATTTCAAGCGGTAAACCGTAAGTGGCATATAAATTGAATGCAACTTCGCCCGGCATCAACTCAATATCTTCGGACCTTAAATCATCCAGAAGCGATTCCAGCTTGGCGATCCCGCTTTCCACGGTCCTCTGGAAGCGTATTTCTTCACGGGTGATATTATCGAAAATAGTTTCCTTATTGACTTCCAGTTCAGGATAAAACCCTCCATATTCACCTACAACCACTTCGGCTATTTGCGAGAGGAACGGCATATCGAATCCAATTTTTGATCCAAAACGTGCTGCTCGCCGGATGATCATCCTGCAGACATAGTTCCGACCGATATTTCCAGGTACCACACCATCTGCAATAAGAAAAGTTGCCGCACGCGAATGGTCCGCAATAACCCGGTACGGGGTCAGATTTGAATTTCTCTCCTCAGTATCATGCCCGGCAAGGGATTGAATTTTATCCATCAAAGGTGTGAACAAATCAGTTTTGTAATTTGAATCGACATCTTGCAGTACAGATACAATCCGTTCGAAACCCATGCCCGTGTCGACATGTTTGGCAGGCAGCGGTTCAAGGTCGGAAGGGCTTGTGCGGTTATATTGAATAAAAACCAGATTCCATAGTTCCAAGAAACGTGTACAGTCTCCATTGACTTTGCATTCGTGATCAGGAACATTTTTCATGTCGCAGTACTGCTGACCTCGGTCCAGATGAATCTCGCTGCACGGACCACAGGGTCCGGTTTCAGCCATTTCCCAGAAGTTATCTTTTCGTCCAAAAAATAAGATGTGGGAAGGATCAATCCCGGGCTGTTTTATCCATTCATCAACCGCCTCATCGTCCTGCGGAATTTCTCCATACTCATCCTTAAAACATGTTGCCCAGATATTTTCTTTTGGCAGGCTCCAGACTTCGGTTAGCAATTCCCATGCCCAGGCAATCGCTTCTTTTTTGTAATAATCCCCGAATGACCAGTTTCCCAGCATTTCAAAGAAAGTGTGGTGGGTATCGTCACGCCCCACATCCTCCAGATCATTATGTTTACCTGCAACCCGCATGCATTTTTGCGAATTCACCGCCCGAACATAAGGCCGCATATCTGTCCCTAAAAATACCTCCTTGAACTGGACCATGCCGGCATTGGTGAAAAGAAGGGTTTGATCTCCGCCAGGTACCAGCGAAGAGGAAGGCACGAAAGTATGCCCGTGGTCTTCAAAAAAATTAATGTAATCCTGGCGAATTATTGCGCCCGATTTTTTTGTCGAATACATGAAAGCTCCGTAATAAAAAATAAAGCATTTGCAATTAAGGATAGCGCCAGAAAGATTTTCTTTTACTTTTCCTTAATTTCTTGAGGAATTATACCAAGGTGGGCGTCCATCATTCGGAAAACCTGTCGGGCTTGTATTTTATTGAATTTTTGCTAAAATCCTTTAAGTTTATTTTCCAAATTGTTAGTCAGGGAAAATTTTTAGGTTATATTTTTCGTAGTCTTCTTGAAAATTATTTATAAGAAATGGTTCAAAAACCATCCAAAATCAAAAATTCAGTTTCCGCCGTGCTCCCTGCTTTTAATGAAGCAGGTCGAATCAGTGCGGTCATTGATGTTTTATGTCAGGTTGGGATTTTAAATGAAATTGTCGTTGTAGACGATAATTCTACAGATGGCACCGCTGGGGAAGCTGTGAAAGCGGCTCGAGGTGACTCACGTTTGAAAATTCACCGGAATGCCGAAAATCTTGGAAAAGGGCAGGCCATATATAATGGTTGGAAAGCCTCAGTTGGGTCCATACTGGTGCTGCTTGATGCTGATTTGATCAACTTAAGAGTTGAACAAGTGCTTGATTTGATCGAACCGGTTTTGGCGGGTGGGATCGATATGACAGTTGGGTATTTTACCAAAGGTAATTGGCGTGTAGATCTAGCTCACCGGATCACACCCTGGCTTTCGGGACAGCGTTGTTTACGATCGAAATTATTAGGTTCAATTTCATGGGATGCGGCTGAAGGATATGGTTTTGAGACTGCATTATCCTTGGTAGCCCGCAGGTACAACTGGAAATGCGTAAAGGTGCCGCTGAGGACCTTAACTCACCCATTGGGTGAAATACCTCGCGGGGATTACCATGGTTGGGGGACTAAATTTCTGCTCTTCTACCAGGTTTTTCGAGCCTGGCATATTTCAAGAGAGCGTGCGAACGCAATCGAGTGGTTAATCCGCATGGTCCGCACAGGGTGAATCCACTTTAACCAGAGCGTTTATTTGCACTTAATTCAAATTTGACAATGAAGCGCTATTTGTATTTTGCGGTTTTTGCAGCAGGTATGACAACCCTAGCTATGGAATTAACCGCATCAAGACTTTTGGGAAGCTATTTTGGTACAAGTAATCTTGTTTGGGCAAGTATCATCAGTCTTATTCTGATTTACTTGACGGTTGGTTATCTTATCGGGGGGAAATTGGCGGATCGATCACCCCATCCGAAGACAATGTTTACAATTATGGCATGGGGGGCATTCACAGCTGGATTGGTACCGGCGATATCGCGTCCGGTCCTGAGGAATGCGGCAGATGCATTTGATATTTTAAATATGGGCGTTCTTTTCGGTTCGTTCCTATCCGTTCTGATACTCTTCAGTCTGCCTACGATTCTCCTAGGAACGGCATCCCCTTTTGCTATTCGATTGGTCATAAGCGACAAACAACATGCCGGCAGGATATCCGGACAGATATATGCTGTCTCGACATCCGGTTCTTTTGTCGGCACTTTCCTTCCGGTGCTGATTCTCATCCCGGTGATTGGAACGACAATGACATTTCTAGTTTTCAGTGCTTTTTTGTTGCTGGTTGCATTTGGAGGCTTATGGCTGGATACCGGATGGCGGGAGATCTTAAAATTAATCTGGATGCCGGTCCTTCTTGCACTAATCGCATTGTTTGTTCTGAACAGCCCGATAAAGGCGTCCCGAGGGATGATTTTTGAAGACGAATCAAGTTACAACTACATTCAGGTGCTGGAACTGGATGGTTATCGAATGCTGAGATTAAACGAGGGACAGGGAATCCACTCCATGTGGCACCCGGAAAAACTGGATTATTTTGGGCCGTGGGAGCAGTTTCTTTCAGCGCCGTTTTTTAATCAACCGGAGTATAAGCCGGAAAATGTTCGCCGGGTGGCGGTAATTGGGCTTGCGGCAGGTACCGTTGTGCGCCAGATTAATGAAGTCTACGGTCTTGTTCCTGTAGATGGTTATGAAATTGATCCGGAGATTCTTGAAGTTGGTCGCAGGTTCTTTGAGATGGACAGTCCGAATTTAAACACATTTGCTCTGGACGGAAGAATTGGTTTGCAACGCAGTGATAAAACCTATTCTTTAATTGTGGTTGATGCTTACCGCCCTCCTTATATACCCTGGCACCTTACAACCAGAGAATTTTTCCAAATAGTTGCTGATCATCTCAGTGAGGACGGTGTGATGGCAATTAATGTGGGGCGGTCGCCCGATAACCGGCGTCTGGTGGAAGCGCTGGTGGGTACAATCCGGACTATATTTCCATCTGTTTATGTGATGGATATACCAGACACGTTTAACACAATAGTTTACGCGACCGTAAAAGAGACTGAAATCCAGAATCTTTACGACAATCTGCTATACCTTTATTCAAGGTCTGATATTTCGCCTCTATTGATAGAATCGATTCACAGGATTGTAATCAATTTGCAGCCCACCCCAGAAAGTGATATTGTGTTTACTGACGATTGGGCGCCGGTGGAATGGATCACAAATTCACTTGTGTTGAATTACCTTTTATTTGGTGATATGGATGCCCTCGAAGGGTACCAGTAATCATAAGCGATAAGGAAAACATGAACGATAATACTGAAGATACGCCTGTTGGAATTGAGGATTTAGAAAATGCCGAAGGTAGATGGGAAAGTAAACTACTGATTATTACAGTGATGATTTTTGTGCCGGTGTTTCTGGCATTGACATCCGTCAGATTGGTGATGACGCCAGCGCTGATCCAATTTGAGTACAATCAGCCGGGTTTTCCGCCTGATCCTTATGGTTTTACAAAGGAGGACCGGCTTTACTGGTCCCGAATTGCGCTTGATTACCTGCTGAACTCGGAGGACATTTCTTTCCTCGGGGATTTAGAATTCGCAAACGGAGCGCCGGTATATAATGCACGTGAACTCCGGCATATGCTGGACGTAAAAAATACTGTGACCAGCGTTCTGTATATCTGGTATATCTCATTGGCTGCTCTGGTTTTATTAGGGGCATGGGCCTGGCACAGTGGTAGGTGGGTGGATTTTAAGATTGGTCTATCAAGAGGGGGTGTGCTGACAATGACCCTGATTGGAGCCATTCTGTTCTTTGTGCTCCTGAGTTTTGGAGTGTTATTCGTTGCATTCCACAATGTATTCTTCCAGCCCGGTACCTGGACATTTCTCTTCAGCGATACCCTTATACGCCTTTTTCCGGAGCGATTTTGGCGGGATGTTTTCTTAATCGTTGGCGGTCTGTCATTCGCTGGGGGATTTTTACTGACGATGGTATTTAAGAATAAAAAATCTTAATAAAAATAGGCAGCGTGAATTCGCTGCCTATTTTTATAAAATCACACGGCTTAATCGAAAATCATCAATCCTGTGTTTGACCATTCACAACGGGTACCAAATCCCGAGTTTGTCCCCGAAAGGACAGTAAATGAGAGTTTTCCAGGATCGATGTTTCCATCATAAATATTATACATCTCTTCTCCATTGACATAAAAGGCTGCCCTGTCATTCTGAACCGAAAGCAGCAGCTTTGCGCTTCCCTGGGGGATGTCCACATTTCCGTAACGCTGTTTTACGACAACTTCTTCTTTGCCATCTACCCACTTTTTAAGAAAGCCATAACCGTCCAGGCTGAGGAATGCCATATGAAAATTGTCGCTGTCTTTTTCGCCAAAAACCCATCCGCATCCTGAAAACGGCCAGTTGGCTGAATCGCTGGCTGATTGCCAATTTACATCAGATCGTATTACAAAATTGGTGGGTGCATAGTCTGTGTTCCACCAGGAAAAGTAATTGATTTGTGCAAATTCGCGGCTGATATCCTCAAAAGGGATATATTCTTCTTTGATGCCGGAGATTACGCCCTGGTCAATTAAGAATTGGAGATCTGCGTTCATGATCTCATCCATTTCTGTCATATCCGCGACAAATTCTTGCTCTTCGGCTACCGGTTCGACCATCTCTTCACTTTCAACCTCGCCACCTTCCTCAATATCAGGTTCGACTGTTTCTTCTGGGGTTTGTTCATCTATAACAGCCAGGGCATCGGCTGTTGCCTGGGCTCTGAATTGATCAAGTTCTATCGCTTGCGAAGTCATTGTAAGCTGTGGACCGATATCTGGAATTTCAGTCTCCTCCACGCTGCTGGCACCGAATTGACATGCCAGGCTGGCAAGCATTAGTGCGAGAATGCTGATAATTATTCTTTTGTTTACCATTCTTTATGCTCCTTATAAGTAATGAGTGCTTTTCAGGATTTTTCCCAATTTCTCGAGATATTAATAAAAAGCTTTGAAATTGTCAACAGATTTGATGAAAAATGTCCAGAATCAAACTATATATTTTAACCAATTGGAATTTGTATAGATGATGGGGTTATCGCAAAGGGTTAAGGTTAAGGAATTGCTAATTCTACACCAGTTGTAGTTTAGGCGTGAAGCATCTCAGCACTCTGTTTTTTCTTGATGGGATTTTCTTATTACTTACAAACCCGTGGGTTCATAACTGCAAAAATAAGGGTGGCATTGAAAGCCACCCTAAAACTTTTGAAACCGCCTTTTGTAAATGAAATTGATAATTCTTAACGAATAGCCTCTTCTGTCTCCCTGTCGAAAATATGCATGTTCTCCATATTGAAAACGACCTGGACATTATCGTTGACTTTATACTGCGATCTGGGGTCAACCCGCGCAACAAAAACATTTTCTCCTGTCTTCAAATAGACGAAAATCTCGTTACCCATTAACTCCGTCACGTCTACGGTGCATTCGACAGGTTGGGGGATGATACCGGGAGGTGTGAAATCGGGATTGTGAATATCCTCAGGACGTATGCCGAATATGATTGATTTGTCCAGATGTTCGGCATATGTATCATTTCGTTTTTCTGGAATTTGCACATTAAATGTGCCTCCATCGACAATGATACGGCCACTGTCTCTGCGAAGCATTCCCTGAAAGAAGTTCATTGCCGGTGAACCGATAAAGCCTGCCACGAAGAGATTGTCAGGTAGGTCATACAGAGTCTGGGGTGTATCAATTTGCTGCAAGATACCTTTCGTGATGACCGCAATCCGGCTTGCCATGGTCATTGCTTCAACCTGGTCGTGTGTGACATAAATAAAAGTTGTTTGCAGTTCCTGATGTAATTTGTTGATGTTAGCGCGAGTCTCAACACGCAGCTTTGCATCCAGGTTGGATAATGGTTCATCGAAAAGGAAGACCTTTGGTTCACGGACGATTGCCCGTCCAACCGCAACCCGCTGGCGCTGACCGCCAGACAATTGGCGCGGTTTTCGATCCAGCAGGTATTCGATGCCCAGAATCTCCGCGGCCACCTGAACTCTGCGTTTTATCTCTTCTTTTGGGGTCTTACGCAGTTTCAACCCAAAAGCCATATTGTCATAAACAGACATATGCGGGTAGAGTGCATAGGATTGGAAAACCATTGCGATATCACGATCTTTTGG
>Ga0316577_10000887_pt1 | contig 13164 bp, 13 predicted proteins | sample S5NA_FD_203073 | JGI IMG/M metagenome (GOLD analysis project Ga0316577, IMG submission 203073) | Rhizosphere microbial communities from salt marsh grasses in Alabama, United States - S5-7_050615r2r1 | ecosystem: Host-associated > Plants > Roots > Rhizosphere | place: USA: Alabama | collected... | reverse complement strand
GGCCTGGACGAGACCTCAGACACCGAAGGCCTCCCGCGGCGCCTTGTCGTAGGCGTAGGCCTCGTCCTCCACGACCGGCGTCCTCTCGAAGTTGTGAGCGGGGGGAGGAGAGGTCGTCTCCCACTCCAGCCCCCGTGCACCCCAGGGGTTGTTGCCCGCCGGCTCGCCCTTGACCATCGAGTAAACCAGGTAGAGGGACGGGAAGAGGTAGCCGATCCCGAGGATCAACGCCCCCGCGGTGGACAGCACGTTCAGCACCTGGAACTCCTCCGGGTAGGCGTGGTAGCGCCGCGGCATCCCCAGGTAGCCGAGGAGGAACTGCGGAAGGAAGGTCATGTTGAAGCCGACGAAGATGAGCACCGCGGAGATGCGCCCCCACCACTCGGAGTACGTTCGTCCGAAGATCTTTGGCCACCAGAAGTGGATGCCCCCGAGGTAGCCCATGATGGCGCCGCCCACCATGATGTAGTGGAAGTGGGCGACGACGAAGTAGGTGTCGGTGAGATGCACATCGGTGCCGAGGTTGCCGAGGAAGAGTCCGGTCAGCCCGCCGATCAGGAAGAGGCCGATGAACCCGAAGACGTACATCATCGGCGTTTCCCACGAGATCGACCCCCGGAACATCGTGGCCGTCCAGTTGAAGACCTTGACCGCGGAGGGAATGGCCACGAGGTACGTGAGGGCGGAGAAGATCATCGCCGAGTAGACGGACATCCCGCTCACGAACATGTGGTGGGCCCAGATCAGGAAGCCGATGACGGCGATGGCCATGGAGGACATGGCGATGAAGCTGTACCCGAAGATCCTCTTCCGCGAGAAGCAGGTGATGAGCTCGGAGATGACGCCCATCGAGGGCAGGATCATGATGTAGACGGCCGGGTGCGAGTAGAACCAGAAGAGGTGCTGGAAGAGGATCGGGTCGCCACCGCGCGCCGGGTCGAAGAAGCCGAAGTGGAAGAGCCGCTCGAGGGCCACCAGCAGGATCGTGATCGCCACCACCGGCGTGCCCAGGATCTGGATGATGGCGGTGGCGTAGTGGGCCCAGACGAACAGCGGCAGCCTGAACCAGGTCATGCCGGGGGCCCGCATGGTATGGATGGTCACGATGAAGTTGAGCCCGGTGAGGATGGAGGAGAAGCCGGCGATGAAGATGCCGATCGCGGCGAAGGCCACGTTGCTCTGGGCGAAGACGGTGGAGTAGGGGGTGTAGAAGGTCCAGCCCGTATCGAGCCCGCCCGAGAAGAGTGAGTAGAGCGTGAAGGCGGCCCCGATGACGTAGACATACCAGCTCAGGAGGTTGATGCGGGGGAAGGCGAGATCGCGTGCCCCGATCATCAGGGGAATCAGGAAGTTGCCGAGGGTGACGGGAATCGACGGGATCAGAAAGAAGAAGATCATGATGACGCCGTGGGCGGTGAAGACGCGGTTGTAGGTCTCCGCGCTCATGTGGCTCCCGTCCGGGACCAGGAGGTTCCAGCGGATGAGGGCCGCGTAGAGTCCGCCGAGCACGAACATGACCGAGATCGAGACGAGGTACAGGATCGCGATCCGCTTGTGGTCGGTGGTGAGCAGCCAGGACTTCCAGCCGTACCCTGCGTTGAGGTAGTGCTCCTTCGGTAGCGTATTGGCTTCGGGCGTCATCGCCTTCGCTTCGGTGCCCTGGTTCACTCGGCCTCCTCGGGGACGGGCACGGTCTCCCCCGACGGGATCTGCAGCGACTTGATATAGGCAATGAGGGCGATGAGCTGCTCCTCGGTGACCAGGCCCTGGTAGGTCGGCATCACCGGCTGGTAGCCGGCCACCACCTTCGTGGCGGGGTTGAGGATCGACTCATGCACGTAGGCCTCGTCGGCGACGACGGTGTCGCCGCTGGCCAGCTTCACGCCGCGCCCGAAGATCCCGTTCAGGACCGGCCCCCGGCCCGCGGAGTCGGGACGGTGGCAGGTGATGCAGTTGAGCTCGGTGAACAGCTGCTCCCCCGCCACCACCGGGGACTCCGGCGGCGGGCCACCCGCGAGCCACGTCTGGTAGTCCTCCGGCTCCATCACCACGACCCTGCCGATCATCTTCGAGTGCTCGGTGCCGCAGTACTCGGCGCAGAAGAGGTGGTAGGTGCCCACCTTGGTAGCCCGGAACCAGGCCACGTTGTAGCGGCCGGGGACGGCGTCCTTCTTGATCCGGAACGCGGGCACGAAGAAGCTGTGGATCACGTCCTCCGACGTGATGGTCAGCTTCACCGCCCGGCCCACCGGGACGTGGAGCTCGTTGATCTCGCGCTGCCCGGTGGGCTGCTGCACCTTCCACATCCACCGCTTGCCGACGACGCTCACGTTCATCGCGTCGTCGGGGGGCCGGTTCATCTGGAAGAAGACCTTCGACCCCCAGGCGAACATCAGGATCACGATCCCCAGGGGGATGATCGTCCACACGAGCTCGAGCCAGAGCGATCCGTGGATCTCCCTCGGTCGGTCCTCGTCCGATCGGCGGCGGTACTTGACCGCAAAGAACAGGATCACCAGCGAGATCCCGATCGTGAAGAAGACCGTGACGGCAACGATGAAGAAAAAGAGTGCGTCCACCTCGCCCGCTTGGGCGGAGGCTTGCTCGGGCAGGAGGGGGAAGGCCTGGTTCATCGCTTCAGTGGCTCGAGGTCGCAGGCGCCGGCGGGTCCTTGCGGCGCCGTCGGGAGATGGAAAGGAGGAGGCCGGCCATGGCGAGGAGGGTGACGACCCCCGCGATCCGGACAATGTTGAGAATGGCGGCGCTGTAGCGACCCGTCTTCGGGTCGTACTGGAAGCAGTAGAGCAGGACCTGGTCGACGGCGTTGCCGACCTCCCCCTGTCCGGCAGCCACGAGCGCCAGGCGCAGGTCCTTCGGGGAGTACTCGACCCCGAACAGGTAGTGCGTGATGGTCCCGTCGGGGGCGGCCACCAGGATGCCGGCGGGGTGGGCGAACTGCTTCGTCTCCTCGTCCCAGGCGAAGCGAAAGCCGACCGCCCGGGTCAGGCGGTCCACGGACTCCTGGTCGCCGGTGAGGAAGTGCCAGCCCTGGGCGCCCTCGTCGCTCTTGTCGTAGGAGGCCATGTAGGCGCGCTTCTTCGCCGCCGCGAGCTCCGTCCCCTCGTTCGCGTCGAAGCTCACGGTGAGAACCTCGAACTGCTGGCCGGGGACGAAGGAGAGGACCTCGAGCGCCCGGGCGAGGCCGTTCAGGCTGATGGTGCACAGCATCGGGCACCTGTAGTAGACCAGTCCCAGGACGACGGGCTTGTCCCCGAAGTAGTCGGCGAGGACGACGTCCCGGCCCTCCTCGTCCTTGAAGGCGAGGTCGAGCGGGATCTTCTCCCCGAGCTTCTGGTCCCAGCCGATCTCCTGGAGGATCTCCGGCTGGCCCACGGCCATGGGCGGGGGATTGGGGCCGATCTGGGCGGCGGCCAGCGCCGGGAGGACCAGCAGGGCGAGGGCGGCGGGCACCGGGCGGCTCATGGCGTCTCCTCCTCTCCCGACCCCGCCTCGGCCTCGGAGGTCGGGAACGTCGGCAGGCCCCGCTCGGCCACGATCCGCATGGCACGGTCGATCGGGATGCGAACGACCCCGCGGTCCTTCTCGACCCAGGCATAGGAGCCGAGGATCGCGTCCTCCTGGGCCCGGAACTCGGCCAGGTCACGCTCCGGCAGCGTCTGGAGGCGGGGGGCCGGCGGCTCGAGCGCCGCGGGGTCGGACTCCGCCACGTAGGCGGCGGGCTCCTGCGTCTCGACCCCGCGCCTCACGAGGAGGTTGTAGAGAGGCTTGATCAGGAAGGACACGCTCACCATGAGCACGAGGATCCAGACCCCGAACCAGAAGGTGGACCGCTCGTTGATGTCCTCCCTCTCGTACTCGACGTCGTGGTTCTTGTCATGCTCACTCATGACGTCACGACCTCCGCGCCCTGCGGCCCATCGACAAGCGCCCGCACCGCTGGTTCGGCCAGGGGCAGGACCGGGCGCGTGCGGACCTGCCGTGCGAAGAGGAACAGCCACAGCCCCCCGAAGCCGAGCGCCGAGGCGAGGTCCATCCAGTGGAAGCGGAGGGGAGCGTGCCCGCGGCCCTGGGTCAGCAGATCCGGCCCGATCAGCCAGTAGAGGTCGACGAGCTGCATGACCAGCATCAGCCCGGCCACGATCGCCAGGCTCCGCGCGTGGCGCTTGAGCGGCCGCGAGAGCAGCAGGGCGAAGGGCAGGGCGAAGTGGAAGAGCAGCAGCACGACCGCGATCACGCCCCAGCCCCCGTGCATGCGCTGGACGTAGAACGGCGTCTCCTCACTGATGTTCCCCGACCACACGATCAGGAACTGCGAGAAGTTCACGTAGGCCCAGAGCATGGTGAAGGCCAGCAGCAGCTTGCCCAGATCGTGGACCGTCCCGGGCTGCAGCGCCTCGCTCATCGGCGACTCGCGGGAGAGGCGGGCCATCAGGACGATCGTGAAGGAGAGGGCGGAGAGTGTCCAGCCCACGATGAACAGCACGCCGTACATCGTGGAGAACCAGTGCGGGGCCAGCGACATGCCCCAGTCGATGGCGGCGAAGGTCGTGGTCCCGGAGAGCGCCACGAGGCCCACCCCGGACACGCCGCGCAGCCGCCCGGCCCGTGCCGGATCGATGCCGCCGTCCTGCTGGGTCGACCACCGGCTCACCAGGAGGGCGAGCCCGGACCACACCGCGAAGTAGAGGGCGGCGCGGGCCACGAAGAAGGGCACGTTCAGGTAAGCGGTCTTGCTCCGGATGATCTCGTCCGCCGCCACCACCTCCGGCCGGGACCAGACATAGAGCGAGCCCAGGCCAAGGAGAACGGGGACGAAGAGGACGGCCATCGTCGGGAGGGTGCGCGCCGCGGCCTCGTGGAAGCGTCGGGGCACGAGGCCCCAGAGCCCACCGGTCAGCTGGTTCAGCATTGCCAGGCCGAGGCATCCGACCGCGATCCCGAGCCAGAAGAGCCAGCCGAAGAGATACGAGCGGAAGAACTGATGCCGGTCGAGGAAGAAGCCCACGGCGAGCCCGAGCAGGAAGACGGCGCCGAAGGCCAGGCCGTTCCGCTGCAGGCGGCCGAGGGACGGGGGCGTGGGCATCGTCGGGGTGCTCATCAGTGGCCCTCCCCCGCGGCCTCGTGTGCGTCCAGCGCCTGGAGACTCGCCTCGAGCTCCGCCTTGCGGTCCGCGGGGACGTCGGCCGCGGGAGCGTACTGGCTGAGCTGCAGGGTGCGCAAGTAGGCTACGATCGCCCACCGGTCCTCGACCGGCACCTGGGCCGCGTAGTCCGACATCGCACCGTAGCCGTTGGTGATCACGTCGAAGAAGTAGCCGACCGGCGTCTGTCGCAGCCGGTCCACGTGGTAGGAGGTGGGTCGCTTGAAGCCGCGCTGGACGATCATCCCGTCCCCCTTCCCGGTGCGGCCGTGGCACGGGGAGCAGAAGACCTGGAACTCGCTGCGCCCCCGCTCGAGCAGATCGGCGGTCACCGCAAGCGGGATCTCCGTCACGAAGTCGCCGCCGGATTTGCCGGTGAAGAGCGCGGTGTCGTCCCGCAGCGTGCCCTGGGCCACGGTGCCCGCTACCAAGGGACGCATGGCGCGGCCGTCGGTAAAGAACTCGCTCTGCCGATAGGGCTTGTACTTCGGCTGGTCGTGCATGTCCTGCCGGCAGCCGAGCCCCGCGACGGCGAGCAGGGCGACGAGAGCGGAGACGCGGAGAATCACTCTTCCGCCTCCGTGACCTCGGCCCCGAGTCCCCTCAGGAACTGCCCCGTCGCCTCCCGGTCGAACTTCGGGTCGGCCGCCTCGATGCACAGGAAGAACCGGTCGCGGCTGGCGGTGGCGAACCCGGGGACATTGAAGACCGGGTGGTAGGGCTGGGGCAGACCGTTCAGGGCCATCATGCCGAGGACCGCGGCCAGGGCCGCGAAGAGCACCGTCGTCTCGAAGGCCGGCACCACGAAGGCGGGCCAGGCGTTGAAGGCCCGGCCGCCGATGTTCATCGGGTAGTCGATGACCGAGGTCCAGTACTGCAGTCCCCAGCCTCCGGCCAGACCCGCGACACCGCCGGCGAGAACGAGCTTCGGGACGTGGGAGTGGCCCAGGTGCAGCGCCTCGATGACCTCCTCCATGGGGTAGGGCGTGTACGCGTCGACCTTCGTGTATCCGCCGGCGTGCACCTCGTGGGCCGCCCGGACGAGGTCCCCGGGGGAGCGGAACTCGGCCAGCAGGCCGTAGAGGGGGCGGGTCATGTCCTCTCCTCCTCGAGCCGCGCCTCCGGAACGATGGTGCGCATCTCGAAGATCGAGATCGCAGGAAGGAAGCGGATGAACAGGAAGAAGAGCGTCAGGAAGAGCCCGATCGTCCCGAGGAACGTGGCCCAGTCCCAGAACGTGGGTGAGTACATGCCCCAGGACGACGGCAGGAAGTCGCGATGCAGGCTCGTGACCACGATCACGAAGCGCTCGAGCCACATGCCCACGTTGACAACCATCGCCACCGCGAAGAGCCAGCCCGCGCGGGTGCGGAAGCGCTTGAACCACATGAGCTGCGGGGTCAGCAGGTTGCAGAAGAGCAGCACCCAGTAGGTCCAGCCATAGGACCCGAACATGCGGTTCCAGATCATGAAGCGCTCGAAGGTCGAGCCGCTGTACCAGGCCATGAAGGCCTCCATCGTGTAGCCGTAGACCACGATGAGGCTCGTGGCGAGAAGGACCTTGCCCATGTTCTCGAGGTGCTTGTCGGTGATGAAGTCCTCGAGCCCGTAGAACTTCCGGAGCGGGATCGCGAGGGTGAGCACCATGGCGAAGCCGGCGTAGATGGCCCCGGCCACGAAGTAGGGCGGGAAGATCGTGGCGTGCCAGCCGGGCAGGTTGGCCACCGCGAAGTCGAAGCTGACCACGGTGTGGACGGACACCACCAGCGGCGTCGACAGCCCGGCCAGGATCAGGTAGGCCATCTCGTAGTTGTTCCAGTGCCGGGCCGAGCCGCGCCAGCCCATGGCGCCCATCCCGTAGAGGATCTTCACGAACTTGTTCGTCGCCCGGTCGCGCAGGGTGGCGAGGTCGGGGATGAGGCCCACGAACCAGAACAGCGCGGACACGGTAGCGTAGGTCGACACCGCGAAGACGTCCCAGATGAGGGGGCTGCGGAAGTTCGGCCAGATCCCCATCGTGTTCGGGTAGGGCAGCAGCCAGTAGGCCCCGACCCAGGGACGGCCCATGTGGATGATCGGAAACAGCCCCGCACACGCCACCGCGAACAGCGTCATCGCCTCCGCGAAGCGGTTGATCGACGTGCGCCACTGCTGCCTCAGCAGCAGCAGGATCGCCGAGATGAGCGTCCCCGCGTGCCCGATCCCGATCCACCAGACGAAGTTGATGATGGCGAAGGCCCAGCCCACCGGGATGTTGAGGCCCCAGATCCCCACCCCGCGGGCGAGCAGCAGGGCCACCGACACGAGGAGCAGCTGGAGCAGTCCGAAGGCGACGGCGAAGCCGACGAACCACCCGAGCGGTGTCTTCTTCTGGAGGACGAGGCTCGCGATCTTGTCGGTGACGGTGGCGAAGGTGTGGCCGGGCCCGATGATTCTTGGCTCGGTGTGAGGCGCGCTAGCCATGGTGCTCCTCACGGCGGGCCGAGGGGATCGCGGGATTGGGGTTGCGGACGGCGGCCAGGTACGTGGTCCGCGGCCGCGTCTGCAGCTCGGCGAGGAGCCCGTAGTTGCGGGGGCTGGCCTTCAGCTTCGAGACCCGGCTCTCGGGGTCGTTCACGTCCCCGAAAACGATGGCCTGCGCCGGGCAGGCGCCCTCGCAGGCGGTCTGGATCTCCCCGTCGCGGATCTCCCGGTTCTCGTTCTTCGCGTCGATGCGGGCCCGGCTGATGCGCTGGACGCAGTAGGTGCACTTCTCCATGACCCCGCGGGAGCGCACCGTCACCTCGGGGTTGCGCATCATCTTGAAGGTCGGGGTGTCCCAGTCCTGGTAGAGGAAGAAGTTGAACCGCCTCACTTTGTAGGGGCAGTTGTTCGAGCAGTACCGCGTCCCCACGCAGCGGTTGTAGACCATGTCGTTGAGGCCTTCGTCGCTGTGGACGGTGGCGGCCACCGGGCAGACCACCTCGCACGGGGCCTGCTCGCACTGCATGCAGACGACGGGCTGATGGAAGGTCTCGGGGCTCTCGGGGGGGCCCTCGTAGTAGCGGTCCACCCGGATCCAGTGCATCTCCCGGCCCCGGCCCACCTGGTCCTTCCCGACCACCGCGACGTTGTTCTCGGACTGGCAGGCGGTCACGCAGGCGTTGCAGCCCACGCAGGCGCTCATGTCGATAGCCATGCCCCAGGCCCGGTCGGGGTACTCGTGATCCGGGTGCATCGAGAGCCCCGGCTCCGGCTCGTGGGCCCCGTGCTCGAAGACGTGGGGGTCGGCCTGGACCTCGTCCAGCGTGGCCGAGCGGACGAGGTGCCGGTCGGCGGCCGCCTCGTGTGCGGTGTTCTCGATCGTCCAGTGGTCCTGGGTGCAGGCCATGAGCGCGGTCTCGCCGGTCCGCTCCACCTCGAGACCGCCCCCGAACCAGGGGGCGTCGCTCGTGCGGAGCGCGTAGGCGTCGAAGCCCACACCGTCGCCCACCCGGCCAGCGCGGGAGCGCCCGAACCCCAGGTGGACGGTCACCGCGTCGTCGGGGTGCCCGGGCAGGATCCAGACCGGCGCCTTGACGGAGTGGCCCCGGTAGCGAAGCTCCACCACCTCGGTCACGTGCCCGGCTCCCGTCTCCTCGACCCGGAAGCCGCCGAGCCTCTCCGCCGTCTTCGGGCTCATGAGGGCGGCGTTGTCCCAGGTCAGCTTGGTGAGCGGGCGGGGAAGCTCTTGTAGCCAGCCCAGGTTGGCGAAGCGCCCGTCGTAGACCCCCGGATCCGTGCGGAAGGCGATCTCCAGGCCGGAAGTGCCCTCGCCCGCGACCCGCGTCCACTCACCCGGCCTCACCGCGACCGTCTTCTCCGGGAAGACGGTGCCGGCCACGACGCCATCGTGCAGCGCCCGGCTCCACCTCGCCTCGAATGCGTCGTCGTCCCCGAGCACCTCCATCCAGTGCCCGCGCAGGATGTCGTAGCCCTTGGGCTCCGAGTCCTCGATGAAGGCCGCCAGAAGCTCGTGGGTGGAGAGCCCGCCGTAGAGCGGAGCGATCAGCGGCTGGACGAGGGTGACCGTGCCGCAGGCGGCGCGGGCATCGCTCCAGCTCTCCAGGGGGTGCGCGGCCGGCAGGTGCCACTGGCAGAGGACAGCCGTCTCGTCGACGGACAGCCCGTGGTGGATCCGCAGCGGCACCTTCTCGAGGGCCTCGGCAAAGCCCAGATCGGCAGGGGCCGCGTAGACCGGATTCGCGCCGGCCACGACCAGGACTTCGATCTGGCCGTCCTTCATCTCGTCGACGAGCTCGCCGAGGGACAGGTCACCGGCGGTCTCGGCGGGCTCGGTGTAGACGACGGTCGTCCCCACCGTCCCCAGGGCCTCGTTCATCGCGTGGGCGATCGCGTGCACCGCCGGGGGCTGCGTCTCGCCGGCGAGGACGAGGGCCCGGGCGCCGGCCCGCTTCAGGTCCTCAACGAGGGGCGCCACCCAGTCGTGGTCCACCCCGCCCTCGATCTCCACCCCCACGCCGGCCGCCACCGCGCGGGCGAAGCCCTCGACGGCGGAGCTGCGCAGCGCGAGCCGGTGGTCGGCGGAGGCACCGGTGGGCGTGGGCGAGCCCTCCACGACGTAGAGCCGGTTCATCTCCGGCTTCTCCACGTCGACCTTCCTCCGCCCGGCGTACTCGCGGACGAGGCGGAGGCTGGCCGGGTGGCTCGTCACGAAGTCGGCCTCGAGGCTCAGGACCACGTCCGCGTTCTCGAACCGGTACTGCGGCTCGACCACCTCGCCGAAGGCCAGCCGCGCGCCCTCGCGCACGTTGTCGCGGTCGGCGGGCTCCCAGCTCACCCAGCGCGCCTCGGGCAGCTCCCCGCGGAGCGCCTCCCGCTGGGCGGCGAGGGTGGGCGAGGTCACGCGCCCGGTCAGGAACCGCACGCCGGCCCCGCCCGGCCTTTTCTGCTTGTCGAGGACCTCCCGGAGCGCCTCCCGGAAGGCACCCCACGTGCGGTCCTGGCCCAGGTAGAGGACGTTCTTGGAGCGGTCGGGATCGTAGAGGCCCAGCACGTGGGCCTGGCCGAAGACGTCGGTCGCGCCCAGGCTCTGCGGATGGTCGGGGTTGCCCTCGACCTTGGTCGGCCGCCCCTCGTGGCTCTCCACGAGGATGCCCCGCGCGTAGCCGTCGTGGGCGACGGCGGTGGCAAAGTGGAGCGGACGACCGGGGACGAGCTGCTCCGGCTGCCGGACGTAGGGGAGGATCCTCTCCGTGGGCTGCTTGGTGCAGGCGGTGAGCCCGGCCAGGGCCAGGGAGGCCCCCATCAGGGAGAGGAAATCCCGGCGCCCCTTCGGATCGTCGAAGGAGGAGGCCTGTTCCGGGAACTCCCGGTGCAGGAACTCGAGGAACCCGGGGCTGTCGGCCAGCTCCTCCAGGCTCTTCCAGTAGCGGCGGCGTCCGGGACCGCCCGGGCGTCGGACGACGCCCTCGAACGTGACGGGAACGGCGGGGATGGGATCCTGGCTCATCGGTGGCACGTGGAGCAGGTGACCTGCGGGTAGACGTCGTATTCCTTGACGAGCTGATGTCCCATCTCGAGCTGGTTCGCCGGCGCCTGGTAGGTGATGTCGTAGACCTCGCTCTTCGGGCGGAGAAACTTCTCCGGCTGACGGTGGCACTCGAGACACCACTCCATGAGGAGCGATTCCTCCTGCCACACGAAGGACATCTTGTCGACACGCCCGTGGCAGGTGGAACAGCCCACTCCCTTGTTCACGTGGGCGGAGTGGTTGAAGTAGACGAAGTCGGGAAGGTCGTGGACCTTCACCCACTCGATTGGCTGCCCGGTGCGCCAGCTCTCGCGGACGGGCTCGAGGGTGGGCGCCTGGTTCCAGATCTGCGAGTGGCAGTTCATGCACGTCTTCGTGGGGGGAATCCCCGCCACCGCCGAGCGGTCGACCGAGGTGTGGCAGTAGCGGCAGTCGATGCCCATGCTGCCCACATGGTGCGCGTGGTAGAAGGGCACCGGTTGCACGCGCGCCTCGTGCTGCCGGGTCACGTACGACGAGCGCGGCAGGACGAAGAGGACGAGGATCGCCACGAGGCCGGCGGCGAGGGCGCCCGCGACGACGCTGATCTTCGCGATCGAGTTTGCGGCAGGATGGAAAAGCTGGGACATGTCTCGGCTACGTCACGAACCGATCTTCGCTTGTCTGCCTCAAACCCTCTGTCTACTGTCGTTTGGAGTAAGGACCGGCGAAACGGTCCCGGCGTCTTCCCGGCGCGTCCGTCCGGCCCTCAGACGACCTTTCGGCTCAGCCGCAAATAGACCCGATAGACTAGTACACACGTGCCACTCCGTCAACCAGGCGAGAGTTCCGCTCCGCACGATTGGGTCGAGTGCATCCCCGCCCGTGGCGTGGCTCACGTCCCGAACAGCCGGTCGCCGAAGTCGCCGAGGCCGGGCCGGATGTAGTAGCGATCGTCCAGCTGCCGATCGAGCGCCGCAGCATAGACGTCCGTCGCCGGGACGACCTTCTCGAGATGTGCCAGTCCCTCCGGGGCGGCCACGATCGAGAGGAGGCGTATCCGGCGAGCGCCGCGGGACTCGAGGTCGGCGATCGCGTGCGCGGCCGACCCGCCCGTCGCCAGCATGGGGTCCAGGACATAGGTCGCCGCGGCCCCGAGGTCCCCGGGCACCTTGTCGTAGTAGCGGTGCGCCGACGCCGTCACCTCGTCGCGCTCGAGGCCGTAGTAGCCGACCTCGGCCGAGGGGACGAGGTCGAGGAACGCATCGAGCATTCCGAGACCGGCGCGCAGCACCGGGACCGCGACGACCCGACCGCCAAGACGATGCACACGGGCGGACTCGAGCGGCGTCTCGACCCCGGCCTCCGCGGTGGGCAGATCGCGGGTGGCCTCGGCCACGACCAGCAGGCTCACGCGGCGGGAGAGGGCGCGAAACTCGCCCGGCGGCGTCCGACGATCCCGCAGAGCCGCAAGCGCGTCCTCCACGAGGGGATGGCTGACGACGTGCAGCGTCATCGAGGCGCGAGGATAGCACGGAGGGCGGGTGCTATACTCGGAGGTCCGATTCCATGCGTCTTTCGCCCGACGAGATCCAGTACGTCTCCCGCAAGATCGTCAAGGCCCTGACTGCCGACCGCCGTATCGAGGTCGACGACGAAGAGCGGGTCGTCGACGGCATTGCCCGGGTCATCGTCGAGGAGCTGCAGGTCGAGGACCGCCTCAACGAGGAGGTGCGCGAGGTCCTTGTCCAGCACATGCAGCAGATGGAGCGTTCCGACATCACGTACTCGGAGATGTTCAAGAAGGTCAAGCGGGAGCTCGCCAGGCAGAAGGGGATCGTGCTTTGAAGCTCTCCCGCGAGCGGATCCTCCACATGTCGCATCTCATCCTCCGGTACATGGACGGCGAGGATGCGCTCGAGTACTTCGACGAGCCGCAGCAGATCCGCCAGACGATCGTGCGCATCATCACCGAGGAGATGCGCGCCGACGAGATGATCGACGCCCTCGTGCGACGCAAGATCGAGAGCCAGAAGCGGAGCATCCCCGAGGGCTCGGCCGAGTGGGACGTCCTCTATCGAAAGTACTTCGAGGAAGAGGTCGCCAAACACCGGAAGGTGATGCCCTAGTCTCCGCTCCGGGGACGGAAGGGCGCGCAGCCCGGGGCCGCGGCGGGCGGGGCCCCGACGAGGACCCTGCGCTCCACTTCGAAGCTGGCGGGCCCGCAGTCGGGGTGCACGCCGAGGCCCCTGAAGGGGGTCGCGCGCCCGTGGCCCGCGTCACCTGAGTTCAGGTGACCTCAGCGCTCCCCGACCTCCAGGGTGAAGACCACGCGCTCGCCGGGCTGGCCGGCGAGCCGGAACGCCACCTGATCGGGACCGATCTCGGCGACGTCGCCGGCGACCACGCGGATGCTCCCGGGGGCCAGCCCGAGCGTGGCGAGGTGGAACCGCCAGACACCCGCCTCTCCACTGGCGTCCACGAGCACCGCCTCGAAGCGGTGAGGGCCGGG
>Ga0316577_10000886_pt1 | contig 13168 bp, 11 predicted proteins | sample S5NA_FD_203073 | JGI IMG/M metagenome (GOLD analysis project Ga0316577, IMG submission 203073) | Rhizosphere microbial communities from salt marsh grasses in Alabama, United States - S5-7_050615r2r1 | ecosystem: Host-associated > Plants > Roots > Rhizosphere | place: USA: Alabama | collected... | reverse complement strand
GCGAGCTCGAGGGTCTCCGAGCCGCGCAAATAGATCAGCACGCTGATGCGATCAGCCAGGACAGCCTCGACCTCTCCCGCTTCCAGGGCCTGAAGGGCATCGGCGGGCAAGTCATACCGACGAAGGGAGAGCTTCTGCATCAATTTCTGCTGGCGCCGGTCCCCTTCCGGCACAAAGCCCCATTCGACGCCGACCAGGCGCCCCTCGAGGTCTTCTAGCTGCTCTATGCCCTGCGTTCCCCGGCGGCGAACCATCACAAGTCCGGCGTTGAAGTAGGCCACCGAGTAGGTCACGTCCTCCGTTCGCATCGCCTCATACGGCAGCGCAGACAGCACCGCATCGCACCGTCCGGACAGCAGCGCGTCGTACAGACTGTCAAACCCGACGGTGACCAGCGTGGTTTGTACTCCCGGTGCCAGCCGGGGCGCCAGGCGCCGAGCCAGGTCGACGTCGAACCCCTCCAGCTGCCCAGTCTGCTCGTCGACAAATTCGAAGGGGGGCCAACTGGGATCGGTGCATAGGGGCAGGCTGCCCGTCTCCAAGATCCGCTCCCAGGTGGGGTCATGCCCCTCCGGCAGTACCCGTGGCAGCAGCCACAGTACCAGGGCCATGATGACCAATCCACCCAAGAGACCCGCCCACCAGACAAGCCTTGACCGGACAGACAGAGGCAACCATCGGCGACGCCATTTCCCAGGACGCTCGTTCACGGTGCCTCTCCGCGTGCATAGCGCTGCACAGCATAATAGATCGGCTTGGGCGTAAAGTCCGTAGTAACAAAGGCGAAATAGTCCTGGTAGGTGTTGGCCGGCCGGGGATAGCGAAAGGCCCACAGCACAACCGCCTCGCACCAGGGCCAGGCGTCCCGGGCCTGCTCGTAGGCTTGTATGGAGTAGGCAGCCCGTCTCGAGGGACGGACCGCCTTGGTCCAGCGGGGGTGGTCGTTCCAGCCCCCCTCGGTGATAAAGACAGGCAGGTCACCATAGCCCGCCTCCACCAGAAGTTCGCGGAGCAATTCGGTCCGGGCAAAGTTCACCTTGCCCGGACCCGGTGGCGCATCGACAGGCGCCTGCCAGCCGTAGGCATGTACGGCCAGGCCATCCATCGACTCGCCTGCGCCCGCGACGAGCATCCGGCGCAGGTACTCGAGGTCGTTCATCCCTTCCGGATCGCCCACCGGGGCCAGGGTCGGCGCCAGCGCCCCGCCCAGGATCAGCACGTCCGGATTGGCTGCCTTTGCCTCAGCGTGGACCACCTCCAACAGCCGGGCATAGCCCTCGGGGTCGACCGGTCGATAGCCCCACTCAAGGCTGATATTTGGCTCGTTCCAGATGACGAGGTGCTGGACACGGCCTCGAAAATGGGCAGCAAAGGCCGCTACATAGCGGGCAAAATCATCATAGTGCGCCTCGTCGAGATAGGTGAAGGTCGTGGACTGCTCCTCGGGGTCAGGCCGCGCCCACTCGGGGACAAAACCGAGCCGGCCAATGACCGTCAGGCCCTGCCGGCGGGCATGATCGACCACCAGGTCGGCGTGGCTCCAATCAAAGCGACCGGGGGCTGGCTCATAATAGGCCCAGGGAAAGTACTCGACGACCCACGTTGCCCCCATCTCGCGCACCATCTCCAGCGTGCGCTTGATCTTCCACGGTTCCACCTCATCCGTAAGCCGGGTGTGGATGCCCATCTTGGGATTGATGCTGCGCACGGTCTGCTGAGGCCCGAGGGCGACCAGGGGTTCGGCAGCCACGCCCGCCAGCAGGGCCAGGAGCGCCAACAGGGCTCGCCGGCCCATTCGCCAGCGGCGGCGTGTGCTGACTATCCGTCGTCTCATGGCGGCCATTATACCAGGGAACGCGCCCTCTGGCAACGGTTGACACCCCCCGTTGGAGGTGCTATAATGGCCGCGCTCTCAACATCTTGCGCCGGGTTCCGATGCCTGGCATATCGAGGCGGCAAGCCCTTGCTGAGCTCGCTCGGCGGGATGAGCGAGGGAAGAACCTGAACGTGGAGCCATCCTTTGGACATTTCTGTCGTCGTCCCGGTGCTGAACGAAGAGGAAAGCCTGCCCATCTTGCACCAGCAGCTGACTGAGGTGCTGGCCGGCAGCGGCTACCAGTATGAGATCATTGTTGTGGACGACGGCAGCACAGACGCCAGCTTTGAGATCCTGCGCCAGCTCCAAGTAGACGACACCCAGCTGCGGGTTGTACGCTTCCGCCGGAACTATGGGCAGACCGCGGCCTTTGCCGCTGGCTTTGATCGCGCCCGTGGCGACGCGATTGTCACCATCGACGCCGACCTCCAGAACGATCCGGCCGACATTCCGGCCCTCGTCGAAAAGATGACAGAAGGCTATGACGTCGTCAGCGGCTGGCGCATAGATCGCAAGGATCGTTTCCTGGACCGGCGCCTGCCCTCGATATTGGCCAATCGGCTCATCGGCTGGACGACCGGCGTGCGCATCCACGACTATGGCTGTTCACTCAAGGCCTACCGCCGTGAGGTACTGGACGATGTCCAACTGTACGGGGAACTGCATCGCTTCATCCCCGCACTGGCCCACGCCGCTGGGGCGCGGGTCACCGAGATCCCCGTCCGCCACCATCCTCGTCGCTTCGGACGGGCCAAATACGGGCTCTCCCGCACCCTGAAGGTTGTCCTCGACGTGCTGGCGGTCCGTTTCCTGATGAGCTTCTCTACGCGCCCGATCCACATCTTTGGCCTCCTGGGCCTCCTGTCCTCGGCCATCGGTGCGATCCTACTCCTGTATCTGGCCATCGTCCGCCTCTTCCTCCAGCAGCCCATCGCCAACCGGCCCCTGTTGCTTCTGGCTATCCTGCTGACCATGCTGGGTGTACAGCTCGTCACCAGCGGCTTGCTGGCAGAAATGGTAACCCGAACCTACTATGAGAGCCAGGGGAAACCGATCTATACGGTGCGCGAGGAATTGGGGGCAGCAGAGGACTGCGCATGAGGAGCGTGCGGCGCATTGGCAAGTAGAAGCTCAGAAAGCCCGAACCGGAAGCCCCGCCGCGACCGCATACTCATGGTCGCTCCGACCCCCTTCTTTGCCGATCGGGGCTGCCACGTCCGCATCTACGAGGAGGCGCGGGCCCTACAGGCCCTGGGCTGCCAAGTCGAGGTCTGCACCTACCACTTGGGTGACGAGCGATCCGGTATCATCACCCATCGAACACTGAACCTGCCCTGGTACCGCAAGGTCTCGGCGGGCCCCTCCTGGCACAAGCTCTACATCGACGTGCTCCTATTGCTCAAGGCCTGGCGCGTCGCCCGCCGGTTCCGTCCGGATGTGATCCACGGTCACCTGCACGAAGGAGCAGCCATCGGCTGGGTTGTCGGGCGCCTATTAGGCGTACCCGTCATCGGCGACTTTCAGGGCAGCCTCTCGGGCGAACTCAAGGCCCACAGGTTCATCCCTGACCGGAGTTGGCTGTACCGCTTGGTCGCTCGCAACGAAGGCTGGATCGACCGCCTGCCGCACGTCGCTGTTGCCTCGTGCACCGACGTCGCAGAGGAACTCGACGAGCGGTTCGGCGTGCCCAATGTGCTCCTGGCTCTGGACGGCGTGGATACCGATTCCTTCCGGCCCGATGTCGAGATCGGTGAGCTGCGCTCTCTGGTGCCACCGGGACGCCGATCAGTGGTCTATCTGGGCATGCTCAACGCCTACCAGGGCATTGACCACCTATTGGAGGCGATCCCCCAGGTGTTGGCCCGCGTGCCCCAGGCCCACTTCCTGGTCATGGGCTATCCCAACGAGACCGTATACCGGCAGAAGGCCGTAGACTTGGGCGTGGCGGAACACGTGCGATTTCCAGGCCGCATCGACTACGAGCAGGCCTCGCGCTACCTTGCCTTGGGGGAGGTGGCCGTAAGTCCGAAACTGTCCGAGACCGAGTCCAACGGCAAGCTGTACAACTATATGGCCTGCGCGCTGCCCACCGTGGCCTACGATACACCGCCCAGCCGGGAGATTCTGGGAGAATTGGGGGTATACGCTCCCCGCGGCGACATTGAGGCGCTGGCTGACGCCATGGCTGGCCTCCTGGAGGATCCCGAAGGCGCCGCAGCCCTGGGACAAAGGCTGCGGCAGCGCGTGGCGGAACGCTATTCGTGGCAGAACACAGCCCATCAATTGCTGAGGGCCTATGACCGGGCCCGTGAGGTGATCTCTGAAAGAACGCTCTAAGACCCGCAACCTCATCCTGAACATCCTCAAGATCGTCGTCAGCCTGGGCGTGCTGGCTGCGATCCTCATGGGCGTGGACCTGGCCCACGTCTTTGAGCTCCTGCGCGAGATGGATTGGCTGCCCTTCCTGGCTGCCCTGGGCCTCTTCCTATCCGGGGCCCTGGTCCGGGCATATCGCTGGGGCTCCCTGGTCTGGGCTCTGGGGGTGAGGGTGCGCTGGCTGCGCCTGGTGGAGCTGTATTTTGTCGGGGCCTTCTTTGGCATGTTCCTGCCCACGGGCGTGGGGGGCGACGCCGTCAAAATGTACGAGCTCTCCCGCGATGACCACAAGGCCTCGGCCGCCATCAGCTCGGTGCTGGTCGATCGGTTCACCGGGCTGTTCGTGCTCTTTGCCATCGCGCTACTGGCCCTGATCGGGGGCTATGAACTAGTGACACCTCAGGTCCGGCTGCTCATCGCCCTTATCTTTGTCCTGAGCGTGGTTGCCGTCGCCCTGCTCCTGCAGCGCACCTGGATCGAAGGTTGGGGGCGCCGGCTGCGTCTGGATCGGCTGTTGGGACGGGTCAAGATCCTGCGCGAGCTCTATCTATCCCTGCACCTCTATGGCTCCGCAGCCCTGCTCCGGGCAACTGCTGCTTCCGTCGTCTGGAACCTGATCCTGATCCTGGGTTATTATCTGCTGGGACGGGCGGTGGGCATCGACCTGTCGCCGTGGTACTATTTCCTCTTTGTCCCCATCGTCTCTGTCCTGTTGCTCCTCCCCTCCCTGGGCGGGCTTGGCATCCGCGAAGGAGCCACCATGCTCCTCTTCCAGCAAGTCGGTGTCAGCGAGGCACGCGCCCTGGCCCTGGCCCTGGCCTACGACGTCGTCCTCTTGGTCCACGCATTGATCGGAGCCAGTCTGTACGTGCTACAAGGTCTGGTGGAGGCCCGCCGACAAACGCGCTAGAGGCTCGCCAACATCCTATGGCGGCCAGGCCATGGAGCCACCGCAACTCCGGAGTGAATGGACTACTGCTCAAACGCCGACAATGCCAGGCCCCGTCAAAGTCGTCCAGCCGCCCTACTCTGCCCGCCGTCCTGTCATGCTGAGTTTGACACGGCCCTATCGATGGACCGTGACCTAGACAGGACTCCACCGACGGCGCGAATAGCGGTTGCCAGAATGTCGGCCTTTGTGTTATACTGGGTGGAACGGGCCCTTGCTGGGGCATAGAACAGCACTTGCGGAGGAACAGCAATGGCAACAAACAGACAACTAGGCATTCTCACCGGTGGGGGCGACGTCCCGGGCCTGAACCCAGCGATCAAAGCGGTGGTAGAATCGGCCATCGACCAGGGCTGGGAGGTGATGGGCATCCGGCGAGGTTGGGGAGGGCTCCTTCACTGCAACCTAGACAGCCCTCAAGCGCGCAAGGGACTCTTTATGAATCTGACGCGCAGCACCGTGCGGACGATTGACCGCACAGGAGGCACCTTTCTCCACACATCGCGGACGAATCCACAGCGGACCAAGGCCAGCGAGGTACCCGATTTCCTGGAAGGCACCGCCCAGCCGTTCGAGGGCGAGGGCGACGCAGCCATCTATGACTTTACGCCTCACATCCTCAGCGTCCTGGATTTCCTCGAACTGGACGCCCTGATCCCTATCGGCGGCGATGATACGTTATCCTACGCAGCCCGCCTGCATGAGGAAGGCTTTCCCGTGGTCGCCGTCCCCAAGACGATGGACAACGACGTCTATGGCACCGACTACTGCATCGGCTTCTCGACGGCGGTCACCCGAAGCGTGGAGTTCATCACCGCCCTGCGGACGCCGAGCGGCTCCCACGAGCGCATCGCCATCGTAGAGCTCTTTGGTCGCAACTCGGGCGAGACATCGCTCATCTCCGCCTACCTGGCCGACGTCGATCGGGCCATTATCTCTGAGGTACCCTTTGACATCCAGAAACTGGCGTTGCTGCTGGTCCAAGACAAATACAACAATCCCAGCAACTATGCCATTATGACCATCTCCGAAGGCGCACGCGAAATCGGAGGCAATTTGGTACATTATGACGGTGACGAAGACGCTTACGGTCACAAGAAACTGGGTGGCATCGGTGCCACCACCGGAGAGCAACTTAAAGCGATCACCGGGGAGAACATCATCTACCAGCAATTGGGCTATCTCATGCGCAGCGGTGCGCCTGACTCCCTGGACCGCATGGTGGCCGTCAGTTATGGGCTGTTAGCCATGGACCTGGTGCACGGGGGCCGATCAGGTCGCATGGTCGCCCTGCGCGACGGCGTCTACACCCACGTCCCCCTGAACCGGGTCATCTCCGGTGTCAAGCGGGTGGACGTAGACGAGATGTATGACGTAGAACAGTACCGGCCCAAGATCGCTGACATGATGGGCAAGCCCATGTTCCTGTATTAGCCAATCCTGGGGTCTGGAGATCTGCAGACGCGCCAGAGGAGCCGGGCCACGGGCTCCAAACCTGCGAACCTTGGGGGATACGGTGACGAACGACCGCTTTTCGAGCGAAGCCCTGACCTTTGACGATGTGCTACTGGTACCAGGACGGTCGGAGGTCCTGCCAGCGGAGGTCGATCTCAGCGTCGACCTGGCGCCTGGTATCCAGCTCAAAATCCCGATCCTCTCGGCGGCCATGGACACTGTGACTGAGGCGCGCCTGGCCATCGCCCTGGCCAGGGAGGGGGGTGTGGGCGTGCTCCACCGGAACCTGCCTGTCGGACAGCAGGTCGAAGAAGTGGACAAGGTAAAACGCAGCGAATCGGGCATGATCGTCGATCCTATCACATTGACACCGGACGCAACTGTGGGGGATGCCGAGGCGATCATGAGCAAGTACCACATCTCCGGTGTGCCCATCACCGAGAACGGCCACCGCCTGGTAGGCATCCTCACCAACCGTGATGTCCGCTTTGTCACCGATATGGCGTTGCCGGTTCACCGGCTCATGACCCCGGCCGGCCAGTTGGTCACGGCGTCCGTAGGCACCACCCTGGAGGACGCGGTCGCCATCTTGCAGGAGCATCGCATCGAAAAACTGCCTCTGGTGGACGACGCAGGTGTGCTCAAGGGGTTGATCACCGTCAAAGACATCATGAAAAAGCGCGACTATCCCAACCGGTCGACCGATGCCCAAGGTCGCCTGCTCTGTGCAGCGGCCATCGGCGTGGGCGACGAGGCGATGGCGCGCCTGGGAGCGCTGGTCGAAAAGGGGCTCGACCTGGTCGTGATCGACACCGCCCATGGTCACTCCGCTGGGGTACTGGCGACTGTGGAGAGGGCCAAGGCCCGCTATCCCGAATTGCCTCTGGCGGCTGGCAATGTGGTCACGGCTCAAGGGACACGGGATCTGCTCGCCGCCGGAGCCGACATCATCAAGGTGGGCGTGGGCGCAGGCTCGATCTGCACCACCCGCGTCGTCGCTGGAGCCGGCGTGCCCCAGGTCACAGCCATCCAGGCTTGTTCCGAAGAGGCACACCTTCGCGGCGCGACGGTCATCGCCGATGGCGGCATAAAATACTCGGGCGACATTACCAAGGCCCTGGCCACTGGAGCCGACGCGGTGATGTTGGGCAGCTTGTTGGCCGGCCTCGAGGAGTCGCCAGGAGAGCTGATCATCTATGAGGGCCGGCGCTTCAAGGAATACCGCGGCATGGGCTCCATTGGTGCCATGAAGGGCCTGGCCCGCGACCGCTACGGCGCCGTCGCCGATGACAGCCTCCGCCCCGGCCAGGACAAACATGTCCCCGAGGGCATCGAAGGACAGGTGCCCTATAAGGGGCCACTGGCCGAGTACATCTTCCAGTTGATGGGCGGGCTGCGCTCAGGCATGGGCTACGTGGGCGCCCGTGACCTGGCCGACCTGCGCAACAAAGCCCAGTTTGTGCGCATCAGCCATGCCGGGCTCATCGAGAGCCATCCCCACAGCGTCATCGTGACCAAGGAAGCGCCCAACTATCCCATGGGACGCCAGTGAGGCAGGCAGCAGAGGCTAGCTCATACGATTCACACCCCGCGGGCCGTGATGGCGATGCAAGGCACGTCCTAGGATGAGCCCTGTACCTGACGATCCTGAATCGGACCTCGCTGCCGTCGTCTCAGCCGTATCCGCCTCCCGGAAATATCACACCCTCTGCCCCGATACCCTGCGGCGCGTCGCGGCCCAGGAGCTGCCCAAACACAAAAGCCTCAAAGCGGCCATCAAGGCCACCAAGCGCCGCCTCCACCAGGTGTACGCCGCCTTTGAGACCGACGTCGACTATGGCGAACTCTATCAAAAGCTACAGGCAGCCCGCGAGGCCGGGAACGGAAGCGATTTCCGAGCGGCCTGCCGTGACGGTCTAGCCCAGCACAGCTCCACACGTGAGCGTTTGCCGATCCTCGACGCCTTCTATGCACAGATCTGGCAGCGCACGGGCCAGCCGACCTCGGTCCTGGATCTCGGCTGCGGCCTCAATCCCCTGGCCCTGGCCTGGGTGGGGCTCCCGGAAAACGCACCCTACATCCCACTAGACATCGACGCCGAACGCGTGCGCTTTCTCAACCGCTACCTGCTGCTCGTCGGGCGGCCGCCGCTGGCCCGCTGCCAAGACCTGCTCATCGAGCCGCCTGAGGAAAAGGCAGACGTCGCCCTCCTGCTCAAGACAGCCGCGTCCTTGGAGCGCCAGGCAGAGGGGGCCACGGTCCAGCTCATCGAGCATTTGCGCGCGTCCTTTGTCGTGGTTAGCTTTGCAGTGCAGAGCTTGACAGGCCGGGAGAAGGGCATGGTGGCGCATTACCGGGAGCAGTTTGCATCGTGGATCGCGGATCGGCCGTGGCCGGTAGAGGAATTGCTCCTGGAAACAGAACTTGTGTTTATCGTTCGCCCGGCCGACTGAATTAGGGGCCTGCTCCCGGGTCTACAGCCCGCGTTCTGCTAGGCAGGCTCCGGTGGCTGGGATGGTCCCTCGATCCAGACCTCGCCACCCTCAAAGTACTCCTTTTTCCATACCGGCAGGATCTGTTTGATGCGGTCGATGGCATAACGACCGGCCTCAAAAGCACCCTGGCGGTGACCAGCGGCAATGGCTATGACAACACTGGCTTCGCCGATCTCAAGCCGCCCCGTGCGGTGGGCGATAGCCACCGCCTCCACCTCCCAGCGTGCCTTGACCTCGTCACCGATCTGGGCCAGGACCACTTCGGCCATCTCGGGATAGGCCTCGTACTCGAGGTAACGTACCTGCCGGCCCTGGTTGGTGCCGCGCACGATCCCGGTGAAGGTAATGATCGCCCCGGCTGCCGGGCTCGTGACCCTGCGATTGACCTCATCGATCGAGAGGGGTGCCGCTGTGATCTCGAAGAGTTTCTCACTCACCGTCAACCTCCACTGACCGGCGGAAACAGCGCCACTTCGTCACCATCCTCGAGCTGGGAATCCGGGCTGGCATACTGCTGGTTGACGGCGATCCAGGCCCGCCCGATCTCCTCTCCTACACCAGGCAGTCGCTCGCGGAGGTTGGACTGGAGCATGGCCACAGTGGCACCCTCCGTCAACTCCCAATCCAGCTCTGAACGCCCCGCTGCCTCGCGCAGTGAGGCAAACAGCTTGACCTTTCCTTGCATCTGCAACTCCTTCATAGTGGACAGGGGCCTATGATACCACAACTCGGAGGGAATGTCACTGGCCAGGGATGGCCCAGTGCGACCAGGCCTGACAGGTTTCTTGGCATCAGTTACTGGGCGCGCCTCCTCTGGAGACGACACAGAGGCATGCTCTTGCCGGTCTTGCACAAACCTGTCAGGCCTTTGCTCCAAATCTGGAATTGCTGGCCCCGCTTGCCAGGGATGGCGCAGCGAGCGGTAATCGGTTATAATACAAGCACGGCTTCAATCGGGCCGCTATGCAGGCCTGGAACCCGGGAAAGAGGCATGCCCACACTTTATATCGTCGGCACACCAATCGGAAACCTGGAAGACATCAGCCCGCGGGCCCTGCGGATCTTGGAATCGGTGGAGTTGATTGCCTCCGAGAACCCACCCCGCACCCAACGCCTCCTGGCCCGCTACAACCTCTCGACGCCGATGATGCGCTACACCGACGCCTACGACCGCAAGAAAGAACAGCGGATGGCCGCCGTGCTATCCGCCTTGGGCCAACACGATGTGGCCCTGGTGTCGGAGGCAGGTATGCCCGGCCTGGCCGACCCTGGCTATGAGTTGATCTCTGTCGCGTTGGAACAGGGCATCCCGGTCGTGGCGGTGCCGGGGCCGACAGCCCTTTCCGCGGCGTTATCCGTGGCTGGCCTCCCAGCCGAGCGGTTCATCTTCCTGGGCTTCCTGCCCCGGCGCAAGGGACAGCGGCGGGCGCTGCTGGAGTCGGTCGCTGATCAGCCCTTCGCCCTGGTGGCCTACGAGTCGCCGCATCGCCTCGTGGATACGCTAGACGATGTGGCACGCCTCCTGGGCCAGCGTTCCGTGGCCGTCACCTCTGAGCTGACCAAGATCTACGAAGAGGTGAGGCGGGGCAGCGCGGAGGAGCTTCTCGCCCATTTTCGAGAGCAGCAACCTCGCGGCGAGTACACCCTGGTCATTGCAGCGCCGGAAACCCACGGTCGCAAGGGGGAGTAGGATGGGAATCCCAACCCAGATCCAGACGATGCACGGCCCCCTCGGCTTGCCCGTCTATTTCCCGGATGCTACCCGGGCCGTGGTGCGCACCGTGGGGAGCCGGGAGCTGGAAGCTTGCCGCGTCCAGGGGCTGGTGGTCAACGTCTTTCACCTCTCCAGCCGGCCGGGCGTGGGGCTGATCAAGAGCGCTGGCGGCATCCACGAGTTCATGGACTGGCGGCGGCCGATCGCTTCCGACTCGGGTGGCTTCCAATTGATGTCCATGATCCGGGAGAACCCCAAGTACGGCACGATCACCAAGCGGGGCATCCACTTTGTCGACCTCGATGGCAGCCGAAAGAAGGTGCTGTTTACGCCAGAGCGAAGCATCCGGCTGCAATTCGACCTGGGCAGCGACCTGGTCATCTGCCTGGATGACTGCCCCAGTCCCGAGGCCTCACGACAGGAGGTCGAAACCGCCGTGGTACGCACCATCCAGTGGGCGGAGCGTTGCCGGGAGGAATTCGACCGCCTCCTCGAGGTGCGAACCGATGAAAACGGACCCAGGCCGCTGCTTTTCGGCGTCATCCAGGGTGGCTATGATCGCGAATTGCGCAAGCGATGCGCCGAAGCATTGTTACCCCTGGGCTTTGACGGCTTTGGCTTTGGCGGCTGGCCGTTGCGTCCAGATGGCAGCCTGGCCGAGGAGACGGTGGCCTATACTTCCGAGTTGATCCCCGAGGCGCTGCCCCGCTTTGCGCTGGGCCTGGGCAGCCCGGAGCACATCGTACAATGTCACCAGATGGGCTGGCGCATCTTTGACTGCGTACTGCCCACGCGCGATGCCCGCCACGGCCGGCTCTACGTCTTTGATGCCGATCGCCTGGACGAGGTCGACCTCTCGGGTCCTGGCTTCTATCACTTTGTCTATGTCCGCGACCAAAAACACAAGCGGCGCTTTGCGCCGCTGTCAGAGGCCTGCGATTGCCCCTGTTGCCGGGACTATAGCCTGGCCTACCTGCACCACCTCTTCGACATTGACGATCCGCTGGGTCTTTGCCTCGCGACGCTGCACAACCTCCGCTTCTACACCCAACTCCTGGAACGGATCTCTGCCAAGGGCCAGTAGCCCGCGGTCGCCGTCACCCCACCCTTTCCTCTATAGCAGGGGTCTTCCCAACCGACACACTGCCACGGCTAGCGGTTGCTCCGCACCAGTGGTAGGTAGATCCAGTGATCCCCTTGCAGCCGAGCGGGTTCCACCTCGATGTACTCTTCTTTGATGATCTCGTCCGAACCACCAGGGCCACTGAGGTGCAGCATCACCGTATAGAGGCCCGGCGCCTCGTAGGTATGGCTCGGGTTCTTGGCCTGGCTCCCTTTCCCATCCCCGAAATCCCACTGGATGCGATCGTAATCACCCTGGGAGGTGTTGGTGAACCTGACCTCGTGTGGAGCCTGGCCTGACCGGGCGGACGCCTCAAAGGAGGCCTCAACCGGGGGGTGAACGACGATCGAGTGGCTACCGCTGACCTTGCCGGCTGCGTTGGAAACCTCGACCTGAATGCGGTAGGTGCTGGGCACCTCCCAGGCAAAACTCAGCGTATTGCTGAGCGCCCCGGTATGAGTCTCGGCTGGCCCGCCGGCCACCTGCCAGGCGTAGGTGAGCGGCAGCGAAGCCAGGGTCGGGCTCACAGTCGCCGTGAATGCGTAGCCCGTGCCCACCATGCCCGAGGAGGGTCCGCGGATAGCGACGCTCTGAGCGGGAATAAGTTGGCCAATACTGACCTCGTAGGTCGCCTCGCAACCGCTCCTGGCGTCCGCCGGCTGGCTGATCCGCAGGAGCCACACGCCATCCTCTGGGGCTCGCCACTCAATGGTTGGCGTCAGTCCCCTGCCACTGGCCAGGTGCCTGATGCTGTCGGGATCGTAGAGGCGGATTTCCGGGCGCACGCCGTCGACCAGGCCGCGGGCCTGGACGAGGTAGAGGGCCCCAGCCTGTGCCTCAAAACGCAGCCAATCCACGTCGCCTTCCATGTCAAAGACACGCTTGAGCGCGCTGCCATCGGCCCGGACCGTCTGGGCCGCAGCATAGTGATCGTCGGGTTCGGGGCCATCCGCCAGGCACAACAGAGGCGCATGGAGATCGAACCGCCCCACGCTCGACGTCTGGGCGATGACCTGCCTACCAGCCAAATCGACCTGAGTCACCACAGGCGTCCACGCCCGGGACCTGTCATCCCAGCGCTGCAGGGTCAACTGGTCGCGATCCAGATGAACCGTATCGTCCTGCCGAAAGGCCATCTGTAGGCCGAGGGGCTGGACAAAGGTCAGGGAATCTGATTCAG
>Ga0316577_10000885_pt1 | contig 13173 bp, 7 predicted proteins | sample S5NA_FD_203073 | JGI IMG/M metagenome (GOLD analysis project Ga0316577, IMG submission 203073) | Rhizosphere microbial communities from salt marsh grasses in Alabama, United States - S5-7_050615r2r1 | ecosystem: Host-associated > Plants > Roots > Rhizosphere | place: USA: Alabama | collected... | reverse complement strand
GGGGTGCGGTATACCGGCTGCCAGGAGGGTGCCGACGTTGTGTTTTACACAGTGGGCGGGGCCGGACACACCTGGCCGGGAGGCTGGCCGATTCCTGGCGGATTGGGCAAGACCAACAAAGACATCGACGCGACTGAAGAGATGTGGCGCTTCTTTCAAGGGTACCGCTTGGAGGAGCAACGGTAAGGGGGGTAGTGGCTGATGGTAAGAGAGTACCTCTCGAGCATCGATACGGCGATGCTGCACCTGGACGAGCCTACCAACCCCATGATGATCACGGCCGTGATGGTGCTCCAGTCGCCTGTTGATTTTGAGCGTCTGAAGCTGACGGTCCAAGACCGGCTCTTGAGCATGAGGCGTTTCCGGCAGCGATTGGCCTGGTCCCCATTCGGCGTGGGCAGACCATACTGGCAGGACGATCCTGCCTTGGACCTGGGCTACCATCTCCGGCGCGCTCGCCTTGGTGCACAGCGCGACGAGGCCGCCCTGCAGGACGTCGTGAGCCTGCTGGCCAGCACGCCGCTAGATCTGTCCAGGCCATTGTGGCAATTCCACCTGGTCGAGAACTATGCGCCTTGCTGCGCCCTCATCCTCCGGTTCCACCACAGCCTTGGCGATGGCATGGCCATCGTCCAGGTCATCCTGTCTCTCACCGATTCCGACGCCAATGCCCCCTGGCCCGTATTGCGGCCGGATAGGGATCGATCGCAGCACACCAGCCCACTGGGCGCGGCATTGGGGCCCGTCCGCCAGGGGCTCAGGGCGACGCGCAAGGCCAGCGCCAGACTGGCCCGGGAGAGCGTCAGCCTGGCCGCACGCCCGTCACGCCTGATCGACGCGGGGCTCACAGGAAGGGATGCTGCACTCGATCTAAGCCGGTTCCTCCTGCTAAAGCCCGATCCTGATACAAGTCTCAGGGGTGAGCTGGGGATGAGGAAGCGTGTAGCCTGGTCCGAAGAGATCCCCTTGGAAACCGTCCAGTCCATCCGGCGCAAGCTGGGGGGCACCGTAAATGACGTCTTGCTCACCGTCGTAGCCGGTGCCCTGCGGCGCTACCTGCAGAACCGTGGCGAGCCAGTGGACAACCTCAGCATCCGGGTGACCATACCCGTTAGCATGCGATCACCGGGGCGGAAGATAGAACTGGGCAACCGAGTGGGCGCCGTCTTTGTCACCCTCCCGATCAGCATCGCCGACCCGGCGTGCCGCCTCAGCGAGGTTGTCCGGCGGATGGATGGGCGCAAAGCGTCATGGGAAGGTCCCATCTTTTACGTCGCACTCAAGGCCCTGGGCCACACGCCGGGACAGATGGCAAATGCGCTGATCAATGCCTTCTCTACGCGCGCTACGGCGGTGATGACCAACGTGAGAGGTCCCCAGGAGCAGCTGTATTTGGCCGGATCGCCCGTGGAAGCGCTCTTGCCCTGGGCACCGACCACGGGGCGTATGGGCATTGCCCTGAGTGTCCTGAGTTATGCTGGCGAGGTGCGCCTGGGTGTCCTAGCCGATGAGGGACTGGTTCCCGAGCCAGAAAGGGTCGTCGCCGGCTTTCAGGCCGAATTTGATGCTCTGCTCGCCCAGGCCGGTGCTGCATAGGCTGGCCAGGAGGAGCAACCAGCCTCGCGTGAGGCCGCCGCGGCGCTAGTCTCCCGGCGGCAGCTGCTTCCCCGGATCCTCTGTTGCCCCTGCTGCCCTGGGCAGGGATCGATCGCTGGGCCGGGCATCCCAGGCGTACACGACCGCGGTCCGGGCGATCTTGTCGTGCCAGGCCTCACGCCGGTTGTCGATGGCGATCCACAGATAGCCAAGCCCATAGAAGACGGTCGACAGCGTATAGCCAAAGAGCCTGACCATTGAGCGAATCAGCGACAGCGCGCGACCGTCACGGGTCACAACGCGCACGCCCATCAAGGCCTTGCCAGGCGTGATCCCCGCAACCGCCCAAAAGAAGACAAAGTAAATGGCCGACATGAACAGGCCCCCACCCACCGTGACATAGATGGGCGCCATGCCATCTCCTCCACTCGTCAGAAACGGCAGATTGAAGGCGGTGCCCGTCACAATGCGGATATCTTCCAGCAGCCAACCGGTGCCGCGGACAAGGATGCTGATCAAGATCACGTCGACCAGAAACGCAAAGAGCCGGCTGACGAATCCAGCCGTGCGCCCCTCCAGTGTAGACGGTGCGTTAAAAGCAGAGAGAGGCGCCTGTACGGCCCGAGGAAATGGTGGGGTTTCATGCTTGGGGTGGCGCAGTACCCGTCGAGACAGGCGTGCCACCGCCTGATCTCCGCGGACGGCCAGGGCCCGAAGCTCGTCCAGGAATTTCCGGCCCAAGGACTGCCCCTGAGCCTGCACGAACTCCTCAACCAGGCCCTGGACCTGGGGGCTATCGACCACCCGGTCCAGAGAGCGGTTCGTGGCCTCTCTGACCGTGGTGTTCAGCAGTGCCCTGCTGCGTTGCTCTTCGACCCGGCCACGCTCCACCCAGCGGCGTACCCTGGCTTCTCCACGGGAGGATAGTCCATCGAGCCGATTCCGAGCCGGGGCCGTCAGCCTGCTTCGCCTGGCCCATCGAACGGCGGGGGACGCCGTTCTGCTCGCCAGCCGCCAGACAGAGTAGGCCCACCGCTCGATCTCCTCCCCTGTGTCAAACACCGCCCCGATCACGAGATGGCGAGGGGAGGGTGAGGGGAAAGGGCTACTGACGGTGACAGCCAGCCCGTCGACGTCAGTGACTTGGCCGTCGGCCGGTGGCAGAGGCCCTTCTTCTCCTACCTCTGTCTCAGAGGCCGTGGCCGATCCGATGGCATCCCGTCCCAGAAGGGTCCCGGCCACCAGCAAGCGCGCAAGGGTACCCAACGTACCTCCCTGGTCCAGGCTGGGGTCCGCGTTCTGCGCGATCTCCTCACTTGGCACGAACGCGTCAGGGTTGGGCTCATTCATGCGGTGCTTTCCCTTCACCTTGCCGTCTCGAATGCAGCGCCAGGCGCCAAGTCCATACCCACAGGGTAGCTACAATCCTACCACATTTCGCCCTCACGAGCAAGCTGCCAGCGAGCCCGCTGGCTGGAGTCGTCGCCTGGCCAGGTAGCCTATTTCGCCTTCCCATGATATAATCCGCTTGCGTCTTGGCAGCTCACGAGGCGAAGTTAAGGTCTTGGGGTTTCCCCCGCAGGATTCTGTGAGGCAGTGGTACGGTGGAAGAGAAACTGATCCGGGTGCTGATCGCTGAGGACCACGCGGTGGTTCGCGAGGGCCTCTGCTCTCTGCTCACAGCCCGGTATGGCGTTGAGGTAATCGGAGAGGCGGCCAATGGGCTGGAGGCCGTGGAAAAGGCACAAAGCTTGCAGCCTGACGTCATCCTGATGGACCTGGCCATGCCGCGTATGACCGGGTTGGAAGCGATCCTCAAGATCCGGGAAAGGGATCCGGACGCCCGCACCCTGGTCTTGACGAGCTCTAGCGAGGAGGCCAAGGTATCGGCCGCAGTCCGTGCCGGCGCGATGGGTTTTCTCCTCAAGGACTCCAGCGTTGAGGATCTGGCCCACGCCATCAAAAGCGTGCATCGAGGCAACCTATCTCTGCCCCAAGGCCTTGCTCAGAAGCTGATGGCCGGCCTCCTGGGCACTGCCGCCGACGAAGCGCTGACGGAGGAGTTGACCAAGCGGGAGCTGGATGTGCTCAAATGCCTGGCCCAGGGCATGTCCAACGCAGAGATTGCCGAGGCGCTCTCGGTCAGCGTGCCCACCGTCCACTCGCACGTGCACAACCTTCTGGGCAAGCTGAACCTGACGAGCCGAACCCAGGCCGCCCTCTATGCCATCGAGATCGGCCTGGTCACACCTCAAAGCTGAAGCCTCGCCCAGCCTCAGACTCCTGGAAAACCGGCCCTGACCTGGATCCGTGTGCCAGCACCTGGTCTGGAAGAGATCTCCAGCTCGCCACCCAGCCGCTCCACGCGTTCACGCATGTCCTCGAGGCCGTATCCGCCTGTCACCAGTTGGGGGTCAAAGCCGATCCCGTTGTCGGCAACCTCCACCCGCACCTGGGCGGGATCGACCCAGATAACTACGGTCACTTCCGAAGCCAGGCCGTGCTTGAGGGTGTTGTTTAGAGCCTCCATGATCAGATAGTACAGCTCCCTCTCGACAGCCTGTGGCAGCTCCAGCCCGTCCGGTGCCTCATACAGCGCCGTGGCGGTCATCCCCGCGCGTCGCTCTACGGTGTCAAAGCGGCGCTCGAGGGTGCGGATCAAGCCTTCCTGCTCCAAGGCTTCCGGTCGCAACTCGTAGAGCAGCAGGCGCATCTCACGCAGGGATTGGAGTGCGGTTGATTCCAGCCGTCCAAGGCTGGAGGTCAGCCGCTGCGTGTCGCCTTCCTCGAGGGCGTCGCGTCCGGAGCGGGCAAAGAGGCTCAGGCTATAGAGCGACTGGGTGACCGAGTCGTGCAGGTCTCGAGCCAGTCTTCCCCGCTCCTCCAGCGTGACCGCTGCCTCGATCCGCTGGCGCAGCCGGTGGTTCTCTATGCTCACTCCGATCTGCTCGGCGAGGGCCAGCAGAAGAGAGCTTTCGTCCAGCGAGAACCCGTCCGCTGAGGATCGATAGTAGCTGACCCAACCACCGGGGATCGGCACCCCAAGATAGCTCACAAACCCTTCCAGGCGAAGCTGGCGGGGCAGCGGCCGCGTATCGACCTCCCCAGTGACGACCATCGAGTCACCGCGCTGTTCCATCCGCTGCAAGAAGTCACGCTCCAAAGCGATGGCCTGCAGCCGTTGACGTGCTCCCGGGGGCAAGTTGCCGTGCGTGGCCAGAGTCAGCGTCGTGCCTTCGACGTCAATCAGATGAACACACATCGCATCGCACGAGCCGAGTTCCAAGATGCGGGCGGGGATTGGATCTAGCATTTCCGACAGATCTTCTGTCCCGATGGCCAGGGTTGTCAAGTCGAAAAAGGTGGACAGCTCTCGGGTGCGGGCGGCAATCCGCTGGTCCAGGGTTTCCAATACCTGCTCCCGTAGCCAGGCACTGCTCAGAATCCCGACAATGACCTCCAGCACGCGGCGATGCTTGTCCAGATCCTCACCGGTGGGCGCCAGGCCCTCGCAGCCCAGAAGGCCGATCATCTCGTGCCTGGCGTGGACGGGGATCGCACAGTAGCTCCCAGCTGGGTTCCCGCCAGAGAAGGGGGTGCTCGCTTGGAGTTGCTCAGGAAGCCCAGAGATATCCTCAAAATGGAACCAACCCCGCCTGCGAAGTTCCTCGAGCCACCACGAGATTCCGTCCACCGTCCAGTTTTCGGCGTGATCGCAGAAGGGCGAGAACGCGGAAGCACACCACTCATAAATCCGGTGGACGGCCTGACCGTCCGTCCGCAGGCGGACCAGAAAGACCCGGGCTGCGCCGAGCAGCGCCCCAGTCTGGGCCAGTACATCGGCTATGGCCTGCTCGAAATCCGCCGCTTGCATCAGCCGCGCGGACATTGTGGCCAGACCTTGCTGAATGACCAATTGCGCGCGGGTCTCGGCTTCGGCGGCTTCGCGTTGGTCTATCTCCCTCCGAAGGCTTAGGACCGCTTCGTTCAGCTCGGCCGTCCGTGCCCGAACCCGCTCCTCCAGCTCGTCGTGTGCTTCTTTCAGTGCTGCCTCCGCCTGCCAGCGCTGCAGGCCACTGCCGATCATCTGCGAGGCCGTGCCGAGCACCAGGATTTCCTCCGGGTCCCACTCCCGTGCCGTCTGGCAGTCGTCAAAGCCGACATAGCCCCACCATTCATCGCCAAAGTGGATGGGGAAAAACTGCACCGAGAGGATTCCCATTTCTCTCAAGGCGTCCAGCAACTCGGGCGTGGAAGCAAAGAGCACCTCGGTGCGACCCCCGCAGGGTTGGCCGGCCTGCAGCGCCACGCGGTTCTCTGCCGGAGCCGACGCCCAGGGTATCTTGTGGGAAAACGGATTCTCAAGGTTCCTCGGAAGTCCGGGCACTACGGCTTCGGCCACGATGCCGGAGCAAAAGCCATCCTCTGGATCTTGGAAGTTGCGAAAGACATAGGCCCGGCTGGCCTCCACCGCTTCCATGAGCGGGGCCAGCGCTTCGTTCAGAATCTGCCTGTTCAGGGCCTTGGCACCATCCCCCCTGAGCAGTATCTGGGAACACTCGGCCAGTGCCCTCTCGTGCCGCACCCGCCGCTCCAGGGCCTGTTCTGCCTGCTTGCGAGCAGTGATGTCCTGCTTGACCGCCACATAATGGGTGGGGTTCCCCGCCCCATCCCGCACGGGCGAGATGATAGCCCATTCCCAGTATAACTCCGCATCCTTCTTCTTATTGAGTAGCTCACCCTCCCACACCAAGCCCCTTGTTATGGTTCGCCATAGGTCTCTGTAGACCTCCCGGGGCATCTCTCCCGACTTGAGGATGCGCGGATTCTGTCCAAAGGCCTCCTGGGCCGTGTAGCCGGTGACGCGCGAAAAGGCCGGGTTCACAAACTCGATGGTGCCCTCCAGGTCTGTGACGACAATGGTGCTGTCGCTCTGCTCAACCGCCCGCGAGAGGGTGCGCAATTGGGCTTCGGCCGCCCTGCGTTCGGTGATGTCCACAGAGATCCCGCCAATCCGGTATCCTTGCTCGGTCTTGATCGGAAACAATCGTTGTTCCACATGGCGGATCGCGCCATCCGTACGCCGGTAGACGGCCTGCACCGTCTCGTCCAGCCAACTGGCCTGGCCCGCCTGCAGGGCGTCCAGCATCGCTGCCTTGAACCGTTCGCGTACCCCTGGGGTTCTCTGTTCATCCGTGACGAGTTGATCCTGGACATCCCAGGCTGGTGTGCCCAGGACCTCCTCGCGCGATATCCCTGTGATCTCTTCCAGGCTGAGGTTCCACTCGATGACGGCCCCTTCCTCGTCGACCAAAAAGATGCCATCCGTGGACTGCTCCACAAAACCGCGGAACTTGGCCTCGCTCTGCTGCAGGGCCTGCGCGGCTCCCACCCGCTCAGTGATGTCTTCGTGGGCGATCGCCACCTGGACACCTTGAGGGCTCTCAAAGCGGGTCACCCGCATCTCAAACCATCGCTCTTCCCCTGGGCTGTGACAGGGGTATTGCACCGAGAACTGGCTGCGTTGGCCGGCCATCACCTCGCGGATCCCCTTGGCCACCTGGTGGGCGCTATGGGCCTCCTGCCCCACTGCCGCCTCTGTTGTCGCCAGGTAGTTACGGCCGACACCATAGTCCTCCCAACCCAAGCCATTCTGCTCGGCGAAACGGCGCCACGAAGCATTGACGGTTACGATGGTTCCCTCATGGTCCAGAACGGCGATGTGCGCCGACAGAGAATCGAGCGCAGCCTGGAGGAACTCCTGGGACTGGCGCAGGGCCTCTTCGGCCCGCTTGCGCTCGGTGATGTCGCGAATGGCGGCCACCCGTACAGTCCGCCCCTGGTAGGGGATCGCTCTGCCGCGAATCTCGGCGACAAAAGCCGAGCCGTCTTTACGAAGGCCTGTCGCCTCATAGGGCGTTTCATCTCCCGTGGAAACACGTTGGGCAACCTCGGCGCGCCCTCCTGGGGAGACCAAGCTGTAGATGCTCTGCCCGATCAGTTCGGCCGGCTCATAGCCCAGAAGCTCAAGCGCCGCCTGGTTCAACTGGAGAATGCTCTTCCCGTCGTGGATGATCACCGCTTCAAAGGCCGATCTGAACAGGATGTGCCACCAGGGTTGGCTGACGGTAACCTGGATCGACGTTCCTTCCTCGTTCCACAAGCCATCATCGTTGGCAGCCCTGACCCGGAAGGTATAACTTCCAGGTGGCACATTGGTGTATACGGCCTTGCGGTCGCGAGCGCCAGTATAGATCCAGTCCCGGTCAAAGCCCTCCAACATGTAGGCAAAGCGGTTCTTGTGGGGCTGGCGGTAGTTCAGGGCCGAGAACTCGAAGGCAAAGACATAATCCTCGGGAGCCAGCTCGATCTGCTGGGCGAAGTTGATGTGCTCTCGCAGCGGCCCCGCCTCGCTGACAGGCATGGGCTTGTTGGCCAACAAAAAGCTGGTCAGCACCACCGGTGGTTCGTAGGTGTTCTCCCGGATGTTGTCAGGGCAAAAGACGTTGAACCCGTTGAATCCCCCGAAGTACAGCCTGCCCAATCGGTCCTTATAGAACGCCCCCTGTGTGAACTCGTTGTCCTGGACACCATCGTACACATCATAGTGGGTGAATTCTTCCGTGGAAGGATCGAAGCGGTCGATACCTCTGTTGGTTGCTAGCCACAAACACCCTTCATTGTCAACCAATACGCCATATACCACATCGTTGCCTAAACCGTGCTGTTCCCGATAGGCGGTGAACTGCTCAGTTTGGGGGTCGAAGCGGTTAAGCCCTCTATCGGTCCCGAGCCACAGAACGCCATGAGCATCCTCAGTAATACAATACACCCGGTCATGGCTAAGGCTGTGGGGATCCTGGCTGTCGTGCTGGTAGCGAACGAATCTCGAGTCTTCTGCGTGTGTCAACCTATTGAGGCCACCATTGGTTCCGATCCACATATTGTCCGCAGAATCGACATAGATGGTTCTGATAAAGTCGTGGCTTATGCTGTGTGGATCGTCCTCGTCGTGTAGGTAGCGCACAAATCCTTGACTAGGATCTGCCAGATCCAGCCTGTTGAGCCCACCGTATGTGCCAACCCACAGATGCCCTTTCCCATCATCGGCCAGAGCCAGGACCAGATCGTGGCTGAGCGAGCCAGCGTCATCTCGTTCGTGCTGGTAGCGGACAAAGGTTGGCGCCGAATCTAGATCATCGCCCGGCTCGAGCTTGTGCAGTCCGGCACGCGTCCCAATCCACAAGCGCTCTCGGGCATCCTGGCATAGGGCCAGGACCGCGTTGTCGCCCATGAGCACCGGGCGATCTGCACTGGGCAGAGCCCGCCTGTCAGACAGACTGTGCGGATCCTCCTCACGGTGGGCAAAGTGGAGGAATCCCGTCAGTGTGTCGCTCCCCACGCTTCTGTTTAATCCGCCACCGTAGGTACCGATCCACAGGTAACCCTCGGTGTCCTCCAGGAACGCACTGACCGCGTTGCTGCTCAAAGCTCCCTGTGTATGCGGGTCTCTCTTGAAATGGCCGAAGGCACGGGTGGTTCTGTCGAACTTGCTGAGCCCCAGCCGGGTGCCGATCCACAGGATGCCCTGGGCATCCTCTGCCAAGGAGAGGATTTCGCTGTGGCTGAGACTGAGCGGGTCGCCTTCCTCGTGGTAGTGCCTGCGGAAGCCGTTCCTCGCCCCGTCCAGTTCGTTCAGTCCACGGCCAGTTCCAACCCATAGCGTGCCGGTGGTATCCACAAGAAGCGCCATGACATAGTTGTGGCTCAAGCTGTGGGGATTGTCCTGCTCATGCTGGTGCCGGGCGAACCTCGGTGTCCGCGCCGCGGTATTCAATGCGTTCAGACCGGCGGTCTCTGTGCCAATCCATAGGATTCCCTGGCCATCCTCGCAAAGGGCTGTGACATTGTTGCTGCTCAGGCTTTGCGGGTCCTCTTCTCTGTGCCGGCATACAGTGAATTCCCCGGTCTGCCGGTCGAGTCGACCGAGCCCGCCCCCATGCGTCCCAACCCAGAGCGTGCCGTGGGCGTCCTCCAGGAGGGCCGTGACGTTGTTGCTGGCCAGGCTGTGTGGGTCCTGTGGATCGTGCTGGTAGACAGTCCATCGTCCCGTTCGTCTCTCGAGCCGGTAGAGACCCTGTCCCATGGTCCCAATCCACAGCGCGCCGTCAGCGTCCGCAAGGATCGTGCGGACCAGGTTCTGACCGGACGCTGGCTCATCTCTCTGATCAAACTGGTAAGGTGTGAACACCTCCGAGCGCTTGTCGAACCGCTCCAGGCCTCTGTCTGTGCCTAGCCACAGATCCCCCCTAGCGTCTTCCTGGATCTCATGGATCACCTTCGTGCTCAGGCTGGCCGGGTTGGTCAGGTCGGGGCGATACGCGGTGAACGTATAGCCATCGCATTTGTTGAGCCCATCCTGCGTGCCGATCCACAGGAAACCCTGGCTATCCTGGAGGATGGCCAGGATTTGGGCCTCGGACAGCCCATCCTCCAAACCCAACCGCTCGAAGCGGGTGACATTGCCCTCTACCGTTTGCACCTTGCTTGCCTCCTGGCATGCAGCGCTACATACGTCAGATCTACGCCGTTGGTGCCGCCATTATAGCACGCTGAGGGGCGAGGGGTCAATTGCGATTCAGGGTCGGCGAGGGATGGTGAATGGTGTCAGACGCCCTCACGACCTCAGAGCCATGACCAAGGTCATGAAGCGTGTGACATCCTTGGCGGGTTGGCCCATCCACGGCTGTATTTTGGATGGCGGGTATACCTCCCCCATCACCCGCCTGGATTATGTAAACAGGACCTGTCTCGGACAGGCCCTGTTTCTTTTCCAAGCTACGGGTGCTGCACGATCGAAGAACTGCCGGTCGCGCTCCCCATATCCCTCCACAGCAACGAAGGACGCTGAGGCCACGGCGTCCTATCCAGTTGTCTGTTGCAACCGCTCAACCAGCCAGAGATTGACTAACGTCTCAGGGGCGACGCCGCGTGTACGGGCCTGTTCCTCGATTCGCTGATAAAGCTCCGGCTCGAGAGTCACACGCCGCCGACGCTTGGCCCTGACTTCGAATTCAACCTCATGCATTTCATCCCAGAAGTCGGCGAGGCTATGTTCATCCCAGAAATCGCCTATCTCTTCCAGAGTCCGCGCTTTGGAGATGCTCGTGAGATGATCGTCCCTACTTTCGCTCATATCGTCTACGTTCCCTTCGATCCATATCTCTGGCACTCAAGATCAGGGCAGTATTGTCTGTTTTTTGAATGAAGAACACAACCAGGTACCGGCCTGCATCCGTTTGACCTGCAGCAGCGTACACATCTTCACCAGGTCTGTGCCCCGATTCAACAAATCGATACCTTGGACGGTTATAGAACACGTCCTCTGCTTCATCCTGAGAAACGCTGTGCTTGACGACCAACTTGTCAACGATGTCGGGAAGCCAAATGAAGTCGTCAATCTGCATGCCATGACTCCATCCACTACGGTTTATCAGCACAATACCATGAACTCTCACCATGCTCGGTGTTCATGGTCGCATAGCCATTATACCACAGCGAAGGCACAGGCGTCAAAGCCATCAGTTTCTTGAGGTTCAAGGCCGACAATGCTTCGAGGCACTTCTCGTCTCTTTGCTTTGGCTACCGGGTGCACAATGCCCGTCATCCACACTTGGACAACACCCTAACACCTTTAGGGTACGGCCCGGTTGACGCCGGGGCCTTTTTCTTTTCCTGCATCAGTGACAACCTCAATAGGAACAGTTAGGCTGGCGTGGGAGCACCAGCCAGAACGAGGCCCTTGCTCTACTCACGTTTCAGGCATTCCCCTTCCCAAGGGCTCCTGCAAGCCCCGAACATATCCAGAGAGTCCCCACAAGTCCCCTAGGGCAATGACTGCAAAATTCTGTAAAAGGAAGTGGAGATGTACGCCCGGGGTTTGTCGACCCGGGATATCAGGGGCATTCGACCTATCCGGGCCTGTACATTTGTTCAGGTGAGGCGCACGGCCCATGACTAGGGCGAGCCTCCTGCACGACGAACGCCTGGTCACCTGACCAGATCCAGGACCAATCACTTGACCAGGCCAAGTCTGCCCAGATGCCGGGTGCATCTGGGCAGGTTTTCTGTTATGCTGGGATAGAGAAGGCACAGGCAGAAAGGGGGTAGAGCATGGTTCAACCGAGCTGCGTGGTCATCGAGACCCGGGGACTGAGCAAGAGCTACGGTGAGGTCGAGGCACTCAAGGCGCTGGAGTTGCGGGTGCCCAAGCACTCGATCTTTGGCTTCCTGGGTCCGAATGGCGCCGGGAAAACGACAACGATGAAGCTGCTGCTAGGCCTGATCCAGCCCACGAGCGGCAGTGGGACGGTCTTTGGGCATGACATTGTCCGCGAGAGCATCGAGATCCGCAGCCGGATCGGCTACCTATTGCAGCAGCCGCGGTTCATTCCTGAGATGAGCGCCCGGGAGACGCTCCGCTTTACCGCGCGCTTCTTCTACGCCGGGCCCGAGCACAAGATCGAAGCGCGGGTGGAAGAGATGCTGGAGCTGGTCGGCCTGCAGGAGAAGGCTGACCGGCCGGTTGGCGGCTTTTCGGGCGGGGAGCGGCAGCGACTGGGGCTGGCCCAGGCTCAGATCAATGAGCCCGACCTGCTGATCCTGGATGAGCCGGCCGCGGCCCTGGATCCCATCGGACGGCTGGACGTGCTGCGGGTGATGGAACGCCTCCGCGAGCGGAGCACCATCTTTTACTCGACCCACATCCTGGACGACGTGCAGCAGGTCAGTGATACCGTGGCCATCCTGAACCATGGCGAGTTGGTGGCCCAGGGTCCCATCGAGCGGCTGCTGGCCGGCAGCGAGAGACCGGTCTACACGCTGGCCCTGCGGGGCGCCGGTGAGGCCACACGCACCCGTGTCGCCGAGCTGCCCTGGGTGGCCAGTCTGGATGTCTCCAAGCGGAACGGCACAACGCTCTGGCAGGTAGGCGTCAGCGATGAAGAAGCCGCGGAGGCAGAGCTGCTGAGGCGGGTCCTGGTCGACGAGCAGGTCACGGTCATCGAGTTCAGCCGCAAGCGGTACGAGTTGGAAGAGATCTTTATGCACATCGTAGGAGGCAATGATGGTCGCCGATAGCGCTTTTCAAGCGGTAGAGGAAACTGGCTGGCGCCGGGGATTTGCGAACCTCTTTCGCAAGGAGACCCGCGCCTGGTGGGGCACCCGCCGCTGGCTGGTCCAGGCAGTGCTGTGGACCGTTGTGGTCGACGGCCTCCTGGCCTTCATCCTGTTTGGCCTGCCGCCGTTGATGGCGCAGATGGATCCGGCGCAGCTCGAGGAGTTTGAGCCGCTGGCCCAGGGCCTGCAGGCCATCGGCCAGGTCGGCACCGTGGCATTGGCCATCGGGGCGATACTGCTGGCCCAGGATCAGATCCTGGGCGAACGGCAGAACGGCGTGACGGAGTGGATCCTGTCCAAGCCCGTGTCGCGGACCTCCTACCTCCTGTCCAAGCTGGCTGCGGATGGCATTGGCGTGGTGGTCATTCTGGCGGGTCTGCCGATGGCGATCGCGTACGG